>Ga0114977_10000002_pt1 | contig 346651 bp, 322 predicted proteins | sample S_130805_MF_Meta_FD_87026 | JGI IMG/M metagenome (GOLD analysis project Ga0114977, IMG submission 87026) | Freshwater microbial communities from Lake Simoncouche, Canada to study carbon cycling - S_130805_MF_MetaG | ecosystem: Environmental > Aquatic > Freshwater > Lake | place: Lake...
TGGCCTCTAGAGGCAGCCATTCAAGTCGAGCGTCTGCTGCGACGTGCGCTTGAACTTGCTGGACAGCCGCGTGCCCCCCCGATTTGTAAAAACGTGTGGCGCCGGGTGTGCTGACCAAGCCGTGAGCACCAGGCGCTACGCTGACCTGAATGTCCAGTGTGTCGCCGCCAACCAAACCACCGGGGGGGTGGACCAAAACATTGTGGCAAATGCCGTCGCCTTCGGGGTAGAGGCTTTGCAGTATGCGCAAAGGCCCACTGTGCAAGTAGCGCGCAACACTGCGGTTTGATTCGCAGGTGTAATCAAGTTTCAGGTCTGCGCGCCACGCCATAAATATCAGGCGTCAGCGGGCGGCGCTTCCTGTCGGTTGATCAGCCGCCACATTTTTTTATCTGTGTCTGTCAGCTGATCCTCTTGGTTGGCCAAGGCGTTGAATTTTTCGGGGTCGGCCAGCAAACTCAATTGCCTGATCTGACCAATTAAAAATTTGTAGTGCTCAATCGCGTGTTTGGGGTTGCTTGCGATTTTATGCAGCGGCAAGGTGGAGACATCGTCCATCAACTGTCGCTCTCGTTTGGCGCGTTCAACCAAGCGCCTGACCTCTTCGTCACTCAAGTGCAGTCGTTTGGTCTCCGCTTGAATGTAGGCGGCTTCTTCTTCATCGATGACGCCATCGGAGAGCATTTCAAACAACTTGTTGACCAAGGTTTCTCGCTCGATGCGCAGTTGATCGCTGAAGGCCGAGGACAACAAGGCCGCAGGAATGGCAAAAATACCGATGCCCATCAAAGCCAAAATGATGGTCATGATCCGGCCCATGGGCGTGACAGGCGAGATGTCGCCATAGCCTACTGAGGCCAGCGTGATCACAGCCCAGTAAATAGACTGCGGAATGTTTTCAAACTTTTCAGGCTGAGCTTCGTGTTCAAACAAATAGCCCAAACTGGCAGTCAAAATCACCAACAACAGCATCACGAAACCCGAGGCAGCCATCACAGGCCATTCGCGTTTGAGCACTTTGGCCAATGATGCGGTAGCGCCTGTGTGGCGCGTGAGTTTAAGCAATCGCATCAGCCGGAACACTCGCAAGAAGCGAAGGTCAAACAAGTGATGCAAAAAGACTTCTAAGAAGAACGGAAGAATGGCCAAGAAATCGATCATCGAGGAGGTGGTTTTAGCCTGTTTCAAGCGCCCAGTCAGGGCCTTTTGAAAGCCAGGTTCTTCAACGCAACAGTAAATCCGCAAACAATATTCGATCGAGAAAATGCCAACTGCTACGGCATCCAAGACTAAAAATTCGACGTTCAGCAAATAGTGGATGCTTTGCACCGACTCTAAAACCACAGCGATCACAGAGACCACCACCCACACCACAATGAAGCCATCAAATAAATTGTGCAGTGTGCCGCCATACTCGCTGGGGAACACCAGCGCATGTATTTTTTGACGGAAAGTGCGGCCCTTGTTGGCCAGAACAAACTCTTTGTAGGCCGGAATCAAGACGCGGAATAATTTCAGTATCCGCAACAACCTCAAGGACCGCAAAAAGCGCAAATCGATGGCAATGAAGGCTTGCAAGAAGAAGGGGATGATGGCCAGAAAGTCAATGATGGCGAAGGGGCTGCCGACATAGCGCAGCCTTGGGAGGCTGGATTTTTTGAACTCTTCATCTTCAGGGGCCAAATAAAGTCGAAGTATGTATTCAACAGAAAACACGATCACCGAGATCAAATCAAAAAAGTGAAACAGGTGTTTATAGGGCTCAAAAATGGCAGGGACTTGCTCAAAAACCAGCGCAAACAAATTGCCAACAATCAAAAAGCCAATCCAGCGGTCCACCGTTTTTTGGTGGTTGCCTTCGATGTTGGGGTTCAATAACCATGCATACAACCAAGCTCGCATGGGCAGGGTGTGAGAAATATCAGCAGGCCTGGATTTGCCCAGCAGCTTGGCTTCGAGTTCGGATGTGCTTTCCATGATGCCGCCTTAAAATTCGAATTCTTCAATCTTGATGGCATAGCCACCCCGGTCACAAACAGTGATGCGCATGGACACGAGCGAGTCTATGGGGTCGTTGTCCACCAATTGTGTGGCCACCATGGGAATAGCCGAGCCTGCAGGTGTGGGAGATAGTTTTTCTAAAAATATCCCGCCAATGGAGCTGTGGTCTTTGGTGTCGCACTTGGCCACAAACTGGGGCAGCTCACCGGTAAAGGGGTTGCGCAAATCTTTCATCGGTGTATCGCCAGTTTGCAGCGCTGCAAAGCACTCGCCCCAGCGCTTGCGCTCCGTGGCGCTGCCAATGCAGGCTTCAATCGGGAAGCCTTCTTTGAAACGTGCGGCGCTGTTTTCCTTGAACCACTTGCTCCAAGCCTCGCCATTTTGCTTGGTCACTTCGTTTTTCATGCCCTCTTGGTAGGACAGTTGACCGACCCAGCCCACACCTAACAAAATGCACAGCAACATCACTAAAAACATGATGTCTGTGGCGGTTGGTAACCCGTTGCTGGGCTTAGCCGGGACCTCTTCTTCGGGCGAAGTGTGGGTGTCTGAGACGTTTTGACTCATAAAAGAACTTTCTGGGTTTGAGCACAGGTGCGCATGGCCTACATTTCCAAACAAAGGCCGATATTAGGCAATTAGCTCAAAAGGTCAAGCATTTTGCGCTAGTTTGGCTAGCACTTTATTCGTTGTTTGTCCCGCGATGGGCCCAAGCAGTGGTGTGTTTTTCAATGTAACTGAACAATTCGTACATGGCCATGGCCATGGCGCCCACCACGACCAAGCCCGAAAAGGCCAAGCCCATTTGCATGGCGGACCCTGCTGAAATCAGCAGGTAGCCAATCCCTTCATTGGAGGCTGTCATCTCGGAGACAGTAGTTCCGACAAAAGCCAGAGTGATGGCCACTTTCAATGAGCCGTAAAAGTAGGGCATCGAGCGGGGCAGGCCCACTTTGATCAGCACATCCCATCGTTTGGCGCCCAAAACACGCAGCACGTCTTCCAGCTCGGGCTCCAAGGTGGCCAGCCCAGTGGCAATGTTGACCATGATGGGGAAAAAGCTGATCAAAAAGGCCGTCAAGATGGCCGGGCCAATGCCGATGCCAAACCAGACCACCAAAATAGGCACAAAGGCCGCTTTGGGCAGCGCATTAAAGGCTGTCATGAGGGGATAGACAGCGGCATATGCCAAGCGCGAACTGCCGATCACAAAGCCCAGCATGACGCCCACCACAATGGCAATGCCAAAGCCCACCATGGTGACCCAATACGTGCGCCAAGCGTGTGCGGCAATCACATCGCTGTATTCAATGGTTTGCTGCAAGATGCGCCAAGGGCTTGGAAAAATAAATTCAGAAACCTGCAAGCCCGAACACAGGGCTTGCCAAATGAGCAGGGTCAGGGCCAATAAAATCCAGGGTGACCAACGTTCTAGTGTTTTTTTGTTCACAGGGCACCTGCGGATGAGGGGATGATTGCACCGGTTTGTCGCATGGCACCAATGTGGCCACGCAGTTCGTGCACGATATCGGTGAATTGCGGCGTGTAGGTGATTTCAAGGTCACGCGGCCTGGGCAAATCAATCTCTCGCTTGAGCACAAAGCGGCCAGGGCTTTTGCTCATGACATAAACCGTGTCGGCCAAGAACACCGATTCACGCAAATCGTGTGTGACCAAGATCACATTGAAGTGCTGCTCGGTCCACAGGTCGCGCAAGATGCACCACAACTCTTCACGTGTGAAAGCGTCGAGCGCGCCAAAGGGCTCGTCCAGCAAGAGCATTTTGGGCTCGTGAATCAAGGCGCGGCACAGGCTGGCGCGTTGCTGCATGCCCCCAGAAAGCTGCCACGGAAATTTGTTTTCATAACCGGCCAAGCCTACAGTTTTGAGCAAACGGCACGCGCGCTGGGCGTACTCTTGCTTTTTTTGTTTGAACTGAGAGCGAAATGGTTCGACAATTTCCAGCGGCAAGAGCACGTTGTCCAAGGTGGTTCGCCAAGGCAACAGAGACGGTGCTTGAAATGCCATGCCACTGATTTTCAAAGGCCCCGTGACGGGCTGGCCGTCCACCAAAATTTGACCTTTGCTGGGGCGTTTGAGGCCCGTGGTCAGCTTCATGAAGGTGGACTTGCCGCAGCCCGAGGGCCCCACGATGGCGATGAATTCACCCTGGCGAACTTGCAGGTTGATGTCTTCGACAGCAAAGTGGTTTTGGGCCAGCAACTCGTCGTTGTAGGCCAGCCAAACATTTTGGAAATCTACAAAATTTTCAGTGGAAGCCACGCGCAGCCTTACTTTTTAGGCCTGGGCAAAATGTCCAATTCTTTGGCGCTGGGCAAGAACGATCCATTCCAGATTGCTTCAGAGTTCACGCGTGTTTTGGTGCTGAATGCATCAGAGACTTGTGAGGCCATCAAAGTCAGGCGAGGTGCTTTGATTTGGCCAAAGCCTTCTTCTCGGGCCGATGGGCTGTTGATCACGGTGTCAATGGCCAACTGCAAGCGGCGAGTTTCCAACTCGGTGTTGATGATGCCGTCGCGGGCTTTGACATCGGCAATGGCTGCTGCGGGGTTGTTGATCACGTCTTTGGCGCCTTTGGTGAAGGCGGCCAGAAAGGCTTTCACAGCAGCGGGGTTTTCCTTGATGATTTTGGGTGAAGCAATGATGACGTTGCCATACAACTTCACGCCAAAGTCAGGGTATTGCATGACCACCACTTCGTCAGCTTTGACGCCGCGCGCTTCAATGTTCAACAGGGAGGTGAAGGTGAAGCCGGTGATGGCGTCCACATCGCCGCGCACCAACATGGTTTCACGCAGTGGGGGGTCCATCGCGGTCCAGGCCACGTTGCCAATGTTGTTGGCTTTTTGGAAGATGGGGAACGCGCGGCGGCCTGCGTCAAACACGGGGGCGCCAAGTTTTTTGCCAGCCAAATCGGCAGGTGTTTTAATGCCCGATTTTTTCAGCGCCATGACCGAAGCAGGCGTGTTGTTGTAGACCATCATGATGGCCACAGGCTTGTTCGGTGCATCAGGGTTGTTGGCGTGGAATTCCATCAAGGCGGCCAAATCGGCAAAGCCCAAGTCGTAAGTGCCAGAGGCCACGCGCGTGACGGCGCCGCCCGAGCCGTTGCCGGCGTCCACAGTCACGTCCAGCTTGGCGTCTTTGAAGTAGCCCTTGGCCACAGGTGTGAGGAACAGGGCCGCAGGGCCTTCAAAGCGCCAGTCGAGTTGGAACTTGATGGGCGTGACTTGAGCGCTGAGTTGCCCCATGCTCAGGGCGGTTAAAACGGCTACGCTGGCCTTGAGGAAAAAACGAAGGGTCATGAGGGCTCCAAAGTAGGAATGGTGGTGAAAAGAATTCATGAAGATCAAAGCAATAACAATGCCATTATGACCGGCCAAAATGCATGGTTTTCAAACTTCAGCTCAACAAGTCGAGCAAGCTGCGGGCGATAACCTGCGTGGCTCGGCGCAGGTCTTCTAAATTCAATCGCTCGTCGGCCCGCTTGGCGTGAGATTCTAAAACGGTGCGAGGCCCGGCGCCATAGATCACGCCGGGTATGCCGTGCTCGCCGTACAAACGCACATCGGTGTACAAAGGCGTGCCCATGGCGGGAATGGCTTGGCCAAACACATGGCCTGCGTGTTGCTGCAGTGCTGTGACCAAGGGCACGTTGCCGGGCAGGGGCTTCATGGCGTGGGCCATGAGCATGCGCTTGATTTCAATGTGAGCTTGCGCATCGGCAGGCCGGCCTTGGTTGAAGGTGTCGGTAGCCTGCTGGATCACTTGGCGAATGTTGGCTTCAACTTCGATCGGGTTTTCCTCAGGAATCATGCGCCGATCGAGCTTGAACATGACGCTGCCTGGCACTACATTGGTGTTGGTGCCGCCCTCAATGAGGCCCACATTCAAGTAGGGGTGGTCAATCCCTTGAACTCTGGAATGCACCTGCTGGTAGAGCGTGTTTTGTGCGTAAAGCGCATTGAGCACTTGCACTGCGGCTTGCATGGCGTCAACACCCGTGTGCGGAATCGCAGCGTGCGCCATTTTGCCGTGCACTGTCACTTGCATTTGCAGGCAGCCATTGTGGGCCGTGATCACTTGGTAGCTAAAGCCTGCGGCAATCATCAAATCGGGCTTGGTCAAGCCCTTGGCGAGCAACCAGCCTGGGCCATATTCGCCGCCAAATTCTTCGTCGTAAGTGAAGTGCAACTCAACAGCCCCTTTGAGCGGGGTTTGGAGGGCTTCTAAGGCGCGCACCGCAAAAGTGAAGGTGGAAAAATCACATTTGCTCACGGCAGTGGCGCGGCCATACATGTGGCCATCGTGAATCTCTGCGCCGTAGGGCGGGTAGGTCCAGCCTTCGCCAGGCGGCACCACATCGCCGTGGGCATTCAAGGCGATGGTTTTGCCGCCTGCACCGTAGGGCCGGCGAACAATCAAATTGGTCAAGGAGGTCAGGCCATAGTCTTTGACTTGTGCCTCTGGCACGGGGTGCTGCTCAGCTTCAAAACCCATCTCGTGCAACAAGGCGGCAGTGCGCAAAGCGTGCGGCGTGTTGTTGCCGGGTGGCGTGTCAGTGGGCACTTTGACCAACTCTTGGAGAAAGCCCACTTGCTCGTCAAAGTGGGCATTGATCCAAGCGTCAAGTTGGGCGTACAGGGTGGATTTTTCAGTGTGGGTCATACATCAAGCTTCTTGCGTCAATTGTTCAAGCAAGTGGGAGAAGGCCTGCACGCAAAGTTGCATGTCGTCGCAGGTCGTGGATTCAAGAGGGTTGTGGCTGATGCCGCTGTTTTCACCGCGCACAAAGAGCATAGCTTGGGGCATGATTTCGTGCAGCTTCATGGCGTCGTGGCCGGCGCCGCTGGGCATCACGAACAAAGGTGCACCCAAGGCTTGCACGGCATTTTCCCAGCGCTGTTGCCATGCGCTGGCGCTGGGCGCTGCGGCGGCTCGAAGGGTGGCTTCGCGGTGACACACGAGGCCGCGGCGTTGGCAAATTTCATCGAGTTTTTCTAGCACGTCGTGCTCCAGCGCATCACGCTGCGCATCATGGGGTGCGCGCACATCGATCGAGAACACACAGCGCCCTGGCACCACATTGATCGAGCCGTTGGGCACACTCCATTGGCCGATGGTGGCCACAGAGTCGCCGTCTTGCGCGGCGCGTTGTTCCATGAACAGCGCCAACTCGGCCACTGCACAGGCAGCATCACGGCGCCGCCCCATGGGCGTGGTGCCAGCGTGACTGGCCATGCCCACCATCTCGCACAAATAGCGCACACTGCCGTTGATGGAGCTGACCACGCCCAATGGCAGGTTCAACTCGTTGAGCACGGGGCCTTGCTCAATGTGCACTTCCACAAAGCCCAAGTAATCACTGGCTTGGCGTTTGATTTTGTCAATGTCTTGAATGGCCAAGCCCGCATGCAGCATGGCTTGGCGCATGGTGATGCCTTGGGCATCTTGCTGCTCTAACCAAGCCGGATTGAACTGACCGACCAATGCGCCTGAGCCTAAAAAAGTGGCTTTGTAGCGCTGGCCTTCTTCTTCCGCAAAGGCCACAACTTCGATGCCAAAGGGCAAGCGCATTTGCGCACGGGTAAGTTTTTGGACGCAGGCCATGGGCACAAAAATTCCTAGGCGGCCATCATATTTCCCGCCATTGCGCACGGTGTCGTAGTGGCTTCCGGTGAGCAAATACACAGGCGGTTTTCCATCGGCATTTTGGCTGGGGTGATAGCGCCCCACCACATTGCCAACAGCGTCAATGTGCACTTCATCAAAGCCAACTTCGCGCATGGTTTTTTCAATGCTGGCGCTGCAAGCGCGGTGGGCATCGGTCAGGTAGGTCACGGTCAATTGGCCGGCCTGCGCAAACTCGGGGTCGCTGAATTGGGCCAAGTCTTCTTGCCAGTCCCAGACTTGTTGGCCTTGTTCCGGGTGACACCCGGTTTTGTCATTCAAGCGCAGCTCGGCAATGCGGTGAACATGGCGCAAACATTCTTGCAATTCAAATTCGGGGTGACTGTTCAAACGCCGCTCAAAGGTGGTCAAGATTTGCTGCTTGCTCAAGCCCGTTCCGCGCGGGCCACGCACGGCCAAAATAAAAGGCCAAGTGAATTTGGCGTTGTAGTCTGCGTTGAGTTGTTGAATGCGAGCAAATTCTTCGGGGCTGCAATCGGTCAAGCCTGCTTTGCTTTGCTCAAGGTGAGATTCTGTGGTCAATTCTTGGCGCAGCATGGCCTTGCCGGCCAACTCCGGGTGGGCCCGAATCAAAGCCAGTTGTGCGTCTGGGCTCGCGTTCGCCACAACCTGCGCCATGCAGTGTTTCAGATGCGTCCACGATACAAAGGGGCGATGTTTCAGGGCTTGCTCGGCGATCCAAGGTGAGTGCTCGTACAAGCCCTCTAAGCTTTGCATGGCCAGGGCGTGCGAGGCGGTATTGAGCTGGTCTAGGTTCAAATTCATGGTGTACAGGGGTGGGTCAAAGTCCAGTGCCGTGCCAAGTCCAGGCGGCGGCAAATCCAGACATGTTCGTGCGCTTGAATGTGGTCTAAAAAGCGTTGCAAGGCACTGATGCGGCCGGGACGACCGAGCAGTCTGCAATGCATGCCAATGCTCATCATTTTGGGTTGGTTCAAGCCTTGCGGATCGCCTTCTGCATACAAGGCATCAAAGCTGTCTTTCAAGTAGTGAAAGAACGGGTCGGCGTGCGAGAAACCTTGGGGCAAAGCAAAGCGCATGTCGTTGCAGTCCAAGGTGTAGGGCACGATCAATTGGGGGGCGGTGCTGCCATCAGATTTTTGCACGGCCATCCAAAAGGGCAGGTCGTCGCCGTAGTAGTCGCTGTCGTATGCAAAGCCGCCAAAGTCAGCCACCAGTTGGCGTGTGCGCGGGCTGTCACGCCCGGTGTACCACCCCAAGGGGCGCTCACCCATCAAGGCTTGCATGATCTGCATGGCCTCTTGCATGTGCGCTTGCTCGGTGGCTTTGTCGATGTTTTGGTAATGAACCCACTTCAAGCCGTGGCAAGCGATGTCGTGCCCCAATGCTTGGAAGGCGGCAAGCACATCGGAGTTTCTTTGCAGCGCCGTGGCCACGCCAAAAACCGTCAATGGCAGGGCGCGTTTTTCAAACTCGCGCAGCAAGCGCCAAACCCCTGCGCGCGAGCCGTATTCGTAAATTCCCTCCATGCTGATGTGCCGATCGGGGTAAGCGGCGGGGTTGAACATTTCCGATAAAAATTGCTCGGAGCCCGCATCGCCATGCAACACCGAGTTTTCACCGCCCTCTTCGTAGTTCAAAACAAATTGCACTGCAATGCGCGCTTGACCTGGCCATTGGGCGTGCGGGGGGTGTTTGGCGTAGCCCACCAAATCGCGGGGGTAGGGCGCCGTGCTGTCGTAAATCGATGAGGTCATGACAAAGCCAGAGAGATGTCTTGGGTGGGGACTTTTCGATCGAAGCGCAAGCTGCTTTCAACAAAAACCAAGTGCTCGTCCATCAGGCGCACGGCCAAGTCTTCGTCTTTGTCGGCCAAGGCTTGAACGATGGCGTCGTGCTCGTGTGCCGAGTGCTGGGCAGCGCTGCGTGACTGGTACATCAAGGTGATCAAGGCGCAGCGCGAGATCAATTCACCCAAAATTTGGGCGAGCACTTGATTGCCCATCAACTCGGCCATGCGCACATGAAAATCGCCCAGCAACTCTGTGCGTCCGTGCACATCTTCTTTGGCCACCGCATCGCGTTCGTGGCGCGTGTGGGCCTTTAAAGCGCGAATTTTGGCGGGCGTGACTGAGCGCACAAAAGCGCGCGTCATCTCACTCTCGAGCATGCGACGCACGGCAAAAACTTGTTTGGCCTCTTCGGCCGAAGGGGCGGCTACAAAGGCGCCGCGCGCAGGCTCCATTCGGATCAAACCATTTTGGGAAAGTTGAAACAAAGCTTGTCGAACCAGGGTGCGAGAGACACCAAAATGGGTGGCCAGCTTTTGTTCGGCCAATTTGGTGCCCGGCATCAGGCGGTGCTCCACAATGGCCCGTGTGAGCGCGGTGACAATGGCGTGCGTTGAGGAGGTGTCCATACCTTCGCATGATAGCTTTAAAAAGTAAAAGTGTATACACTTACAGTCGACCATTTTGAAAGACAAGACCATGGGTTTGAGCACACATGTTTTAGACACCATGCACGGTTGCCCGGCAGCCGGCATGAAGGTCAGCCTGTTCACCACGGCGGACGGGGTGGCCACTTTGGCGCAGAGTTTTGAGCTCAATGCCGATGGGCGCAACCCCAGCGGCCCGCTTTACGACACCGCCAGTTTGCGCGCTGGCACGTACCGGCTGGTCTTTGATGCGGCGGCTTATTTCAAAGCGCGTGGCGTGGTTTTGCCCGATCCGCCCTTCCTGAATTTAGTGAGCGTGGACTTTGGCGTGGCCGATGTGAATCAGCATTACCACGTGCCTTTGTTGGTCAGCCCGTGGAGTTATTCCACCTACCGCGGTTCTTGAGCGGCACGAGACCCGTTGGTGGGCCTGAACTATATTTTTGGTTCGCAACCCAAGGGGTGAGGAAATCCATAAAATCTGTTTTCATTGCTTAGACCTTTTCTCCTTACCCATTTTTGACCATGAGCCAAGTTACCAACACTGTGCGCTTTGTGCTTGACGGCCAGATCGTCGAAGCCCAAGGCGCTCGCCGCACCACCACTGTTTTGGACTACCTGCGTGAGCAGATGCACCGCACGGGCACCAAGGAGGGCTGCGCTGAGGGCGATTGCGGCGCTTGTGTGGTCATGGTGGGTTCATTGAACGCAGCAGGCACCGGTGTGGATTACTTGCCGGTCAACAGTTGTATACAACTGCTGCCGACGCTGGACGGCAAGTCAGTCAAAACTGTGGAGAGCCTGCAAAACGCCGACGGCACTTTGCACCCGGTGCAAGAAGCCATGGTGGCGTGCCACGGATCGCAATGCGGTTTTTGCACGCCGGGCATTGTCATGAGCTTGGTCAACTTGGTGCAAGTCAACACCAGCCCTTCGCGCCAAGTGATCAGCGACACTTTGAGTGGCAACTTGTGCCGCTGCACGGGTTACACGCCCATCTTGGAGGCTGCTGCGCAGGCCTGCCAAAACAAAGCCGCCTTGAAATTGCAAGACAGCGCCGATGTGCCCTTGCTGAAAAAAATTGAGCGCTCAGGCGTGCCCACACTGAGCTTGGAGGGTGATCTGATTGTGCAACCGGTGGTGCGCACGCGCAAAGGCCATGAATTTGTATCGCCCGCGACCTTGGCTGAAGTGGCTGATTATTTGGTCAAACACCCTGGCGCCACTTTGCTGGCTGGCAGCACCGAAGTAGGCTTGCAAGTGAACAAAAAATTCACTCGCCCTGACCACATTGTGTATTTGGGCAATGTGGCTGAACTCAAGAAAATCCATGACACCCCCCAAGCTTGGCACATTGGTGCGGTGGTGTCACTGACCGAAGTGGAAAGTTTGGTGGCCAAGGCCTACCCCGATTTGGCCGAAGTGATGCGCCGCTTTGGCTCACCGCCCATCCGCTCAACCGCCACCTTGGCGGGCAATATCGCCAATGGCTCGCCCATTGGAGACTCCATGCCTTGCCTGATGGCCTTGGGCAGCACCTTGACTTTGCGACGAGGTGATCAAACCCGCACTGTTGCTTTGGACAAGTTCTACACAGGGCAAAAACAAACGGTTTTGCAAGCGGGCGAATTCATTGAGGCCGTGATCTTGCCCAAGCCGCAAGCTGGCCAAATTTTTCGCGCGCACAAAATCAGCAAACGATTTGAGCAAGACATCTCGGCCACTTGCGCGGCCATCTCATACAAGCTCACAGGCGGCAAACTCACGGGCGTGAAATTGGCCTACAACGGCTTGGCCCCATCGCCTTGCCGTGCGCCTAAGTTGGAGGCTGTGCTCGAAGGCAAAGCGCCAGCCGATGTGCAAGCAGCCGACCTGGACGCCGCCATCACCGCCAGCTTTGTGGCCCGTGATGGCCTGCGCGCCACCTGGGCTTACCGCTCTTTGGTGGCACGCAATTTGGTCATGCAATTCATTGAAGAACCTACCGTGGAGGCCGCGTAACCATGAACGCTCCCAGCTCACTGCAAGCCCTGTTGCCAGCAGCGCAACAAGGTCAAGAATTGGTCCACGAATCGGCGCATTTGCACGTCACAGGTCAAGCCATTTACACCGACGACATGCCCGAGCTCAGTGGCACTTTGTACGCCGCACTGGTGCTCTCGCCTGTGGCGCATGGCGAATTGATTGGCGAAGGCATTGACCGCGCCGCTCTGCTCCAGGCGCACGGCGTGGTGGCCGTGTTCACCGCCAAAGACATTCCGGGTGAAAACAACTGCGGCCCGATTGTTCACGATGACCCCTTCTTGGCCGATGGCAAGGTGCAGTTCATTGGCCAGCCAGTGGCCGTGGTGGTGGCGCGTGAAATGCTTTATGCGCGAGAGGCTGCCAGCCATGCCATCGTGGCCGTGAAAGAGCTCACCCCCATATTGACCATCGAGCAAGCCATGGCGGCACAAAGTTTTGTCATGCCGTCCAAGGGCATCACACGCGGGGCGCCCGCGCAAGCCATTGCGGCTGCACCACACAAAATCAAAGGCAGCACCGAGTGCGGGCAGCAAGAACAATTTTATTTAGAAGGCCAGATCACCTACGCGGTGCCGCGAGAAGATGGCCAGTTGACTTTGTACGTCTCGACCCAGCACCCCGACGGTAACCAACGCGAAGCTGCCGCGGCATTGAATTTGTCCACCCACGATGTGGAAGTCATTTGCCGGCGCATGGGCGGGGCTTTTGGCGGCAAAGAAGGCAACGCCAGCATCTTCAGTCAAAGCGCTGCTTTGGCTGCGTTCAAATTGCAAAAGCCTGTGAAGTTGCGCGTGAACCGTGACGACGACATGACCATCACAGGCAAGCGTCACGATTTCCGTTTGGACTACGAAGCAGGCTTTGACAACGAAGGCCGTATTTTGGGTGTCGACTTCACACTGTACTCACGCTGTGGTTACAGCACCGATTTTTCGGGGCCCGTGAACGACCGCGCGGTCTTGCACATTGACAATTGCTACCACTTGCCCCATTTGCACATCATCAGCCACCGCTGCAAAACCAACATGCAAAGCGCCACCGCGTTTCGCGGCTTTGGCGGCCCGCAAGGCATGTTTGGCATCGAAACGGTGATCGAGCAAATTGCCAACACTTTGGGCAAAGACGCGCTCGATGTGCGCCGCATCAACTTGTACAAAGACCCCGCTATTTCGGGTGATGCCTCGAGCATGGTCACGCAATACGGCCAAACCATTGAAGACTGGATTGGCGACCAGGTGATCGACCAAGTCGATGCCCAGGCGGGCTACCGCGCGCGCCGTGAAAGCGTCAACGCCTTCAATGCAGCGCACAAGCACAAGAAACGCGGCTTGGCCTTGGTGCCATTGAAGTTTGGCATCAGTTTCACGGCCACCATGCTCAACCAAGGCGGCGCATTGCTCCATATTTACATGGACGGCTCGGTCAGTGTCAATCACGGCGGCACCGAGATGGGACAGGGCCTGAACACCAAGATGGCGCAAGTGGCAGCCGATGGTTTGGGCATTGCCACAAAGTGGGTGCGAGTCACTGGCACCGACACGCAAAAGGTTCCCAATGCCTCGGCCACAGCCGCCTCCAGCGGGGCTGACATCAATGGTGCAGCGATCAACCACGCATGCGATCAAATGCGCGCGCGCTTGGCCCCTGTGGCCGCTCGCATGCTGAACTGTGAAGCGGCCGATGTTCGGTTCGCAGACAACAAAGCGTTCGATGGCAAAAATGCTGGTGGCTCTTCGGTAGCGTGGACCAACTTGATCAAACAAGCCTGGCTCGACCGTGTTGGCTTGAGCGTGACGGGTTTTTACAAGACCCCAGAAATTGAGTATGACTTCATGACTTTGCAAGGCCGTGCGTTTTATTATTTTTGCTACGGCGCAGCTGTCAGTGAAGTTGAAATCGACACACGCACAGGCGAATGGTGGCTCAAGGCAGTGGACATTGTTCACGATGCTGGCAAGAGCATCAACCCTGCCATTGACAAAGGTCAGATCGAAGGCGGCTACGTGCAAGGCATGGGCTGGTTGACCATGGAGGAGTGCATTTGGGACAAGAAGGGTAAATTTCTCACGCACGGCCCGAGCACTTACAAAATACCGGTGGCTGGCGACATTCCGGCGCACTTGAAAATCAGCTTGTTTGATGGCGGCAACATCAAGGCCACGCCGTTCAACAGCAAGGCCGTGGGAGAGCCGCCCTTGATGCTGGCTTTGTCAACTTACTTTGCCTTGCGCGATGCGGTCGGCGCCAGTGCTGATCATGCGGCGGTGGTGCATATGAATGCACCGGCCACGCCGGAGCGAATTTTATTGGCGTGCGAGAAGCTCAAGAGGGTTCAGTCTTGAGCTTCGGTTGGGCTTGTCAGTCTTGACCTTCGGTCAAGGTGTCCAGCTGAAATTGGCCATTTTTGTGCCACAGCCAAACGTCGGTGTAGACCACTTTGCCTAGATGCGTAGGCACGGGGTAGGGCGCTGCTGTGCGAACTGTTTTTTCAATCTCTGCCATCACTTCGGGTGCGTGGCGGGGTGCACGGCTCCAATGCGTTTTGACCACTTGGCCTTGCCGGTCGAGCTCGACATCGAGCACGCCAATGGCGTAGAGCATGGGCGGCATGCGGCCTTTGAAAATGCGTTGGGGGTTGAGCTGGTACAAGTGTTTGGCAGCGTCAGCGCGGTAGTCGTGGGCGCTGCGCGCTGCGGAAACTGCCCGCGGGGCAGCTGCAACTTCCGTGGGTTTGGGCACAATGACCGGGGGTGCGGGCTGCGTGATCACGGTGGGTGGGCGCGGCGCGGGCGCTGCAGGAGGGGGCTGCGGCGGCGGTGTGCTGCAGCCAGCCACGATGGCGGCGCTTGCGGCCACAACCCAGTGCCCGATTTTGCGAGCGAGCACATCTGCACAGCGCGCCAGGCCATGCCAGCGGACAATGGCAGCCATGGACGGTGCGAAAGGAGTGGCTTGACAAGCTTTCATGCCAGCATTTTGGCACTGTAAAGTCTGGTTTGAAGAGTTCTCCTTAATTGAAAGTCAAAGTCAGTGCATTGGACCGAATCATTTTTAGACAAGTTGGCGCAAGCACCGGCAGTGTGGATCACGGTGGAGGCGGCGCAAGGCTCTGTGCCGCGCGAAGCCGGGACCGTGATGGCCGTCTTTGCGGACACCGCCATGGGCAGCATAGGCGGAGGGCATCTGGAGTTTGAAGCCATGAACTATGCCCGCGTTTGCTTGCAAGACAGCCAAGCCTGTGCAGACTTGCCCGCTCAAAAGCGCTTTGCCTTGGGCCCGAGTTTGGGGCAGTGCTGCGGTGGCGCTCTGCAGTTGAATTTTGAATTTGTACAGGCGACTGACAGCCCTCGCCTGCGCGCAGTGCTGCAAGCACAAAAGCTGTCTTCGTTTCAACCTCTGGCTTTGTTTGGGGGGGGGCATGTGGGCCAGGCCTTGGTCACAGTGCTGGCGCCTTTGCCATTTGATGTTCGCTGGATCGACAGCCGTGATGAAATTTTTCCCTCCGACGTGCCCGCCCAAGTGGTCTGTGAACACTCCAACCCGGTGCATGCCGCAGTGCCCGATTTGCTGCCTCACAGCCGCGTGTTGATCATGAGCTTCAGCCATGCCGAAGATTTGGACATCGTCGCAGCGTGTTTATGGCGCCAACGACAAGCCCGGGATTTGCCTTTTGTGGGCCTGATTGGCAGTGCCACCAAGTGGGCTACATTCAAGCGCCGCTTGGGTGAGCGCGGGTTTTCTCAGGCCGAGTGCGAGCATGTGACCTGCCCTATCGGGGTGCCTGGCATTGCAGGCAAAGAGCCGCATGTGATTGCTGTGGCGGTGGCGGCACAGCTCTTGCAGTTGCCTGTGATTTAAGTTCTTGCGGGGTCTGCGCGGAGCATGACCAAAATTTTGTATACACTTCGGTGAACAATTTGGAGCTGTGGGATGGAAGCGTATCTGCTCGATTGGGCCAATTTACTGCTCAGGTGGGTCCATGTGATCACCGTGATTGCATGGATCGGCTCGTCCTTTTACTTTGTCTTTTTAGACAACAATTTGCTCAAACCCACTTCGCCTGACTTGCTGGAAAAAGGTGTTGACGGTGCCATGTGGGCGGTGCACGGCGGGGGTTTTTACAACCCCCAAAAATACATGATGGCACCGCAAAAAATCCACACCAAACTGCATTGGTTTTATTGGGAAAGTTATTCCTCCTGGCTCAGTGGGTTTGCGCTGTTCACGGTTTTGTATTTGTACAACGCCAGCAGTTTTTTGATCGACAAATCCTTGATGGACTGGGCGCCCTCAACGGCCATTGCCGTGGCCTTGGCGTTTCTCGTGGCATTTTGGGTGGTTTATGACACGGTCTGCCGTTTGTTTGGTTTTAGAAAAAATGGCGAACTGATCGTTGCAGCTTTGATGTTGCTGGTGGTGGCCTTTTCGGCATGGTTGGCGTGCCATTGGTTTGCTGGGCGTGCGGCATTTTTGTTGGTGGGCGCGATGATCGCCACGGCCATGAGTGCCAATGTGTTTGTTTGGATCATTCCCGGCCAGCGCAAAGTGGTGGCTGCCATGACTTCCGGCGAAAAGTACGATGCCGCCTCCTTGGCCGTTCATGGCAAACGCGGCAAGCAGCGCAGCGTGCACAACACCTACTTCACCCTGCCCGTGATTTTTGCCATGATGAGCAATCACTACAGTTTCTTGTATACACACCCGCAGCGCTGGCTGATTTTGTTTGTGATGATGTTTGCGGGTGCTTTGATCCGGCAGTTTTTTGTGCAGCGCCACGGCTACCACTTGGGTCGCGCCCGAAACCCTTGGCCGTTTGCTGCCGTGGGTGTGGTTTTGATTTTGGCGGTGATATTGGCCATGGCCCCCAATCCAAGCGCTGCGAAGGCCTCGTCCAGCAGCGCTTCAAAGGAGCAGACGCTGGTGACTTTTCCGCAGGTCCAAGCTGTCGTTGCACAGCGCTGCTTGATGTGCCATGGCGAGGTGGTTCAGATGAAAAATGTCCGACTCGATTCTGTTGAGGGCATTCGGGTGCAAGCTCAAAACATGTACCAACAAGTTGCTGTGATGCGCCAAATGCCCATGAACAATGCCACGGGCATCACCGAGGAGGAGCGCGCTTTGATTGCACGCTGGTACCAAGCTGGGGCCAAATTAGAGTAAGGTCAGGCGCTTTGCCATGTGGTTGTGCCGCTCGATCAAAGGCCCCGCATCCACCGTGGTCAACTGACCTTGACTGACCACCACCCGGCCGTTGACAACCGTGTAGGCCGCAGGGGCACTGGCACACAACATCAAACTGCCGATGGCGTCATGCACAGCGCCGCCGGCAAAACTCAAGTTGCGCAAATCAAACATGGCGATGTCGGCGCAAAAGCCGAGGCTTAACTGCCCAATGTCGTGCCGCCCTAAAACTTCGGCGCCTCCGCGCGTGGCCAAGCGCAGTGCATCGCGCGCAGTCATCTCCGTGGGGGCCGTGTCGCAGCCAAACTCGGTGTGCCCTTGCGCGTTGACGCTGGGCGCTTGCAAAGATTTTCGCAAACGTGCCAAGAGCATGGCCTGGCGTGCTTCGTTGAGCATGTGCGCCGCATCGTTGCTGGCGCTGCCGTCCACACCCAAGCCAAGGGGCACACCGGCATCGATCATTTTTCGAATGGGTGCAATGCCACTGGCCAAGCGCATGTTGCTGCAGGGGCAGTGAGCCACGCCAGTGCGTGTGGCAGCAAACAGGCTGATGCCTTCGTCGTCTAATTTCACGCAGTGGGCGTGCCACACATCATGGCCAAGCCAGCCCAAATCTTGCGCGTATTGTGTCGGTGTGCAGTTGAATTTTTCCTGTGTATAAGCTATGTCATGGTCGTTTTCTGCCAAGTGGGTGTGCAGACGCACGCCATAGTGGCGTGCCATTTGCGCAGACAGCTTCATCAGGTCACGGCTCACGCTAAAGGGCGAGCAGGGCGCCACCGCCACTTGCGTCATGGCGCCATGTTCAGCGCTGTGGTAGCGCTCGATCAAGCGCTGTGTGTCTTTCAAAATGGCATCTTCGTTTTCGACCACGTGGTCGGGGGGCAGGCCGCCTTTGGATTGGCCCACGCTCATGCTGCCCCGGGAGGCTACAAATCGCATGCCTATTTCACGCGCAGCTTCAATGCTGTCGTCCAAGCGAACGCCATTGGGGTAGATGTACAAATGGTCGCTGCTGCTGGTGCAGCCTGAGAGCAGCAACTCGGCCATGGCGGTTTGCGTGCTGGTGTAAATCATCTCCGGTTGCAGCCCTGCCCAGATCGGATACAAGCCCCTTAACCAACCGAACAACTCGGCGTTTTGCACGGCAGGAATAGCCCGCGTCAGGCTTTGCGACATGTGGTGGTGCGTGTTGACCATGCCGGGGATCACCACATGGTGGCGCGCGTCAATCACGCGGTCTGCGGTTTGCGGTAAATCGGCAGCAGGCCCGATGGCCTCGATCAAGTTGTCTTTGACCCAAATGGATGCGTTTTGGAGTTCATCACCAGCGTCGTTGAGCGTGGCGATGGTGTGGGCGTTGTGGATCAGCAGGGTGGTCATGTGCAGGTGATTCTGCCTCAAGCGTGCAGATGGCGGGCTTGCCCAGCCGCAGGCATGCTGGGCTTGTTCCTGTGAACTAAACTCTGACGCACTGCGATAGGAAAATTTTTGACCATGAATCCTGTATCTGACCCGGCTCAATTTTTACGTCAACTGTTTGACGTGGCTGTGGCGCGTGCACTGCCATTGCAAAACACAGCCGCTTTTTTGCCCGCTGTCCCCAAGGGGCGCACGCTGGTTCTGGGCGCGGGCAAAGCCGGTGGTGCCATGGCCCATGCCGTGGAGGCTTTGTGGCCAGCTCAGGCGCCCTTGACGGGCTTGGTGGTCACGCGCTATGGCCACACCCCCCCAAGGCCCGATGGCGTGATGCCGCGCATTGAAGTGCTGGAAGCAGCGCACCCTGTGCCTGACGCTGCGGGCCTGGCGGCGGCTGAGAAAATTTTGGCTTTGGCCCAAGGTTTGAGCGCAGACGATTTGGTTTTGTGTTTGATCTCGGGTGGTGGCTCGGCCCTCTTGACTTTGCCGGCCCTTGGCCTGAGCCTGGCAGACAAACAAGCCATCAACCAAGCCTTGCTCAGGAGCGGCGCCAACATCACCGAGATGAACTGCGTGCGCAAGCACCTCAGCCGCATCAAGGGCGGCCGCTTGGCTGCGGCCTGCGCGCCGGCCAAGGTGGTGACCTTGGCGATCAGCGATGTGCCAGGCGACGACCCCTCGGTCATTGCCAGTGGCCCCACGGTGCCCGACAGCACGACGTGTGAGGACGCTTGGGCAATCTTGCAGCGCTATGCCATTGCTGTGCCATCCGCGGTGGAGCAGGCCTTGAAAAGTGGGCAATGGGAGTCCCCCAAACCGGGGCACAGTGCATTTGAGAGCACCTCGACTCATTTGATTGCTACGCCTTTGCAGTCTTTGCAAGCAGCTGCGGCATGGGCGCAAGCGCAGGGCCTGAAAGCCTATATTCTGAGCGATGAAATTGAAGGCGAATCAACGGAAGTGGGCAAGGTTCATGGTGCCTTGGCCAGGGCCGTCGCAAAGGGCAAAGGGCCGTTTGAAAAGCCCTGCGTGATTTTGAGTGGTGGTGAGACCACGGTGACGGTGCGAAGCCCACCCTCGGGCATCAAAGCGCAAAGCAGCGCACCAGGTCGAGGTGGGCGCGCAGGCGAATTTTGCATGGGCTTGGCGCAAGCCCTGCAGGGTCAAGCCGGGGTCTGGGCCTTGGCCGCAGACACCGATGGCATCGACGGTGTGCAAGACAATGCAGGTGCACGGGTCAGCCCTGACACCTTGCAGCGCGCAAGGCAGGCGGGCTTGAATTTAGAAGATCACATGCAGCGCAATGACGCTTATGGTTATTTTGCGGGCCTGGCAGATTTGATCATGACGGGCCCCACGCACACCAACGTCAATGATTTTCGGGCCTTGTTGGTGCTTTGACAAAGTTTTGATGTGGGTCAACTTGCAAGGGCTAGAGCTCTGGCACAGTTGTCTTCATGTTGCACCGAGTTTTCACTGATCTGCCCGTTCAAGCCCAAACTGCCGAAGCTGGGGCCGTGTTGTTGCGCCGTGGCCAGCGCGCACGACAGGCCATGCATTTGATCAGTGGCCGTGTGGCGCTGGGCGTGATTGAAGAGGGTGTGATGGCACACCAACTGGCCGTGGTCAATGGGCCATTTTGGCTTGAAGCCGCTTCGGCTTTGTTAGACCTGCCCCATGCCGTAGACGCTGTGGCCGAGGGGCCTGTGACTTTGCAGCATTTGCCCTTGGCGCAGTTTCGCGCCAGCGTCAAAGCCATGGCCGAGCCGTCACAAACTTTGATGCTGGATTTGGCCCGCGCGCAGCGCCAACAAACAGAGTTGGCCGTGAGCCGCTTGGCCAAAGATGCCGACGCCCGGTTTGCAGAGTGGTTGCTTCGCCACGCTGAGCCCGCCGATAGCAAAGGCAGCTTGGCCGTGGTCTTGCACGATCGCAAGCGCTTGATTGCAGCGCAATTGGGCATTGCACCCGAGACTTTCTCGCGTGTGCTGCGCCATTTGCGTGAGCGCAATCTGATCAGTGGGGGAGGACGCGTGCTCAACTTGCTCGACCCCAGCGGTTTGCAGTCTTTGGCCGGCGTTTAATCGCATCGGGCAGAACCCCAACAAGGGCCCCGTATAGGCCCAAATCAGGCATGTCGCAAAGCTCGATAGAATTTGTCGAACTTTGAGACCCTCATGCATTCTTCACAGCCTGCGCGCTTGTCGCTGACCCAGATCACCAAACGCTACCCTGGCGTGGTGGCCAATCGGGCTGTTTCCCTGACCGTTATGCCCGGCCAAGCCCATGCCGTTCTAGGTGAAAACGGTGCTGGCAAGTCGACGTTGATGAAAATCATTTATGGGTCGGTCAAGCCAGATGAAGGGCAAATGGCTTACAACGGGCAAACGGTTCACATCAAAAATCCCCAGCAAGCACGGGCCTTGGGCATCAGCATGGTGTTCCAGCATTTCAGTTTGTTTGATACCTTGAGCGTGGCAGAAAATGTGTGGCTGGGCTTAGACAAGTCCTTGAACTTGGCCCAAGTGACCCAGCGCATCACGGCCAAAGCCTCTGAATATGGCCTGGACATTGATCCGGCCCGCCCGGTGCACACCTTGAGTGTGGGTGAAATGCAGCGCGTGGAAATCATCCGAGCTTTGCTGACAGAGCCTCAATTGTTGATTTTGGACGAGCCCACTTCGGTGCTCACGCCCCAAGCGGTGGACAAACTTTTTGTCGTGCTGAAAAAATTGGTAGACCAAGGCTGCAGCATTTTGTACATCAGCCACAAGCTGCATGAAATCAGAGAGCTTTGCACGGCCTGCACCGTTTTGCGCAGTGGGCAAGTCACGGGTGTGTGTGATCCGCGTGAAGAGTCCAACGCATCGCTCAGTCGCTTGATGATTGGTGCTGAGCCTCCTGCTTTGGCGCATCAAGAACGAGCCCCGGGCGCAGCGCTGCTTGAAGTCAAGGGCTTGTCATTGGTGCGAGAAGATCAGTTCGGCGTAGATTTGTCGGACGTGCAACTTCAAGTGCGTGCGGGCGAAGTGGTTGGCATTGCCGGTGTTTCTGGCAATGGACAGCGCGAGTTGATGTTTGCACTGTCAGGCGAAGACCGCCGCGCAGCGCACGAATCCATTGCGCTGGCAGGCCAACCAGTAGGTCATACGGGCCCGCATGAGCGCCGTGCAGCAGGGCTGCATTTCGTGCCTGAAGAGCGCCTGGGGCGAGGCGCCGTGCCGGCCTTGAGTTTGGCGCACAACATGCTGCTCACGCGCAGTCAGGCAATGTCTGCAAGCGGTTGGATTGACACGCAAGCTTTGAAAAACCAAGCCCAGGGCGTGATCGAGCGATTCAATGTCAAAGCCGAAGGTCCGCATGCGCCGGCGCAGTCCTTGTCGGGCGGCAATTTGCAAAGATTCATTGTGGGCCGCGAAATCGATGCCAAGCCGCGGGTGCTCATGCTCTCGCAGCCCACGTGGGGCGTGGATGTGGGCGCTGCAGCGCAAATTCGCGGTGAAATTTTGGCCTTGCGAGATGCCGGTTGCGCTGTCTTGGTGGTCAGTGAAGAGCTTGAAGAATTATTTGAAATTTGCGACCGTTTGCATGTGATGGCCAATGGTAAATTGTCGCCTTCCATTTCAAGAAACCAAGCCACAGTTGCGCAAATTGGCGAGTGGATGAGTGGCTTATGGGAGCAACATGCTCCAGCTTGAACGCAGGCCTCAAGCCTCTGGTTTTTGGCGTTATGCCTCGCCTGTTTTGGCTTTGCTGCTCACGGTGTTGATCGGCATTGGCTTGTTCGTGATCTTGGGCAAAGACCCCTTGCGCGGTTTACAAATGTTTTTTTGGGAACCGCTTAAATCGGCATACGCCTTGGGTGAGTTGATGGTCAAAGCCACACCTCTGTTGGTGATTGCTTTGGGCTTGGCTGTTTGTTACCGATCCAATGTTTGGAACATCGGCGCTGAAGGCCAATTTGTGATCGGTGCCGTGGCCGCTGGCGGCGTGGCCTTGTTGGCTGACAAAGAAACCGGTCGATGGATTGTGGTGGCTGTGGTGTTGGCCGGCGTGGCCGGCGGCATGGCTTGGGCCTCGATCACGGCGTGGTTGAAAGACCGCTTTCATGCGAATGAAATATTGGTCAGTTTGATGTTGGTTTATGTAGCCGACATGGTCTTGAGTTATTTGGTTTACGGCCCTTGGAAAGATCCGGCTGGCTACAACTTTCCCCAATCCAAAACTTTTGAGGCCGCCACGCAAATCCCGCGTTTGATGAGTGGCTCGCGCGTGAGTGTGGGCCTGTTGATCGCGCTGGCCGGTGTGGCCTTGGCCTGGGTTTTCTTGTTCAGAACGCGTGCCGGTTTTGCGCAGCAAGTGGGCGGCTTGGCGCCCGCAGCCGCACGCTACGCAGGATTTTCTTCGCGCAAAGCTTTGTGGGTGGCGCTGTTGACTTCGGGCGGCGCAGCAGGTTTGGCGGGCGCTTTGGAAGTGGCCGGGCCCTTGGGGCAGCTCACGCCCTATGTGCCTGCTGGTTATGGTTTTGCCGCCATCATCGTGGCCTATGTGGGGCGCTTGCACCCCGTGGGCATGGTGTTCTCGGCCATCTTGATGAGCATGTTCTACATTGGCGGGGAGCTGGCGCAGTCGCGCATGGGCTTGCCCAAATCGATCACGGGTGTGTTTCAAGGCTTGCTGCTGTTCAGCTTGTTGGCCTGTGACACTTTGGTGGCTTATCGCCTGCGTTGGCGAAGCAGGAGAATGTGATGGAACCCTATGCCTTGTTGGTAGCCGCCACGCTGAATGCGGGCACGGTTTTGGCGCTGGCCGCGCTAGGTTTGTTGATCAACGAGAAAGCGGGCATCGTCAATTTAGGCGCCGAAGGCATGATGCTGTGCGCCGCCATCGCAGGGTTTGCCACTGTGGTGCACACGGGCAGCGACTTGTTGGGGTTTGCTGCCGGCATGGCCGCAGGCGCGCTGCTGGCGGGCATTTTCGGCCTGTTGGTGATCGGCTTGGGCACCAACCAATACGCCACAGGCTTGGCCATCAGTTTGTTTGGTGTGGGCTTTTCGGCCTTTGCGGGCATCTCCTATGTGCAAGAAAAATTGCCGGCACGTCCGCACTTTGAAATTCCTTTTTTAAGCGACATTCCATGGCTTGGCCCCGCCTTGTTCAAACAACACCCCTTGGTCTATGGTGTCGTGGCCTTTGTGCTTGCCTTGATGTGGTTTTTGTACCGCACGCGCACCGGCTTGGTGCTGCGTTCAGTGGGGGAATCCCCTGAATCAGCGCATGCTTTGGGCTATTCGGTGCGCCGCATCCGTTTCGTGGCGGTGCTCGTGGGGGGCGCTTTGTGCGGTTTGTCGGGGGCCTACATCTCGGTGGTTTACACCCCCTTGTGGGTGGAGGGCATGGTGGCTGGCAAAGGCTGGATCGCATTGGCTTTGACCACCTTTGCCACTTGGCGGCCGGCCCGTATTTTGCTTGGTGCTTATCTGTTTGGGGGGGTCACCATGCTGCAGTTTCACTTGCAAGGCTTGGGGGTGCAGGTTTCCAGTCAGTTGCTGACAGCGCTGCCCTATGTGGCCACCATCGTGGTGCTGGCCTTGATCTCGCGAAATCCGGCCTGGATTCGCATCAACATGCCCGCATCTTTAGGCAAACCCTTTCATCCCAGTTCATAATAGATTTTTTTCGCGCAACCCTGTTCACCTACAAAGGAATTTTCATGACAGACTTGACCAAGCGTTCGGTTCTCAAAATCGCTGCGATCTCCGTGGTGGCTGCGGCCACTTTGGTGGCTTGCGGTAAAAAAGAAGAGGCGCCCAAAGCGGCTGCCAAAGCAGAGCCTTTGAAGGTGGCTTTTGCCTATGTGGGCCCGGTTGGCGACGGTGGTTGGACCTTCGCCCATGACAACGCGCGCAAAGCTGTTGAAAAGCAATTTGGCGACAAAATCGTCACCAGCTTTGTTGAGAAAGTGCCAGAAAGCGCTGACGCAGAGCGCGTTTTCCGTGACATGGCCGCCCAAGGCAATAAACTGATTTTTGGCACCACCTTTGGCTACATGGAGCCCATGCTCAAAGTCGCCGCTGACAGCAAAGACATCAAGTTTGAACATGCCACCGGCTACAAAACGGCCGAGAACCTGCGCACCTATGACAGCCGCACCTATGAGGGCGCGTACATGGCCGGTGTGATCGCTGGCAAGATGACCAAAACCAACACCTTGGGTGTGGTGGCCTCGATCCCAATTCCTGAAGTGATTCGCAACATCAACACTTTCACATTGGGCGCGCAATCGGTGAACCCGAAAGTCAAAACCAAAGTGGTGTGGGTCAACGAGTGGTTCAACCCGCCGAAAGAAACAGAAGCTGCAACGGCTTTGATCAATGGTGGTGCTGACGTGCTCATGCAAAACACAGACTCACCTGCTGTTTTGCAAACTGCCGAGAAAATGGGCAAGCGCGCCTTTGGTTGGGACTCTGACATGACAGCCTACGGCCCTAAAGCGCACTTGGGCTCGGCTGTGATCAATTGGACGCCTTACTACATCAAGGCTGTGGGCGAGGCCTTGGAAGGCAAGTGGGCCACGGGCCAAAGCTGGTGGGGCGTGAAAGAGGGCGCGATCGACATGGTCTCGGTGGCTGCTGATGTGCCAGAAGATGCCAAGAAAAAAGTGGACGAAATCAAAGCTGGCTTGAAAGACGGCAGCTTCGTGATCTGGAAAGGTCCTATCGTTGGTTCAGACGGTAAAGAAATTCTGGCCAAAGATGCTGTCGCTGACGATAAATTCTTGGGCGGTATCAAGTTCTACGTCAAAGGCGTGGAAGGCAAAGTGCCGAACTGATCAGCCCCTGGTTGAAGCAGCCAAAGCCGCCCTCTCGAAAGAGGGGCGGCTTTTTTTCGTGGTGCGCCCGGCAGGGCAAATGCCTGCGGGTGCGTTTCAAGTGAGATGGGGGTGATCTCTTCAGAATGGCTTCAGATGGCATGGTCAATATCAGGCCATGACTTCATTTACCTACTTGTTTGCAACTCGCTTTGTTTGGACGGGTTTGATCGGCCTGCTCAGCACGACCCATGGCTTTGCAGCAGACACAAGCCCCGATGCACTCTTGACTCAGTACCAGCAGGCTGTGGCTCAAAAGGCTGATCGCGTGCGTGGGCAAAAGTTTTTCACATCCACGCATGCCAATGAGTTGAGTTGCGCCTCTTGTCATGGCAACCCACCCGTCACGCCGGGCAAGCATGCCAGCACAGGCAAAACCATTGCGCCACTGGCGCCGTTGGTCCATGCCGAGCGTTTCACCGACTCAGCCAAAGTTGAAAAATGGTTCAGGCGAAATTGCAAAGATGTATTGAGTCGCGAATGCACGGCTTTGGAAAAAGCCGATGTTCTTTTTTACCTGAAGGATTTGAAATGAAATTGATTCACCGCAGTGCCGTTGGTCTATGGATGTTCGGTTGGTTGTTGTCGCCTGCGCTTGCCGATAAGCCGCTCATGCCTGCCAATGTATTGCCAGCCTATAAAACCGAATGTGCTTCTTGCCACATGGCCTATCCCCCAGCCATGTTGCCCAAAGCGGCTTGGCAACGGATCATGAATGGCTTAGAAAAGCATTACGGCACCGATGCTTCACTGGATGCTGCGACGACTCGGCAAATTGGTGTCTGGTTGCAAGCCCAAGGCGGCATCTACAAACGGGTAGAGGCATCGTCCCCCCAAGACAGGTTGAGCACCACACAGTGGTTTGAGAAAAAACATCAAAAAATTGAAAAGAATGTTTGGACTCGAAAGTCAATTAATGGCAAAGCGCAGTGTCAAGCCTGTCACCAAGGCGCAGACATCGGTGATTTTGAAGATGACCGAGTACGCATTCCTTCTTGAAGATTGGAAATTCCACCATGTCACAGAACACACTCAACCCGCTTTCCAAATCGCAGGACGCAGTTGTTGCGCCCAGTAGAAGAATTGTGGAGTTGCCGATGCGTTTGTTTCACACCTTCTTGGCATTGTCATTTGCTGGCGCCTATGTCACATCAGAGAGTGAACGATTTCGAATCGTGCATGTCAGTCTGGGCTACACCTTGGTAGGCTTGATTGTGTTTCGCGTACTTTGGGGTTTGATCGGGCCAAGGCAATCTCGCTTGAGTGCAATCTGGCGTAAATTCCAAGGCATCCAAGACTTTAAAGATGATTTCAAAACGTTCCCGGCCTCACTGCTGCAATGGAATGGCCAGACGCTGCGCAAGTTGGCCAGTGTGGTTTTGTCAGCTGCCGCTTTGCTGACTTTCGGCGTTTCATTCTTCATCGCCGCGACAGGCTATGCCGTCTACAATGAAATGACGGGCGACTGGATGGCCGAAGTGCATGAGTTTTTTGGAAATTCATTTTTGATCTTGGTTCTGGTGCATGTGGCCGTGGTTGCCCTCTTGGTGGTTGGCAAGAAATCTCAAGGACTGCGCCCCATGTGGTCAGGGCGGCGTGAGGGCCTTGGCCCTGATGTGGCCAAAACCAATCATCTTGTGGTTGGTTGGATGTTGGCGCTCGGTGTACTGGCTTTTCTGGTGTTCCAACTGGCTTAACAGCTTGCCAAAGGGTTGACTGAAGATGCGTGTTCTACTGGCTGAAGACGACGAGACTTTGGGTTCTGGACTCAAGGCTGGCTTGGCGCAGCATGGGTTTCAGGTGGACTGGGTGCGTGACGGGGTTGCGGCAGAGCGAGAAATGTTGACCCAGGTGCATGAAGTCGTCATTTTGGACATGGGATTGCCGCGTCAAAATGGCCTGATCAGCCTGCAAAAAATAAGGCAAAAAAATATCAAAACCCCCGTCTTGATATTGACGGCGCAAGATGCCATTCCCATGCGCATTGAGGGCCTGGATGCAGGTGCCGATGATTACTTGGTCAAGCCGGTAGACCTGCTGGAGTTGGCGGCCAGACTGCGGGCTTTGGTCAGACGTTCGCATGGTGAAATTCACAGCTCGATCACAGTCAAAGACGTCCGCTTGAATTCAAGCACGCGGTCGGTGGAGCTGCACGGCAAACCAGTGGATTTGTCGGTCAGAGAGTTTGACTTGCTTGTGACCTTCATGATGCATGCGGGGCATGTTCTGACAAGAGATCAATTGGAAAAACATCTTTACAGCTGGGGCACCGAAGTCAGCAGCAACACCGTGGAGGTGCACATCTACCATCTTCGCAAAAAATTTGGCAATGAAGTGATCCAAACCATCAGAGGTTTGGGTTATGTCATGCCCAAATAAACCCATGGCAACATCTCTTAAGCGACCTTCTTTGCAATCGCGCTTGCTCATCTCGTTGATGGCCGTGACTGCTGCAGCATGGGTGCTGGTGCTGGGCTTGACATGGTATGAAACTGACCATGAGCTCAATGAATTGCTCGACGCGCATTTGGCACAAACCGCATCATTTTTAGTCTTCCAATCGGGGAACGGCCATGATGACGATGCCGATTTCACCACCAGCCCAACCTTGCACAAGTACCAGCCTAGAGTGGCTTATCAAATTTGGCATGAAGGAGAGTTGGTGGTTCGCTCTGAAAAAGCCCCCGCAACGCCCTTCAGAACCGATGGCCAAAGTGGCTTAACCGATCGGTCAGTGGGCGGACAAAATTGGCGAATTTTCAGCACCCCAGGGCAAGAGAAGGACGTTTGGATTCATGTCGCTGAGCTGGGCAAATACCGTCAAGACATTTTGTATGCTGGCCTTGAGAGTGCCATTGTTCCGCTGTTATTTGGTTTTCCATTCTTGGCCTTGTTCATTTGGTGGTCGATTCGCGTTTCTCTTGCGCCTTTGCGCAGCTTGAGTCAAGAAATTGGTTTGCGCAAGGCTTCTTCGCTGGTGCCTTTGCAAGCGGTCCATGCTGTTCAAGAAGTGCAGCCCTTGGTTCAAGCTTTGAATCAATTGTTCCAACGCGTAGAGGTACAAATGGCCAGCGAAAGGCACTTCACTTCCGATGCTGCACATGAGTTGAGAACGCCGGTGGCAGCCATTCGCATGCAGGCACAGGTTGCGCAGGGCGCGACAGACCTCGCGGACCAACAGCAAGCCCTGCGCGCGGTGCTGGAAGCTTGCGACCGAGCAACCCGTTTGATTGCACAGCTCTTGGAATTGTCCAGATTGGATGCGGCAGCGCAAATTGACGATGCTTTAACAATTGAACCTGTGGATGTCATTGCATTGACACGCCAGCAGTTGGCAGAATCAGGCCATGCTTGGATTGCCAAAAAGCAAACATTGACCTTTGATGCACCAGATGCCTTGATGCTCCAAATCAAACCTGAATGGTTCGGCATCTTGGTTAGAAATTTGATTGACAACGCAAGCCGTTACAGCCCTGAAGGCGCTTTCTTGCAAGTGACTTGGCAAGCAAGCCCCCAACCCATGTTGACAGTTCAAGACAGCGGCCCTGGCATGTCTGCAGCGGATCAAGCCAGGTTGGGCGATCGATTCTTCAGAGTGCTTGGCAACGATGCCTCAGGTTGTGGTCTTGGCTGGTCCATTGTGCGCAGAATTGCCAAGCTGAACCGAGTCAAAATCAAATTGAGCAGCAGTCAAGCTTTGGGTGGTCTGCGGGTCGACTTGGTCTGGCCTTCAATGTCGTGAATGTTCCAACCTTTGTTGAGGCACATCAAGTCATTGGACACCATGAAAATCAAGCAAAGCGTAGTATGGAGTTGATCGGACCTGAAGGAGAAATGATGAAAAAAAACTGCATGCATAACTTGGCTTACACGTCTTTTGCGTTGGCTTTGTCGTTGGCAAGCGCCGGTGCCATGGCTCAAACTTACCGCGTCAATGTGCAGCCACTCATCAAAGCCCAATGTGCCGACTGCCATGGCGCTTTGGCGCCAACGCTGGCTGAATTCAAATTAGCCGAAGAGAAATACAAAAAAGAAAAGCTGGGGCCACGCACTGACACCTACGAAAACTTGTTGCAAATAGTTGTATACCCCGACTCGGGCGCTTTCATGCGCCGCATGGACGACGGCTCCAATACGGGTGATAAAAAGCCCGGCAACATGTACAAGTACTTGGGGGATACAGATTCGGAGCGCCAAGCGAACCTCACCATGCTCAAAGCCTGGGTGGGTGAGGGCGGCTGGAACTTGAATCGATGGGGTGCCCGCGGCGACGTTGCGGGCATTACCAAAGAGCAGATGGACAAAGTCAAAGTGAAGTATTAAGTTGCCAGCTGCCCCGCTGCATTGATCCTACTTTTTGGAGGCTGCCACAAAGTCTCCTGCATACACATTCAAAAATTTCGCAGGGTCGAATGACTTGCGAATGGCGGCATTCACCTCCTCCAGAGTGGCCGCTTCAATCTGTGCATCAATTTTTTCCACGAACGCCAGTGTCCGATTGGCTGCAGCTCGTGCCACATGGCCTGCCGCCAATTCGCTATCTTGCGCGCGGTCGATTTTGCGCTCCTCTTGCAAGCCTTTTTTGGCGTCGACCAACTCTTCAGCGGTGACCCCGTCTTTGACAAAGCGTGCCAATTCTTCTTGCACTGCAGTTTTGAGCTTGCTTAAATTTTGCGGTGCGTAGATGGCGTACATCACCCACATGCCAGAGGGCTCAAACGAGCTGGCACTCAACTGGCTGAGTGCGCCGTAGCTCAGCCCATCCTTTTGGCGCAAGCGATCTAACAGGCGTGATTTAAATCCGCCACCCAAGACGCGGTTGGCCAATTGCAGGGGGACAAAATCAGCTTGCGTGTCTTGCAAGGCCAAAGGCAAAGCTGCCACGAAAAAGGCATTGGCTTTGTCGGGGGCTTCCAGCTGAATGACTTCAGGCTTGGCAGGCTTGGGCTCGGCTTTCAGGCGGACATAATTTTGATTGCTTTTCCAATCCCCAAAGAGATTCTCTATTTGCGCTTTGACAGTGGCACTGTCGAAATCACCTACCAAGGCAAATTCACTGTGATTGATGCCGTAGAAAGCGCTGTGAAATTGCTGAACTTGTTGCAGCTTGGCGTCTTTCAGTGCGGCAATGGATTCGTCCAGCGTGCGGGCCGCACGAACATCCCCTTTTTTGTAGACATCCAGCGCCAACAACATGGCTTGAGAGCCCATGGCGTTGGGTTCACTGCGTCGGCTTTCAAGTCCTGCCGTGCTCTCTTGTACCAGGAGATCAAACTCTTTGGGCGTGAAGGTGGGCTTGCGCAAGATGTCACGGATGAGGTTCAGGACTTCTGGCAAATTCTTGCGCAGAGAATCAAAGCGCACTGTGACAGTTTGACCGCCACCCATGACTACAACTTGTGTTTTCAATTCGTCCAGCTTGGCAGAGATATCGGAGCGTTGTAAATTGGCGGCTCCCCGCAGTAATAAATTCGCTGTGAGGTTGGAAGTGGTGGCTTGATTGAACAGCGAAGCTTCATCACCAAAGCGCAGCGTGAAGTAGCCGCTGACTGTTTCGCCTCGCGTTTTCTTGGGCGTGAAAATAAGCTTCATGCCGCTGGCCAGGGCCAGGCGCTGCGTGCGCTTTTCAATGTTGGCAGGGCTGATGTCAAAGACTTCACCCTCGCTGGCAGCGGCCTTGCCTTTGTAATCTGCCACCAGTTTGGGGATGTCAACGGCGGCAGGCATCTTGGTGCGATCGGGTGCGGCGGTCGGAATGAATTGACCCAAGGTGCGATTGCTTTCCTTGAAGTAGTTCAACCCTGCGGATTGGAGGTCTGAGACCTTCAAGTTCTCAATGCGATCACGTTGCAAGAAGAATAAGCGCCAGTCGCCATTGGCAATCGACTCTGAAAGCTGAACAGCCAATCTTTGCGGGTCGTTGATGGTCTTGTCGATGTCGCCCAAGAGGCTGGCTTTGGCACGCTTTAATTCTTCTTCGGTGATGGGATTTTTTTGCAAGCCTTCGACTTCCTCCAGTAGAACGCTGCGCGCTTGGGCCAAGTTTTGAGTTTTGCCCAATTCAGCCATGAAGATCACATAGCCAGCCTCGGCCAGGTCAAAATTCCAGGGGCCTACGTTCACAGCCAACTTCTTTTCCACCAAGTTTTTATGCAATCTGCCGTTGGGGGTTCCAGCCAAAATTTCACTCAAAGCCGCCATGGCCGCGGCGTCCACATGGCTGCCTGCGGAGGTGTGATAGAGCACTGCTGAGAGTTGTGTGTCGCCCGTTTTGCGCACCGTGATTTCACGGCCACCTTCTTGCACGGGGTCTTGCGTGTAGGTGGGCTCCAGGGTGCGCGTTGGTTTGGCGATGCTGCCAAATGTTTGGGTGATCAAGTTCAATGTGGCAGCAACATCCAACTTGCCAGCCACCAGCAGCACCGCGTTGTCGGGTTGGTAGTACTTGCGGTAGAAGTTTTGAAGATTTTCAATCTTGACATTTTCAACGTCGGTGCGCGCGCCAATGGTTGACTTGCCGTAGTTGTGCCAGTCGAAAGCGGTGGATGCCATGCGCTGCCACAGCGATCTGTGGGGGCTGTTCTCGCCGCTTTCCATTTCATTGCGAACCACAGAAAATTCGGTGTCCAAATCTTTGCGGGAAATCAAGCTGTTGACCATGCGATCGGCTTCCATTTCCAGAGCCCATTTTAAATTTTCCGGATTGGCGGGAAAGGTCTCGTAGTAATTGGTGCGGTCGTAAAACGTGCTGCCGTTGGAATCCATGCCGCGCTTGCCAAGCTCTTGCATGATGTTGCCCCGTGTAGGTGTGCCCTTGAACACCATGTGCTCAAGCAAATGCGCCATGCCGGTTTCACCATAGTTTTCATGACGACTGCCAACCAAATATGTGATGTTGACGGTGGTGGTGGGTTTGGATGCATCGGGCGCGAGCAACACCCGCAGGCCATTGGGCAGGCGGTACTCGCTGATGCCTTCGACCTGCACCAGCACCTTCAAGGCGTGTGAGTTGGTGTTGGTTGGGGCGTTGGCCGTGTTTTGAGCGTGGCTCCATGAGGGGGTCAGTAAAACTGAAGCAATCAATGTCAGCTGAATAAGTTGTGTGCGCATGAATCTTTTGGCGAATGAGAAAAATGCAGTTTATACACCTGCTTTAGAATAAGGACGAAATGCCTGCGCTGCGGCGGGTATTTATTTTGCTCAACCCGCAGCCATGTAGAGGACTACCATGTATAAAAACCTCGCAGCCGTGTTCGCGGCCGCCTGCTTTTTGCCGCCCCTTTCAAGCCTTGCCGCAGAGCCTGCACAACAAGCAGTCAAAAGCCCTGTCAAAGCCGCTTTCGTTTACGTCACACCCGTTTTTGAAGCAGGTTGGACCCATCAGCATGACGAAGGCAGAAAGGCTGTAGAAAAAGCTTTAGGCGCGTCGGTCAAAACCACCTTGGTTGAAAATGTGGCGGAGGGCGCAGATGCAGAGCGCGTGGTGCGCGACTTGGCCCAGCAAGGCCACGACATCATCTTCACCACCAGTTTTGGCTACATGGAGCCCACTTTGAAAGTGGCCCATGATTTTCCCAATGTGAAGTTTGAATCCATTACAGGCTACAAAACTCAGGCTAATGTTTCGACGGCCAATGCACGTTATTACGAAGGGCGCTATCTGGCAGGTGTGGCAGCAGGGCGCATGACGCAAAGTCATGTGGCAGGCTACGTGGCGGGCTTTCCCATTCCAGAGGTGCTGCAAGGCTTGAATGCATTCACCTTGGGCATGCGCTCAGTTAATCCTCAGGCCCAAGTCAAGGTGCTGTGGCTTAACACCTGGTTTGATCCTGCCAAAGAGCGCGACGCTGCCATGACCTTGTTCAACCAATCGGCCGATGTGATTGCGTTTCACACCGCGTCGTCGGCCGTGATGGCCGCAGCCCAAGAGCGTGGCAAGATGGCCATTGCCTACCATTCGGACATGCGAAAAGTTGCCCCCGATGCACAACTCTTGGCTGTGACGCACGAGTGGGGTGCCTACTACACGCAGCGTGTGCGCCAGGTGCAGCAAGGCCAGTGGCGCTCAGGCAATGTCTGGGGTGGGACGAAAGAGGGCATGGTGCGCGTGGGTGACTTTGGCCCCAAATTGCCGCTCAAAGTGCGTGAAGAAATTTTGCAATTGCAAAAAGAAATTGCGCTTGGCAAACGCCATCCGTTCACAGGCCCCATGCTGGACAACGAAGGCAAAACGATGGTGGCTGCAGGTCAAACATTGAGTGACCTTCAAATCTTGAACATGAACTACGCGGTCATGGGTGTGGTGGGCAAAGTTACGCCCTGATGCACGGGCCTTTTCAATTGTCCAACTGAATGTTGCGGGCCTTGGCCAACTGGCTCCAGCGCGCCAAGTCGGCTTTCATGTACGCGGCAAATTCCACGGGCTTCATGGGCATCAATTCAACGGCCTCGGAGCTCAATTTTTCTTTGAAGTCGGGTTGGGCGAGCACGGCCAGCATGGCGTCGTTGAGTACTTTCACAATGGCTGCAGGTATGTTGGCTGGGCCCACCACGCCATACCACTGCTGGGCGTCAAAGCCTTTCAAGCCGGCCTCTTCCAAGGTGGGCACGTCTTTGACCTGCGGGTGGCGTTTGCTGCCTGTCACGGCAATGGCGCGAATGCGCCCACTGCGGATGTGCGGCAGGGCTGCTGCCAAACCCGGGAACATCATCTGCGTTTGGCCGCCAATCAAATCGGTGATGGCCGGTGCAATGCCCCGATAGGGAATGTGCACCATGAAGCTGTTGGTTTGCAGTTTGAACAGCTCCGCGGTCAAGTGGGTCAATGAGCCGGCCCCAGCTGAGCCGTAAGACAAGCGGCCAGGGTTTTGTTTGACGTAATCTAAAAAAGCTTGGATGTTCTGCGGTGGCAAACTGGTGTTGATGCACAAGACATTGGGGGTTGAGCCAATCATGCCAATGGGCGTGAAGTCGTTCACGGCGTCATAGGGCAGTTTGCGCGTGGCAGGCGCGGTGCCGTGGGTGGCCACGTAGCCTTGCATCAAGGTGTAGCCATCTGCTGGCGCGCGCGCGGTGTTTTGCGAGGCAATCACGCCCCCACCACCGCCTATGTTGTCCACCACGAGGCTTTGCCCTAGCACTTTGGACCAGCGCTCGCACAGTGCTCGCCCAACCATGTCCGAGCCCCCGCCTGCTGCCACAGGCACGATGTAACGTATAGGCTTGTTGGGGAAGGCGCTTTGTGCGGAACTCACGCTGGGCAGGCTCCACAGCAAAGGGCTGGCTTGCAGCAGGGTGCGTCGTTTCATGGTGGCTTGCCCTTTTTCGTTGGACCAGTGATCTTGCACAAAGTTTAGCCCACTGCTTGAAAATTCTTTGCCCACAGCGGCACTCTACAATGAGGCCATTCACCTGCAAGAGACTTTTATGACGATCAAAAGCGACAAATGGATCCGCCGCATGGCACAAGAGCACGGCATGATCGAGCCCTTTGAACCTGGCCAAGTCAGGCAAAACGCTCAGGGCGAAAAAATTGTGAGCTATGGCACCAGCAGCTACGGCTACGACATTCGCTGCGCCCCCGAGTTCAAGGTCTTCACCAACATCTACAGCACGGTGGTGGACCCCAAAAATTTTGATGAAAAAAGCTTTGTCGATATTCACGCCGATGTGTGTGTGATCCCGCCCAACAGCTTTGCTTTGGCGCGCACTTTGGAGTACTTTCGTATTCCTCGCAATGTGTTGACCATTTGTTTGGGCAAAAGCACTTACGCGCGCTGCGGCATCATCGTCAACGTCACGCCCTTTGAGCCCGAATGGGAAGGCTATGTGACGCTGGAATTCAGCAACACCACACCGCTGCCTGCAAAGATCTACGCGGGTGAGGGCTGCGCCCAAGTCTTGTTCTTTGAAAGCGACGAAGTTTGTGAGACCAGCTACAAAGATCGGGGTGGAAAATACCAGGGTCAAGTCGGTGTTACCCTGCCCAAGACCTAAAGTGCGACAATAGCGGGTTAATGACCGCCTCTTTCTCACAATTATCGCTGGCTGAACCGCTGGCACGTGCCGTAGCCGAAATGGGCTACGAAACCATGACCCCCATTCAAGCCGAGGCCATTCCTGTGGTTTTGACTGGACAAGACGTGATGGGAGCAGCGCAAACGGGCACCGGTAAAACGGCTGCGTTTTCATTGCCCTTGCTGCAGCGCTTGCTCAAGCACGAGAACACCTCGACTTCGCCCGCGCGCCACCCGGTGCGCGCTTTGGTGCTGCTGCCCACGCGTGAATTGGCCGATCAAGTGGCCCAGCAAATCAAGCTGTATGCCAAATACACCCAGATGCGCAGCACGGTGGTGTTTGGCGGCATTGACATGAAGCCGCAAACCTTAGAGTTAAAACGCGGCGTTGAGATCTTGGTCGCTACGCCGGGTCGTTTGCTCGACCACATCGAGGCCAAAAATGCTGTGCTCAACCAGGTCGAATATGTGGTGCTGGACGAGGCCGACCGCATGCTGGACATTGGCTTTTTGCCGGACTTGCAGCGCATCCTGAGCTTTTTGCCCAAGCAGCGCACCACATTGCTTTTTTCAGCCACGTTTTCGCCTGAAATCAAACGCTTGGCCAGCAGTTATTTGAAGGACCCGATCACCATTGAAGTGGCGCGCCCCAATGAAACCGCCTCCACTGTGGAGCAACGTTTTTTCAGCGTGCAAGACGAAGACAAACGCCGCTTGGTCAAACAAGTTTTGCAGCAGCGCGGGCTCAAGCAAGCCTTTGTTTTTGTCAACAGCAAACTCGGCTGCGCAAGATTGGCTCGCTCTTTGGAGCGGGAGGGGCTGAACACCACGGCACTGCATGGCGATAAGAGTCAAGACGAGCGTTTGAAGGCTTTGGAAGCTTTCAAAAAAGGCGAGGTTGATTTATTGGTTTGCACCGACGTTGCCGCTCGCGGCTTGGACATCAAAGATGTGCCGGCGGTGTTCAATTTTGACGTGCCTTTCAACGCAGAAGATTATGTTCACCGCATTGGCCGAACCGGTCGTGCGGGTGCGGCGGGCTTGGCAGTGACTTTGGTCTCGCCGTCGGACACCCGTTTGGTCAGCGACATTGAAAAGCTCATCAAAAACAAAATTGAAGTCGAGGCGTTTGAGTTTGAGGACGGCCGCCCGCGCGACCATTTCAACGATGGCCACCGCGCCGAGAGACACCCCGAGCGCAACATCGAGCAAGGCTCAGACCGGCATACAGAGCGCTACCCAAGGCGGCGTGACGATGCGCAGCCCCGTGCGGGTGCCGAGCCGCGTGAACGGCGTGGCGGCTTCAAGCCTGCGCAGCCCAGCCGTGACCCCTTCTTCGAGCAGCCCTATGAGGCGCCCAACGCCGAGCAAGCCCAAGCCGCCTCATGGGAGGCTTCGCCCAAGAGTGTGGCCACGCGCGGCAGTGTCTCGGCCAACATCAAGCCTAAGCGCAAGGTCGCGGCCCTGTTCAAAACGGCCGAATAACTTTACCGGGACTTCATGCGGACTTTCGGTTGGGTTCGGCATTCTTCCCAATCCCCTGTCAAAATAGGGCAATGAAAATCAAAGCAATTGCCCCTCTGCTCCGTGTACGACGGCCTTTTGCGCCATGGTTCTCGCTCTGCGCTGCAAGTGCTGCAGGGCTCATGTTGACAACAAGTTGGGCGCAAACCACCCCACCACCCAACGGCCCAGTGCAAGACATGGGGCAAGTTGAGGTGCGAAGCAATCGCGACAACGACACCGAAGAGCGGCGTCAATCCACCGCTGCCAAAATCATCATTGGCCGAGAAGAAATTGAGCGCCAAGGTGATGCCAGTTTGGGCGAGGTGCTCAAGCGCTTGCCTGGCGTGACGATGCAAGGCGCTCCGGGACGGGGCGGTGCCATTCGCATGCGCGGTTTGGGCGGCGGCTACACCCAAATCTTGCTCGACGGACAGCGTGTGCCACCTGGTTTTTCAGTGGATTCATTGACCCCAGAGATGGTCGAAAAAATTGAAATCATGCGTGCACCCACAGCCGATACGGGGGCGCGCGCCATTGCGGGCACGATCAACATCGTGCTGCGTGAAGGTCAAAAGACCAACCCCGATGATTTGAAAATTGGCGGCTCATTTGAGCACGGCCAGGTCTCTGAGCAGGTCAATTGGGTCCACAACCTCAAGACTGAGGGCATGAGCGGCACCCTCACACTGCACGCCATGAATTCATGGCGCCCTGAAGACAACAGCAGCTTGACCCAGGCTGCTGTGCAGGCGGCAGGCGCTGCCCCGGACGCTTTGCCCGCTTTGACTTCCGAGCGCGATCGCCAAGCCAACAGTTTGGGACATCGACAAGCGCTGCACGCCAACGCGCGTATGCAGTGGAAGGGGGAAGAGGGAAAAAGTTTGGTCTTGATGCCTTTTTTGATGTATTCGCAATTCAACAGCAATGGTCAAATTGATTTGACTGAGAATAAAACGCTCAACGGCCTGACATTGGGCCCCAGCAGTGACAGCGCCACCAACACCAATGCGAGTCGTTTTGTCATGACGCGTTTGAACGGGCAATGGAATCAACGTTTTTCTGCAGACAGTCGATTTGAGTTTAAATTTGGCTTGGGTCAGTCCAATTACAACTCCAATTTTGACCAAATTGCCGCGGCCAATGCAGGCTTGCTCAGTACACTGCAAGAGTCGCAAAGTTTTCGCGACTTGTCACAAACATGGAATGGCAAACTGACTCAAGTTTTAGGCAATGGCCATCAGGTGGTCAGTGGCGTTGAGCTTGAGGGAGTGCGGCGCACAGAAGAGGCCAACGCCGAGGTCACCGACGACACGGGCAACTTAAAGGCCAGTACCCAGCGCTGGGCCATTTTCACGCAAGACGAATGGACCATCAACCCCAATTGGTCGGCTTATGCAGGCTTGCGTTATGAAAATATTTTGACGCAGGGCAGCAACGAAGAAGGCGACAAGCGCAACAAGAGCGCCGTCTTGACGCCCTTGCTGCATGCGCTTTGGAAGCCTGTGCCTGGCAGCCGCGATCAGGTGCGCATGAGCCTGACAAAGAGCTATAAAACACCCACGCTGTACAACTTGGTTTCGCGCACCTATTTGTCCCGTGAGAGCAACAGCCCCACGCGGCCAGATCGCATGGGTAACCCAGGCCTCAAGCCCGAGTTGGCCAACGGCATTGATGTGGCCATGGAGCGTTATTTGAACGGCGGCGGCGTGCTCAGTGCCAACGTATTTAGGCGCAACATCAGCGACCTGATTCGCACTGTCACCTCGGAGCGTTTTGACACGATGTGGGCGCCTGGCCAGCGCCGTTTTGTCTCGAGCCCACAAAATGTGGGCGATGCCATCACGCAAGGTATTGAGTTAGAGGCGAAATTTCGCTTGAATCAAATTTGGGCTGATGCTGCGGCGGTTGATGTGCGCAGTAATTTGAGTTTCTTCAGCTCTCGTGTGTTGGATGTTTTAGGCCCCAACAACCGCCTGGACCAGCAGCCGAGCATGACTGCCAATCTGGGGGCCGATTACCGTTTTCGCTCAAGCCCTTTGACCTTGGGGGGCAATGTCAATATCAACCCTGACTACACCACGCGAAGGACCGAGCAGCAATGGGCTTACCAAGGCGCCAAACGGGTCGTGGATGTTTATGGTCTGTGGCGTTTTTCACCCAACACCGCATTTCGCGTGACGGTGAGCAACTTGACACCGATCGATTATTTGACGGGCAGCACCTACATCGGCAACGGATTTTCTGAAATAGCCAATACCACCACGCGCAATTGGCAAACTGTGCAGCTGCGCTTAGAGATGAAAATTTAAAAAAGTTCAGCTTCAGCGCGGCAATTCCAGCCTTAACATCAACATCAAAGCATCAAACTATGGCCTCCAAAAACGCAGCGTGGTACGACAGCATGTACAACAACCGGGTCTTGGTGCCCGACTACGCTGCGCACTTCGCGCATTGGGCGCAGTCCTCGGCGGCGGCCCGAAAAAATTTCAATGGCATGTTGGATGTGCCCTATGGCACTGGCCCCAACGAATGTTTGGATATTTTCCCTGCCAAAAAAGCCCATGCGCCGGTGTTGGTGTTTGTGCACGGCGGCTATTGGCGCAGTTTGGACAAAGCCGACCAGACTTTCATCGTGCCGCCTTTGAACGACATGGGGGCCTGCGTGGTGCTGGTGAATTACGCTTTGTGCCCAGGCACGCCGCAGGTGCCTGTCACCGTGCCTGACATTGCATTGCAGATGACCCGAGCCATGGCCTGGGTTTACAAGCACATTGCAAAACTCGGTGGTGATCCCAGCAATGTGACCGTGGCAGGGCATTCGGCAGGGGGGCATTTGGCGGCCATGCTCTTGGCGTGCGACTGGAAGGCGGTCGACCCTGGCATGCCTGCCCATTGGATTTCCAAGGCCATGTCCATTTCGGGTTTGTATGACTTAGAGCCAGTGCGCAAAACCGAGTTTTTGCAAACGTCTTTGAAGCTCACACCAGCCCAAGTGCGCCTGGCCAGCCCAGCCATGTGGCCGCGCCCACGCAAAGGTGTTTTGTACACCTTGGTGGGGGGTGATGAAAGTGCCGAGTTTTTGCGGCACAACCGTTTGATTCACCAGACTTGGGGTCCGAAAACGGTGCCGGTGTGCGAGGTCCTGCCGGGCCTGAATCACTTCAGTGTGTTGTCGCAATTGACGCACAAGGGAAGTCGATTGAACGAGTTGATGCGCCGCTTGCTCTTGGCCTGAAAGGCCTGGTGCAGGGCAGCACAGGCCTGTGCTGCCCATCGTGTGCCCAATTATTCAGGATCAATTTTGGCGTCGCGCACCACTTTGCCCCAGCGCGGCGCTTCACTTTTGATCAGTGCTGCGAATTGTTCAGGTGTGCCGCCGCCCATTTCATTGCCTTGGCTCAAAATTTTCTCTTTCACCTCGGGGTCTTGCAGGGCTTTGTTGCAAGCGGCATTGAGCATCATGACCACATCGGCAGGCATTCCCTTGGGTCCGACCAAGCCTTGCCAGTTGAGCACTTCCACCGCAGGAAAGCCTTGCTCACCCATGGTGGGCAGATCGGGCAACAAGGGCGAGCGGTTTTTGCTGGTAATGGCCAAGGCCCGCAGGCGGCCGCCTTTGATGGCAGGCATGGCGGAGTACATTTGTTCAAACATCATGTGCACTTGGCCACCCATCAAATCTGTGGCGCCGGCAGCACCACTTTTGTAGGGTGCATGGATCATGTCAATGCCAGCAGAATGTTCAAATAATGCACCGCTTAAATGGTGTGAGCCGCCAATGCCGCCCGAGGCGTAGCTCAGCTTGCCAGGCGAGGCCTTGGCGGCTGCCACGATGTCTTTGACGGATTTGTAGGGCGAGTCGTTGCGCACCATCAGGATCAAGGGCCCGCGCTCAATCAAAGCGATGGGTGTGATGTCGTTGAAGGGGTCGAAGTTGAGTTTTTTGAACAAGGCATGGTTGACTGCCAAGGGGGCAAAGTTGCCCATGCCAATGGTGTAGCCGTCGGGTTTGCCGCGCGCTATGGCCTCGGTGCCAATATTGCCGCCGGCACCGGCCTTGTTGTCAATGATGATGGTCTGACCCATGATCGCACTCATGGCCTTGGCCACTTGGCGTGAGCGAGAGTCGGCGTTGCCGCCGGCTGCGTAGGGACAAATCCAGATGATGTTTTTGCTGGGGTATTTGTCTTGGGCATGAACCAGCGCAGGCGCCAAAGCGGCGCTGCCAGCGGCTTGCAGGAGTTGTCGACGTTTCATGTGAAAACCTGTCTAAAAGGGGTTAGGTGGGAAGATGCATTGTGCCATCACTCAGGGCGTTTTTTTTTGCATCAGAATTGCGATGGCGCATCAAGTTAAGCTTGTGCCCTTAGGGCTTGCGTACGTCCTCTCGTATCATGTCTGCGGCCTTCTCAGCCATCATGATCACCGGTGCATTTGTATTGCCTGACACCAGCGTGGGCATGGCTGAGCAGTCAATCACACGAAGGCTTTGAATGCCATGCACGCGAAGCCGATCGTCAACCACCGCTTGAGAGTCACGGCCCATCCGGCAAGTTCCGCAGGGGTGAAATATCGTTGCGCCGTTGTTTCGGGAAAAATCAAGAAGGGCAGCATCGTCATTCACATCAGGGCCTGGCTTGACTTCGCGCTTGACATAGGCCTGCATGGCGGGGGAGGCGGCAATGCCACGCGCGGCCTTCAAAGCGGCTAGCACCGCATGGCGATCGAGCTCGGTTGCAAGGTAGTTGGCGTGTATCTCAGGTGGCTGCAAAGGGTCGGCACTTCGAATTCGGATGTGGCCGCGAGACTCGGGCCGCAGTTGGCAGACTGACATGGTGAAACCTGAAAATGGGTGGACCTTGCCGCCAGCCATGTCAGCCGATAAGGTGGCCACATGGAACTGGGTATCGGGCCTCTTATCTGGATGGGGCAAGGCGCGCATGAAGCATCCGCCTTGGTTGATCCCAACGGCCAAGGGGCCGCTTCGATGCAGCAGCCACTGTAGGCCCATCTTAGCCTGGCCCCACCATGAATTCATGGCGTCATTGGTTGTGATGGGTTGGGTGCACTCGAAAATCAAGCGAATTTGCAAATGGTCTTGCAGGTTTTCGCCGACGCCGGGGAGATTGTGTAACACCGGAATTCCCAGATCACTCAATAAGGGTGCGGGCCCAATGCCCGACAATTGCAGCAGTTGCGGCGAATGAATGGCCCCGGCAGACAGCAGCACCTCAGCGCGTGATCGACAGGTTTTTTCCACGCCATTTTGGCGATAGCGCACACCGACCGCGCGTCCATTTTCGATCAGAATCCCCGTGGCATGTGCATTGGTTTGAATTTTTAAATTCTGCCGTTTCCGAGCCGGGGCCAAATAGGCTGTGGCAGTGCTGCAGCGCCAACCTTTGTGGGTGTTGAGCTGGTAGTAGCCGGCGCCTTCTTGCTGCGCAGCATTGAAGTCGTCCGTGGTTGGCACCCCCATTTGCGCTGCCCCAGCGATGAATGCCTCGATCAATTCATTTTTCTCGCCTATGTCTGATACCGCCATGGGGCCGTTTGCGCCGTGGTATTTGCTGGCGCCGCGTTGGTTGCTTTCGGACTTGATGAAATAGGGCAAGACGTCGTCATAACTCCAGCCTGCATTGCCAAGCGCAGCCCAATGGTCATAGTCTTGGCGCTGGCCACGAATGTAAATCAGGCCGTTGATCGAGCTTGAACCGCCCAGTGTTTTGCCGCGCGGCCAGTAAATACGTCGCCCGTTCATGTTCGGTTCGGGGTCGGTCTGCAGGCGCCAGTTGTATTTTTTGCTCCACATGGTTTTGCTGTAACCAATTGGCAGATGAATCCAAAAAGAGCGATCTGCAGGACCTGCTTCGAGAAGCAAAACGCTGGATTGCCCGTCTTCGCTTAAACGAGCAGCCAGCGTGCTGCCTGCCGAGCCGGCGCCTATGACGATGTAGTCAAATTCTTGTGTCATATGAGAACCAGAGGCCTAAATTTCATTGACATTACGAGCCGTGCTTGGATGCAGTGTCTGACGGTTTTCGCCAAATATCCCGGGGCGAAGGACGATGCCGCGCATGCTCTTATTTAAACCGAAATTCGTTCAAAAAATTCAGACAGGCGCGCACGTGGCAAATGACCGCACAGTCCGATGGCCACCAATGCAGCGCCTGCAATGGGTGCAATGACTTGGCTGACAGAGTTGCAGCGACCGGCGAGCTGGATTTCGTGCCACTTGGTTTCTTGACCTGGTGAGCTGGTTTGAACAAAGCCTTTGAGACGCAATAGCCCTGGCGGTGGCGTTTTCAACCAACTGCGCAACTCAATCATCTCAAAAGTGGGTGTGGGGTGGCACGACCAAGTTTCAAAGACTTCGCCGTGCGCTGGGTTGCCCGGATGGTGAGGGTGCGAGTGCGCGGCAGCTTCATCACCACAGTCCATATGGCTATCATGCCCATCATGCACCGCTGCGTGTGAAGCTGGCAAGGACAGTCCACTGAGCAAGGGCAGGGGCACTTGGGCGTGACTTGTTTCGAACACGGCTACGCCGCCAGCAATGAGCGCGATGCGTTCACGCACTTGGGACACCCCATGGGGCAGCGCCAGGTCGCAGTGGTTTAACACGATCAGGCTGGCCGCTTTCAACTGCCGCGCCAAAGTGTCTGACAACAGCGGATCTTGCCAGTGCGCAAGAAAGCTGTCAGCGTTGACTGTGACCACCACCCCATCCAGAAACAAGCCGGGGTCAGCGCGGCCGAGTTGGGCGATGCGCCAGGGGTCGGATACACCGCTGGCTTCTACCACCACACCATCAAACGATGGGGTGGACTCCAAGACGCTGATCAAGGCCATGCTGAGGTCGTCGCCGATTTGGCAGCAGACGCAGCCGTTGGTCAGCTCCATGGTGCTGCCAGCGTTGGAGCGAATCAGGGCGGAGTCGATGTTCAAGGTGCCGAAATCATTGACCAAGATGGCCAGACGCTGCCCCCCTGCATGGCTCAGCCAATGGTTGACCAAAGTGGTCTTGCCAGAGCCCAAGAACCCACCAATGACGGTCAGGGGAAGGCGCTTTTCTTTCATGCGTTGCAGGTCACACTTTGCGAGCTTCGAAGACTTTTCCGGACAGCACGGTTCCCCACACCCGAACGTCCTTGAGCAGCGCAGGCTCCACGCTCAGTGGGTCATCTTCGAGCACGCAAAAATCTGCACGCTTGCCACACTCAATGCTGCCAATTTCATGATCTAGCTTGAGTGTCCAAGCTGCGCCCAGTGTGATGGCACGCAGTGCTTGCGGCACGCTGATGCATTCAGACTGTCCCAGAATACGGCCTTTGGGCGTGATGCGGTTGACTGCGCACCAGGCTGTAAAAAGTGGCCCCAGTGGCGTGACTGGGGCATCTGAATGAATGGCCAACGCAACGCCCGCAGCCAAGGCGCTGGCACAAGCGTCGAGTCGGTTGGCGCGATCAGGGCCCATGGTCATTTCATAGTGCTGGTCACCCCAATACCAGAGATGGTTCGTGAACAAGTTGGCGCACAAGCCCAGTCGGGCCATGCGGCGAAAAAGAGGTGCATCTATCATTTGCCCGTGCTGCAAGGTGTGGCGATGGTCTGGCTGTGGTGAACGTGTCAGGACGCGTTCAATGGCGTTGACAGCAGCCAGGCTGGCTTCATCTCCGTTGGTATGGGTATGAATTTGCAGACCGGCTTGGTGATAGGTCTCAAAATCGGCTTCGTATTGCGCGGGCGCTGTGACCCATATGCCATTGGGCGCACCATTGAAATGGCCAGGCCAGCGCAGGCGCGCCGAGAATCCTTGAATAGAGCCATCCAGCATCATCTTGACCAAGCCATAGCGCAGGCGATCGGTGTTGCGTGGCATCAGACTTTTAACGTGTTCAGCGCCCAGCGCGGCGCCATGTGTGCCGTGGAAGGCTTGGAAAGCGGGCAGGATGCGAATGCTGCACGCATCGTCCGCCAAGGCAGCTTCCAGCACATCGCAGTCCTGCTGTGTGAGTTTGTTGACCAGATCGGTGGCCGTGGTGACGCCCTGCATGCAAGCCAGTGAGGCAAAAGATTTAACACCCGCCTCGGTCATTGGGGCGAGCAGGCCCGCTGTGCCAATTTTGCGGATCACTAGAAACATTGCCGCAGGCTCCTGCAGTTCGCCCGTGGGTTGGCCGGCATGGCTGCCGCTGCTGAACTTGACAACGCCTTCCACTTCGTTTTCGGCTGTGATTTCCGCCAATTGCAGCATGACTGTGTTGACGTTCATCAGGTGGCCGTTGGCGTGTGCGATCACTATCGGGCGCGTGCTGCTGGCTCGGTCCAAGTGATCGACCGTCATGCGCTCGCCGCCAAAGTAAATGGGGTCAAATCCCCAGGCGATCAGGGGCTCGGTTGGGGACTTGCCCATTGCCGTCATGCTCGCATCCACCTGTGTCAGGCGCTCAACTACAGCTTGCATGGAGCGCAAGCCCTGCCAAACTTTACCCTGTGGGTCGCGCCGGTCAAACCAGCCAAGGTAGTGCATGTCCCACATGCTGCCCTCCTTGAGATGGCAGTGTCCTTCGATCAAGCCGGGCATTAACACCTTGTCCTTGAATTGCTCGTTCAGCGTGTAGGGCCCCCAACTGGCGAGCTCTTGCAGCGAACCCACCCCCAGCACACGGCCATCGCGCACAGCAACGTGGCTTGCCTCGGGTTGCATGGGGTTCATGGTGATAATTTTGCGTGCAGGGTAAATGGTGGTGTTCATGTTGGAAATGGATCCGCAATACGGTGAAAGAAATTAAAGAGGGGGGAGTTGGAGTGGCGCGTGAATGCGCCCGTCAATGATGTCTACCCGGCGGCATTGCACCCAGTGATTCGGTGCAATTTCACGCAGCGGCGGCGCCTGAATGCTGCAGGCGGGCTGGGCAACGGGGCATCGACTTGAAAAGCGGCAACCAGGGGGTGGGTTGATGGGACTTGGAGGGTCGCCGCTGAGTTTGATGCGGGCGCTCGCGCGTGAACGTCCTCCTGAAAGAGTCGGCACGGCAGACATCAGAGCCACACTGTAGGGATGCAGTGGGTTGGCAAAAAATGCCTGACGGGGCGCTCTCTCGATGATTTGCCCCAAGTACATCACTGCAATCTCATCGCATATGTGCTCCACCACAGCCATGTCGTGCGAGATAAAAAGATAGGTCAAACCCAACTCGCGCTGAAGGCGCACCAGTAGATTGAGTATTTGGGCGCGAATGGCAATGTCCAGCGCTGAGACGGGCTCATCGCACACCACGAGTTCTGGATGGGTGGCCAACGCGCGCGCGATGTTGATGCGCTGGCGTTGCCCGCCGGAAAACTGGTGCGGAAACAATTGCTGTTGCTCAGGACGCAAACCCACGGCCTTGAAGAGCTCGGCCACTTGGGCGTCTCGTTCTTCTGGTGTGCCGACGTTCATCAAGTCAAGAGGCGCACGAACGGCGGCGCCTGCCCTTTCGCGCGGATTGAGCGAGGAGAACGGGTCTTGGAAAATAATCTGAAATCGCCGCCTGGCTTCGCGCAGATCTTCCCCCTCGAGTGTGCTCAATTCGGTCTGGCCCAGTTGAATCTGGCCCGAAGTGATGGGGGTCAGACGCATGACTGCCATCGCTGTGGTGGTCTTGCCCGAGCCCGACTCGCCCACCAGCGCCATGGTGGTGCCTCGTTTGATTTTAAAACTCACCCCGTCGACGGCCCGAACCACTTCGGATGGTGCAAACCAGCTCGACTTGGGACGTGGAAAGTGAACGTTGAGCGCTGTGACCTCTAGCAGATTGTCAGTTGGCAAGTGGTTCATGCAGCGTGACCTCGAGCAGGCGCTTGATCGGCCTGCAACCAGCAAGCCGTCATGTGCGGTGCTGAGGGTGAGCTGTCTGCCATGTTGAACATGGGAGGCACATCATGCGCGCAGATGTCCATCGCTTGGGTGCAACGCTCGCGAAAGGCGCAACCTTTGCTCAACTCCCAGATAGAGGGGACCATGCCCGCGATTTCAGCCAAATCTGTGCGCTCATTGTGGATGCTGCTGCCCAACTCAGGAAGGCAGTTGATCAGTCCCCGTGTGTAGGGGTGGCCAGCTTGCCTCAAAACTTGCGCAGTGTTGCCTTGCTCAATCACCCGCCCTGCGTACATCACCATCACGCGATCGGCCATCTCAGCAACGGCGCCCATGTCGTGGGTGATCAGCAAGATGGCCGTTCCTCTTTCGCGCTGAAGGTCGCGCAGCAGATCGAAAATCTGAGCCTGCACTGTGACATCCAAGGCGGTGGTAGGTTCGTCGGCAATCAGGATGTCGGGTCGGCAGGCCAGTGCGATGGCGATCATCACGCGTTGGCGCATGCCGCCGGAGAGTTGGTGTGGGTACTCATCGACGCGCCGCTCTGGCGCTGGGATGCCAACTTGCTTGAGCATCTCGATGGCTTGCAGGCGAGCCGCTGCGGGGTCAAGTCCCGCATGCAGTCGCAGTGACTCAGCCACCTGATCGCCTACAGAAAAAACCGGGTTGAGCGAGGTCATGGGTTCTTGAAAAATCATGGAGATGCGATTGCCTCGCACCTCTTGCATGCGCTCTTGGGTAGCGCGCAAAAGATCTTCACCGTGGAAAAAAACTTGGCCCCCACTGATTTTTCCGGGGGGTGATGGAATCAGTTGCAGCAATGCCAGCGCGGTCATGCTTTTGCCGCAACCCGACTCGCCCACCAAGCACAGCGTTTGACCTTGGTGGATTTCAAGATCAACCCCATTGAGGACCATGGCCTTACCGCGCCGAGAATTGAACTCGACTTGCAGGCCCTGCACCTTGAGCAAGCTGTCCTGCATCATCGTTCCCTCAACTTAGGGTTGAGTGCGTCATTGAGTCCGTCGCCAATCAGGCTGACTGCCAGCACCGTGATGAAAATGGCTGTGCCAGGAAATGCCACGGCCCACCAGCATGAAAAAATATACTGCCGGCTCGATCCAATCATCAGACCCCAGCTCATCTGATTTGGATCGCCCAGACCCAAAAAAGACAGTCCCGCTTCAAACAAAATTGCAGCCCCGATGGCCAAAGTGGCCGAGACGATCAAAGGTGGCAAGGCATTGGGCAAAATAACTCTCCAAATGATACGGGCGTGACTGGCGCCGATGGAGCGCTGGGCACGGACAAAATCCAAGTTGCGGTATTTCATGAATTCGGCACGGGTCAGGCGTGCCGTGCCCGTCCAGCTGACAACGCCAATGGCCAGCGTGATGGTCACCAAGGAGGGCGAAAAAAGGGTGACCACCACCATGGCAAACAACAGGGCAGGAAGTACTTGAAAGAACTCGGTGATGCGCATCAAAATAGCGTCAACGCGCCCACCGTAATAGCCCGCAAAGGCACCCAGTGTGATGCCAATCGTGACGCTCAGCAGTGCCGCGATTGCACCGACCAAAAGCGTGGCCCGGCCCCCGTAGACCAAGGTCGTGAGGACATCGCGGCCCAGGTAGTCGGTGCCCAAGAAAGCGTCTTCTGACAAGGGGGGTGTCAAGGGGGCTGCGCGAATTTCAAAAGGATCTGCCCCGAGAACCCAGGGCCCAGCAATGGCCACCAACAGCACCAGTCCGAGCATCACGATGCCGGCAATCGCTGAGCGGTTGCGCATGAACATGTGCATCGCCTCGCGCCAAGGGCCTTGCACTTGATCAATTTCTTTCATGAAGATTTGATTCTCGGGTCGATCAGTCGGTAGCACAAATCGGTGAGCTGGTTCATGACAACGACCACCACCGCGGAGAAAAGAAGCACGCCCAGAATGGTGGGATAGTCACGCCGCAAGACGGACTCAAACGCCAGTCGTCCCAAGCCTGGCCAATTGAAGACGGTTTCCACCACAATGGCGCCTGCCAACACGTTGCCAAATTGAAGACCTAGCACGGTGATCACAGGCAGCACCGCATTGCGCAAAGCGTGTTTGTAAAGCACAGCCCTGTCAGACAAGCCCTTGGCACGAGCGGTGCGAATGTAGTCAGCGCCCAGCACATCGAGCATGGCCGCGCGAGACAGGCGGCTGTATTGGGCCAGATAGACCAGCCCCAATGTCAGTGCTGGCAATATCAAATGGTGCAAGACGTCAAGTACATCGCCCCAGCCTTTGCCGCTGGACTCAATAGCACGCATGCCTGATACAGGGAAAATAGGGAACACGCTGGCGAGCAAAATGATCAGCAGCATGCCCATCCAAAACACGGGCGCGGCAAAGCCAACCAGTGACATCACATTGATCATTTGCGATAACCAGCCGTTGGGCCTTCGGGCTGAAAGTACGCCCAAAGTGGTGCCGATCAGGAATGCGGCAAGCACCGACGTGAGGACCAGCAGCAAGGTGGCCGGCACACGCTCAGCGATCAAGTTGGAAACGGGGAGGTTGAAAAAATACGAATAGCCCAAGTCACCTGTGACCACTCGGCCAAGGTAGATTCCCAGTTGCACTGGCAGGGGCTTGTCCAGGCCGTATTGTTTTCTGAGTTCGGCCTGAAGTTCCTCGCTCATGCCGCCACTTGCACCGGCAATGGTCTCGACTGGATCGCCTGGTGCAGCATGCACCAAGATGAAGTTCAAGACCACTACGGCAAGTACCAAGGCCAGGCCCTGGAGCAGACGGGACAGAAGGTAGCGCAGCGCACCCATTGAGATTGAAAAAATATCAGGCTATTTGAAAGAGACCTCGTCGTAAGGTGAAGAGGGACCCCAAATGCTGGTAGGGACGTTCACAAGTTTCTTGCTGGCTATGGTGAAATACGGCGCGGCATTGATGAAGTGAATGGGCAACTCGTCGGTCACGATCTTCTGGAAAGTCGCGTAGTAGGCCTTGCGTTTGGTTGGGTCCAGCAGGCCGCCCGCTGTGTTCAAAAGCTCATCGACTTTGGGGTTGTTGTAGGACTGGGTATTGGTCCAGATAATGGGCCGAATATTGGTCGAGAGGTAAGTGCGGTGGACGCCAATGATGGGGTCGCCCCAGTTGAAAACCACATCCATGGACATGTCAAAGTCATGCGAGGCCAAGCGCTTGGCCCAAGATGGAAAATCAGCCGATGCGCGCACTTCCACGTTAACGCCTACTTTTTTAAGCTGCGCCCGAATGTACTCGGCGACGTTTTTTTGCTGCTCGTCATTGCCAGGTAAATAGTCGATGGTCATTTTGAATCGTTCGCCGTTGGCGCCAACCTTATAGCCCGCTTCGTCGAGCAACTGTGCGGCCTTTTTCAAGTCCAATGGGTAGCGAATCAAATCGGTAATGGCAAAAGGACTGCTGGCCACAATGGGGCCATCGGCCGGTTGGGAGAAGCCGCCGTGCAAGGCCTTGCTGATGAAATTTTTGTCGATGGTCATGGCGATGGCTTTGCGCACATTCACATCGGACATTGGTTTCTTGGCGGTGTTAAAGGCCAGCCAGTTCAGTGCGCCGATACCTTCAAAGCCCTTGCTGGTCATGGTCAGCGCCGGGTTGGTCGACAAACGTTTGAGTTCTGTTGAATTGGTCGCGTAAGGGAGCATCTGAATCTCACCACGCTCGAGCCCCAGCATCAGGTTGTTGGAGTCGGGGTTGATGTTGATGATGATCTTGTCGAGGTAGGGCTTTCCGGCCAGAAAAAACTTGTCAAAGCGCTCTAAAACCACGCGCTGCCCGGGTTTGAGCTCGGTCAGTCGAAAGGGCCCGGAGCCGACGACATCGGTGCTGTTGCGTGGATGCACCTTCAAGTCAGTGCCATCACCATAGATGTGCTTGGGCAAGATGGGGCAAAGTGCCGGTGACATGGCCAAAATGATGGCTGGATGAGGTGTGTTCATCCGAATGATGGCGGTGTAGGGGTCGGGTGTCTCGACCTTTTCGACGGGGCCCATCATGGTGGTGAACGGATGGTTGGCCTTGATGGCCATGATCGAGAAGGCCACGTCTTCGGACGTGATGGGCTTGCCGTCATGGAACACGGCGCCCTTGCGCAGGTTCAGCGTGAGGGACTTGCCATCGGCGGCAAGTGACCACTTTTCTGCCAGATAGGGCTGAGCGTTCCACTTGTCGTCAAAACGCAGGGGGCTGGCAAAAATTTGCGTGCTGGGCATGGCTGTGGCGATGCCCGATTGCACTGCGCCGTTGACATGGCGAAGCGCTTGCGTTGAACCAACCACGAGTGTCCCTCCGCGCTTTTGTTCTTCGGCAGCGGCAAGTGACGAAAAAATAGGCAGTGTGGCCATCAGCGCAATGGCCAAGGTTTTGCGGCGAAGAATTGTGAAATTGGTCATTCAAAGGGCTCCCGTAAGTAGTTGCTTCATCATACTTAAAAATGGCATATTGCGATCTTGGTGTTAACCAGAAAAAGCAGACAGTGCGTCAAAATTTTTCGTCTCGCATCCAATACCATTTGTACAGGAAATACTGACCAAATCTGCGAAAGGGCGCAAACGTTTGTGAACGCACCAGATCAAACAGGTTGGGGTATTCCAGGGGGCTTGCGTAAATTGGCAGCTTGAATACTTCTTGCCCAGCGTCTTGCCCAGCCACGCGCTGGGCCAAGCGCTTGCCAGCCCAAGTCGAGAATGACACACCGTTGCCACCATAACCGACCGCATACCAAATGCTCAATGCAGGATCTGGCCTTGTGATGCGCGGCATCATGTCGTGACTGACATCGACCCAACCCCACCAAGAGTAATCAATCTGGATGCCAGCCAAGGGAGGGAACTTTCGGGCAATGGCGTTTTTCAAAAGCTGCAAGTGACCTGGGTCCTCGGCGTCACTTCCTCTGATCGCGCTGCGACTGCCAATTTGCAAACGGTTGTCATTGAGCAGGCGGTAGTAAAAGCGCAGCGTTCGCGTGTCAGTTAAAAATATGTGTGAGCGAAAGTTGGTGGCTTTGAGTTCGGCATCGGTCAAAGGGCGCGTGACCACTGAGTTTGACAAGATCGGCATGATCTTGTTTTTGAGCAGGGGATTGAGCGCTTGGCCTGTGTAGCCGCCAGTGCAAACGGCAACTCGTTTGGCACGCACCACCCCGCCGGGGGTCTGCAGGTGATGCACGCCGTTGACAGTTTCCCACCCCGTGACAGGGCTTGCTGTATGAATTTTTGCGCCCAGAGCCCGTGCTTTTTGCATCAAGCCAAAAGTGAATTTCAAAGGATGCACACCCACACCTTGCGACTCGAGCATCGCACCGGCCGCATCGCGCTCGTCACAATAGTCGCGTCGCAGTTCTTCAGCGCTGAGCAGTTGGGTGTCGTAGCCAAAGGTCTCGCGCCTGACGCGAACTTCGTTGCGCAGGTAGTTCATCTTTTCAGGACGATGAGCCACGTAGAGATGGCCTCCATCGACTGCATCGCAGTCGATCTGAGAGCTCAGGTTTTTGAAGTTTTCATACCCGGCTCTGATCTCGGCGTCCATCTTCTTGGCCACATCCAAACCCCAGCGCTCAATCCACTGTGAGCGCGTCAAGCGGCCGCTGGCATTTTGACCTTGTCCGCCGCTGCGACTGGAGCAGCCCCAGGCGCTTTGATTGGCTTCCAGCACGATGGCTTGGATGCCGTGCTCTTGGGCCAGATACAAAGCTGTGGAGACGCCTGTGGAGCCTGATCCGATGATGACCACATCAGCGTCGATGTCGCCATGGATGGGGCCATCGTCTGGCGGCGGTGGGCCTGCACTGGCAACCCAATAAGTGGGTGCGTAGGCCTGTCCCGTGCCAGGGGTGGACGCTACCAGTGGGTCGTATTGAGGGTCATATTGTTGGCCAAGGGACAAGTCGAGTTTGCCAGCAGGCAATTCAAGGGTGGAGGACATGCGTGTGAGGTCTTTATTTGACGGCCGGCAAATTGGGCCTGGCTTTTCGAAAGGCATTTTTCGATGCGATTTTTCCATTTTTGAAGGTGAAAATATCCACACCATCGGTCTCAATGCGTGAGCCGTCCGCGGCTGTTCCGGTGAAAGTCCACTGCGACACGCCAAAGTCGCCCTGCACAAAATGAACGCCGTTGATCCACTGCGCATCTGGCACGGCGGCCCATGCCATGGCAAAGGCAGCCCGAACGGCTTGCGCGCCTTCGTGGCGTGCGCCGCAGGCTTGCGAGCCGCCTGCCGCTTGGAAGACGCAGTCTTGGCTCATAAAGCTCATCAGCGCGTCTACATCGTGCCGGTTCCATGCGTCGCTGAAAGATGCAAGGGTGTCAACTGTGACGGGTGTAAATGCTGGGCTCATGAATACTCCTGTACATCAAAATGATGTCTGATCTTAGACAAGCCCTGCGCCAAACAACAGGTCCAGTTCAAGGGATTTGGTCAAGCCAGCACAAATGTGCCTGACAGGTAAACTCTCAGGACATCATGGCCACTTCGCGAACGATCCAGTGGGCGCAGTTATTTGAGCTGCCCGCACAATCTGCCTTGCCGCTTCAGGGGCGCCTTCGGCTGGCCGTGGTTCAGGCGATCATGGGGGGGCGGCTTAGCCCGGGCGCTGCAATGCCTTCTTCGCGCGAACTGGCCAGCCTGCTGGGCTTGAGTCGCAACACGGTCACCTCGGCCTTTTTGCAGCTGATAGACGATGGATTTTTGGAGGCACGGCCCAGGCGCGGCGTCTTTGTGACGGCCAATGCACGCCCCCAGTTGGCGACCCGCATCGAGCCTTTGAATGCCAGCAACCGAGTTGCGCCCAACTGGAGTCGTCGGGTCCTGCGCTCCCAACTGGATCGGCCCACACTGTCCAAGCCCGAGCAGTGGAGTGCCTACCCCTATCCTTTTATCTATGGCACTTACGATCCGCAACTGTTTCCAACCGAAGATTTTCGTGAGTGCTGCGTCAGGAGCTTGGCCCGATCGCAACTGCCCCATTGGACGCCTGATCTGGAGATTGAGGATGTGCCAGAGTTGGTGGAGCAGATTCGGACTCGTTTATTGCCCAAGCGGGGGGTCTTTGCCCTGAAGGAAGAAATCATTGTGACGGTGGGCACGCAGCATGCCTACTATTTGCTGGCCGATGCCTTGTTCGACAAAGACACGGTGGTGGGGCTGGAAGAGCCAGGCCACCCGCACGCCAGAAATAGTTTTGCCATGCGCCAGCCAAAGTGGGTCGAGTTGGCGGTGGATGCGCACGGCCTGCAGGTGGATGCTTTGCCAGATCTGGATTATTTATTTGTCACCCCTTCACACCAGAGTCCCACCACCGTGACTTTGGGCTTGCAGCGGCGTCAACTCTTGTTGCGTCAGGCTGAGTTGAACGACTTCATCATCATCGAAGATGATTACGAAGCTGAGAACCTCTACCATGGCGAGCCAATGCCCGCTCTCAAGAGCCTGGACCCTGCTGGCCGCGTGATTTACTTGGGCTCAGTTTCAAAAAGTCTGTCCCCTGCATTGCGCCTTGGCTACATCGTGGCGCCGCGCGCCTTGATCACGGAGTTGCGAGTGATTCGCCATGCCATGGTGCGACACCCGAGTGCTTTCTTGCAGCATGCCTATGCGCTATTTCTGTCCTTAGGTCACCATGAGTCGCACACAAGGCGGGTCAATCAAGCCATGCAGGAGCGGCTCGCGATCGCAGCGCAGGCGCTCACCGACTACTTGGGTGATTTTAAATTTGCCATGCCTCAGGGCGGCGCGTCGATCTGGTTAGAAGCCCCGCCCTGGGTGGATGCTGGCGAGTTGGGCCTGATGGCGCGAAGCCATGGCGTGTTGATCGAGGCAGGGGACGTTTTTTTTGGCAAGCCTCCCTACCCTTGTCCGTATTTCAGGTTACGCCTGTCGTCCATTCCTGCGGCACAAATAGCCCAAGGCATCCGCGCACTGGGCTTGGCTGTGGACGAGCTTGCAAAAGCTCGGGGCGAAGTTCGTCAGTTCTAAGTTCATGGGTCTGCGGCGTTTGCTTGCCTAGGGGTAAGCCCGAGGCCGGTGGCACCGCAACAGTTTACCTGCTGGACCTTCCAGCTCAGTGCTTGCAACATCACAATGGAATGCGTGCCTGTCAAGCAACTCGCGGTGTCATCATCAATTTAAACAAAGGAGATAAGACATGAAGATCAATAAACGTCAAATGTTATGGGTGGCTGCTGCCGCCCTGACAGCCAGCGCCAGTGTTTATGCACAGGCCAAGAAAGAGGTTACCTTTGCGCATCAGGACATGCTGGTGCCCTTGCGCACTGTCATGGAATCGGGTGAGCTTGAGAAAGCCACCGGATACAAAATCAATTGGCGCATGTTCGGCGGCGGTGGTGATGTCATCAAGGCCATGGCTTCGGGCGATGTGCAAATCGGAGAGGCTGGCTCCAGCCCTCTGACAGCGGCGGCCAGTCAAGGGCAGGACGTCAAGCTGTTTTGGATTTTGGACGACATTGCAGATGCAGAGGCGCTGATCTCCCGCAATGGCTCTGGCGTTAACAGCATGAAGGACTTGAAGGGAAAGAAAGTAGCGACTCCCTTTGTGTCAACAGCGCATTACCAGTTGATGGTTGGCATGCAACTCGATGGCGTCGACCCCAAAGGCGTTAATGTCTTGAACATGCGCCCACCAGAAATTGCCGCAGCTTGGGAGCGCGGTGACATTGACGCCGCCTTCATCTGGGACCCGGTCCTTTCCAAAATCAAGGGCAATGGCAAAGTGCTCGCGACTTCTGGCAGCATCGGCAAAAAAGGACACCCGACTTTTGACGGATTGGTGGTCAACTCGAAATGGGCCAGTGAAAATGAAGCCTTCATGGTGGCGCTGGTCAAGGCTGTGGCCAAAGCAGACGACGAATATCGAAAAAACACCGCCAAGTGGACGGCTGATTCGGCTCAGATCAAAGCCATTGCCAAGTGGACCAAAGCCGACGCTGTCGGCGTGCCCCCTTCCATGGCGCTTTACAAATTCCCTGACATGAATGAGCAAGTCTCTGCGGCTTGGCTCGGGGGCGGCGCTGCCAAGGCCATGACCAACACGGCTGCCTTTTTGAAAGAGCAAGGACGTATCCAGGAAGTCAAACCCAACTACAGCAATTTTGTGACCGATGTGTATGTGAAAAAGGCCATGGGCAAATAAGCGACTGACACTGAAGTTGCAAGTCGTGGGACGGCTGCCAAGCGCGCCGTCCCGAATTCACCCCTTTGAAGTTTTTGTATTGGACTGAGCATGCCCACGCTCGATATCCGGAATGTGACCGTGAACTACGCGGTCAAGGGCGGTGCGCTCCAGGCCCTTGCGCCCGTTAATCTGACGATGCATGACGGCGATTTTGTCGTTGCACTCGGTGCCTCTGGTTGCGGTAAAACGACCTTGTTAAATTGCATCGCCGGGTTTTTGCCGCCTTCAACAGGCGGAATTTTTCTGGACGATCAACCAGTGGTGGGGCCTGGCGCAGACCGGGGCGTTGTGTTTCAAAAACATGCCCTAATGCCGTGGTTGAATGTTCGAGACAATGTGGCACTGGGCCTGCGCTTGCAGGGCTTGGGCCGACAAGCCAGGGACCGTATTGCAGAGGAAAAACTCGGCATGGTGGGCCTGACACCCTATGCGGATCGGGCTGTGTACGAGCTGTCGGGCGGGATGCAGCAGAGGGTGGGCATTGCCCGCGCGCTGGCCAATGACCCTGCCGTGATGTTGATGGACGAGCCTATGGGTGCGCTGGACGCCTTTACCAGGGAGCAGGTTCAAGAAATCTTGCTGGACGCATGGGCTAGAACCAATAAGATGGTTTTCTTCATCACCCACTCTGTGGAAGAGGCCTTATTTTTGGCCACCCGTTTGATCGTGATGAGTCCCAGCCCCGGGCGTATCTCGCATGTGTATGACGATGTTCCTTTCTCGCGTGAATTTCTCGCGCACCACGATGCTCGCAAAGTCAAGTCTGACCCGCAATTCATCCGCATGCGGGAAGAAATATTGGGTTTGATTCACAACCGAGAAACCGCTCATGGCTGATCAAAATTTAGCCCAAGATGTGCCTGTTGAAAAATCAACGCCAGCCGTACTCAAGACCAGCAAGTTCAAAGTGCCCGGTGAAGGCGCCAGCGTAGGCATCAGCGTGGTCACGGTGGCGGTGCTGATGGTGATCTGGTTTGTCGTGACCAACTTGGGACTGATCAAGCCGCTTTTCTTGCCCACCCCGCAGTCGGTGTTTCTCCAGTTCGTCGAGTATCTGACTGGCGCAGCCAACGACAGGCCTTTGTTGGAGCATTTCGCGGCCAGCATGGCTCGGGTTTTCTTGGCATTTGTGCTGGCTTGCTTGACTGCCATTCCTGTTGGCATTGCCATGGGCATGTCGCGCATTGCGCGAGGTATTTTTGATCCACCGATTGAGTTTTACCGGCCCCTGCCCCCGCTTGCGTATTTGCCCTTGATCATCATTTGGTTCGGCATTGATGAAACCCCCAAGGTGCTGCTGATTTACCTGGCGTGTTTCGCGCCCATGGCATTGGCAGCGCGCTCGGGCATGAAGAGCGCTGCACAAGAGCAGATCAATGCCGCTTATTCCATGGGGGCCAGTTACATGCAAGTCATCCGCCATGTCATCGTGCCCTCTGCCATGCCCGACATATTGATCGGAATGCGCATTGCCATTGGCTTTGGGTGGACGACTTTGGTGGCCGCTGAAATGGTGGCGGCCAATGTGGGCCTGGGACAGATGGTGCTCAATGCCTCTAATTTTTTGCGCACCGACATCGTGATCATGGGCATCATTGTGATTGGCGTGGTGGCCTACCTGTTTGACTTGTTGATGCGCTGGGTTGAGCAAACACTGGTGCCATGGAAAGGGCGCATGTGATGGGCTGAACTCGTTATGGCGTCCAGTTCAGATCATGCAATGAGCGCTATGCACTCGGGCAGTTCCAGCAGTTTGAGCCTTTGCACTTTGCCAGAAGGCCCTCTTGGCAAATCTTGAACAAAGCAAATGTGCCGGGGTGACTTGAAGCGGCCCAAGTGCTCTAGGCAGAACTCGCGCAGGGATGTTTGTTCCAGTGCATGCCCTGGTCGCAGAACAACACAGACCAGGATCTCTTGGCCGTAATGACGGTCTGGAATGGCGACGGCGGCAGCCTCCAAAATGGCCGGGTGGCGCAGCAAGGCCTCGTCAATTTCTCTAGGGGCAATGTTTTCACCGCCCTTGATGATGAGCTCTTTGATGCGACCGGTCACAAAGAAAAAGCCATCGCTGTCGCAGTGCCCCAGGTCGCCTGTTCGAAGCCAACCGTCGGATGTAAAGGCCTCTTGGGTGGCTTGCTCGTTTTTGTAGTAGCCGCGCATCACATGCGGCCCGCGAATGGCAATTTCTCCTGTCTGACCTGCTGGCAATTGATTCAACTGCGCATCCAAGACGCAGGCTTGACCGCCTGATGCTTTTCCGACCGAGCCGAGCTTGCGCAATGCGCTGGCCATGGGGTTGGAAAATGAGGGTGCCACAGTCTCTGTCAGGCCCATGGTTTCGACAACGCCAATTTCAAAGCGAGCCTCAAATGCCTGCAAGTGATCGGGCGCAAGTGCTGCGGACGCCGATCGACAAAACCGGATGCCGACAGTTTCAGATCGATCGGGCTTGGATCCCTCCAGCAGGTAGGAAATCATGGTGGGCACGACATTGATCCAGGTGCATTGACGATCAATGGCTTGACGCCAAAATCGGGCGGCAGAGAACTTGGGCGGTATCGCCAGACTGCCCCCGTGTGCCAGTGGTGCCAGCATGGTCACTGCGAATGCGTTGATGTGGTACAGCGGCAGCACGGCCAGAACGCGGTCAGTGGGCGAGAGAGCATGTTCATTGCTGATGGCGATGGCGTTGGCCGTCAGATTCGACTGGGTCAGCATGACGCCTTTGGGTACGCCTGTTGTGCCAGAGGTGTACATCAACAGCGCCAGCGAGGTGGCTTCGGGTGCTGGTGTTTGAACTTCTTGGGCTGTTAGCTCGTTTAGATCAGGATGGCACACCCACATTTTGATCGGACGATCGATCAGGCCCAGCATTTTCTCCAACGTGTCGGCCCAATCAGGACTGACCAGCACCACCTTGCAGTCTGAGTGGTTCAGCACATAACGCATTTGCTCTGGCTGTGATAATAAATTGACCGGATTGACACACCAACCGCCATGCATGGCGCCCAATAACAATCGCAAAGTTTGCAAACCATTTGGCATGACCAAAGAGACGGTATCTCCCGGCTTGGAGCCTTGCGCCGTCAACAAAGCTGCCACCTGCCGGCAGGACTGGGCCAACTGAGCAAACGTGAAACTGGCCTGACCATCGGCTTCACATGCGAAGACCTTGCTGCCTTGCTCCAGGGCCTGTTGTTCTATCAAATCTCTGACTGTGTGTTTCATGTCTGACCAAATTTATGGAAGTAGGTGCCAAAAATTTCTTGTTGACTGGGCTGGCGCTCAGGAATAGGCCGCGAAATGCGCGTGATGTTCAAGTAGTGTCGGTAGTTCATGTTGTCGGAGAAATTATTTTTCCCCCAGGTGCCACACCCCATGGACAAGGAAAAAGGCAAGCCGTTATCAAAGCTGCCACCCGTGGCGATGCAGTGGGCTTGATCAACGATGACGCGGGCCACTGGCAAACGCAGGCCAAGTTGCAGTGCGCGATCTGGGTTGGCACTGTGCAGCCCCACCGAGTGACCTGCGCCTTGGAAGGCGTAAATGTGCTCAACCACGCTCATGGCTTGTTCAAAATCGGCCGCGCCATAAATGGCCAGCACTGGGCAGAGTTTCTCGCCTGAAAATGGATGCGCTGGGCCAACGCTGTCTTCTTCGATCAGCAAAATGGTGGGGTTGCGTGCGGCAATCGTTGTCAATCCTGCGCGCTCAGCCACCACTTTGGCGGATTGCCCGATCACTGCTTGCGAGAGTTTTCCATTGGGCCACATTGCGCCTTGCAGTTGCGCTTTCTCAGCCGCGTTGAGCAAAATTGCACCACGCTCACACAGGGCTGCAATGCTTGCGCTTCGGATGGCATCCAACAGCACCAAGCTATTTTCCGATGAGCAACTGGTGGCATTGTCAAAAGTTTTGGATCGCACAATTCTGTCGCACGCCAAGGCCAAATCTGCCGTCTCATCCACGATGCCAGCGACATTGCCAGCGCCCACGCCAAAGGCCGGTGTGCCGCTCGCATAGGCCGCTCGCACGTTGGCTTGCGAGCCGGTGGCCACCACCAGGTCACACTGTTGCATCAGGCTCAAGGTGGATGCCTTGCTCACGGGGGCGGGCAGAAGTTGCACTAAATCCCGCGGTGCGCCGATGAGGTCAAACTGGGCGTGGATGAACTCCAGCAGGCGCTGGCTGGTTGCCCAGCCTTTGGGGGAGGGCGCCACGATGACGGCATTGCGGCCCTTGAGCGCATTGATGATTTTGTTGGCAGGGGTTGCCGCAGGATTGGTGGACGGCGTGATGGCGCAAACCACTCCGACTGGACGTGCAATTTCGGTCAATCCTGTGGCGTGATCTTCTGCAATGACGCCTACAGATTTTGCGCCCTGCAAGTCGCGCAGCAGGCCGAACGTTTTTCGGTGGTTCTTGCGGATCTTGTCTTGCACGTTGCCAATACCGGTGTCGGACACAGCCAATTCTGCAAGTTCACGGTTGCGCGCAGGCGCCATGATGGCCCATCCGGCGGCGGTGACAATCTCATCAATGCGCGACTGGTCGTAGCCTTGCGCAATGAGCTGCGCTGCACGAGAGCGCCTCACAAGCTCAGCCACCATCGCGTCGATGTCGGTTTGAATCGGATTCATCTCAATCGGCCTTGATGTTGGCGTCTTTGGCCAGCTTGAGCCATTTGGGAATTTCAGCGGAAATGACTTTGCCCAATGCCTCGGGTGTTCCGCCCACCGCTTCGCTGCCTTGCTCGAGCAACTGGGCGCGAATGGCGGGTTCGCTGAGCACTGTGTTGAGGGCCCGGTTGAGTTTCTCGATCACGGACTTGGGTGTTTTTGCCGGCACCAGCATGGCGTACCAAGAGTCGACCTCAAAGTCTGGCACACCCGCTTCCTGCATGGTGGGCACATCAGGAAAGGCCGTGCTGCGCTTGAGGGTCGAAACGGCCAGGGCCTTGAGCTTGCCGGCTTTGACAAATTGGGCGGCTGCCGGAATAGAGACCCAGACCAGTGGAACCTGTCCCCCCATCACGTCCGTGATGGCAGGGCCGCCCCCTCGGTAAGGAATGTGCGTCATTTGGATGTCTGAGCGCAGTTTGAACAGTTCTCCCGCCAAATGGCCAGGCGATCCGTTGCCAACCGACGCAAACGACAAGTAATCTGGTTTTGCTTTGGCCAAGGCAATCAGTTCCGAGACACTTCGAACTGGCAACGCGTTATTGGCAACCAAAATTTGCGGCAAAGAAGCGACAGTGCCGATGGGTTCAAAATCCTTGATCGTGTCAAAGGAGAGTTTGGGAAAAATTGCTGGGTTGATCGTGTGCGAACTCAGGGTGAACAGCACGGTGTAGCCGTCCGGCGCTGCTTTGGCCACCAATTCAGATCCCACCGAGCCACCGGCGCCACCTTTGTTGTCTATCAAAATGGGCTGCCCCAATGCCGCTTGCAGCCGAGTTTGAACAATGCGGGCGATCACGTCAGTGCCCCCGCCGGGTGGATAGGGCACAACAAAGCGGATTGGTTTTTCGGGGTACGCACTGGCTTGCGCTTGCACATACCAAGGGCAGGCCACACCCAGGGTGCCCAGCAATGCAGTGGCCAGTGCCTTGCGGCGATTGTGAAGCAATGTCATGAATGTCTCCGGTTGTTTTTGTCGCTGGCTTGAAAAAAATCGATCTACACGGTTGTGAAATCTTAAGCGCATGCAGACCCGCTATTTTGGGCCCACCCGGGCTAGCATGCCCAGCAATTCCTGAAACATGCTGTTGTCTGGCGCAGAGCTTAAATCAAGCGCGTGGCTGATGGCGTAATACGGGCTTAAGTCCAGCCCAACGCCGACACCAAAAATCTCTATCCTGCCAGCCTGCTCGTGGCGCAGGGTGACCTCTTTCAAGTGATTGTCCAGGTACTGGGCATCGTTGGCCAGTTGTGTGGCGCGGTCCATGGGGCAGCCATCTGAAATCACAATCAGGAGTTTGCGCCTCGCCTCGCAGGCCTCCAGTCTACGGCAAGCCCAATCAACTGCTTCACCGTCAATGCCTTCGCGAAACAGGTCACTTTTGAGGAGGGCTGCAAGCGTGCTGCGGGCACGCCGCCAAGGTGTTGGGGCTGTCTTGAAAATCAGGTGAGAGACTTCGTTAAGGCGCCCGGGGTGTGCCGGTTGGCCAAGGCGCTGCCAGTCGCGTTGGGTTTGCCCGCCGTTCCAAGCGCCTGTGGTGAATCCGAGAACTTCACTTTGCGCTCCGGCAAGCTCCAGTGCGCGCGCAAAAACATCGACCAGCACTGCGACAGATTCGGCGTGTTCTCGCATGGAGCCAGAGCAGTCAATCAAAAATGTGACGGTGCAATCAGCATTCAGGTTCAATTGCTCGGTCCTGAACAGACGCCGCTCGGTGGGCGATGCAATCAAGCGCGCCAGCTTGCTGCCATCAATGCGCCCTTCTTCTTGATTGCTGTCCCAGCCATCGGTCATGGGGTCGGCCAATATTGCCTTGAGTTGCCGGCTCAATCGGGGCACGTTGATGCCTTGAGCAGTGATGCGCTTGTCAAGTTGCTCGCGGTATTCACGCAACTGGGCAGGCCGCACCAGCGCGGCCGCCACGATTTCACGGTCATAAGCCGTTGAAAATATTTTGTATTGTCCCGATGGACTGGGCAAGGCCATGCTTTGTTCGGTGACGCCTGATCCCAAGCCCTCTTGAACAGTGGCATCGAAATTCATCATCATGGTGAAGGCGGCGTGCTCCGAGTCTTTGGCTTGATGCTGCACTGACTCGGCGTCAAAGGGGTCATTTTCAAAATGCGTCAGGCCGGCAATCAAATGGGCAATCGACAGGGCGTGCACCGCATAGGCCGCTTGGTCATGGCGGTGTTTGCGAAGGCCCGCTACATCGTGGCCGATCAAGGGGGCAATGCCCGCCCGAGTAGCTTCCATGAGGTCTTCGGAGCTTTCCACCACTGGCTCGCCTGTGACCCTGGAGCGGCAAATTTGTGCCACGGTCAACAACAATATGCCGCGCGCGCTTTCAGCCAAGCCCGAATGCAAGTAGGTCAAAACCCACTGTTCATGGCGATGGCGCAGGTTGCTTGTGACCCCCGGCATACCGGCGGGGATCATGGCCTCGGCGCGAATTTGTTCGAACAAATCAAACAGCAATCGCTCAACCGGTGCCTGAGGTTGCAACCGCAGGTGCAGCGCATGGTCTGAACAGGCCAGGCGCAATGCCAGTCCATCGGCAGCACCTCGAAACGAAAGGAAATCATCCTTTTCAATGGATGGATGCAAATGCGGCGCGAACAGGGGCAGCAAGTGCTTGCCCCGGTGGAGTCGTCTGCCCCGAAAGTGCAGTTCGGGCTGGGCGCACAGCGCCCTGATCAAGCCGGCGCACAAGGCCTGCACTTTTTGCTGGTGCCGCACTGCGGCCTGCACCTGCCCCACAGCGCTAGCGCGAGTCAAGCTGGTAGGACTCGTCCAGCTCTTGGTTGAAACAGCGCTGGAAATATTCCGCGACCAAGGGGCGTTCGGCGTCATCGCATTTGTTCACAAACGTGAGCCGAAAGGCCTGCGCAGGGTCTTTGAATATCTCCATATTTTCAGCCCAAGTAATGACCGTGCGGGGTGACATCAGGGTGGACAGGTCGCCCACTGAAAAACCTTGGCGAGTCAGGGTGGCCACAGCCACCATCGCTTGCAGCAGCGGGCGATGGGCATCATCGGCCAGTGCAGGAACGCGAGCGGCCACGATGTTGATCTCTTCTTGAGCGCTCAGATAGTTCAATGTCGCCACAATGTTCCAGCGGTCCATTTGGGCATGGTTCAGGCGCTGGGCGCCGTGGTACATGCCGTTGAGGTTGCCAAGGCCAACCGTGTTAGAGGTTGCGAAGAGTCTGAAAAAAGGGTGGGGGCGAAGCACCTTGTTTTGGTCGAGCAAAGTGAACTGGCCGTCACGCTCAAGAATGCGCTGAATCACGAACATCACATCGGGTCGGCCCGCATCGTATTCGTCAAAAATCAGCGCCATGGGCCGCTGAAGAGCCCAGGGCACAATGCCCTGCTGGAATTCGGTGACTTGCTGGCCCTCGCGCAGCACCACGGCGTCTTTGCCAACCAAGTCCAGGCGACTGATGTGCCCGTCCAGATTGACGCGCACGCAAGGCCATTTCAGGCGCGCAGCCACCTGCTCGATGTGCGTGGACTTTCCTGTGCCGTGAAGCCCTTGCACCATGACGCGGCGGTTTTTGAAAAAACCAGCCAACAGCGCCAGCGTCACATCCGGGTTGAAGCAATAGGCTGTGTCAATTTCTGGCACGTGTTCATCTGCATGGGTGAAAGCGGGTACCCGCATGTCGGTGTCGATGCCAAAAACTTCCCGCACACTGATCATGCGATCGGGTTGAGCATCGGTGAATTCGGTCATGGATTTTCCTGTTGGGTCGGCGCTGGGTTCAGGCACAGGCGGTGTGACTTGTCTGGGGTGAGGCCTCGGTTTCAATGCGGCTCAAGGCATCGGCCGCGCGTTGCAGTGGCGCCAGCAGCAGCATGGCTTTTTCAATTGTCAGTCGCATGATGGGGGCTTGAATGGCCACGCACAGGTTGGACCTTCCAAGGGTATTTGGCACCAGCATGGCCACGCACAACAAGCCCGGCAGGAACTCTTCATTGTCCAGCGCAAAGCCCTGTCGCTTGATCTGGCGGATTTCTTTCTCGAGTGAATCGAAGTGCGTCAGGGTCTTGGTTGTGTAGGCTTCCAAAGGTGCATGGGCCAGCAGGCGCTTGCGCTGAGAGGGGGACATTTCGGATAGAAAAATTTTGCCACTGGCAGAGCAGTGCACTGGCACCCGGGACCCGGGGTGAAGGTAAAAACGCAGCGGCGCTGCGGTTTCAACGCGGTCCAGGTAAACCACCTCGCTGCCGCTCAAAGCAGTCAGGTTGCAACTCTCCCCAACTTCAGCCACCAAATGGCGCAGCACAGCATGCCGGGCACCGTGGGAAATGTCGTGCAATAGAAGATTTTCCGCCAATCGCCGAAGCCTGACCCCGGTGCCGTAATGACGCCCATCCAAGCTGCGCTGCAACAGGCCGGTGCTCTCAAGTTGCTGCAGCATGCGATGTAAAGTGGGTTTGGGCACGTCCGTTTCTTCTGCCAACTCCTGCAAAGAAAAAAACTTGTCCTTCGATGCAATGACCTCTAGCAAGGAGAACAGCCGCATGGTGGGTGTGTCACCATTTATTTCAGTCAAAGCCGGTTTGAGAGGGTGCACTTTGTCCATGAGTCAATGATAGTCTAATTTCACTTATTGGAACAAGTTATTCTAAATATTCAAATTAGTTTGACTATTTTCTCAGTGAAGGCTATAGTTTTGTCAATTCCAAAGTTGGAAAATTAGATTTCTAAATTTCAATTCCCCCCGCAGACAAGTTCACAGGAGAGCTCCAATGAGTCAAAAGAAGTCCGATAACCGCACCGTGGTCAGTGGTGTTCAGAAGATGACCCCTTCAGAGGCCTTTGTAGAGACGATGGTAGCCAATGGCGTGACTGACATCTTTGGCATCATGGGCTCGGCCTTCATGGATGCGATGGACATTTTTGCCCCGGCCGGCATACGCTTGGTTCCCGTGGTTCACGAGCAGGGGGCGGCGCACATGGCCGACGGGTATGCCCGTGTTTCGGGTCGCCATGGCGTTGTGATTGGTCAGAATGGACCGGGCATCAGCAATTGCGTCACGGCCATCGCCGCCGCCTATTGGGCGCACAGCCCAGTGGTCATGATCACCCCTGAAACCGGCACCATGGGCATGGGTCTGGGCGGCTTTCAAGAAGCCAACCAGCTTCCGATGTTCAAGGAGTTCACAAAATACCAAGGGCACGTCAACAACCCTAAACGTATGGCTGAGTACACTGCGCGCTGCTTTGACCGCGCCATCTCGGAGATGGGCCCGACCCAGTTGAACATACCGCGTGATTATTTCTACGGCGAAATCACCACCGAGATACCGCAACCCATGCGGGTTGACCGTGGCGCTGGTGGCGAGAAAAGTTTGAACCAAGCTGTTGAGTTGCTGTCCACTGCCAAGTTCCCAGTCATTTTGGCGGGCGGTGGTGTTGTGATGGGTGATGCGGTCCAGGAGTGCAAGGCGCTGGCAGAGCGTCTGGGCGCTCCGGTGGTCAATGGTTACCTGCGCAATGACTCGTTCCCAGCAAGCCACCCTTTGTGGGCCGGCCCATTGGGCTACCAAGGCTCTAAAGCCGCCATGAAGTTGGTCGCTCAAGCCGATGTCGTGATTGCGCTGGGCTCGCGCATGGGGCCCTTTGGCACGCTGCCGCAGCACGGCCTGGACTACTGGCCCAAGAACGCGAAAATCATTCAGGTCGAAGCCGATCACACCAATCTGGGCTTGGTGAAAAAAATCACCGTGGGCATTGCCGGCGACGCCAAAGCTGCGGCCAAGGCGATCACTGAGCGCCTGGCGGGCAAAACCTTGGCTTGTGATGCCAGCAAGTCTGAGCGAGCGGCCATCATCAGGGCTGAAAAAGATGCGTGGGAGAAAGAACTCAACGAATGGACCCATGAGCGTGACGCTTACAGCTTGGACATGATCGAGGAAAACGCCAAAGAAAAACCTTTCAGTGGTGGCCAGTACCTGCATCCACGTCAGGTGCTGCGCGAGCTCGAAAAAGCCATGCCTGCCCATGTGATGGTGTCTACCGACATTGGCAATATCAATTCGGTGGCCAACAGCTACCTGCGTTTTGAAGAGCCCCGCAGTTTCTTTGCGCCCATGAGTTTTGGCAATTGCGGCTACGCATTGCCCACCATCATGGGTGCCAAAGCTGCAGCCATGGACCGACCCGCCATTGCCTATGCTGGTGATGGCGCATGGGGCATGAGCATGTCCGAGATCATGACTGCCGTGCGCCACGACATTCCGGTCACAGCCGTGGTTTTTCATAACCGCCAATGGGGCGCAGAAAAGAAGAACCAGGTGGACTTCTACAACCGCCGCTTTGTTGCCGGTGAGCTCGAAAGCGAAAGCTTCTGCGAAATTGCCAAAGCCATGGGCGCCCAAGGCATGGTGGTGGACAAGCTTGAAGACGTGGGCCCGGCCTTGAAGAAGGCCATCGCCATGCAGATGAACGAAGGCAAAACTTGCGTCATCGAAATCATGTGCACACGCGAGTTGGGCGACCCTTTCCGACGTGATGCGCTGTCCAAGCCGGTTCGCTTTTTGGACAAGTACAAGGACTACGTTTAAGCACCCCCTGGCTTGCCCACCCCATGAGCAGTGAACTCATTGGCATGGAGAACAGCCATCCTCGGCTGACTCAACTGGTGGTGCAGGCGCGCGAGCGTGCAGGGTCAAACCCTCTGGCCATTGCGCTGGCCTATCCGTGTGATGCGCTGGCGCTGCATGCTGCACAGCGCATCTTGCGAAGCGGCATTGCCAGGCCATTGCTGGTGGGCCCGCCTGACTTGATCCAACGCGCTGGTGATGAGGCCGAGGTAGACGTCCGTGATTTCGAGATTGTGGCCAGTCAGCGCATACCTTCGGATGCCGCTTTGAGCGCTGTGAAGTTGGCTCGACAAGGTGCGGTAAGTGCTTTGATGAAGGGTTCGCTTCACACCGATGAGTTGATGGCTGCGGTGGTCAACAAAGATGCTGGCCTGCGAGGTGAGACGCGCATCAGCCACGTTTTCATGTTCGATCTTCCGCGCTACCCCAAGCTGCTTGCGTTGGCCGATTGTGTGGTCAATATTGCCCCCGACCTGATGACCAAGCGCCAGATCTTAGACAATGCCATTGCACTGCTTCAAAAGCTGGGCATCAGCGCGCCCAAAGTGGCCATCGTTGCGGCGCTGGAGACCGTCAATGCAGCTATTCCTGCCACGCTGGACGCACAGGCCTTGGTCAACATGGCGCGTGAGGGCGCGTGGCCTGGCGCCATTGTGGAAGGGCCTTGCGGGTTTGACAATGCCATTTCAATTCAAGCTGCGCGCATCAAGAAAATCGACAGCCAAGTGGCAGGTGATGTCGACCTGATGCTCATGCCCGATCTCAATGCAGGCAACATGCTCTACAAATCTTTCAACTATGTCGGCGGCGGTGATAGCGCGGGCTTGGTGCTGGGCGCCACAGTGCCCATCGTGTTGACCTCTCGGTCCGACTCCCTGCAGTCGCGCGTCGCTTCGGTGGCGATGGCGGTGCTGGCTTCGCCCAGATTCTGAAAAAGAAAAGGATTCAAGTGCTCAAGTTCCTCTCCAGTGAGCCATTACATGACCCTCAGGCTGCGCCCACACCTGCTGCAGACACCGAAGTCAAATGCACCACCTGCTACATGTGCGCTTGTCGCTGCGGGATACGCGTACATCTGCGCGATGGCGAGGTGCGCTACATCGATGGCAACCCGAACCACCCGTTGAACAAGGGTGTCATTTGTGCCAAGGGTGCCTCTGGCATCATGAAACAAATTTCACCAGCGCGTTTGACGCAGCCCCTTTTGCGCAAGCCTGGCAGTGAGCGCGGCGCGGGTGAGTTTGATGTCATTTCGTGGGACCATGCTTACGAACTGCTGGTCGATCGGTTGGCCAAAATTCGCGCTACCGACCCCAAAAAGTTTGCTTTGTTCACAGGGCGTGACCAGATGCAGGCCCTGACCGGCTTGTTTGCGCGCCAGTTTGGCACGCCCAATTACGCCGCGCATGGTGGGTTTTGTTCGGTCAATATGGCCGCCGGCATGATCTACTCCGTGGGCGGCAGCTTCTGGGAGTTTGGAGGCCCTGATCTGGATCGCGCCAAACTCTTTGTCATGATGGGTACGGCCGAGGACCACCACAGCAATCCGATGAAAATTGCGCTGTCCAAATTCAAGCGTGAGGGCGGCCGCTTCATCTCCATCAACCCTGTGCGCACAGGCTACTCGGCCATTGCCGATGAGTGGATACCCATCAAACCCGGCACCGACGGCGCATTGCTGATGGCGCTGCTGCACGAGTTGATTGCACAGGACTTGATCGACCACGCTTTCATCCAACGCTTTACCAATGGACCGCAGTTGGTGGTCCTGGATGAAGGCCCGCGCGAAGGGTTGTTCGCTTTTGACCCCAACCCCGAAAAAGGCCCACCCGGTGACGGCCGCAATCCGCATAACAAGTTGGTGTGGGACAAAGCCAGCGCCAGCGTCATGAATGCTTACCCTGAAGGTATTGCAGACGGATGCGATCCAGCTTTGGAAGGCCAATACACACTGGCAGACGGCACGCGCGTGACGCCTGCGTTCCAATTGCTGCGCGATCGAGTGGCCAGTTGTACGCCTGAATGGGCCGCTGCCATCACCGGCATCGATGCCGATCGGATTCGCAAACTCGCGCTCGAGATGGGTGACGCTGCGTTCAAACAAGCTTTTGAGTTGCCGATTGCCTGGACCGATGCTTGGGGCAAGGTGCACCCCACCACACAGGCGCGCCCGGTGGCTTTTCACGCCATGCGCGGGTTGGCGGCGCACTCCAATGGTTTTCAAACCGTGCGCGCGTTGGCTGTGCTCATGAGTGTGCTGGGCACGATTGATGCACCCGGCGGCTTTCGGCATAAGGCGCCGTATCCGCGACACATCGTGCCCAATTACCGTGCCTTCAACGACCCTGGCTTGATCAAACCCAATACGCCGCTCAATGCTGCGCCGCTTGGCTTTCCAGCCCATCCAGATGAGTTGGCGATCAACCCCGATGGCTCACCGATTCGCATTGACCATGCGTTTTCCTGGGAGCATCCGTTGTCTGCGCACGGCTTGATGCACAACGTCATCACCAATGCCGTCAAGGGCGATCCTTACCGCATTGACACCTTGATGATTTTCATGGCCAACATGGCCTGGAACAGCTCCATGAACACCATGGCTGTGCGTGAAATGCTCAACCGCAAGGACGACAAGGGCGAGCACATGATTCCATTTTTGGTGGTGTGCGATGCGTTTCAAAGTGAAACTGTGGCGTTTGCCGATCTGGTGCTGCCCGACACCACCTACCTTGAGCGCCATGATGTCATGGGCATGCTGGACCGACCCATTTCTGAATTTGAAGGCCCAGTAGATTCGGTGCGAATTCCTGTGGTCAAGCCCTTGGGTGAATGTCGCCCTTTTCAAGAGGTCTTGATCGAGCTGGCCGGACGCCTGAAGTTTCCTGCCTTCACCACCCCCGAGGGGGGCCGCAAGTTCACCGGCTACCCGGACTTTGTGGTGAACTTTCAGCCGCAGCCTGGCATTGGATTTTTGATGGGCTGGCGCGGCAAAAATGGCGATGAGCACTTGCGCGGCGAGCCCAACCCCAAGCAGTGGGAAGCCTACGAGAAAAACAATTGCGTATTTCAGTATCACTTGCCTCAGACCATGCACTACATGCGCAACTGGAACCGAGAGTACTTGGATTTTGCCAAAGACAAGGGCTGGCGCCAAAAAAATGACCCGGTGCAAATTGCGCTGTACTCTGACACCTTGCAAAGCTTTCGCCTGGCTGCACAGGGCAAGGCCGAAGGGCGCAGGCCCCCCGAGCATTTGCGCGAGCGCATCGACACCTATTTTGACCCGCTGCCCTTTTGGTATGCGCCGCTTGAAGAAGAAGTCACTGACCTAGCTGCCTACCCGCTCAACGCCATTACCCAGCGGCCCATGGCGATGTACCACTCATGGGATTCGCAAAACGCCTGGCTGCGCCAGATTCACAGTCACAACTACTTGCACGTGAACCCAGTGACCGCGCAAGCCGCAGGCATCGCCGACGGTGCTTGGGCCTGGGTTGAGAGCCAGTGGGGCCAAGTTCGCTGCATGCTGCGCTACAGCCAAGCCGTCGAGCCTGGCACGGTCTGGACTTGGAACGCCATTGGCAAGGCCGATGGTGCATGGCAACTGGCCCCTGGAGCTGACGAAGCGCGCAAAGGCTTTTTGCTGAACCACTTGATTTCGGAGGAACTTGCCTTTCCGCTGGTCAAGGGTGGCGCACGAGGGGGCAAGACCATCAGCAACTCTGACCCCATCACTGGCCAAGCAGGTTGGTACGACGTTCGCGTGCGCATTCGCCCAGCGCAGCCCCAAGAGCCAGAGACCAGCTTTCCGCAAGTCAACAGCATGCCCGCTGTGCCGGGTGTGCTGGGCAAGGCCGTGTCAGTCTTGTCCTATTTTGCAGGACGTAAAAAATCATGATTCAATGGCTCAAAGACATTTTGCAACCTCAGCCGCAGGCGCACAGTCAGCCCGGGCCCTTGCCTTCTCCTGCAAGGGCGCCTGACAGCGTGCGCGCGTTGCCAGGTGAAACGCTGGCCAAGCAACTTGCACTGGTCATTGACCTGAACGTGTGTGTGGGTTGCCACGCCTGCGTGACCTCTTGCAAGCAATGGAACACGTCGGGCAGTGCAGGGCCGCTGGCCGATGCCATGCCCTATGGTGCCAACCCCACAGGCACTTTTTTCAATCGGGTTCAGACCTACGAGGCCGGAAAATTTCCGGCCACCGAGACCATTCATTTCCCCAAGAGTTGCCTGCACTGTGAAGACCCGCCTTGTGTGCCAGTGTGTCCGACAGGTGCGAGCTACAAGCGCAAGGAAGACGGTATTGTGCTGGTCGATTACGACAAATGCATTGGTTGTAAATACTGTGCGTGGGCCTGCCCTTATGGGGCACGCGAGCTGGATGAAGAGCGCCAGGTCATGACCAAATGCACCCTTTGCGTGGACCGCATTTATGACGAGCAACTCGCACCCCAAGATCGAAAACCGGCATGCGTCAATGCTTGCCCCACCGGTGCCCGCCTGTTTGGAGACGTCAAAGATCCTGAGTCGCAAGTCTCCAAAGCGATCCGCGAACGTGGTGGATATGCATTGATGCCCGAGTGGGAAACTCAGCCTGCCAATCAGTACCTGCCCCGGCGCATCACCCCTTCCAGCGTGAGTTAAATCAATATGAATCCTGCCTTTTCGATTCTGTGTTTCACCACATTGTCAGGTGCCGCGCAAGGCTTGGTGGTGTTGATCGCCCTGGCAACTTTGTCGGGCGTGGAGCTGCATGCCGAGTTTGTTTTGCAGGTGCTGGGCTTGACTGTTGCCATGCTGTTGGCTGGCTTGGCATCTTCATTTTTGCATTTGGGCCACAAAATCCGCGCCTGGCGTGCGGTGCTGATGTGGCGCACTTCGTGGATGTCACGTGAAGTCATTGTGCTGCCGGCTTTCATTGTTCTGGTGGCTGTATGGTGGGGGGGTATTTTTCTGGGCTTGACGGGTTTTTGGCTCAAGGCGCTGCCAGTGCTCGTGATCCTTGGGGCGATCGTGCTGTGGGTGTGCACCGCCATGATTTACGCCTGCCTGCGCTTCATTCAAGAGTGGGCTCACCCTTTGACGGTCATTAACTTCACCTTACTAGGCCTGGCTTTGGGCATGGTGCTGGCTTGCGCGCTTGCAGCCATCGCAGGAGAAGCAGCACTCCTTCGGTGGGGTGGACTTGCAAGCCTGGCCGTGACCTTGCTGGCCTGGGGAGCACGCCTGCTGAGTTTGCGGCGTAACGCCAGCTTGCAGCATGCATCCAATTTGCAAAGTGCTACGGGAATTAAGTCTGCTCATTTGGTGCAAAAGTCAATGGGCATGTCAGCGGGGTCATTCAACACACGTGAGTTTTTCCATGGCGCCAGTTTGCTTGCCATGAAGAATGTCAAAGTCGGCTTTCAATGCTTGGCCTTTGCCCTGCCTGCAGCCTGCATGGTGTGGGGCTTGCTCGGCTCGTCCGCACTGCCCTGGGTGCTGGCTTTGGTGGCGCAAGCCCCTGGCATGCTGGCCGAGCGCTGGTTCTTTTTTGCCCAGGCCAAGCACCCACAAAATTTGTACTACCAGACCGTGTCTTGAAAGGGCATGGCTTGTCTGCTTTGCAAACCCTTTTTGTGAAGGCCCAAGAGCCTTACATCAACAAGTGTTCGCCCGCATTGTCTCCGCCCAAAATCACGTAGTTGACTTTGCGGATGTCCATGAGTTTGGTGCCTCCAGAGTAGCTGATGGAGCTTTGTACATCTTGCTCCATTTCGATCAAGGTGCCAGCCAAGCTGCCTTTGATCGGCTCCAAGATGCGCTTGCCTTCGACGTGCTTGTACTCGCCTTTGTTGTAGTCCGAAGCTGAGCCGTAATACTCTTTGTACATCTTGCCGTCAACCTCAACGGTCATGCCGGGCGACTCTTCGTGGCCTGCCAGCATGGCCCCAATCATGACCATGGTGGCGCCAAAGCGGATGCTCTTGGCAATGTCGCCGTGCTCGCGAATGCCGCCGTCGGCGATGATCGGCTTGGTGGCCACGCGGGCGCACCATTTCAAGGCCGACAACTGCCAGCCACCCGTGCCAAAACCAGTTTTGAGTTTGGTGATGCAGACTTTGCCAGGGCCAATGCCCACTTTGGTTGCATCGGCACCCCAGTTCTCCAAATCAATGATGGCCTCGGGGGTGCCCACGTTGCCTGCAATCACGAAAGAATTGGGCAACTTTTGTTTCAAGTGACCAATCATTTTGCGCACGCTATCGGCGTGACCATGGGCTATGTCAATGGTAATGTAGTCGGGGCTCAAGCCTTGTGCCGCCAATTGATCAACGGTGGCGTAATCAGGCGCTTTGACGCCCAGCGAGATTGAGGCATACAGCCCTTGGGCTTTCATAGTGCGCACAAAGGCTAAGTTGTCCAGGTCGAAGCGGTGCATGACATAAAAATAATCGTTTTGCGCCATCCAGACGCAAATTTTTTCATTCACCACCGTCTTCATGTTGGCGGGAACCACCGGAAGACGAAAATTGCGGCCGCCTAATTCCACGCCAGCATCGCACTCAGATCGGCTTTCCACGCGGCATTTGCGGGGCAACAACAGAACGTTGTCGTAATCAAAAATTTCCATTTGAACCAAGCTCCATAAGAATCGTTGAAAGAACGAGTGAGCGCTTGGTCTGGCCGGTTTTTTCGGGCAAAAAAAACCGGGCGCAAGAAGCTTGGGCCCGGTGCCCGATTGTACTCGGGTTGAATTGCATTTTCCCAACAGGCCTTGGGAGTTTCTACAATCACTGCATGCACGCAGAATTCCCCTCAGTCGCCCACATTGGCCAAAGCTCCCCGCTTTTGCAGAATTTGAACCCTGAACAATTGCGCGCGGTGACCCTTCCAGCTGAACCTGCTTTGATTTTGGCCGGCGCCGGTTCAGGCAAAACCCGTGTGCTGACCACCCGCATTGCCTGGTTGCTGCAGACCTCCCAAATCGGCTCGGGCGGCGTGATGGCTGTGACTTTCACCAACAAAGCGGCCAAGGAGATGATGCTGCGTTTGCAAGCCATGCTGCCCGTGAATGTGCGGGGCATGTGGATTGGCACCTTTCACGGCCTGTGCAACCGATTTTTGCGGGCTCATTTCAAAATAGCCAACTTGCCCCAAACTTTTCAAATACTAGACACCCAAGATCAACTCTCGGCCATCAAGCGCTTGTGCAAACAACACCATGTCGACGATGAGCGCTTTCCGCCCAAGCAATTGCAGTGGTTCATTGCAGGGTGCAAGGAAGATGGCCAGCGCCCCAAAGATGTGCCTGTGCGGGACGATGAGAGTCGCCGCAAAGTGGAAATTTACGCTTTGTACGAAGACCAATGCCAGCGCGAAGGTGTGGTCGATTTTGCCGAGCTGATGCTGCGCTCCTATGAATTGCTGCGCGACAACGACTCGATCCGCTTGCATTACCGAGCCCGCTTCAAGCATGTCTTGATTGACGAGTTTCAAGACACCAACAAATTGCAATACGCGTGGATCAAAATGATTGCAGGCTTGCCATCAGAAGGTGGCAACAGTGCGGTCTTGGCCGTGGGGGATGACGATCAAAGTATTTATGCATTTCGCGGTGCGCGCGTGGGCAACATGGCTGACTTTGTGCGTGAGTTTGGCGTGCAGCATCAAATCAAGTTGGAACAAAACTACCGCAGTTACAGCCATATTTTGGACTCGGCCAATGCTTTGATCGGGCACAACAAAAACCGTTTGGGGAAAAATTTACACACCGACCAAGGCGCGGGCGAGCCGGTCAGGGTGTACGAGTCCACCAGCGATTTTGCAGAGGCACAGTACGTGGTCGACGAAGTTCGGCAGTTGGTCAAAGGCGATGGTTTTTCACGCAAAGAAATTGCGGTGCTCTACCGCAGCAACGCGCAAAGCCGTGTCATGGAGACAGCGCTTTTCAACGCTGGTGTGCCCTACAAGGTGTATGGCGGATTGCGGTTTTTTGAGCGCGCAGAAATTAAAAATGCATTGGCGTATCTGCGCATTTTGGAGAACCCCAACGACGACACCAGTTTTTTGCGTATTGTGAACTTTCCCCCACGCGGCATTGGCGCGCGCAGCATCGAGCTGTTGCAGGATGCCGCACGTGGCCTGGGCTGCTCTTTGCACGATGCGGTCAGCACCACTGCGGGCAAAGCAGGCGCGAAGTTGGCCAGTTTTGTGGCCATGATCGACGTGATGCGTGAACAAACCCCGGGCTTGACGCTGCGCGAGATCATTGACTTGGTGCTGGAAAAAGCAGCCCTTGTGGCGCACTACAAGGCTGACAAAGAAGGGGCCGATCGGGTTGAAAATTTGGAAGAATTGGTCAATGCTGCCGAAAGCTTTGTCACGCAAGAAGGCTTTGGCCGCGACGCACAGGCCACGCTGGCCCAAGACGACGAAGGGGTGGTCATGTCACCCTTGGCGGCGTTTCTCACGCATGCGGCTTTGGAAGCGGGCGACAATCAAGCGCAGGCTGGCGATGACGCATTGCAACTGATGACGGTGCACGCCAGCAAAGGCTTGGAGTTCGACGCCGTGTTCATCACGGGCCTGGAAGAGGGCTTGTTCCCGCACGAAAACGCCATGAACGATTACGATGGCTTGGAAGAGGAGCGGCGCTTGATGTACGTGGCCATCACCCGGGCACGCAAGCGTTTGTACTTGAGCCACTCCCAAACACGCATGCTCCATGGGCAAACGCGCTACAACTTGAAGAGCCGATTTTTGGATGAGTTGCCGCAAGAATGCTTGAAATGGATCACCCCCAAAAATTCTGGTTTTGCGACCGGATTGGGGGGCGGCTGGACTTCGCCTGCGCAAGCGTTTCAAGCCAAGCCGGCCTGGGGGCACAGCAGTCTAAGTTCAACAGACACCTTCAAAAGCCCGCCTGTGCCTGTGCAAAAATCGGAACCCTCGCACGGCATCAAGGCCGCCATGAAAGTGTTTCACAACAAGTTTGGTGAAGGCAAAGTGATCTCGGTGGAAGGGGCAGGGGCGGACGCCCGAGCCCAGGTCAATTTTCCGCGGCATGGGGTCAAGTGGCTGGCTTTGTCGGTGGCCAAGTTGACGCCGGTGGATTGAAAAATGAAGCAAAAAAATGGCTGCATCAGCAGCCTCAATTTACAATCAAGTTAAAAGGAAGTGGCAATGAAAATTGGAAAAGACAGCGTGGTGACACTGCGTTACAAAGTGGCAGATGGGCAAGGCAAATTGCTTGAAGCTGCGCCTGAGCCCATGGCGTATTTGCACGGAGGTTATGAAAATACATTACCTAAAATCGAAGCTGCTTTGGATGGGCAAGAGGCCGGTTACCAAACAACTTTGGTGCTTGCCCCCGAGGATGCGTTTGGACTGCATGATGAGAGTTTGCTGCAAACCATGGCGCGCAAGGACTTTCCAGCAGGTGTCAAAGTCGGTGGCCAGCTGCGTGGGCGTACCGCGGATGGGCGCGAACACGTGTTCAATGTGGCCAAGATCAAGGGCGATACCGTGATGTTGGATGGCAACCACCCATGGGCGGGACAAACACTGCGGTTTCAGTTGCATGTGATGCAGGTGCGAGAGGCGACTGCCGAAGAGATCACGCACCGCCATGTGCACGGCGCGCACGGGCACCACCATTGACAGGTGTTATCGCAAGGATCAGCGCGCGGGGCGCTTGAAACTCAGGCCTGAGTTTGCGCGCCCGGGACGGGCAAGTCAAAGCAGTCGCGCACACTGAAATAAATCGATGTGAAAAACATGGCTGCCATCAGCAAAGCGCCTGGCACCAGACTGGCCGCCACCATGTCGGCACCGCCCAAGGCGCTGCTGATCGCCAACACCACAGCCACACCCGACATGAAGACACCAGCCCAAGCCAACAAATAGACCGAGAATGCACCCAAATTTCGCCAGCAAGCGACCCAGCTGAAAAACAAGCTTTTGAGTGGCGGCACGCCATGCCAATGAACCAATGCCGGCGCGTGCCAAAACAGCATGGACAAAGGCAAATAGAGCACCGTGGCCACCCACATGGCAGATTGGAAGTCGCTGCTGTTGATCAGCTCCGCCGTGATGGGCGCGTTGGCCAAATAGACTTTGGCAAAGCCGCCGCCGTCAATCAAAGCCGACAAGCCCATCACCAGCAAGAAGCCGCCCGCATAAACCAAGCCCAAGATCAGCATGGCGCGAAGGCGTTGCTGGCCGGCGCGAAAGGCAATCATCAAGACAGTGGGCATGGGGAACTTACCCAAACTGGCCTGCTCGGTGGCCACCATCAGACCCAAGGTGGCTGCTGGCAGTACGGCCAAGGCCAAGGCCGAGCCTAGATAGGGAAGCATGGACAAAACAGACACCAGTGCCATGAATAAAAAGAACAACCCAGTCAAGGCAACGGGTTGGCGCCAGAAAGTTTGAATGCCTTGTTTGACCCATATCAGGCCGCTTCGGGGAGTCACTGTGTGGAGGTGCATGGGGCTGGTTAATCTGACAAGCACATAGGGTGCATCACGCGTTCGCGCAACACCCGTTCGAAATGTGTGGGATCGTGGGGGGTGAGCATGGCGGCATTGCGCGGCAAATGGAAATCCCAAAGCCTTGAAATCCAAAATCGCAGGGCGCCTGCTCTGAGCATGGCGGGCAGCAGCGCACGCTCAGCCATTTGCAAGGGCCGCACACTTTGGTAGGCCGCCAGCAAGGCACGGGCTCGGTCTGCGACATGCGCGCCCGTGGGCAAATCAATGCACCAGTCGTTCAGACAGACGGCCAAATCAAACAGCCAGGTGTCAACACCGGCAAAATAAAAATCAAAAATGCCAGTCAAAGTTTCAGCTTCAAACATCACGTTGTCACGAAACAAATCAGCGTGCACAGGGCCTTGGGGCAATGCGGCGTAGGCAGCGCTTTGTGCCATGTGGTTTTGATAGGCCAACTCACTTCTCAGCAAACTCGACTGTGCCTCGTCCATGTGCGCAAGGATGGCGGGGGCAGTTTCATTCCACCACGTCAGGCCGCGCAAGTTGGGTTGGCTGCGCTGGTAATCACGAGCGGCCAAATGCATGCGAGCCAACATGCTGCCCATTTGCGCACAGTGCGCAATTTGCGGGGCCAGCTGGCTTTGGCCTGTCAGGCGGTTGACGACCGCAGCGGGTTTGCCGCACAAGGCGTGCAAAATGTCGCCGTCCAGATTGGCGGCGGGTTTGGGCACAGGGATGCCTTGTTCTGCCAAATGCTTCATCAAGTAAAGGTAGAAGGGCAATTGATCGTGCGTCAAGCGCTCGAACAGCGTTAAGACGTACTCGCCTTGGTCGGTGCTGGCAAAGTAATTGGTGTTTTCGATGCCGCCTTCAATGCCGCGCAATTGAGTCAGTTGACCCAAACCCAGATCGGACAAGAGTTGGCTGGCTTGGTCTTGGGAAACAGGCGTGAAAACAGCCATGGCTTAAACGGAAGTTGGAGAGACAAATCGCATCCCCTGATTGTAGGGGCTGGGACAAAACTGGGCTAAAACTGGCGTCTTGCCGCCTGCCGAGCCAGGCGCTTGGCAAGCCTGCTTCTGGGCGTGCACAATCTAGGGCATGAGTGACAAAAAAACCCTTTTGCTGGTGGACGGTTCGAGCTATCTGTACCGCGCATTTCATGCCATGCCCGATTTGCGGGCCATTCCGGGCGACCCTGCAAGCCCGGCCACGGGCGCCATTCGGGGCATGATCAACATGATGGAGCGGCTGCGCAAGGACATACCTGCCGCGTACGCAGCTTGTGTTTTTGACGCCAAAGGCCCGACCTTTCGCGATGAAATTTACCCGGCATACAAGCAGCACCGCAGCCCGATGCCAGACGATTTGCGAACCCAAATCGAGCCGATCCACGCACTGGTGCGCCTGATGGGATGGAAGGTGCTGGACGTGTCCGGGGTTGAGGCCGACGATGTGATCGGCACCTTGGCGGCTGCGGCTTCCGCGCAAAGCATTGAAGTGATTGTCTCCAGTGGTGACAAAGACTTGGCGCAGCTGGTCAATGAGCACATCTCCATCATTGACACCATGAATGGCAAGAGGCGTGACTTGGCTGGCGTTCAAGCCGAGTTCGGTGTGCCTGCAAGCATGATGCTGGACTACCAAATTTTGGTGGGGGACCCGGTCGACAATGTGCCTGGCGTTCAAAAGGTGGGGCCTAAAACTGCGGCCAAATGGCTGATGGAATATGGCTCGCTGGAGGCCTTGATGGCACAGGCCGATCAGATCAAGGGTGTGGCGGGAGAAAATTTGCGCAAAGCCGTGGACTGGTTGCCTGTGGGCCGTCAATTGCTCAAAATCAAAACCGATTGCGATTTGACAGAACACCTGCCCGATATGCCTAGCCTGGAATCGATGCGCTTGGCCCCGCCTGATGAAGCGGCCTTGATGGCTTTTTATGAGCAATATGGCTTTAAGGGTTTGGTGCGCTCGCGTGCACCTGTGGCAGCGTTGCAGGATACATTGACAGCCCCAAGTTCTGAACAAATCACGGCCCAACTGGCTGCAAAATCGGCCAATTTGGACATGGACGATTTGTTTGCAGAGCCTACGCCTTTGAGCGCGGTGCAAGGCGACAGCAGCTATGAAACGATTTTGACTTGGGAGCAGTTGGACGTTTGGCTCCAGCGCGTTCAGGCGGCCCCCTGCGCGGCGATCGACACAGAAACCACCTCCTTGGACGCCATGCGCGCCGAGTTGGTGGGCATCAGTTTGAGTGTGAAAGCGGGAGAAGCGGCCTACTTGCCATTGAGGCACTCAGGCCCAGATGCGCCAGAGCAATTGCCCTTTGAGCAAGTGCTGGCGCGCTTGAAACCGTGGCTGGAAAATCCAGCGCATTTGAAGTTGGGTCAGCACATCAAATATGACCGCCACGTGCTGGCCAATCACGGCATTGAAGTGCAGGGGTACGCGCACGACACCATGCTGCAAAGCTACGTGCTGGAAGTGCACAAGCCCCACGGGTTGACGAGTTTGGCCCTGCGCCATTTGGGCCGCAGTGGTTTGACTTATGAAGACATGTGCGGCAAAGGCGCGCATCAAATTTCTTTTTCACAAGTGGCGGTGGACAAGGCCTCGCAATACTCATGCGAAGACGCTGACCAATGTCTGGATGTGCATTTGGCCTTGTGGCCCCGCATTCAAGCCGACGCCAAATTGCTTGTGATTTATGAATTGGAAATTGCCACCAGCGAAGCGCTGTACCGCATTGAGCGCAATGGTGTCTTGATTGACGGGCCGACTTTGGCCGCCCAAAGCCAAGCCCTGGGCCAGCGCATCATGCAACTCGAAGCCCAGGCTTACGAGATGGCCGGGCAGCCCTTTAATTTGAGCAGCCCCAAACAATTGGGAGAGATATTTTTTGACAAACTGAAATTGCCTGTCATTAAAAAAACCGCCACAGGCGCGCGCAGCACCGACGAGGAGGTGCTGGAAAAATTAGCCGAAGACTACCCGCTCCCAGCGCGCATCTTGGAGTATCGCGGCCTGTCTAAATTAAAGGGCACTTACACCGATAAGTTGGCGCAAATGGCTTTGCCCCGAACAGGGCGAGTGCACACGCATTACGCGCAAGCGGTGGCTGTCACGGGGCGCTTGTCGAGCAACGATCCGAACTTACAAAATATCCCCATCCGCACGCCCGAAGGTCGCAAGGTGCGCGAGGCTTTTGTGGCGCCAGCGGGCTGTTTGATTGCCAGCGCCGACTACAGTCAAATTGAACTTCGCATCATGGCGCACTTGAGTGGTGACGAGGCTTTGCTGCGCGCCTTTCATCAAGGGTTGGATGTGCACCGTGCCACGGCTGCAGAAGTTTTTGGCCTCTTGCCAGATCAAGTCTCCAGTGAGCAACGCCGCTATGCCAAGACCATTAATTTTGGTTTGATCTATGGCATGAGCGCCTATGGTTTGGCCAAGGCATTGGGCATCGACAACACGGCGGCAAAAAATTACATCGAGCGCTATTTTCAGCGCTTCGCAGGTGTGAAGCGTTACATGGACGAGACGCGCCAACAAGCCAAGGTACAAGGCTATGTGGAAACGGTGTTTGGCCGCCGTTTGTATTTGCCTGAAATCAATTCACCCAATGGTCCACGCCGCGCAGGCGCAGAGCGCGCGGCCATCAACGCGCCGATGCAAGGCACGGCAGCGGACTTGATCAAGTTGAGCATGATCGCGGTGCAAGCAGGCCTAGATCGTGAGCAGCGCAAAACCAAAGTCATCATGCAAGTGCACGACGAGTTGGTGTTTGAAGTGCCGCAAGACGAGGTGGAGTGGCTCAAGACAGCGGTGCCCGCATGGATGGCTGGCGTGGCCCAACTCAAAGTGCCTTTGTTGGCCGAGATTGGGTGTGGGCCCAATTGGGATCAGGCGCATTGAGCACTTGCATGCTGGCATTCGCTCAGGCTTGTTTGTTGGGCTGAAAAAAAGTCAATGCTCAAAGCTTTGGAACAATTTAAATCAGCGCTGACGCCGCAAGATTTGGCATGGCTGCAAACTTATTCAAGGCAAGCTCAGCAGAGCCCGCCTGCGGATGCGCGGCCTTGGTTTTTGGGTGAGCCTTTGCAACTTTGGAGTGGCATGCATCCTGGCGCTGAGCTGGGCACTGGCTGCCCCACAGGCTACTTCAAGCGAGGTCACGCAGAAATTTTAAAAAGTTTGGGCATGCCTTTGCGGTCTTTGCGTGGAGCGAGTTGCCAAGGTCCGGTGCCAGGCCCTGTGGGGGATTTTACGCATGGATTTTGTTGGGACACCCCCCAGGCCAACGAGCCCTCAAGAAGCGCTGCATTGGCGCTATGGGCGTCTCAATTGCATAGCGCAGGACATGTTCAGTCTTGGCGCAACGAGTTGTTCGGCTTTTGGCCAGAGGGGGCTACTTGGCAAGGCGCGCAGCCCCCTGACCCGCGCGTGCCCCATGCCTTTCGCATGGAGCGCGCATGCTTCAGATTTTTTGGTTTAAAAAGTCATGCTGTGCACATCAACGGTTTTCGTGCAGATGGCCACATGTGGTGTGGACGGCGCGCATTGACCAAGGCCACAGACCCCGGCAAGTTGGACAACCTGGCCGCCGGGGGCTTGCCCGCGGGTGAAACAGTGCAGCTTTGTGGCATTCGAGAAATGGCCGAGGAAGCAGGCCTTCAGGCAGGCTTGGCAGAGCAGGCAATCGCTTGCGGCGAAGTGACCACTAACCGCATGGAGCCCGAAGGTTGGCATCATGAGGCCTTGTGGGTTTACAACTTGGCCATGCCCATGGACGTGCTGCCGCAAAACCAAGATGGTGAAGTCAGCGAGTTCCTTTGCATGAGCCCCCATGAGGTGATGGCGGCATTGCGCCAGCAAGCCTTTAGCGTGGATGCAGGCTGTGTGATTGCGCAAGGGGTCCTGGGCAGTGACATTGCGTTGCAAAGCCCCTGAAAGAGGCTGGCCCGAAGCGAAATCCGCATTTTGGAGTGACCTTATGCTGCAAAACTTGGGAGAAATGCTCAACCAAGTGCAGTACAGCAACGACAGTGTCGTCATCAACAAAGAAGGCAAGCCGGTTGCTGTCTTGGTGGATGCCCGCTTGTTTGAGCGGATTCGCAAAATGCAAGACCGCCTTGACCACATTCAGCGCCGATTTTTTAATCACCGGTGACAAAGATTTATTGGCGCTGGCACACCGTTATCCTATTTTCACCCCAGCACAATTTTGGGATGCACACGGCGTCTGAAAATCAAAACCAATCGACCAGCGGCCAGCCGCGTGCTTGGGCGAGCGTGCGCAAACGCGTATCTCCTTGAGTCACTGTGGGGTGGTTGACAGCTTCCAAAAGCGGAAGGTCATTCATCGAGTCGCTGTAGCCCCAAGTCTCGATCGTGGACAGATCAAGGCCTTGAGCCGAAAGCCATGCGTGCAATCGTTTGACTTTCCCCTCTCGCATGTTGGGCACACCCGTTGCATGGCCTGTGAACAAACCATTCTGAATTTCAGTTTCAGTGGCGATCAGGTCTGATACGCCCAGGTGCTCAGCTGTGAGCTCGGTGATGAAGCGGTTGGTGGCCGTGGTCATCACCACGCGATCGCCTTGTGCTTGGTGAATTTGTATTTGGACCTTGCCAGCTGCGGCCAAGCGAGGTGCAATCCATTCATGCAAAAATTCGACACGCAGAGGCTGCCAGTCTTGAGGCGATTTCAAAACCAAGCTGCCAATGTAAAAATCACAAAAAACCTGCACATCCACAGTGCCTGATTGATAGTCACTTGCTATCTGCGCATTGCGCTGAGAAAAGCTTGCTTTTTCAAGCATGCCTTTCTCAATCAAAAAATCACACCACAGTTGGTCACTGTCACCATTGAGCAGCGTGTGGTCTAAATCAAAAAGGGCAAGTCGCATGTGTCAATTTCCAGTACGTTAAACAGACCGCAAATGCCAAGCCTTGGGCCGCGTGAAAGTGGCCAAGCCTTCGCGCGACAAAGTCAGGCCCATGCCCGAATGACCCCAGCCGCTCCATGGCAGACGCGGGCTGACGCGGTCACAGCAATTCCAATACACCGTGCCGGCGCGCACTTGAGACAACACAGCGCGGGCATGGGCTTCGTCGGGGGTGTAGACACCTGCGGTCAAGCCGTAGGCCGTGTCGTTCATCCAGCGCACCGCTTGGGCATCGTCATCAACTTTTTGAATGCCCAAGATGGGGCCAAAACTCTCTTCACGCATGAGCGCCATGCTGTGATCAACTTGGTCAAAAACTGTGGCGTTGAACCAGTTACCTCGGCCGCCAAAGGGGCCCACGGCGCGTTGCCCGCCGAGCAAGCAGCGTGCGCCTTTGGCCAATGCATCGGCCACTTGTGCTTCTAAAACTTGAAGTTGCGGCGCACGCGTCAAAGGCCCCAGGTAAGTGTCTGCAGCCAAGGGGTCGCCCATTTTGAAACTGCGCACAGTCTCGAGCAGCGCTTGAACAAAACGATCATGCACACTGGCGTGGACATACACGCGCTCTACCGAACAGCAGCTTTGCCCCGCGTTGTACATGGCGCCATCGGCCAAAGATTGTGCGGCGGTCACAGGGTCGGCATCGGCGCACACGTAAGTCGGGTCTTTGCCGCCCAGCTCCAATTGCAGTTTGGTCATGCGCGGGCCCATGACGTTGGCAATGTGCTGGCCGGTGGCCAAAGAGCCGGTGAAGAACATGCCGTCGAGTGCTTGCGCTAGCAACGCGTTGCCTGTGTCTGCCGCGCCGATCAAGGCGGCAAACACGTCTTGTGGAACGCCCGCTGCGTGCAGCAAGCGTGCCATGGCCAAGCCGGTCATAGGGGCAAATTCGGAAGGCTTGTAGAGCACGGCATTGCCCATCAACAGGGCTGGCACAAACACATTGCCACCGACAAACCAAGGGTAGTTCCAAGCGGAAATATTGCCAATCACACCCAAAGGAATGTGCTCAATTTGCTCGCACATGCCGTCTTGGTTGAAGACGGTTTGTGTTTGTAAAACGGATTCGGCTTGGCTTAAGAAAAAATCAATACGACCTAAAAATCCATTGAGCTCGTTACGTGAATGTGCCAAGGGTTTTCCGGTTTCCAGCGTCATGGTGCGCGCCAAATCATCCAATTCTTTTTCAACCAGCGCGCGAAATGTTTGGATGCACGCTCTGCGCTGTACCAAAGGGGTTGCGGCCCACGCCGGTTGGGCAGTGCGTGCTTTTTGAGCTTTGATGGCCACGCCAGCGCCATCGTCGATGGGCAGTTGCGTGATCAATTCTTCGGTGGCAGGGTTGTTGACGTTGAGTAATTTCATGGTGTTGCGTTGTCGATGTTCGGGAAGAGTCTTGCGCGCATCAAGCCTTGCGCGCTGTGTGATCTGGGCGCGTTTGCCGGGCGGCGTTTAAAAAGTCAGAGAGGATGGGCGCATCGTCCAAAGTACCCTGATCGGGTGTGTGAAATTCAGGATGCCACTGCACCGCAGCCACATAAGAATTGCCTTGGTAGCGAATGGCTTCTGCAATGCGATCGTTGGGGCAATAGGCTTCAATCACAAAGTTCGGTGCCAAGTCTTTGATGCCTTGGTGGTGCACGCTGTTGACGCGCGCTTGCTTGGCACCGTTTAAAACCTGCGCCAAACGACTGGATGGATCAATGGCCAAGTCATGGGTGTTGTGGTCGTAGGTCTTGGCATCACGGTGCGTCAAGGCTTGTGGGCACTGCGTGGCGATATCTTGATACAGTGTGCCGCCAAAGGCCACATTGATCATTTGCAAACCCCTGCAAACACCTAAAACCGGTTTGCCAGCAGCCACAAAAGCTTCGATCAATTTTTTCTCATATGCATCTCGAATGCGGTCGCCTTGCCAGCGTTCGTCCATGGCGGTTTCACCGTAACTGCCGGGCCATACGTCGCTGCCGCCCATCAACACGACGGCATCTAAACAGTCGGCAAAGTCATTCAAACTGGTATCGCTTTTTTGCGTTGGACCCTCTGGCGATGGAACCATGAATGCCAAATCGCCTTGCGACATGACCCAATGGGCCATGGATTGCTCCAGGTACTGCAATGTTTTGCCTGAGAAAATGGGCCGTGCGGGGTCGGCATGAAAAAAGCATGCTGAGATGCCGATTTTCAGGCGTTGTTTGCGGGTGGACATGGTGTGCTGGCCTCTCACATCGCCGCTTTGAAAAGTATTTCAAAATCTGCTGCGCTGCAAGGCCTGGGGTTGGTCTGGTGACAAGTGTCGGCGGTCGCAATCGCGACCAATCGCGCCATGTGCTCAGGTCGAACGCCATAAGCCGATAAGCTGCCTTGCATGCCAATGGATTCTTTCAAATCTTTCAACCACTGCACAAAGCCTGCTCCGCCCCCTGCGACTTTGCACACATGGGCCAACTCGGAAAATTTATCTGGAACGGCATGGTAGTTCCAAGCCATCACGGTGTCGATCATCAAAGCATTGGCCAAGCCGTGGTGCATGTCGAGCACAGCGCCAAGCGCATGTGCGCAAGAATGCACAGCGCCCAAATCTTTTTGAAATGCAATGGCTCCCATCATGGAGGACATCATCATGCTGCTGCGCGCGTGCAAATGACCGGGCTGGTGCACGGCGGTGTGCAAAGCGGCAGCTGCAATGCGTGTGCCTTCCAAAGCAATGCCGTCGCACAAGGGGTGGTAGGCCGGTGACAGGTAACTCTCGATGTTGTGGGTCAGCGCGTCCATACCTGTGGCGGCGGTGATCTTGGCTGGCAGTCCGACGGTAAGCTCAGGGTCTGCGAACACAGTTTGCGCCAACAATTTGGGGCTGAAGATCACACGCTTTTGATGCGTGTCGTCTTCGCTCACAACGCTCGAGCGCCCCACTTCAGAGCCAGTGCCCGAGGTGGTGGGCAGGGCCACGAAATAAGGCAAATTTCCGGTGATGCTGCGCACTTGCGGGTGGTCCCATGCGTATTCCAAAATTGAGCCTTCGTGGGTGGCTGCCAAGCCCACCACTTTGGCCACATCGAGCGAGGCCCCGCCGCCCAGGCCAATCACGGCATCGGCGCGGTGGGCTTTGTACGCTTGCGCACCCGCCATCACTTGCGAGGCAGTGGGGTTGCCATGAACGCCAGCGAACACCGCCACATCCAAGCCCCCCAGATGGCTTTGAAACTCTGCGAGCAAAGGCAAACTGGCCAAGGCTTGGTCGGTCACGATCAAGGGGCGACGAATGCCGGCATCTTTCAGGTGTTGCGCCACCAATGTGCGGGCGCCCACGCCAAAATGAATCGGGGTTGGAAAAGAAAATTTCTGAATGCTCACAAGGCCTCCTAGCTGTCAAATAATTTCAAAATAGCGTTTGAGTTCCCAATCGGTCACGCCGTCCAGCCATTGTCGCCATTCCCATTCACGGGTGGCTGCGAAGTGGTCAACAAATGTGTCGCCCAACCAATTGCGTGCGATTTTGGATTTTTGGAAATTGTGCGTGGTCTCGATCAGGGTGCGCGGCGCACGCGCCATGTTCTCTGCGCCGCCATTGGTGCCGTGAATGGCCGGAGCAGTCAGCTTCAAGCCCTTTTCCACGCCATCCAAACCCGCGGCGATCACAGCAGCCATGGCCAAATAAGGGTTCACATCCGCGCCTGGGCAGCGGGTTTCTAGGCGAGTCGATTTGGCCGAGCCAGCAATCACGCGGAAACTCGCTGTGCGGTTGTCCACGCCCCAGGTGGGTTTGACAGGCGCCCAAAAACCATCGACCAAGCGTTTGTAGCTGTTGATGGTGGGCCAGAACATGGGGGCGAACTCCATCAAACAAGCGACTTGCCCGGCCAAGTAACTCTCAAACAAAGGGCTCATGCCATGGCGGCCTTTGGCATCGGCAAAAAGATTTTTTTTGCCATCGCTCAGGCTTTGGTGAATGTGGCCGCTGCAGCCGGGGTAGGCTGCATTCCACTTGGCCATGAAGCTGGGCATGATGCCAAAGCGCGCGCCAATTTCTTTGGCACCGGTTTTGAAAAGGATGGCGCGATCAGCTTGAGTCAGCGCATCGCTAAAGGCGATGGCAGCTTCGTAAACGCCAGGGCCTGTCTCGGTGTGCAGGCCTTCAATGGGTACGTCAAATTGTGCCATCTCGTCTTGAATGGCGTTGAAAAATTCTCGGTTTTGATTCACACGCAGCAAAGAATAACCAAACATGCCAGGGGTCAGGGGGGTGGGGTCAACGCCTTTTTTGGCATCCCAAGTGTGCGGAGTTTCTAAGAAATTAAACCACTCGAACTCCATGCCGCACATGGGCTTGACGCCCATTTTTTCGGCGCGCTTTAAAACTTTTTTCAAGGTTTGACGGGGACACAAAGGGTGGGGTGAGCCATCGGCTAAAACAAATTCACCCAAGAAGAAGGGCACATTTTGATCCCATGGCACGCGCCTGGCGGTGTCCAAATCAAGGCGCGCCAGGGCGTCTGGAAAACCGTGTTGCCAACCGGTGAACGTTGTGTTGTCGTAGCACTGATCGGAAGAGTCCCAGCCAAACACCACGTCGCAAAAACCAAAACCACCTTCGGGATGGGGCTTGGCAGCACCCAAAAATTTATCGATGTGCAAATACTTGCCGCGCAATATGCCGTCGATGTCACTGACAGCCACCTTGACTTTGCCGGTGCCACTTTTTTGAACTTCTTTGAGCGCTGGGTGAACTTTGCTAGTGGCCATGTTGCAATCCTTTGAGGTGCTGGTAATTATTGAAAAATCACGCAGGCTTGCCGCTGGCAATGCCCATTTCTTGCAAAGTCAATGACACGGCATGCACGGCTTGTTGCATTTCAACGGGACCGATGGCCCCAATGCAACCGACGCGGAAGGTTTCGATCTGCGTCAGCTTTCCTGGGTACAAAATAAAACCGTGCTGCTTAGCGGCCTCATAGAATTTTTTGAATTCATAACGGGCATCACCAGGTGCATGGAATGTCACGATGATGGGCGCTTGAATGGCTGGCTCAAGAAAGGGTTTGAAGCCCAGAGCGGCCATGCCGTCGATCAATGTTTGGCAGTTGGCTTGGTAGCGCTTGAGGCGCGCGGCTTGGCCGCCTTCTTCCTCAAACTGTGCGATGGCTTCGGCCAAAGCTACCAGCACATGGGTGGGCGGCGTAAAGCGCCATTGACCCGTTTTTTCCATGTACACATATTGGTCATACAGGTCCATGGCCAAGGATGCGTTGTTACCAATGCAGCTGTCCAAAATAGCTTTGCGCAAAAATACAAAGCCCATGCCGGGGACACCTTCGAGGCACTTGCCACTGGCCGCGATCAAGGCGTCAAAGCGCGTGCTGCGCGCGTCAATTTCCAAAGCGGCAAAGGAACTCATAGCGTCCACAATCAAACCTTTGCTGTGCTGCTCACAGACCTGTGCCACTTGGGCCAGTGGATTCAAAACTCCGGCGCCCGTCTCACAGTGGATCAGCACCACATGGGTGATGCTGGGGTCTTTTTCAAGCAGGGCGTGGAGCTGCGCTGGCGAGACGGCTTGCGCTTCGTCTGTAGGCGCCAAGGTGGTACGCCGGCCCATCATGGTCGAGAGCTTGGCGGCGCGTTTGCAGTAAGCGCCATTGTCAAGCACCAAGATGTGGCCGTCTCGCGGCACCACGGTGGCCACGGCTGCTTCGACGCTGAAGGTCCCGCTGCCTTGCAAAGGGACGACCACATGGCTTTCGTGGCCGCGCACAATGTCCAGCAAGCTTTTGCGCACACCGGCAGTCACGGCCATGAACTCGCTGTCCCATGAACCCCAGTCACGCAGCATGGCTGTCTTGGTGCGCAAGGTGGTGGTCAAAGGGCCGGGGGTTAAAAGGATGGCTTCGCGGTGCATAGTTCATTCATTTCAAGTTAAGTGATCACATTCAACGGCCGCGCCAAGCTTGCGTGCGGCGGTTCATGACATGCCCCAGCCACGCAAACAAACCGGTGGCCACAGCCGAGATTAAACCGATCAGCACTGCCATGGCTGCAGCAGCCCCTGTGTCACCGGCTTCGTCTAAATTCAAGATGGCAATCGAGGCCACCTTGGTCTCGGGTGAGTACAAAAACACCACGGCTGAAATGGTGGTCATGGCATTGATGAAAAAGTAGCGCGCTATGTCCACCATGGCGGGTGTACAGATGGGCAAAGTCACGCGCCAAAAGGTTTTGTAAAAAGGAACCTTCAGGGAGGCGCTGACCGATTCAAATTCAGGGTCCAAAGCTTTCAATGCTGTGCTCGCCGTCAAATGCCCGGTGGTGTAGAAGTGAACAATGGTGCAAAGGGTCAAAAGCGGCATGCTTTGGTACAAGCCGTGCAATGGGTTTCTGGGCATGTTGAAAAAGAAAATATAGCCCAAGCCCAGCACCAAGCCCGGCACCGCCATGGGAAGCACGGCCAACAATTGCAGTGGCCCGCGAAGGGCATTCATGCCTTTGGTTTTTTCCATCAAATAGGCCGTGCAAAAAACCAGCAAGGTGCCAAACACAGCCGTGCCGCTGGCCATCTTCAAACTGTTGACGAAGCCTTCGCCCACCTCACCATCGACCAAGCCCAGTGTGTAATGGCGCAAACTGGGGCTCAAGTCGTAAGGCCAAAAACTGGCGAAGGAGGCAAACACCGCCATGCCCAACATGGCCAGCATGATGGTTGAAATGAACACGCACAAAAGCAGCATAAGGCGGTCACGGTCTTTGGCAGGGTGAGCTTGGTAGGGTACTGCGCGCGCGCTGAGCATGGCGGTTTGGCGCGCACTGACATAGCGGTCAACTGCAAAACTCAGCACCGCAGGTGAAAGCAGCAAGATCGCCACCACCGAACCTCTGGCGAAATCTTGTTGGCCAATGACGAGTTTGAAAATATCGGTTGCCATCATGTTGAAGTTGCCGCCAATCACCTTGGGTATGCCAAAGTCGGTCACCACCAAAGTAAAACTCACCAAGGCGGCTGAGATCAAACCGTATTTGGCGCCAGGCAATGTGATGGTGAGAAATTTTCGAACAGCGCGCGTGCCCAAGGCGTCTGCAGCTTCATACAGGCGCGCATCGGCCAGTGCCAAGGCGGTGACCAAAATCATCACCACATGTGGAAACACGGCAAAGCACTCGGCGATCACGACACCCGCAGGGCCATAAATTTGATCGACTCCTGCGGCTTGCATGGCCGACTTCAAAACCCCTTGGTTGCCAAACCAATAGATCAAAGAGATGGCCGACAAAAGCGATGGCGCCAGCAAGGGGATCAAACTGATAGCGCGAAACAAAGATTTAAACGGCATGCAACTGCGCGTCAAAGCATATGCAAAGCCGAAAGCCAGGGGCAGCACAATCAAGGTGACCAAGGCAGAGACCCAGACGCTGTTCCATAGACTGTGCAGCAAGGCAGGCGTTTGGATGTAGCTGATGAAGTTGCGAAGGCCCACGAATTGACCTTGATCGTCCATGGCGGCTTGCTGCAAGATGGCCAGCAAAGGTGCTGCCAAAAAAATCAAGAGAACCAGCGTTGCCAAGCCCAAACCGACATAAGCCAAGCCCTGGCTCCAATGGGTTCGCTGGGTAACAAGGGGCAAGCTGTGGATCATGCCAGTGTCAAAATAATTTAATGCGCTCGGGCATCAGTTTCAAGAGCAAATCTGAGCCGGCGTGTAGATTTTTTTCTGCCAAAAAATTGAGTGACAAATATACCGTCAAGGGTTGCTCGGACAAGGCTGGCGCCAACACGTGAACATGGCAAAACGCACCGAGAAATTCAATGGCTTGAATGCTGCTTTGAAACACACAGGCGTCACCTGCCACGATAGGCCTGGCCAGCACATCCTCTGGGCGCAAATATATTTTCACTGGGCCTGGCGCGTGGCCTAGGGCGGGAATGTCTTGCAAGGGGACTCGCATTTCACCCAAGTGCAGTTGATCCCCTTGAACAAGGCCCGGCAGCACATTGACTTTGCCTACAAAATCAGCCACAAAAGCGCTGGCCGGTTCGCGGTAAATTTGGTGCGGTGTGCCCACTTGCTCAATGCAGCCATGGTTCATGACCACAATGCGGTCGGCCATGCTCAGGGCTTCTTCTTGGTCGTGTGTGACCATGATGGTGGTCACGCCCAAGCTTTGTTGCAAGGATCTGATTTCATGGCGCAAGCGCACACGCTCCAGCGCGTCCAGCGCGGACAAGGGCTCATCGAGCAGCAGCAAGCCAGGCGAGGTGGCCAAGGCACGCGCCAAGGCAATGCGCTGCTGCTGCCCGCCAGACAGTTGGCTGGGGAACTTGGCATTGCTGCCAGGCAGGCCCACGAGCTTGAGCAATTCTTCAACGCGCTGGGCCATCGCATCTCGGGCAACTTTGCGGTTGACCAGGCCGTAGGCCACATTGTCAGCCACTGATAAATTGGGAAACAGTGCGTAGCTTTGGAAAACGATGCCGTAATCACGCTCGGCCGGATGGGCAGAAGAAATATCTCGGCCTGCTTGGTGCACGCTGCCGTGCGTTTGCACTTCCAGGCCAGCAATGATGCGCAGCAAGGTGGTCTTGCCGCAACCCGAGGGGCCTAAAAAACAAACCAATTCACCTGGCAAGATGTCCAGGTTGATGTCTTGCAAGGCGACAAAGTTGCCAAATGCTTTGTGCAAATGGCGCAGGGTGAGGTAAGGACTTGCAGACATGGGGGACCAAAAAAAAGGCCGCGCTGGCATTGCCAGGCGGCCATCTATTTCAAAATCAACGTTTCTCAGATTTGCCGTTGTAGCGAGAGTTCCACTCGTTCAAAATGCGCTCGCGTTGTTCTGCTGCATAGCTGAAGTCCAGTTTAACCAAACGTGACTCATAGTCTTTGGGAACATTGGGCAGCGGCTCGGCCACACCGGGGTGCGCAGTGATGGCAAAGTTTTTGCCGTACAAGCGCATGGCGTCTTTGCTCGAAGCCCAGTTGGCCAATTTCTTGGCTGCGTCCAACTTCTTTGTGCCTTTGTGAATGGCAAAAGACTCTAAGTCCCAACCCAAACCTTCTTTGGGGAACACCAAGTCGATCGGTGCGCCTTTGGCCTTGTTGGCGTTGCCGCGGTATTCAAAGGAGATGCCCAAGACAAACTCACCACTGGCAGCCATGTTGCAGGGCTTGGAGCCTGAGTGCGTGTACTGCGCGATGTTCTCATGCAGGCCGTCCATGTATTTCCAGCCGCCGCCTTTGCCGTTTTGGTCACCGAACAGAGTCAGCCATGCGATCACATCAAAGTAGCCCGTGCCGCTGGAGGCCGGGTTGGGCATGACGATTTGGCCTTTGTAAATGGGTTTGACCAAGTCTTGCCAAGACTCAGGCTTGGGTATATTGCGTTTTTTGGCTTCCACGGTGTTAAAGCAAATCGTGGCGCCCCAGACATCCATGCCCCACCAAGCTGGTGGGTTGGCCTTGTCACGGTACTGCGGCATGATGGCATCTAAGTTCAATGGCGCAAAGGGCTCGAGCATGCCGTTTTTGTTCATCAGCGCCAGGCTGGTGGCCGCCACACCCATGACCGCATCGGCTTGGGGGTTGGCTTTTTCAGCCAACAGTTTGGCTGTGATCACACCGGTTGAGTCGCGAACCCATTTGAGTTCGATTTCGGGGTGCACTTTATTGAAACCTTCTTGGTAGGCTTTCAATTGGTCCACTTCCAAAGCGGTGTAAACCAAGAGTTGTGTTTTTTGAGCAAAGGCCAAAGAGCCTAACAAAAGTCCGCCGATCAGCAGGGCTGATTTGCAAAGTGAACGCATACGAAATCCCTTTTAAAGGTTAAAACCATCTACTTTCCACGCGCAACATGACAAGCGCGTGACAAGCGCGTGAAAATTCATTGGAAAGCAAGATAACACGCTTGTCAATTGTTTTTTGTAAATTGTTGACAATCTGCTGTTTTGTGATTCAATGGAGGCTATGCCTCTTCAATTTGCTGACCCTGCCGCTTTGTCCCATTCCACCATTGCCATGCTGCAAACCAATTCGCTGACCGGCGCAGTGCAGCAGGAGATTGAGCGCCTGATCAATGCAGGCGAATTGGGCCCGGGCGACAAACTCACCGAGGCGGTCATGGCCGAACGTTTGGGTGTCTCTAGGGGCCCTGTGCGCGAGGCCTTTCGTGTGCTGGAGGAGGCTGGCCTAGTCCGGTTGGAAAAAAATCGTGGTGTTTTTGTGCGGCAAGTTCCGCTGGAGGAGGCGCTGGAAATTTTTGACATGCGCGCCATGATCGAGGCCCACGTCGGCAGCAATTTGGCTGGTAATGCAACGCTTGAGCAATTGGCGCATTTGCAAAGCTTGATCGATCAAATGGACAAAACAGTCAAAGCGCAAGACGAGGCCGCGTATTACCGCTTGAACATCGCGTTCCATGAATCGATGGTGACTTTTTCTGGCAACAAAAAACTTCTGGGCATGTACCAAAAACTCACGCGTGAATTGAGTTTGTTTCGCCGGCGCAATTTGGCAGACCATTCATTGTTGGCCACGTCAGTCAATGAGCACAGAGAAATGCTGCAAGCCATTCGTTCAGGCAATGCAAACAAGGCGGCTGAAACGCTGCGACAACACGTGCTCATGAGCCGCGAGAGAACGATCCGAAATTATCTTCAATTTTCTGAACAACTTGCTCCTTGAGAGAAACCTATGAAAGTCAATGACCGAAACTATCAAATGCCCAAGCAGCCCGTGGTGGTGGTGTGTGTGGATGGGTGTGAGCCTGATTATTTGGGGCAAGCCGTGGCCGCTGGCCACATGCCTTGGATGAAAAACGTGTTGGCCCAAGGCACCGGTTTGCAAGCCGATTGTGTGGTGCCCAGCTTTACCAATCCGAATAATTTATCGATTGTCACGGGCGTGCCCCCCAGTGTGCATGGCATCTGCGGCAACTATTTGTACGACAGCGCCAACAATGTCGAAGTCATGATGAACGATCCGAAATGGCTGCGTGCACCCTCCCTTTTGGCGGCCTTGGCCGATGCGGGTTGCAAGCTGGCAGTTATCACAGCCAAAGACAAACTGCGCCAATTGCTCGGCCATCAAATGAAGGGCATTTGCTTCTCCGCTGAGAAGGCAGACAAAGCCACCTTGGCCGAACATGGCATTGACGATGTGTTGAACAAAGTGGGCATGCCTTTGCCCAGTGTTTACAGCGCAGACTTATCAGAGTTTGTTTTTGCTGCTGGGGTGTGGTTGATGAAAAATCAGCGTCCCGATGTGATGTATTTGTCGACCACAGATTACATCCAGCACAAGTTCGCTCCCGGCACAGAAGGGGCCAATCAGTTTTACGCCATGATGGACAGTTACATGGCGCAACTCGACGCCATGGGCTGCGTGGTGGTGCTGACTGCCGACCACGGAATGAACGCCAAGGTGGGCATGGACGGCCAGCCCAAGGTGATTTATTTGCAAGATTGGTTTGACGCGTGGTTGGGCCAAGGTCTGGTGCGCGTGATCTTGCCCATCACCGACCCCTATGTGGTGCACCACGGTGCTTTGGGCTCCTTTGCCACCATCTATTTGCCAAGTGGCACAGACCCGCTTCAAGCCTGCGCCAAGTTGCAAGCTGAGCACGGAATTGAAGTGGTGTTAACGCGCGCCCAAGCTGCTGCTCAATTTGAGCTGCCAGCCGACCGCTTGGGCGACCTGGTGGTGGTCTCTGAGCGTGACACGGTGCTTGGGACTTCCAAGGCCAAGCACGATTTGTCGGGCCTGGATGTGCCGCTCCGATCGCACGGCGGCATCAGCGAGCAACGCGTGCCTTTGGTGATCAACCGCGCCATTCCCCATTTAGACCGGCAGCGGCGCTGGCGCAATTTTGACGCCTTTGATTTGGCATTGAACTGGGCCCAACAGGCTTGAAAGGACGCATATGAGTCAGGTTTCACAATTTATCCTAGACCACCAACTCAATGCCATGCGCATTGGCGGTCGCAAAGTGGGTGCTGCGCGCGAGCGGCACATTCAGGTCTTTAATCCTTTCACCGAACAACTTTTGGGCACAGTGCCCAAGGCCACTGTGGAAGAAGTGCGCCAAGCGTTTGAGATCGGCCACGCCTACAAGCCCAAGTTGACGCGCTTTGAGCGCGCCGACATTTTGAACAAGGCAGCGGCTTTGGTGCGCGAACACTTGAACGATATTGCCCAGTTGATCACGGCCGAAGCAGGGCTGTGCTTGAAGGACTCGATTTACGAAGCCGGGCGTGTCAGCGATGTGCTGCTGTTTGGCGCGCAAGAAGTGTTGAAAGACGATGGCCAAATATTCAGCTGCGATTTGACGCATCACGGCAAACAGCGCCGGGTCTACACGCAGCGCTCGCCATTACTGGGGGTGATCTCGGCCATCACGCCGTTCAATCACCCGATGAACCAAGTGGCGCACAAAGTCATTCCCAGCGTGGCCACGAACAACCGGATGGTTTTAAAGCCTTCAGAGAAGGTGCCGTATTCGGCCATCTATTTTGCTGATCTTTTGTACCAGGCCGGTTTGCCCCCGGAAATGCTCAGCGTGGTCACCGGTGATCCAGCAGAAATTGCCGATGAGCTGTTGACCCATCCGGCTGTGGACTTGATCACCTTCACGGGCGGTGTGGCCATTGGCAAATACATTGCCAGCAAGGCAGGCTACCGGCGCATCGTGTTGGAGTTGGGTGGCAATGATCCCTTGATCGTGATGGAAGATGCAAACCTGCAAGAGGCCTCGAATCTGGCCGTGCAAGGCTCCTATAAAAATTCGGGTCAACGCTGCACCGCAGTCAAGCGCATGCTGGTGCATGAGGCTGTGGCTGAAGAATTCACCGACTTGGTGGTGAGCAAAACCAAAGCTTGGACATACGGTGACCCGGCCAACCCAGACAATTTGATGGGCACTGTGATTGACGAAGCCGCTGCCAAATTTTGTGAGTCGCGTGTCAATGAGGCGGTGGCGCAAGGCGCCCGCTTGTGGGTTGGCAATCAGCGACGGGGCGCTTTGTATGCACCCACGGTGCTCGACCAAGTTCGCCCAGAGATGAGTCTGGTGCGCGAGGAGACATTTGGCCCGGTCTCGCCCATCATTCGATTTGCCAACATTGACCAAGCCATTCAAATGGCCAATGGCACAGCTTATGGACTGTCCAGCGGGGTTTGCACCAACCGCATGGACTACATAGTGCGATTCGTGAACGAGTTGCAAATGGGCAGCGTCAATGTGCGTGAAGTGCCCGGTTACCGGCTGGAGCTAACGCCCTTTGGCGGCATCAAAGATTCGGGCCTGGGTTACAAAGAAGGCGTGCAAGAGGCCATGAAGAGCTTTACAAATATCAAAACTTATTCGCTGCCCTGGGCCTGATCAGGATGCAGCATTTGTTGAACCTGTTGGCCGCAATTGCCTTGCTGGTGTGGGGTACTCACACGGTGCGCACAGGCATCTTGCGCGTCATGGGGGGGTCTTTGCGTGATGCATTGTCCAGCAGCGTTCGCAAGCCCGTTTGGGCTTTTGCCTCAGGTGTGGGTGTTAGCAGTTTGCTGCAGTCCAGCACCGCGACTTGTTTGATTGTCAGCTCGTTTGTCGGGCAAGGCCTGTTTTTGACGTCGACTGCCTTGATCATGATGCTCGGCGCTGACGTGGGCACCAGTTTGATGGCCTTGCTGTTTTCTTTTGACATGAGTTGGCTCTCCCCCTTATTGATTGTGGTGGGTGTTGTGACTTTTGTGACCAATCAAAACAACACCGCGGGTCGATGGGGGCGGGTGGCCATTGGTCTGGGTTTGATGACGCTGGCTTTGCGCTTGATTGTGGAGGCCACACGGCCCATCACCGAATCCCAGGGTATGCACGTTCTTTTGAGCGTCTTGCCCAACGACCCACTGATTTTGATGTTGGTCGGTGCCTTCTTAACCGTGATTTCTTATTCCAGTTTGGCCATGGTTTTGTTGACGGCCACTTTGTGCCATACGGGGGTGCTGTCATTGTCCATGGCTTTGGGCTTGGTGCTGGGTGCCAATTTGGGAAGTGGCTTGTTGGCATTTTTGACGCTTTCCAAATCTTTGCCTGCTGTGCGCCGTGTGCCCTTGGGTAATCTGTTTTTCAAGGTGATTGGCTGCATGCTGGCCCTGCCATTTTTGTCTTACTTCCCGCCTGTGGCGCAAGAATTGCAAGCCCTGCACTTGGATCCGGTGGTGGGCTTTCACGTGATGTTCAACCTCTTGTTGACGGTTTCCCTGGTGGGCTTGACCGGCAAAGCTGGAGCCTGGTTGGCGTTGCATTTGCCCGCCACTGCGGTAACCGAAGGCGCTGTCCAACCCAAGTACCTTGACCCGACTGCACTGAGCACACCTTCGCTGGCCATTGCCTGCGCCGCACGCGAAGCTTTGCACCAAGCCGATGTGGTGGAAACCATGCTGCGCGGCATCATGCCGGTGATTCAAAATGACGATACGGATCTGGCCGCTAAATTGCGAAAAATGGACGACGGTGTAGACCATTTGTATTCGTCGATCAAATTTTATTTGACACAAATTTCGCGTGAGGCCTTGTCGCAAAGAGAAGGTCAGCGCTGGGCTGACATCATGTCATTTGCCATCAACATGGAGCAAGTCGGCGACATCATTGAGCGCGTCTTACAAGACATTGAGGACAAAAAAATTGCCAAGGCCCGGACTTTTTCTCAGGCCGGATTGGCTGAAATTGAAGATTTGCACCAAAGGCTGGTGACCAATTTGCAACTGGGCATGAGCGTGTTTTTGGATGGCGGCGTTCGCAATGCACAGTCTTTGCTGGAGCAAAAAGTACAGTTCAGGAACTTAGAACACGAATACGCCAGCCGCCATTTGACGCGCTTGCAAGAAAACACGCTGCAAAGCATTGGCACCAGTTCTTTGCACATTGACTTGATCAGCGACTTAAAGCGCATCAATTCGCACATTTGCTCCATTGCATATCCAATTTTGGAGCAAGCCGGCGCATTGGCCAGCACGCGATTGAAGCAACCTGACTTGATGACTGACTAGGGGCAACACCATGGCATTGAGCTTGAACGACATTGGAAAATTGTTTCAACACCGCGGACACGAACAGTACAGTGGTGAGCCCGTCACGCAACTTGAGCATGCTTTGCAGGCTGCATTTTTGGGCGAGCAAGAGGGGGCCAGCGACGAATTGGTCACGGCTGCTTTTTTGCATGACCTGGGTCATTTGTTGCACGACCTCGGAGACACCCCCAGCATGCACGGTGTCGATGATGTTCACCAATACAGGGTCATTCCATTTTTGCGCAATGTGTTCCCCCAAAGCGTGATCGATGCCATTGAGCGCCATGTCGATGCCAAGCGCTACTTGTGCGTGGCACGGCCAGCGTACTACGCCGGTTTGTCGGAAGACTCTAAGCGCAGCTTGCAATTGCAGGGTGGAATTTTTACCCAGAGCCAAGCCGATGAATTCATTGCCCAGCCCGGCGCTCCCGAGGCGGTGCGCCTGCGTGTGTGGGACGATTTGGCCAAAAAACCCGGCCTTCAAACGCCTGACTTGGCGCATTACATGCAAACGGCAAAGCGCTGCGCTTTGAGGCCTTAGGATGGCCATGACCTGGCCCGTGTTGATGGCCGTGCTGTTTGGCGCCTTGCTGCACGCCAGCTGGAATGCACTGGTCAAGTCGAGCCAAGACAAAACATTGGACACCGCCTTGATCCATGTGCTGTGTTCCTTGTTGGCCTTGCCCATTTGTTTGTATGTGGGCCCTCCGCCCGATCAATCTTGGCCATTTATTTTGTGTTCTTTGGTGGTGCATGTGGGGTATTACTTTGCATTGGCTGGCGCTTACAAGCATGGTGATTTGGGCTTGACCTACCCCTTGATGCGCGGCACAGCGCCTATGTTGGTGGCCTTGGCCTCTTTGGCCTTGTTAGACGAATCCTTAAGCAGCATGGCCTGGTTGGGCGTGGCAGCCATTTCCGCCGGTGTTTTGTTACTGGGTTTGAGCCAAGGCTGGTGGGCACATCGCAAGGCAGTTTGGTTTGCATTGAGCAATGCCGTTTTGATTGCCATTTACACCGTGATTGATGCCAAGGGCGCGCGCAGTTCTGGCCATGTCCTACAGTATGTGGCCATGCTGTTTGCGCTGGACGGGTGGCCATTTGCTTTGCTGGTTTTCATGCAGCGCAAGGGGCGCGTTTGGCCTTATGTGCAATCGCGTTGGCCAATGGCCATGGGCGGTGCGGCTGCTTCTTTGGGTTCTTACTCGATTGCTTTGTGGGCCATGACCGTAGCTCCCGTGGCGATGGTGGCGGCCCTGCGCGAAACATCTGTGTTCTTTGCGGCCTTGATTGGTGCTTGGCTGCTGCATGAACGCTGGACTCGCCAACGGGTGCTAGGCACAGTGGCTATCTTGTCAGGTGTTGCTGCGCTGCGCTTGGGTTGACAGACAAGAGGAATTTGAAATGACGACAAAAACCTTGCCTTCGCGCGCCAAAGTGGTGATTGTGGGAGGCGGCATTGCGGGCTGCTCTGTGGCCTACCACTTAGCGCAATTGGGTCAAACCGAAGTTCTCTTGTTGGAGCAAGGCAAGTTGACCTGCGGCACCACATGGCACGCTGCCGGCTTGGTGGGGCAAATGCGGCCCAACCGCAACATGACGCGCATGAGCAAATACGGCATCGACTTGTATTCTTCCTTGGAAGCGAAAACCGGCTTGGCCACAGGATGGAAACAATGCGGCAGCGTGAACGTGGCGCGTACGCCAGAGCGCATGCAGGTGTTGCGCAAACAAATTGCATTGGCTCGAAGCTTTGGTGTGGAGGTGCACGAGATCAGCCCGCAAGAAGTGGGTGAACGCGCACCGACTTTGCGCACTGATGATTTGGCCGGTGGCATCTGGATTCCAGGCGATGGCAAAGCCAATCCGGCTGACCTTTGCATGTCGTTGGCCAAAGGTGCGCGCCAAGGGGGTGTGCACATTGTGGAGGACATTCAAGTCACCGGCGTGCAATTGGACAAGGGCCGTGTCAAAGGCATTTGCACAGAACAAGGCGATGTGGAGTGTGAAATCTTGGTCAACTGTGCGGGCCAATGGGCGCGCCAGTTTGGCCGTTTGGCCGGTGTCAACGTGCCGCTGTATTCGGCCGAACATTTCTACATCGTGACCGATAAAATTGAAGGCATTCACCCCATGTGGCCGGTGGTGCGAGACCCTGACGGTTTCATTTATTACAAAGAAGAAGTTGGCGGCTTGGTGATGGGCGGCTTTGAGCCGGTGGCCAAGCCATGGCGTGTCGACCCCATTGCGGCCAGCTTTCAATTTGAATTGTTGGGTGAAGATTGGGACCAATTTGAAGTCTTGATGCAAAACGCGATTCACCGAACGCCTTGCCTTGAAACGGCCAAAATCAAGATGCTCTTGAATGGCCCCGAAAGTTTCACGCCCGACGGTAATTTTATTTTGGGCGAAGCCCCCGAAGTGAAAAATTATTTTGTCTGTGCGGGCTTTAACTCTGCTGGCATTGCCAACTCGGGTGGCGCCGGGCGTTTGATGGCCGAGTGGATTGTGGGTGGGCAGGCCAGTGTTGATCTGTGGGATGTGGATGTGCGCCGTTTTGCGCCCTTTACGGGCAACCGAAAAGCCTTGGCTGAACGCACAGCAGAAACACTGGGCCTGCATTACGCCATGCGCTGGCCCCGCCAAGAGTTGCAAACTGTCAGGCCTTTGCGCTGCTCGCCTTTGTACGATTTGCTGGCGGCCAAAGGCGCTGAATTTGGCAGCAAAAATGGCTGGGAGAGGGCCAATTACTTCAGGCCTTTGGGCGCAGCCCCAGCCCAAGACACATTGGGCACGCCCGATTGGCTGCCTTGGGTTCAAGCCGAACAAGCGGCAACGCGAGATGCCGTGGCCTTGTACGATCAAAGTTCTTTTTCCAAAATTTGGGTGCAAGGGCCAGATGCATTGGCCTTGTTGCAATACCTGTGCGCGAATGAAATGGATGTGCCCATTGGCAAGATGGTCTATACGGCGCTGCTCAATGAGCGCGGTGGTTTTGAAAGTGACTTGACCGTCATCAGACTGAGCGAAGACAAGTTTCTGGTGGTCACCGGATCAGGTCAAACAACGCGTGATTTGGATTGGCTCCAGCGTCACGTCAGGCCCGAGATGTCGGTCGTGATCAATGATGTCTCAGCCCAGTACTGCGTACTCTCATTGATGGGCCCCAAGGCCGCCCAATTGTTGTCACGCGTTTGTCCGGATGATCTCTCGCCCCAAGCATTGCCTTTTGCCTTTACGCGCGAGATAGATGTGGGCCATGCCTGCGTGCGCGCAGCGCGCATGAGTTATGTGGGCGGGCCAGGCTATGAGTTGTATATTCCGGTTGAAATGACGCGCCATGTGTATCTGAGTTTGCACCAAGCAGGCGCAGATTTGAGTTTGCGTGATGCTGGCTACTACGCGTTGGACGCTTTGCGCATAGAGCGTGGTCGGCGCGCTTGGGGCGCTGAGATGGGTCCAGATGAAACGCCTTATGAAGCAGGGTTGTGGGCGGGCGTGTGCATCGACAAAGCCGCAGCATTCAAAGGTCAAGACGCATTGCGCGTGCGCGCCAATCAAGCGCTAGAGAAAAAATTGGTCAAGATCACGGCCAGCCATGCACACCATTATTTATGGGGCGGTGAGCCCTTGATGGTGAACGGTGAATTCATCGGCGAAGTGACCTCTGCCGGGTGGGGCTTTGAAGCGCAAGCGGTGGTGGCCTTGGGCTATGTGCGCGGGCCGTGGGCGCAGCGCCCGTTCAATGCCATGCCAGCGCAAGCAGAACTTTGGGGGCAAGGGGTTGCCATTGTGATTCAAGACCTCGAATGAAGTCGCTCTTTTGAGCATGCGAGTCAGTTCCTTGGCGGTGCAATCGGCAACGCGGCATAATTTGGCAACGGCGCAAAAGCGCTGACATGCTTTGAATTTGGATTGACATGACGTTGTTGGCAATATTGATGGGCACACTGGCTGCAGGCATTGGCAGTGTTTGGCTGGCTGCATGGTTGAGCTTTGGCATCATCAGCAAATACACCGAGCACATGCTCAGCTTGGCCGCAGGCGCTTTGTTGGCGACTGCTTTTTTGCACCTGCTGCCGGAAGCTTTTGAAAGTGGTGTTGCGCCCCACAACCTTTTCGTGACCTTGCTGTTTGGTTTGTTGTTTTTCTTTTTGCTCGACAAAGCCGAGTTATGGCATCACGGTCACGAGCACCATCACCATGGCCTTGACCAGCACAACCATGCGCATGACCATGAGCGCCATGAGGCCGGCGCTTCTCATGCTGATTTGAACCACACACACCGCTCACACGCTGACAGTCATGACTTGAAAACAGCAGGCGGCTGGGCTATTTTGGCCGGTGACAGTGTTCACTGCTTTGGTGATGGTGTGCTGATTGCATCGGCTTTTTTAGTCGATTTGCGCTTGGGTGCGGTGGCTTCCCTGGCGGTGCTGGCCCATGAGGTGCCGCACCACATGGGCGATTTGGTGGTACTTCGAGAAGCCAGCGGCAACCGGCAATCTGCGGTTTTGAAAGTCTCTTTGGCTGGTGCAATCACGGCTTTAGGCGGCCTGGCGGGCTACTTGTTGCTGGAGCAACTCAATTGGGTGCTGCCCTACATGCTGGCCATGGCCAGCAGCAGTTTCATTTATGTGGCATTGGCCGATTTGATTCCACAACTTCAAAAGCGCTTGAGCTCGCGCGAAACAGCGGCGCAAGTTGTTTGGCTCTTGGCTGGCATGGGCTTGGTCAGTGCGCTCAGTGCTTTGACGCACAGTCACTGAGTTTTTGCAAACATTTTTTTCAAGATTTAGCGCAAGGCACCCCTGAGGTATTGCACCACTCGCTCCAACTGCCTGGGTACAAAGTAGACAAACCCAAGCCCGCAATTTCCATGGCCAACACATTGGGCACGGCGCTGACACCGCTGCCGCAGTGGTGCACCACAGTTTGTGGGTCACGGCCAGCTAGCAAAGTTTTAAATTCGGCGCGCAAAACGGCAGCAGGTTTGAAAAAACCGTCAGCAGTCATGTTCTCATTGAAGGGCCGGTTCAGTGCGCCTGGAATGTGCCCTGCAATGGGGTCCAATGGCTCAACCTCGCCGCGAAAGCGCGGTGCCCCACGCGCGTCTACCAAGGTTAATTCAGGGCGACCCAATTGCGCAGAAACCTCCGCTGTGCTGACCCAGCGGCGCAATGGCGCATGGAGCGTAAAGCTGCTGCCCGATGCGCTGGCAGGAGCGGATTTTCCTGCAGCTACAGCGCCACCGGCTGCCTGCCAAGCTTGCAGGCCACCGTCTAAAACGGCCACCCCATCGTGGCCCATCCACTTGAGCATCCACCACAAGCGGCCGCAGTAATTGGCACCATTACGGTCGTACACCACCGCTTGCATGTTGTTGGTAAAACCCATTGTGCCAAGCCATGCCGCCACCGATTCACGGCTGGGCAAGGGGTGGCGCCCACCATTGACGGCCAGCGCCGCATCGTGTGTGCTCAGGTTGCGGTCCAGATGCGCGTGCACGGCCCCGGCAATGTGCGCGGCCTCAAACAAGCCGTCTGCCGCTTCGGGTTTCATGAGGTCAAAGCTACAATCAAAGACCATCAAGGCTTGGCCTTGCTGCTGAAGTGTTTGCAGTTGTGCCGCCGATATCAAGGTGGTGTACATGATTTTTCCTAATGCTCTTCAGCCGGTGAGTTGGGCATTGCCCGATTGCGCAAAGCGGTAGCGGCGATGCCACTGAATATGATCAAAACCATGCCGGCCCAGCCGATCCATGGTATTTGATCGTCAAACAATACCATGCCAAACAAAGCCGAAAAAACAATCCCGGCATATTGCAAATTGGCAACCACCAAGGTGGCACCGTCGTTGTAGGCACGCGTCATGAAAAACTGCCCTAAGGCCGCTAAAACGCCAATCGGTAGCAGCCAAAATGCTTGGGGCCACAGCCATGGACTGGTTCCAGTGAAAAGCAAGCAGACAGCGCCAGAGAGACAAGCGCCGAGAGAAAAATAAAAAACAGTGCGTGATATGGGCTCGCCCAAGCGCCCCAAAGTCACGACTTGCAAATACGCCATGGCGGCGACCATGCCCGACATCAAGCCTATCAATCCGGCAAACAATTGATTTTGCTCAAACGTGGGGCGCAAAAGCATGACCACGCCGGCAAAGCCTGTGAGTACAGTCAAGATCACCGGGCCTTGGCGCGCCGCATCTTTGAGCGAGCCCACGAGCAAGGTGCCGCCTACCAAAAAAGCCGCCACCCAGATGCCACTCATGTAATTCAAAGTCATGGCGGTGGCCAAGGGCAAATCAGTGATGGCGTAAAACCAACCTGCCAAGGACACCACCCCCACGACGGCGCGCCACAAATGCATCATGGGCACGGGAGTTTTCAAATCAATACCTTGCCTGTGGCACACCACAACCATGATCAATGTACCAATGGCGCCGCGGTAACACACCAACTCTGCGGTGTTGAAGTGGATCGCGGCAAATTTAACGCAGACACTCATGGCGGAGAAAAACAGCGATGCCAAAAGCATCCATAACGCTTGCATGCTGTTTAATCTTTCATGCTGCGGCGGTACCACTCATGAAAGTGTTGCATGCCGTCTTCCATCGGGCTTTGGTAGGGGCCAACTTCGTTGTCGCCGCGTTTCATCAAGGCCTTGCGCCCGGCGTCCATGCGCTCACCAATTTCATCGTCTTCAAGGCAAGTTTCCATGTAAGCAGCTTGCTGAGATTGCACAAACTCGCGCTCAAATGCGACGATCTCCTCGGGGTAATAAAACTCCACCATGTTGAGCGTTTTTTCTGGGCTGATAGGGTGCAAGGTTGAGACCGTCAACACATGGGGGTACCACTCGACCATGATGTGCGGGTAGTAAGTCAGCCAGATTGCGCCGTACTCTGGCACTGCACCTTGCCGGTATTTCATCAGCTGCTTTTGCCAGCGGTCGTAGACGGGGCTGCCAGCTTTGCTCAAGCGGTTGGCCACGCCCACGGTTTGCACCGAATACTCGGGCTTGAACTCCCAGCTTAAATCGTCACAGGTGACAAAGCTGCCCAAGCCCGGGTGAAATGGCTCAACGTGGTAGTCCTCGAGGTAAACCTCAATGAAAGTCTTCCAGTTGTAATTGCATTCATGCAACTCAACACGGTCCAAGCTAAAACCCGTGAAATCCAGGGCAGCGCGTGGCCCCATGCCAGCCAAGTCCTTGGCAATGTCGCGCCCATTGTCTTCAAACAACAAACCATTCCACTCGCGCAGCGGGTAGTTGTTCAGGTTCAAGCAGGGGTCTTGGGCAAAATGGGGCGCGCCCAGCAAATGGCCATCGGGCGCATACGTCCAGCGGTGCAAGGGGCAAACTATGTTGCCACCGGCGCTGCCTTTTTGCTGCGCATGCAAAGACCCACGCCCCTGCAGCATGACGGCTTGACGGTGCCGGCAAATATTGGAGATCAGCTCCACGCCGCGCTCAGAGCGCACCAAAGCGCGCCCTTGCCCCTCTTGGGGCAGCGCATGGTAGTCGCCCAAGTCGGGCACCGACAATTGGTGCCCCACATACCGGGGACCCTGCTGAAAAATGGTTTTCAGCTCGCGCTCGAACAGCGCCTCGTCAAAGTAACTTGAAACTGGTAGTTGGCTTGCGGCCTGCTGCAGTTGAAGACTTAAATCAGACATGGAGTGACCTGACCTAGAGACTCCCCCTATGAAGGGGCAGGAACACGCCGGATGCCCAAGGGCATTGGCGCGAAAAAAGCGGACTTGCGTCCGCCGAAGAAGCATTGATTGTAGCCTTGACTCATGCCAAAGGCTCTTGAAGCCTTTAAAATCGACTTCTTTAGCCCAAGTTTGATCCATGCCCAAAGCGCCCACCCCCACTTCCCCTGAAGCACAGCCTGCGGCGCAGACGGCCATGCCCGAAAGCTACGAGTTGGCGTTGCAAGAGTTGGAGCAGTTGTTGGCGCAACTTGAGTCGGGCCAATTGCCTTTAGACCAGCTGCTCACGCATTACCAGCGCGGGGCGAGCTTGTTGACTTTTTGCCGCGACCGTTTGAGTGCAGTAGAAAACCAAATCAAGGTGCTGGACGATGGGGTATTGAAACCTTGGAACGGTGCATGAGCGGTCAATTTTCGAATGCATTGGATCTGGCCGATTGGTCCCAGCGCCGGCTCGCGCAAGTCGAGCAGACCTTGCGGCAAGGGATTGACGCGCATGCCCCTGCGGGTTTAGGCCAAGCCATGCGCTACGCTGTTTTAGACGGCGGCAAGCGCCTGAGGCCATTGTTGGTGCTGGCTGCGGCCGAGGCGGTGGGGGTCGATTTAGAGGCTGCTGTGATCTCAGCTCACCCCAGCGCGGTGGCCGCCTTTCGGGCCGCATGTGCCATCGAGCTGGTGCATGCGTATTCATTGGTGCATGACGACATGCCCTGCATGGACAACGATGTTTTGCGCCGCGGCAAGCCCACCGTGCATGTGAAATTCGGACAAGCGCAGGCTTTGCTCGCAGGTGATGCTTTGCAAGCCTTGGCCTTTGAATTTTTAACGCCCCAAGACGGCAGCACAGACTTGCAGGTGCAAGCCGTTCAAGTGGGCCTGCTGGCCCGTGCGGCGGGCTACCAAGGCATGGCCGGCGGGCAAGCCATCGATCTGGCCAGCGTCGGGCTGCCTCTGAATGAAGCGCAGTTGCGCCAAATGCACGGCATGAAAACCGGTGCGCTGCTGTTGTGCAGCGTTCGAATGGGCGCTGTGTGCAATGGCAAACCGCCAGCGCAAGTGACCAGCTCCTTGGCCGCCTTTGCTCAGGCCTTGGGGCTGGCTTTTCAAGTGGTGGACGATGTTTTGGATGTCACGGCTGACTCGGCCACTTTGGGTAAAACTGCCGGCAAAGATGCTGCCGCAAAAAAGCCCACTTATGTTTCATTGATGGGCTTGCAAGCTGCCCAAGCCTTTGCCGATAAACTGTACCAAGAGGCGCTGGCGGCATTGGCTGGCAGTGGCCTGAACCCCACCTCGACCCAAGCGCTGCGCGCCTTGGCGCGTCAGGTGGTGCAACGAGACAAATGACCATGCTTCTTGAATCGATTCACAGCCCCGCCGATGTGCGCCGCCTGCAGCGCAGCGAGCTGCCGCAACTGGCCGACGAGGTGCGCGCTTGTGTGCTGAAAAATGTGTCCCAAACGGGTGGCCACTTGAGCTCCAACTTGGGTACTGTGGAGCTGACGGTGGCCTTGCACCATGTGTTTGACACGCCGCACGACCGCATTGTGTGGGACGTTGGGCATCAAACCTACCCACACAAAATATTGACAGGGCGGCGCGAACGCATGCCCACGCTGCGGCAACTGGGCGGCTTGTCAGGCTTTCCGCGGCGCGAGGAGAGTGAGTACGACACATTCGGCACGGCGCATTCATCCACCAGCATTTCTGCGGCATTGGGCATGGCTGTGGCAGCGCGGCAAAAAGGTGAATCGCGGCATTGCATCGCCGTGATTGGTGACGGCGCCATGACCGCAGGCATGGCCTTTGAAGCGCTCAACAATGCGGGCGTTGAAGATTGCAAATTGCTGGTCATCTTGAACGACAACGACATGTCGATCAGCCCACCGGTGGGGGCCTTGAACCGTTATTTGGCGCAGCTCATGAGCGGGCGTTTTTATGCAACTGCGAAGAACGTTGGTAAAAGTGTTTTAAAAGGTGCACCGCCCCTGTTCGAATTGGCCAAGCGTTTGGAGGAGCACGCCAAAGGCATGGTGGTGCCAGCCACTTTGTTTGAGAAATTTGGCTTCAATTACATTGGCCCGATTGATGGCCATGATCTCGAATCATTGATCCCCACTTTGGAAAATATCAAGCACCTGAGTGGCCCGCAGTTTTTACACGTGGTGACCAAAAAAGGCCAAGGCTACAAACGGGCAGAAGAAGACCCCGTCAATTACCACGGGCCTGGCAAATTTGACCCAGCAGTCGGCTTGGTGCCAGCCGCCACTCCCAGTAAACCCGGTTTCACCCAAGTCTTTGGTGCGTGGCTGTGCGACATGGCCGCGCACGATCCGCGTTTGGTCGGCATCACCCCCGCCATGCGCGAAGGCTCGGGCATGGTCGAGTTTCAAAAGCGTTTTCCCGGGCGCTACTATGACGTTGGCATTGCAGAGCAACACGCAGTGACGTTTGCAGCGGGGCTGGCCTGCGAAGACTTAAAGCCCGTACTGGCCATTTACTCGACCTTTTTGCAACGCGGCTATGACCAATTGATTCACGATGTGGCCATTCAAAACCTGCCCGTGGTGTTCGCTTTGGACCGCGCAGGTCTGGTGGGCGCAGACGGCGCGACGCACGCAGGGGCCTACGACATTGCCTTTTTGCGCTGTATCCCCAACATGAGTGTGGCTTGCCCCAGTGACGAGCGCGAATGCCGCCAACTTCTGAGCACCGCCTTTGCCCAAAACCATCCGGTGGCGGTGCGCTATCCGCGCGGCGCAGGGGTGGGCGTGCCAGCGGGCACAGACCTTGACACACTGCCTTTTGGCAAAGGGCAAATTCGCCGCCAAGGCCAGGGTCTGTGCATTTTGGCGTTTGGTACTTTGCTGTATCCGGCCTTGGCCGTGGCCGAAAAACTCAATGCCACGGTGCTCAACATGCGCTGGGCCAAGCCCTTGGACACCGATTTGCTGCTGCAAGTGGCAGCCACCCATGAACTTCTCGTCACGCTGGAAGATGCTTGCTTGATGGGCGGCGCAGGCAGTGCCGTGGGCGAGGCCTTGCAGGCCGCTGGCATTCAAAAATCGCTTTTGTCCTTGGGCTTCAAAGACGAGTTCATTGAGCATGGTGACCCCGCCAAGCTGATGGCCCTGCATGGTTTAGATGCTGCTGGCATTGAGCGGTCGATTCGCCAAAAGCTTGATCTCAGTCACTTGTAGAGGGTAAGCCCGCTTTTTGAGCGGGTTGTATTTCATATAATCTGACCGCACTCTGGCCTAAGACAAAGGCCCCATTAACTCAATGGAGACACCATGATTTTTCTGCTTTCGCTGTCCAAACGGATAGACCAAATCACCGAGTGGGTCGGGCGGTGGGTTGCTTGGCTGGTATTGGCCTCGGTCCTGATCAGTGCCGGCAATGCCATTTCGCGCAAAGCTTTTAACTTGAGCTCCAACGGCTTCCTAGAAATTCAGTGGTACCTGTTTGCCGCCGTTTTCATGTTGGCATCGGGCTACACCTTGATGCGCCAAGAGCATGTGAAGATCGATGTGATCTCGGGGCGCTTTTCCAAGCGAACCCAAATCTGGATTGACATCGTGGGTATTTGCCTATTTTTGTTGCCCTTTGTTTACTACATCATCAAATTGGCCATGCCTCTGGTGATCAATGCCTTCATCACCAAAGAAATGTCGTCCAATGCGGGCGGCTTGATCCGCTGGCCGGTGTTTGCATTGCTGCCTGCGGGCTTGCTGCTGCTGGGCATGCAGGCCATCTCTGAGCTCATCAAGCGCATCGCTTTCCTCAAGGGCTTGGTGCCTGACCCCAGCAAGAAACCGGGGGCCAAGACACCCGAGGAAGAGTTCGCCGAGTTCCTGCTCCAAAAAGAAGTCGCTGCGCGCGAAGCCGCTTTGATAGGAGCGCAAAAATGAATGAATTTCTGATTGCCAACATGGCGCCGATCATGTTTGCCTCGCTGATCTTGTTCTTGATGTTTGGCTATGCAGTGACCTTCTCGCTGGCCGCATGCGGGCTGTTCTTTGGTTTTGTAGGGGTTGAGCTGGGCGTGATCCAAGAAAGTTTCTTGCAAAGCCTGCCTCTACGCATGTTTGGCATCATGCAAAACGACACGCTGCTGGCCATTCCATTTTTCACTTTCATGGGCTTGATCTTAGAGCGCTCGGGCATGGCCGAAGACCTGCTGGACACCATCGGGCAGTTGTTTGGCCCGATCCGTGGCGGCTTGGCCTACGCGGTGATTTTGGTGGGCGCCATGCTGGCCGCTACCACGGGCGTGGTCGCCGCTTCAGTGATCTCCATGGGCTTGATCTCGCTGCCCATCATGCTGCGCTACGGCTACGACCGGCGCGTGGCAGGCGGCGTGATTGCCGCCTCGGGCACTTTGGCGCAGATCATCCCGCCTTCGCTGGTTTTGATTGTGCTGGCTGATCAACTGGGCAAAAGCGTGGGCGATCTGTACAAAGGCGCGTTCATTCCGGGCTTTGTGCTGACGGGTTTGTACATTGGCTACATCTTGTTGATCAGCTTCATCCGGCCGCAATGGGTTCCGGCGCTGCCCACTGAGGCCCGTACGATCCGTGAGACCGATGGCAGTTCGGGCCTGCGCTCACTGAGCATCTTGGTTGTCCTGTCGACAGCGATTGCCGTGGCATTTGCCAAATCGCGCCCAGACAGCATGCCTTTGGACGAGTTGATCGTTCTGTCGATGAGCGTTGGCGTTGGTTTTGCATTCTTTACTTCGGTGCTCAACAAGGTCACCAAACTGGGCCTGCTGTCCAACATGGCCGAGCGCGTGACTTTTGTGATGATCCCGCCGCTGGCGTTGATTTTCTTGGTTTTGGGTACCATTTTCTTGGGCATTGCCACCCCTACCGAAGGCGGCGCCATGGGCGCAGTCGGCGCGCTGATCATGGCGATTGCGCGCGGCCGGATTGACCTCAAACTGATACGCCAGGCCATGGACTCGACCATGAAGCTGTCGTGCTTCGTGCTGTTCATTTTGATCGGCGCCACGGTGTTCAGCTTGGCCTTTCAAGGCGTTGACGGGCCTAAGTGGGTTGAGCACCTGTTGACTGGCCTGCCGGGTGGGCAGTTGGGCTTTTTGATTGTGGTGAACATCTTGGTGTTCGTGCTGGCCTTTTTCTTAGACTTCTTTGAATTGGCTTTCATCATCATCCCGCTGATCGGGCCCGTGGCCGAAAAGCTGGGCATCGATTTGGTGTGGTTTGGTGTGTTACTGGCGGTCAACATGCAGACCTCGTTCATGCACCCGCCCTTTGGCTTTGCATTGTTTTATTTGAGGAGCGTGGCCCCTGCAGAGGACTACACCGACAAAGTTACCAAAAAGCCCATCAAGAAAGTCACAATCGAGGAAATTTATTGGGGCGCCGTTCCCTTCGTGATCATCCAAGTGTTCATGGTCGCTTTGATCATTGCCTTTCCAGGCTTGGTCTCAAGCGGCATTGGCCAAGAAGCCACGATCGACGCGGACAAAGTACTGATGCAGATGCAAGTTGATAAGGACGAGGACGCTGACAAACAGGATACAGACGAGAAAGGTGCTGCTGGCAAAGCAGCCGGCGCAGCATCATCCGATGAAGAAGAGGTGGACCCTATGAAGCGCATGATGGAGTCCATCAAAACCGATCAAAAGAAGCCCTAAGACTTCGCGCAAGGTGAAAAAACCCCGCGAACGCGGGGTTTTTTCTGAGTTTCAAGCACCGGCCGGGATGCCAGAAGGTTGGATATAGCCCAGTTTCCAGGCCATCAAAATGCAGGCAAACAAAAGGATGGAAAATCCAACGCGAAAGGCCAAGGCTTTGGCCATCCGGCCGTGGTTTGATTTGGCAGGGGTGTCTGCGTTGATGTCGTCATTTTGCGTTGCGTCCTTGCCCCCGCGCATCATGAAAAACAAAGCCGAGCCCAGACTGCCCAAAATAGCCAAGAATGCAATTGCAACAAAAATTTTCATGAATCGAATTATCGGATGAGTTGGCCTGTTTTTGCAATTGGGCCCCAAAAGTACAAAAAGCTCGCAGTGGCGCTGGCTGCTGTGCTGGGCGTTGCATTGACCAGTTCCATGGGTTTTTGGCAATTGAGCCGGGCTCAAACCAAATTGGATTGGCAGGCCAAGGCCGCGCAAATGGCGCAATTGCCCATTTTGGACGGTTCCTTGCTAGGCCCTCGCAGCGACAGTGCGCAAGACCATGCCGGTTTGATTCATCGGCGCGTTGAGCTGCAAGGCCTGTGGCTTGAGAAGTACACCGTTTATTTGGACAACCGCCAAATGAACGCCAAGCCAGGTTTTTATGTGCTCACGCCTTTGCTCGTGCAGGGGGGCGATGATGTGGTCTGGGTTCAAAGAGGCTGGATTGGGCGTGACTTCACCGATCGAACCCGCTTGGCCCCCATCGTGACACCAGCAGGTTCTGTGCGCCTGCAAGGCCTGATAGCCCCCCCGCCATCCAAGCTTTATGCTTTGGGTCAAGAGGGTCAGGGGTTGATACGGCAAAATGTCGACTTGCAAGATTTTCAAGCCGAGACTGGACTGCCTTTGTTGGGGATATCCGTGGTGCAAACAGGCCCTGCTTCTGACGGTTTGCTGCGTGAATGGCCCCAGCCTGCCAGTGGCGTAGACAAGCACTACGGCTATGCTTTTCAGTGGTTTGGCTTGGCCCTTGTGATTGCTTTTCTTTATGTCTGGTTTCAAATTGTCCGACCCCTTCGCCACAAATAATACTTTGCTGCCCAAGGCCCCTGACTGGGAAGATGCGCCCTTGGGCATGACCGTGCACACCTTGCCTATGGCCTCTGAGCTGGCGCAAGCCGACGAGCGCCGCACGCGCATAGGCCGCTTGAAAATGCTGGGTGTGCTCTTGGTCTGCGCGGCCCCGGTGATTGCCTCTTACTTCACTTACTATGTGGTCCGGCCCGAGGGGCGTCGCAATCATGGCGAGTTGATCGAGCCTCAGCGCCCTTTGCCTGCGCTGCAAGTGCAGCAGCTCGATGGCAGCAAAATTTCTTTGCAGTCGCTCAAAGGGCAGTGGCTGTTGATCAGTGTGGCCGATGCGCAATGCGATCAGGCCTGTCAAAAACACTTGTACTTTCAGCGCCAGTTGCGTGAAGCACTCGGGCCAGAGAAAAGCCGCCTCGATTGGGTCTGGCTGGCCACCGGTGATGCGCCTTTGCCAGATACGTTGAAATCCGCATTGGGGCAAGCGACCGTGTTGCGTGTGGACGAGAAAACCTTGTCTGCTTGGTTAGAGCCTGCAGCCGGGAAAAACATATCAGAGCACTTGTATGTGGTCGATCCGCTGGGCAATTGGATGCTGCGTTTTCAGCCCGGCATTGACATGGTTTCAGCCTCCAAAGCCAAAAAAGACTTGGAGCGCTTGCTGCGTGCTTCTGCGTTTTGGGACACGCCTGGACGTTAAGACATGAGCGACGTGGACTTGTACAACCTCAGCCCAGCGCTGCGCATGATGGGCGTGGGGCTCTTGATCGCCTTGCTGCCCTTGGTCTGGATCGCTTGGCGGCACCGGGAGGGCAGTAGCGCAGAACGCTTGCAAGCGCTCACGGTCTTGACTTTGTTTTTGACTTTTGATTTGGTTTTGTTTGGCGCCTTCACGCGCTTGACAGACTCTGGGCTGGGCTGCCCCGACTGGCCGGGCTGCTATGGCAGTGCCAGCCCCTTGGGCGCAGTGGTTCACATTGATGCAGCCCAAAGCGCCATGCCGACTGGCCCCGTCACGCATGGCAAGGCTTGGATCGAGATGGTGCACCGCTATGCCGCCACCAGCGTGGGGGTGTTGATTTTGTTTTTAGCGGTGTGCAGCATCGTTTTTCGCCAGAAGGTTTCCGAAAGTTTCAAGTTGTCGCCGGGCTGGGCCTGTTTCACTTTGTTGTGGGTCTGCGCACAGGGCGCCTTTGGCGCGCTCACGGTGACCATGAAGTTGTTTCCAGCCATTGTGAGCTTGCACTTGCTTGGCGGTATCGGGCTCTTGGCTCTGCTGAGTTTGCAAGTGGCGTGGCGGCCATGGGCGCAGCGTGAAAAAATTTCTGCCGCCATGCAAACGGGTTTGTGGGTGGGCTTTATTTTGCTGTGCTTGCAAATTGGTTTGGGCGCTTGGGTCAGCACCAATTACGCCGTCTTGGCCTGTACCGGCTTTCCAGATTGCAGCGGGCAGTGGTGGCCGCAATGGGACGGCAGTGGCTTTGAAATTTGGCGGGCATTGGGCATGAACGGTGCGGGCCAGTTGCTGTCATTTTCTGCTTTGGTTTCGATCCATTGGGCGCACCGCTTGATGGCGCTTGGGGTGTTGACTTTCTTGCTGAGCTTGGCATGGCGCATGCACCGCCAAGGTGTTTTGCAAACGCAAGCGCGTTGGTTGGCACTGCTGAGTGCACTGCAATTTTCAACCGGCTTGTCCAACGTGGTGTTGGACTGGCCATTGGTGGCAGCGCTGGCGCACACAGGTGGCGCAGGTGCCATGGTCATGGTCTTGACCTGGGCTTTGAGCCGCAGTCGCAGCCGTGCATTAACTTTTTCTTTGAGGCCTGCTTTATGAATGCCGCCGCTGACCTTCAAGCTGGCTCGCCCTGGCGCCAATACTACGCGCTGACCAAGCCGCGCGTGGTGCAGCTGATTGTTTTTTGTGCCCTCATCGGCATGGTCTTGGCGGTGCCAGGGGTGCCAAGCGGCGCGCAGTTCAAGCTGGGTTTGCTGGCGTGCGCAGGCATTTGGTTGGTGGCTGGCGCTGCTGCTGCATTTAACTGTTTGGTTGAAAAAACCATCGACGCCAAAATGAAACGCACAGCCTGGCGGCCCACTGCCAAAGGGCAATTGAGCGACATTCAAGCCTTGGTGTTTTCAGCCCTCTTGTGCGCGGCCGGTTCAGGCATCTTGTACTTCACTGTGAACCCCTTGACCATGTGGCTGACCTTTGCCACCTTTGTCGGTTATGCGGTGGTCTACACCTTGATTTTGAAGCCTTTGACGCCGCAAAACATCGTGATCGGTGGTGCTTCGGGCGCCATGCCGCCGGTGCTGGGCTGGGCCGCCATGACGGGCGATGTAGGCCCTGAAGCCTTGATCCTTTTCTTGATTATTTTTCTGTGGACGCCGCCGCATTTTTGGGCGCTTGCGCTGTACCGGGTGGAAGACTATCGCAAATCAGGCCTGCCGATGTTGCCGATCACGCATGGCAATGAGTTCACGCGTTTGCAAGTGCTGTTGTACACGTTTGTTTTGATGGCGGCCTGTTTGATGCCTTTTGCCTACGGCATGAGTTCGTGGTTGTATCTGACGGCAGCGGTGATCTTGAGCTTGGGTTTTATCGGATACGCATGGGCACTTTGGCGCAATTATTCCGATGCCTTGGCGCGCAAGACCTTTCGGTTTTCTTTGATTCACCTCAGTGCTTTGTTTGCAGCACTCTTGGTCGATCACTATTTGTTTTGAACTTGAATGAGTCCATGGCCATGAACACATTGAATGCCTCTGCCGTGCAATGGGTGCGGCGCGTACAGTTAATGCGTTGTGCTGCGTTGCTGTCTGTCGCTGTGGTGGGGTCGCTGGGATTGATGGCTTGCAGTGACAACAAGCCTGCCTTCAAGGGCGTGGACATCACGGGAGCAGACTACGCCAAGACCTTGAACCTGGTGGACCAACACGGTCAAGTGCGCAATTTGAAAGATTTTTCGGGCAAGGTGGTAGTGATCTTTTTTGGCTACACCCAGTGCCCCGATGTGTGTCCAACCTCACTGCAAGAATTGGCAGAAGTCAAACGCTTGTTGGGCGCTGATGGCGAGAAGTTGCAGGGCGTATTTGTCACGGTGGACCCTGAGCGCGATACGGCTGAATTGCTCAAAGCTTACATGCTGAGCTTTGAGCCGACATTCTTGGCGCTCAGGCCAACGCCCGAGCAACTGCCGCTGATTGCCAAAGAATTCAAGATTTACTTTAAACGGGTTGAAGGCAAAACCCCCACCAGTTACACCATGGACCATTCGGCTGGCAGCTACAGCTTTGACACGCAAGGCCGCGTGCGTTTGTTCAATCGCTACGGCATGGGCCCTGCCGCATTGGCGGAAGATTTGAAAACTTTATTGAAATGAAGGCAAAAAAAGCTTGTTCAATCACTTGTGCAAGCTTTTTCGGGCGCGTTAAAAATCAAGCTGCGGCGTAAGCTGTCAGGGCTGTTTTCATTTTCTTCATGGCGGCCACTTCAATTTGGCGAATGCGCTCAGCGCTGACGCCAAACTCATCGGCCAGATCATGCAGCGTCAGGCCGCCTGAGCCATCGTCGTTGACTTTGAGCCAGCGCTCCTCCACGATCCGGCGGCTGCGCTCGTCCAAGCTTTCCAAGGCGGTGGTGATGCCGTCGCTGGCCATCATGTCGCGCTGGTGCGCCTCGATCATGGCGGTGGGTTCGTGGTGCGCATCGGCCAAATAGGCGATGGGGCCAAAGGCGGTTTCGCCGTCGTCTGAGGGTGCGGGGTCCAGCAAAATATCACCACCCGACATGCGGGTTTCCATCTCCATGACTTCCTCGCGCTTGACGTTGAGGGCTTTGGCCATCGTGTCAATTTGCTGAGGCGTTAAAGTCTCGCGGTGCGTGCCGGTGGCTTCGTCAGCGTCGGCTTTCATGCCTTGCTTCATGGAGCGTAAATTGAAAAACAATTTGCGCTGAGCCTTGGTAGTGGCCACTTTGACCATGCGCCAATTTTTCAAAATGTACTCGTGAATTTCGGCCTTGATCCAGTGCAGGGCATAACTCACCAAACGCACACCTTGATCGGGGTCAAAGCGCTTGACGGCTTTCATCAAGCCGATGTTGCCCTCTTGAATCAGGTCGCCGTGGGGCAGACCGTAGCCCAAGTATTGGCGCGAGACAGAGACCACCAAGCGCAGGTGCGAGAGCACCAACTTACCGGCGGCTTCCAAGTCGTTTTCGTTTTTCAGTTTGCGCGCGAACTCTTGCTCTTGCTCTAAAGTGAGCATGGGCATGCGGTTGACCGCAGAAATATAAGCGTCCAAATGCCCCAACGAGGGCACCACGGCCCATGGGTTGTTCAGGGTCATTGCAGTATCAAGGGACCCAGTCATGTGTGTCATAACAGTACTCCTAACTAGTTTTGTCTATTTTAGCACTCTATTGGCTTGAGTGCTAATATATGTAAGTCTATGATTTAATTGTACAATTTGCTTTATTCCGGATTCGGGCGGCCCAATGGCCAGCGTTCAGGCTTGGGAGTTGCCCCTTAGGTCATTGACTAATTGTTTGGCACGCCTTGATAATGGCAGTAAAAATGCCAATACTCAAAACCAAAGCATCCAAGCAAGGTCAGCGTATTTCGACCATCAGGCAAGAAGCTGATGCAAAAGCTCTTTAACTTCTACGAACCAAGAACTTATGACATTTCATTTCATGCAAGGCGCGTGGTGGGTGTGGCCTGTGGCTTTAGCGCTGTACCTCTTGTTCCGCCTTTGGTATGACAACTGGCGTGGGCCCTTGAGCGCGCAAGAGGTTGCGCACTTCATGCACATTGCACAAGCATCCCCAGGCGCAGATCACACCGACATGAAGGTCATGCGGGATTTTTTAGAAAACGACGATGGCAAAGAATTCGTGATGTGCAATTTGGTTAAATTGCATGCGGGCCATGTGGCCCACCCTGTCACCGGGCAATCGAGTCAGCCGCTGGAGTTGTTGCAAGAGTATTTCAAACAATTTCGCCCGGGTCTTTTGCGCAAAGCAGGTCACCCCGTGATCGTCTCGCGCCAAGCGGCCGGTTATGTGGATGCATGGAATGCGCCGCCAGATCCAAAGTGGTCCATCGCGGGCATGATGCGCTACCGCAGCCGAAGAGACATGATTGTGCTGGCCACCAGTGAAAATTTCAACCGTGCGTATCCCTTTAAAGTGGCCGCGCTGTCGCAAACTTTTTCGTTCCCAACGCAAGTTGTGCTCGAGATGGTTCTCAGGCCACGCGGCGCAGTCGGGCTTGGTCTGCTGCTGTTGGCATCGCTGATCCATTTGGCTTCATTGCTGATCAAGGGCATATGAAAGCTGAGGTTCTAGATGGACGGCGCAATCGCACAGTGACAACGCGCAAGAAAATTGTCCAGGCATTTTTTGAATTGATTCGGGAAGGGCATTTGGAGCCCACAGCCGAAGACGTCTCTGTTCGCGCCAAAATGGGCATTCGTACGGTGTTTCGGCATTTCGATGACATGGAAACTTTGTACGGTCAGGTCAACGCAGAAATGCGAAAGATGGTAACCGCCATGTTGCCCTTTGAATACCGGTCTGTGCGATGGCAGGAGCGCCTGCTGGAAAGCTTAGAGGCCAGGTACCTGCTGTTTGAAGCCATGACGCCTTTCTTCATGGTTGCGCAATTGCACCGTCACAAGTCTGCAGTCATCAATACCAACGTGAAGCATGCCAATGAATTGGAACGAACGATTCTGAAAAATCTCATTCCCAAAGAAACGCAAGCCGACGAGAGTCGATTCGAGGCCCTATGCATGCTGCTGAGCTTGGAGGCTTGGATTCGCCTGCGGCGTGAGCAGGGGCTGAGTTTCAATTCGGCCATGGTGGCCGTGCAAGTGGCACTCAAGGCTTTGGCACCATGACGGACAGTTATTTGAATTTCGCCAATTCGGTGGCTGGCGCCAAACTGCTGAGCGCATTGGGCTTGCCCAAGCCCATGGCGTTAGAGCGCTTTGAGGCAGGTCAACCCGTGCTCAAAGGCCCGATATTGCTCGGCGCGGGACCTGACCCGCAGATGCTCCCTGCTTTGGCGCAGGCCTTTGCATCGATGCATGTTCAAAGTCTGGCGCATGCCCAATTGCCGCAATGGATAGCGCCGGCCAACAAGGCTGGCTTGATGACGGGCCGTTGGGGCGTCGATGGCCATGCGGGCGATAAAGTCAAAGCTCTGGTTTTTGATGCGACAGGCATGACCGACAGCAGTCAGTCTGATGCGCTGTATCAATTTTTTCATGACAGCGCGCGCTCGGTTTTACCTTGTGGGCGTGTGTTGATTTTGGGGCGGCCGCCAGAGAGTTGCGTTTCACCGCGCCAAGCCACCATTCAACGGGCCTTGGAAGGCTTGTCTCGCTCATTGGCCAAAGAATTGAAGAAATCCATTGCGGTGCAATTGGTGTATGTGGCGCAAGGGGCAGAATTTCAAATTGAATCAAGTCTGCGTTTTTTATTGTCCCCGCGAAGTGCCTATGTGACTGGGCAGGTTGTGCGCATTGGTGCGGCCGTTGGCAACGGCAACGCCCCTGCTAATTGGGATCAACCTCTGGCCGGAAAAAAGGTTTTGGTGACTGGGGCTTCGCGCGGCATTGGTGCGTCCATTGCCCAAGTGATGACGCGTGAAGGCGCTAGCGTGATTGCCTTGGACGTGCCTCAAGCCAAAGAGGGCTTGGACGCGTTGGCCCTGCAGTTGGGGGCGTCGACTTTGGCGCTGGACATCGGCGCTGAAGATGCCTCAAGGCGACTGACAGAAGCTGCGCTGGCACAAGGGGGCTGGGACGTGGTGGTGCACAACGCAGGCATCACCCGCGACAAAACCATTGCCAACATGAAAGTTGAGTTTTGGCAAAGCGTGATGAACGTCAACCTTTCTGCGCAAGAGCGAATCAATGATGCCTTGGTCGAAGCTGGCGCGCTCACATCGGGGGCTCGCATTGTCTGTGTGTCTTCTATCTCGGGCATCGCAGGCAATGTGGGGCAAACCAATTACGCTTTGTCCAAAGCCGGCGTGGTGGGCATGGTGCAAAGCTTGGCCCCTGTATTGGCCCTCAAGGGCATCACCCTCAATGCGGTGGCGCCAGGCTTCATAGAAACGCAGATGACGGCTACTGTGCCCTTTGCCATTCGAGAAGCAGGGCGCCGCTTGAATGCCATGGGGCAAGGCGGTTTGCCGCAAGACGTGGCTGAGACGATCGCCTGGCTGGCCAGCCCCGCCTCCAATGGTTTGAACGGCAATGTGATAAGGGTCTGCGGGCAAGCCTTGATCGGCGCTTGATGGCCATGCAAACGATCATCATTGAGCAGCCTGCCAAGGCCTGGCAATTATTCAAGGGCGTGCTGACGGCTCGCGGCAAGACACAAACTGATGTGCAAGCCCTGCCCGAGTTGACCAGTGTGCTTCCCAGTGTGGTGTTGAACGCTGCCTCGATCCAGGCTTATGCCAAAGTGTGTGGTTTCACGCCCGAGCAAGGTGTGCCCATCACCTATCCGCAGATGCTGACCTTTCCATTGCTCATGCATTTTTTTGCTTCCAAGCATTGCCCATGGCCGGCCATGGGCACCGTGCACTTGGCCAATCAGATTGATCAGCATGAACCACTTTTTGCAGGTGATACTGTGCGTGTGGAGATGCAAACGGGCGAATTAAGATCACACGAAAAAGGGCAAGTTTTCAATTTGGAAATGCGCATATTTCGGCAAGAAATGTGTGTCTGGCAAGCCAGCCAAACTTTGTTGCGAAGAGATGTGAGCCGTCCTGTGGGCCCCCTCTTTGTCAGTGGCCTGAATGTGGCTTGGCCCTTGTCTCGCCAAACTGATTTCAGTGCCAGCGCCAACATGGGCCGGCGTTATGGCCGGGTCTCGGGCGATATGAACCCGATTCACCTGTGGGCTATAACGGCCAAGCTATTTGGTTTTCGCAAAGCCATCGCCCATGGTTTGTGGACCCAGGCCCGTGCCGTCTCAGCCATGATCCCGTCGCAGTCCTTGGCCAAGGCGCAGTTGCAAGTTGAATTCAAGACGCCGCTTTTTTTGCCAGCCCGGGTGGCCTTGTGGACCACTCACGCAGCACCCGGCCTGCTGGCTCACAATGCCATGTTCGAGGTCAAAAACGCCAAAGGCGACAAAGCCCACTTGCGCGGCCAACTCAGTTACAGCATGGGCTCAGTTGCCTGTGCCAACGCTCACGCATAACCCAAGCTTCAAAGCAGGATTCCAAAATGTCCAAGAGCATTCGCCGCGTCGCCATATTGGGCGGCAACCGCATCCCGTTTGCCCGCTCCAACACGGCTTACGCCAACGCCACCAACCACGAGATGTTCACCGCCACTTTGCAAGGCTTGGTCGACCGCTTTGATTTGCATGGCCTTCGCTTGGGTGATGTGGTGGGCGGTGCGGTGATGAAGCATTCGCGTGATTTCAATCTGGTGCGCGAATGCGTGCTGTCCACCACGCTGTCACGCCAGACCCCGGCCTTTGACCTGCAACAAGCGTGCGGCACAGGGCTGGAAGCGGCCATTGTGGTAGCCAACAAAATTGCCTTAGGCCAAATCGAGTGCGGCATTGCAGGCGGGGTTGACACAACCTCCGATGCGCCCGTGGCCTTGAATGAAAAGATGCGCAAAATTTTATTGACGCTGGGCCGCGCCAAGACCCCCGTGCAACGCATGGCGGCCTTGTCCAGACTGCGCCCTGGCATGTTGGTGCGGCCCGAGTTGCCGCGCAATGGCGAGCCGCGAACCGGCTTGTCGATGGGGGAGCACGCCGAGTTGATGGCGCAAGCCTGGGAGATTCGCCGAGAAGCGCAAGACGCCTTGGCTTTGAAAAGCCATCAAAATTTGGCCAAAGCTTATGACGGCGGTTTTTTCACCGACTTGATGACCCCCTTTAAAGGCATGACGCAAGACAATAATTTGCGCGCTGATTTGACGCTGGAAAAACTCCAAGCCTTGCGCCCTGTATTTGACAAAAAAGTCAGGCCCCAACAAGGCACATTGACTGCGGGCAACGCCACCCCTTTGACCGACGGTGCCTCGGCTGTTTTATTGTCCAGCCCCGAGTGGGCGCAGCAGCGCAACTTGCCGGTGTTGGCCTATCTGAGCTTCAGCGAGGTTGCCGCGGTGGATTTTTTTGAAGAAAAAGAAGGCCTCTTGATGGCACCGGCTTATGCAGTGCCGCGCATGCTGGCGCGGGCAAAACTGAGTTTGCAAGATTTTGATTTTTATGAAATTCACGAGGCCTTTGCAGCGCAAGTGCTGTGCACTTTGAAGGCCTGGGAAGATGAAAAATTCTGTCAAGAAAAATTAGGCCTCAAGCGAGCATTGGGAAAAATTGACCCAGACAAAATCAATGTCCTGGGCAGCTCTTTGGCCGCAGGCCATCCTTTTGCAGCAACGGGCGCACGCATCGTGGCCACCTTGGCCAAACTGTTGGCACAAAAAGGTGCGGGCCGTGGGCTGATTTCAATTTGCGCTGCGGGCGGCCAAGGTGTTGTGGCCATCGTTGAGCGTTGATTGAACAAACTGCACCAAGGCCAAGGCCACTTCGGAGCCCTTGTCTTCTTGTAAAAAATGACCTGCCCCCCGAATTTGGGTGTGAGGCTGGCCTTGTGCACCAGGCACATTTTTTTGCCAAGCCTTTTCACCGCCTTTGGTAATCGGATCGCGCGTGCTGAACAGGGTCAAGAAAGGCTTGTCCCAAGCCTTGAAAACGGCCCAGGCGCGCTCATTGGCCTCTCGGGCGGGGTCATTGGGGGTGATCGGCACCAAGCTGGGGAAGGCGCGTGCAGCGACTTTGTAGCGCCTTGCAGGAAAGGGCGCGTTGTAGGCCGCCACAGCCGCATCGTTCAAGCCTTGGGCGCAACCCGTTTTCACAATGCGCCCAATCGGGAACCAAGGGCTGTAGCGCGAAAAGGCGCGCCATATGTGAAAGGCCTTGGGAATGAAACCGGTGCCTGTGGGCAGGCCGCCATTGCCCACTGCGATGCACGCAAAATGCGAGGGCATTTCAGCGGCCACGCGCAGGCCCACCAATGAGCCCCAGTCTTGACAAAAAAGTGTGATGTTTTGCAGATCTTGCGCTTGCAGCCACGCGCTCATCCATTGCACATGGCGCTCGTAGCTGTAGTCCGAGCGTGCCGCCGGTTTGTCGGATCGACCAAAACCGACCAGATCAGGAGCCATCACGCGCATGCCTGCATTGACCAAAACAGGGATCATTTTTCGGTAAAGAAAAGACCAAGCCGGCTCGCCGTGCATCAATAAAACGACGGGGCCTTCCTTGGGGCCTTCGTCAATGTGCGCTATGCGAAGGCCACCCACCTCGGTGTAGTGCGGGGTGTAGGGGAAGTCTGGTAAGTTGTCAAAGCAGTGCTCGGGGGTTCGCAAAATTTTGCGAATCACAGGTAAATCGTGCATGGGGGGCTTTTCTTGAAAATTAAAAACGGCGGCTGGTTTCTATCAATTTGCTGCCAGCGGGCAGACTTAAAAAATCGCCATCGCGTGCAATTTGAATGCGGCCTTTGAATGCATCCGATGTGCCCTTCAAAAATATATCCTTCAAACCAGGTAAGGGCAAGGGAGGTGCGATGTGGTTGAGCAGCAAGAAGCCTACTTGCGCATCGTGAGCAATTTCTGCCGCCTGAACAGGCGTGCTGTGGTAATCCAAAATGTCCACCATCAGCTTTTGCAATTTTGATCTGCCCGCGGTTTGCGCGCCGGTTTGAAGCACTTGCATCAACTCGGAAGACATGGCTTCGTGAACCAAGACGTCCACATTTTGAGCTTCACGCTGAACGACGGCTGACGGCGTGGTGTCGCCGCTGAGCACAATGGCGCGGTCTTTGTATTGAATGCGGTAGCCTACTGCAGGGTGGACTGGGGCATGCGAGACCGCAAATGCAGTGATGCGGGTGTCACCCTCTTCAAAGACCAGGTTGGCTTGCGTGTCTTTCAATTCGAACGTTTTGACGTTGGCGCCAAAGCCATTGGTGGGCAGGGTGGCTTGACCATGATGCGCCACGCGGTAGTGACGGTCATGACTGTAGGCTTGCATGAAGCCGCCAACGACATCTTGCACACCTGGCGGCCCATAGACAGGAACGGGTTGAGGATTTGAATTGGAGACCCAGCGCTGCAGCATCAACTCGCCCAAGCCATCGATGTGGTCAGAGTGAAAATGCGTCAAGAAAATGCCTTCAATTTGACCGTGGTTGAAACCCATTTTCCCAATGTTGCGGGCACTCATGTTGCCCGCATCAAAGACAAATATTTTGCTGCCCGCAATGACCACCGTGCAAGCGCCACCGCGTTCGTCATCGGGCATGGGCGAGCCAGCGCCGCAGACTGCGATGTGAAGCCCATCGGGCAGGCTTTTCAAGGTGTCAGCGGCCATGCGCTGGGTCACCATGTTCTTTGCAATGGCCACACTCAATGGGCTTCGAAAGCTGTAGAGCACAGCCGCGGTCAAGATCAAAATGATGACGAGGCTGATGGTTTTTTTGTATTTCATCACAAACAGTCCTAAAAATTAAACACCTAAAATTCGAGCCAAACGCACGCCAAAACCTTGCAGCCATGGCGCCACATAGCGCAGTTTGGGACGCTTGGCTTCAGTGGCTTTGACGATTTGACGCACGATCGAGTCCGTGCTGCTGGCTTCTAACCATTTGAAAACTTGCCCCTCTTGCCGCTTGATCTTCTCGACATGGCCAGCAAAGTAAGAAGATGGCCCCATCCAGGTGTATTTGCGCGCCATCATGGCCTGGTTAAAGCCCGTGAATATGGCGCCGGGCTCGATCAGTGCAATGTGCACGTTCTTGCCCAATTGGTCGATTTCTTCGCGCAAGGCTGCTCCGCCAGCCGACAATGCAAACTTGCTCATGCCATAGGGCATTAAAAAGGGCATGGGCAATCGGCCGGCAATGGAGCTGACAAATAACACTGTTCCGCGTTGGCGGGCGATCATGCCGCGCAATGCAATTTGGGTCAGGGCCAAGGTGCTGAACACATTGACTTCAAAGACTTGGCGAATGCGCTCAATGTCCACTTCGGCCAGCGAGCCCGACTCGCCAACGCCAGCGTTATTGATGAGGACATCGAGTGACAAGTCGGCAATGCTTTGGCGATCTTGATCTTGTGTGATGTCCAACTTGAAAACTTGAAGGACTGCATTTTTTTGCGCGGCCTCTTCACGCAAGGCTCGCGCTTGTTCTTCGGTTTGTGTGGTGGCCAAGACACTGTGTCCGCGCATTGCCAAAGCAAATGCGCTGTCACGCCCAATGCCTGTGCCAGCACCAGTGATCAAAATAGTTCGTTTCATACCTTGGCAATCAAATTCATCAGGAAGGTGTGTGCAGTCAGTTCACATGAATGCGAGCCAAGCGTCCCATGGAGGACCAATAAAAATCGCGGTTCCAGCCCACGCTGGGAAAGACCACGCCTTGCATCAACCCGCCAGATTTGACGCGGGCTTTTTCCTCGCCCGTTTCGATGTTCAAGACAACAACTTGCTCTTGAAAACGGCGGTAGTCATTGACGCACAACTCTGCCGTGTCTGAAAACAAAAGCATGTGACTGGCGCAGCCGAAATCACTTTTCTGCCAAAGCGCCTTCAGGTTCAAGTTGTCACGCTCAAAGCGCCAAGCTTGCAGGTGCCTGTTGGCTGAGTCGTAGCCCATCACAATGCTGCGTTGGATGTCGATCAAGGGTGGGTTGGTGATGCTGCCACCAGGCAGGCCGCAAATAGGCCAGGCTTGATGGTCTTGCGAGTTGGTCAATGAGACCCGAATCAAGCGGTTGGCAGTGGGTTTAACACCGGCGTGGACCATGTTGATTTGGTAGCGATGCGCGCCGTTGTCCATGAACCAAGCGTCTCGTCCGTCCAGCACCACGTCCCAGCCGTAGCTGTTTGGACTGCCCTTTAAGTATTCAAATTTCCAATCGAGATCTTGCACCAAAGTGTTCAAGCTCTGATCCCAAACGTATCTGAAAATGGATCGCACGCCCACCACATACACGCTGTTGCCTGCGGCACTCAGTCGGGCAACAGAGGGCTCAGGGCAGACAATTTCGGGGCATGCGATTTCCAATGTGTCTGGATTTAAAACGCTCAAATGGGCTGCGTGCACATTGGATAAATTTTTGGTCACCAAGAAGCCGTTGTCCAAAATCACGAACGAGTTATAGGCTTGGTTGACAGGCAGTTTTTTCGAAGCCAGTAACTTGCATTGCCGGTTGAGTTTGTGTGCATAGCGCCCATAGACAGCCAACAAACTGCCATTGCGGTGCACGGCCATGCCGCCCGGCCACATGGGCCCGCCAGCCAAGCGAGGTGATTTGCATTGGGTTTTCAAGCTGATCGGGTCGATCAACTCAATGCACGCGGTGGTGGCTTGCCCCCACTTGGCTCGCAGCGCAGAGTGGTGCATCAAGTAGACCTCGCCGGGGTCGCCTAGCACCGTCATGGTCGACATCCATGTGTGGCGCGTGGTGCATGCCAGGCGCTCGTTTTTCTGCAAATTCAAGCCAGCAACATGGTGCGGGCTTTGCATGCGAGCAGGACCGGCGTCTTCACAGGGCCAAGGGCTGTTGAAGTAGCCTGATGCATTCATGTCATGTGGCATTCAAGCGCAATTCGTTAAGGCAGCTGCTTGCGCAGCGTGCGTCGTTTGCGCCACACCCAAGCCAATCCTGCCAAAACCACTAAGAGGCCGGTCAAATGCCATTTGTGCCTGGGCCAATATACAAATATGGCTGAATTGATCATGACTTGATCGATCGGGTCGTAGTCTTGCGGCATGGGCAGAACGCCATTGGCTTTGGCCCATTTTTCATATTCAATTTGCAAGCTTTGGAACAACTCGGGCATGGCGCTTTGCAAGTCTTTGGTTTCACCAGGGTCTTGCACAATGTCAAACAAGTGCCACTGGTTGTCACCCACAGGCGGCATATTTTTGAGCAATTTGTAATCGCCTTTGAAAATGGCTTGGTTGCCCGACAGCTCGTAGCCCAAAATTTCTTCTGGCCCTCGCACGCGCTGCACTTGGCCTTGCAGCACAGGCAATAAACTGTGGCCGCTCAGAGGCTCCACCTCTTGCCCTTTGTAGCGGGTGCCCGGGTGTTGAACTTGCGCCAAGTCGAGCAAGGTTGGCACGATGTCGTTCACATGGGTCAAGCTGGCGTGAACTTGCGGCTTGGCCATGCCCTTGACGCCGGCAATGACCAAAGGCACGCGTATGCCGCCTTCGCCTGCAAAAAACTTGTAAGTGCTCATGGGGGCTGTGGCTGCGCTGGCCCAGTTGGGCCCGATCACCGCATAAGAGCCTTTGCCGCCCAAGCCGTCGATGTCGCGCTTGTAGTGCATGTCTAACCAAAGGCGGCCCAGCGCCAGGGCGTACGGGTCAGAGGCCTCAGCACCGTTGTCTGACATGAACAGGAAAACCGTGTTGTCGTATTCGCCCGTGCTTTTCAAATGCGCAATCAAGCGGCCAATGTGGTGGTCCATGGCCTCGGCCATGCCGGCGTAGACCTCCATGCGCCGCGCATGATAGGCCTGCTCAGCTTGACTGAGTGAATCCCAGGGAACATTGGTAGAGGGCACAGGCGCCATGCGGGTGTCAGGTGGCACCAAGCCCAGTTCAATGGCTTTGTCGCGACGTGCTTTTCGCAAGACATCCCAGCCTGCGTTGTAGCGACCTTTGTATTTGTCAATGAACTCTTTGGGTGCTTGAATGGGGAAATGGTTGGCTTGAAAAGGGATGTAGGCAAAGAAAGGCTTGCTGCTGGCCGCGTCTTTTTTCAAATAGTCAATGGCTTTGCTGATGTAAAACTCAGAGGAATAAAACTCCTTGGGCATGCGGGCTTCTTTGCCATCTTCAAACCAAAATACTTTTTCGGTCAGGTCCAAATAAAGTTTGTCGGTTTCCCAATTGTCTGAGCCGCTGTCACCCATGATCAAGGAGCGGTCAAAGCCCCGGGCAGGGGGTAAGTTGTGCGGCTCTTTGCCCACGTGCCATTTGCCCGTCACATAGGTTCGGTAACCACTGTCTTGCAACAAGCTTGAAACGGTGACCACCCTTTGGTTCAAGACGCTTAAATAACCAGCCCGGCCGAAGTGCGATTGCGGAATGGTCTCGCGCATATTGCCCACACCGTTCAAGTGATTGTCAACGCCGGTCAGCAGCATCGAGCGCGTGGGTGAGCAAGAAGCCGAAACGTGAAAATTGGAAAACTTCATGCCCTTTGCGGCCAAGGCGTTCAAATGAGGTGTATGAATTTCACTGCCAAAAGCACCCAAGTCGCTGTAGCCCCAATCGTCGGCCAAGATCAGTACGATGTTGGGCCGCTTGTCCAGTGCCCATGCGGGTGCCATGCATGCAGCTGTACACAACACAGCTGCAGAAAGTAATTTGAAACAATTCCAGCGCACAGGGCTCCTTAATGCGTTTGAGCGCGCGCGCGGTGATTCAAAGCGTCTTCAATCACCCAAAAACGATCTTGTCCCCATGCTGAAGTGCTTTGATATTGGTACGAGGGCACCCCCCACAAACCTGCTGCGTACAGGTCTTGCCTGTTTTGCTCTGCCACAGAACGCCACAGGCGATCGTTCTGAGCGCTTGCCAGTGCTTCTTGCGCGGCAGCCCAAGGCAACTTAGCGTGCTCACAAATGAGTTGCAAGCCAGTGTCTGTTCCTGCGTCAATGCCCTGGGCCCACACGCTGTGCATGAAAGACTTCACATAGGCCTGCCCCAAGCCCAAAGACTCGGCCAAGGGCATCAGCGCCAAAGCTCTTTCCGTGGGCTTGCCTACAGGGTCGTTGATGCGACCAAATGGAACGCCTTGTACATGCGCCTCACGCGCAGCATCCAGGCTGATGTAGCGCACTTTTTCAGGCAATACAGGCAGACCGCGCATCACCATGGGCAGGAGATAGCGCAGGTTGACCGAAACGCCAACTTCATGTGCCCACTGAAAAACACGCGGCGCGGCGATGGCAGAGTAGGGGCTGCGAAAGGAAAAAAAGAAATCAATGCTTTGGCCTGCTTCAACAGGCGAGGTGTTTGAATATTGGTCGGGTGGAAATAAAAATTTGGATGAATGCGAATGCGAACGCGCTGCGCCCAAGTCTTCAAGGCGTTGCTCCAAATGGTGCAAGCGGTCAATGCCCCAGTACCATTCGCCTTCGTAATAAATGGTGGCACCTGAATAGTGACCCCATTTTTTGCGCAAAATTTCTGATGCTTGGACATGGGCTTTTCTGGCTTGGTCGGTACTGAAGGTGGGCACTTTCAAAAGTGTGCAAAGTGCTGAATCTTCGGTGATGTCTTGCAGTGCTTGCTCTGAAATCTCGTGATGTTTGGCAAGTCTGAGCGCATCCAATTGGCTGTAGTGAATTAATTTCTCGCGCTCAGGGGCGGCCGAATCAGCAGGCGGTCCAACCCAATGGGTTTGAACCTCGATGCGGTAGCGCTGTGCTATGTTGGGCAAAGCGTGGGCCAAAAGCAAAGAGTAGGGATCGTCTGCTTGGTGAAAAAAATGCAAAGTGTGAGGTCGCTTTTGTTGGATGCGTTTCTTTTCAGCTTTTGCCCGCAGAGCAATCAAGCGTTCACGGGACAAAAAAAACTGGCTGATGCTTGGCATCAACCAGCTTTTGAGGCTGCGCATTGACATGTGGCTTTAGCTGCACATCAATGGAGGTGTCACCAAGCTTTTACAAAACGCAACTGAAGGACTTTGCTCACTATGGCATTTTCCCCGCCAAAGTTGCTGGCGTAATGCAAATTAAATCCAGCGTCTTGCCCTGGAATTTTGAAAGACACAAAGGGGCCACCGCCATAGGTTTTGTAACGCTTGCCCAATGTAGCGCCTGTGCCCGTGTCGTCTGACATTTGCTGAAGGCTCAACAGGTTCATGCCATAGGCCCAGTTGCCGCTGACTTTGACAATGCCCCCTTCTGCGTACAAGAAGTTGCCGCTCTTGTAGTCAGTGGCTTTGTTGGTGGTGTTCATGCCATAAGACACGCGGCCTGCGACGGTCACGCCGGCATCCCAAGTCGAATCGCTGTGTTTGGGGTTCAAGTTGTAAGTCACGGCAACACCAGGGCGCAGCGTGTAGAAATCGCCAAAGCCAGGGTTGGGCCCACGGTTTTTGTCATAAGAGCCAGTGGGCGCAAACAAGGAAACGCCTGCCGCAACTTTCAAGCGATCTTGGTGTCGAACCCAGACGGTGGAAAATTCGGCATCCCCCATGCCAGAGGTTTCCACATTTTGGGTCAGCAAGTAGGCTTGCATGACTTCATTCACTTTGGTGTTGGCCACCGCTGCACCACCGTTCAAAGCAGGCGATGCACTGGCAGGGGTCAGAATGCCCAGGCCTTGCGTGACAGTCACCAAGCGTTTTTGTTGGACGAAAGGCAGATTCACAGCAAATGCAACGCGGCCTTCAGCGTACTTGGTTTCAGTCAAATAACCTGCGACCACACCCAATTGCGTTTGATCTTGATGGAAGGTCCCAGTGCTTGCAGGGAAAACCACTCTGTAAGGCACGGCGGGGTTCAAAACAATTGGCGCAACAGCCTTGCCTAAATCTGCTGGGGTGACGTCATCGCCAGTGGGGCCAGCAATTTTGTCAATGGTGATTTTTGCCAGGCCAGCTGTTGCAAAGAAACCGGGGTTGTCTGCAGGTGCGGCCATCTCACCTCCGAATGCGCCCACGGAAGACTGCCGAAATTTAAAGCTTTCAGCGGCTTGTGCATTCAGGCCTAAGGTCATCAAAGACACGAGCGTCAGTGCGCTCAGAGCGAACTGGCTCGAGGTGGGTTTTTGCATCAGCATCGTCATGAAAGTCTCCAAGGGTTGTTTTGTAATCAGTACACTTGTGTATTGACAAACCACTCTATCACAGCAAAGATGAATCAGTCTCTAGGGTTTTCTCTAGCGTTGCATAACCGCCAAATAAACCATGCCTGAGCATTCACACATGAAACGCCCCACCAAGAAAGACGCCCAGCCAGCCGCAATTGAATCTGCACGCCTGACGCGGGAGGACTGGTTGGACGAAGCTTTCAATGCAGTGGCCCAAGGCGGAATTGAAAAGGTCAAAGTGTTGCTGCTCGCCGAAAAATTGCAAGTCACGCGCGGCAGTTTTTATTGGCATTTTGCTGACCATGCTGACTTGATTGCGAGTTTGTTAGCACGTTGGCGTCTTGATCAAAGTGCCCTGGATGAAAAGCTCAAAGCCCTCAGGAGCAATGACCCGTGCTCGGATCTGGACAGCGTACTCGAACTGGCATTGGCCCATGCGGGGCCCGATTTGCGAAACATGCGCTTCGAATTGGCCTTGCGAGGCTTGGGTCGACGCGATGCGCAAGTGGCTCAGATGTTGGTAGAGGTTGACCAAGCGCGTGTGGATTTGTTTGCAGATAAGTTTTTTGCATTGGTGCAAGACAAAAAGAAAGCCACCGACTTGGCAGCCTTGTTTTATTTGGCCTTGGCCGGGAGTTACCAGGCCTTGGGCAGGCCGGTCAACCCACCTCAGGTGCGCGAATATTTGAAGAGTTTGATCTCACACTACTTGATACACCAACAAGTGTGTGCCTGAGTTTCAAGGCAAGCGCTCAACGCGAGGCATTTGCCATCGCCCGTCAAGCGCCTGGGGCTTTGGCCAATACAAGCGCGCATTGAGTAAAAATGCAGCGCCTTCTTGGACGGGCAGCCAATTCGATTGCTTGGCAGGTTCAGGGCTTTGCGCTTGAATCCAGAGGTCCAATGAGCCATCGGGGTTAAAGAGCAGGGGGTCGCGATCACCCAAGGCAAAGCGATGCAAAGGGTTGTCGATAAAAAAGTCATCTGCGCCATAAGCTGTGATCGACCAGAAGGCCTTCACGGGGGGCAGTTGGGAAGCCTCAAAGTGCAAGCGATAGCGGTGCTTGCCATTCAAGGGTTGGCCTTGATGATCTACGCGGGTGTTGGGATACATTGCGTCTTGTGGCAAATTGGCGCCCAAACCCACACGTGCTACTGCTGCACGCATGTCGTAGTTCATTCCGTATTGCCCCAAGAGCAGCGGCGGCGTGAACCATGCACCGTCTGCGCTGGCTTGTTTCAAAGCTTTGCCCACTTGGCGATCTGCCAACCAGCGCCCCAGTGCCAATCGCCACCTGCCGGGCCAAGCAAGTTGCACGGTTTGCCCAGGCACCAAGCCCAAGCCAGCCATCGCTTGCAGCATCGGCGCATCCTCGGCAGCCCCGGGGTTGTCCGCCATCAAACGCATCAAGCGCACAAAAAAATCTTCGGCTGAAAGCCCCTCCATCTGAGCCAAAGGGCTGATGGGTTGAATGGACTCAATGGACTCAATGGACTCAATGGGGACGCTACCCTTTAATAAAGGGGTCTGTCCCCTTTGTTGTCCCCTTTGTTGTTGCCAGTCGGCCAAGCTTTGCAGGCGCAAGCGGTTTTGTATGCGGTGGACGGCGGGGTAGTCAGCGCTGCCATTGGTTTGGGTGCGTCCAAGCAGCCAAACCATGCGCGTGGGGGAGCGCAGCAGTTCAAGTTCTGGTGGAGCGCTGCCTTGCCAAGTGGGCCCTGCCAGTAAAAAACACCGATCATGCGCGCCACCTTGCCTGGTGCCGGGGGAGGCGAACACATGGGTCCAAGCGTCCATCAATGGGATCAATTCATAGCGCTCGGTGTTGGCGGGCATGTCCAAAACCCAGGGGCCCTCCTGCATGTCGATGAAGGACGATGTGTACAAGGTGTCGGCGTTGGGCCTCACAACCCCTTTGAAATTGGCATCCGGAAATTCGCGCGTGAAGTGCAGTTGATTTTCAGGGCCCATAGACAGGGCACTGTTGGCCCGGGTCAAGTCCATCAACACCAAGGGGTAGCCATACAAATAGGCTTGCGCACCCAGTTTAATTTTGTCAGTTTGTAAATACAAAACTGCGCCGCAGCAGATGATCAGCCCCAAGATCAGACCAGAAGTCCAGCCAAGCCAATGCAGCCCAGAATTTTTCTTCATGGTGGCGGTGGCGCGCGCAGCAAAGTTCTAAAGCCCAAATGGCTGACCGCCAAATCTTCTTCTTGAGGTTGGCGCGAGCCTGCGCGGTAGCGCATGCAGTAATTGGGCGCACACAAAAATGAGCCGCCTTTGATCACACGAAACTGAGTTGCCATGCTCCGAAAGGGCGGCGGGCGTTGCGCGCTATCAGGGTCCACTCCCGCGCTCTTGACAGTTCGGTCAGGAACAAAAGAGTCGGATGTCAACTCCCACACATTGCCCACCATGTCATGCAGACCATAGGCATTGCCTGCATAACAACCCACGGGTGCAACTCCCATGAAGCCGTCTTCCCCTGAATTGGCCATGGGGAATACACCTTGCCAAGTATTGGCTTTCTCGGGTTGGTCATGCTGCGAGGGTAATTCGGCGGCGCCCCCTCTGGCAGCCCATTCCCACTCGGCTTCGCGGGGCAATTCATGGCCTCTCCAGCGCGCATAGGCCAGCGCATCTGCATAGGTGATGTGCACCACAGGAAACGCGCCGCGTCCTTCAATGCTGCTGCCAGGACCGCCCGGATGCCGCCAATTCGCGCCAGGCACATAGCGCCACCATTGCCGCGGATCTTCCATGTTGTGGATGACTTTGGGCATGGTGAAAACAACCGCACCAGCTTGTCGCATGAGTTCCGGTAACTGGGCGTGCAGTTGCGGGTCTGGCGCACGTTCGGCCAATGTGATGTGGCCAGTGGCTTGAACGAATTGGGCAAACTGGTCGTTGGTCACCTCGGTGCGGTCCATCCAAAAACCCTTGACCTTGGTTTTCATGACAGGTTTTTCTTCGGGGTACACCGTGTCACCCATGTCGAAAATACCTGCCGGCACCCATGCCATGCCGGGGTGAGCCGCGCTGCCAGGCACAGGCGGTAATGCACATTGCAAGACTTCTTGCGAAGCCCCTGCACTTTTAGAAGGACCAGCAGGCGCGTTGAAAAAGAAATAAAACACAGCCCCTGCTAAACCCAGAAAACAAGCGACAGTTCCGAGCCAAATCTGGCGAGCAGAGAGCTTCCCGTCAGTTGTACCAATAGGTGTATTCGTCATCGGGAGTTTCTTTTTGATCCAAGGTTTTATCGATGAAGATCGGCGCCTCAATGAAGCTGGGCCACAAGGGCTCAGGCATGCCTTGGTGGTGCTTTTTCAGCATGGCTTGGAGCTCGGCCAATTTGGCTGGTTGCTGCAGTGCTAAATTGGTTTTCTCATGCGGGTCTTTGCTCAAGTCAAACAACCAATTTTTGTCTGGCTTGTTGGCGTGAATCAATTTCCATTGCAGGTGCTGAACGGCACGCAGGGGGCCATCGCGCCAGAACAAGGGGCGTGGGGCGAGGGGTTGAAACGGTTTTTGCAAAGCCGGTAACAAATTGACTCCATCAATCGGTCTGTCGGCGGGCATGCGACCTCCGGCTGCAGCGACCAAAGTGGGCATGATGTCGATGTGCGAAGTGGGCGACTTGAACTGCTGGCTTGGCGGAATATGTTGCGGCCATTTCATGGCCGTGGGCACGCGCAAACCGCCCTCAAAAAAGGTCAATTTCCAGCCGCGATAAGGTTGGTTCACATCGGGTATTCCGATGTAGCCCGGCGCGCCATTGTCACTGGAGAAGTACACCAAAGTATTTTCTTCCAAGCCGTTTTCTTTCAAGGCTTGCATGACGCGCCCCACACTGCGGTCGACCGCGCGGATCATGGCCCCATACACACGTCGGCGATGGTCCTTGATCTGCGGCAGCGCGTCGTAGTCTTCCTTGCTCGCTTGCAGTGGGGTGTGCACGCCCCAGTGTGCCAAGTACAAGAAGAAGGGCCTGTTTTTATTTTTTGCAATGGCATTGACGGCTTCGTCTGTGTAGTAGTCGGTTAAATATTTTTTGGGTTCAAACCAATGGCCTCCATTGAAGCTCACACCAAAGCGCATGTTCGGCCATAAAAAACGGTCGATGGGGTCAAAGTCCTGCTTGGAGTTGACGACCCGGGGGTCTTTCTCGGGCAAATACAGACCGCTTTCCATGAACAAGGTTTCATCAAAGCCTTGGTTGTTGGGGCGCATGTCGGTTGAACTGCCCAAATGCCATTTGCCGATGTGCACGTTGTGGTAGCCGCGCTGTTTCAAAACTTCGGCCAAGGTGATTTCTGATGCCGGCATGCCCAGGTCGTTGAAATCTTTGATGGCGTCGGCTTTTTGCTTGTCAACTTGGATCGGGTGCAAACGGGCAGAATCCGCATACAAGCTGCCAACTACGCGGGCCAATGCGCCGGGTGTGGGCGTGAACTCCACGCCAAAACGCCAAGGGTATCGCCCCGTCATGAGCGCTGCGCGCGAGATGGTGCAAACCGCGCTGCCGGCATAGCCTTGGTCAAAGCGCACCCCATCGCGCGCGATGGAATCGATGTGGGGTGTGGGCACGCCTTCGGCAACTCGCCCGCCGCCGTGCATGCTGACGTCGTTGATGCCCAAGTCATCGGCCAAAATCACAATGATGTTGGGCGGCCTGCTGGCCACGGGAGCGGCAGCTTGGCTGGGGCCCTGGCTCCAAGGCACTGTTTGCGGCTCACTGCGGGGGTGTACAAGGTCGGTGTACCATCCCAGGCTGTACTGAAGGATCAGCAATTTGTTGGCATAGCCGACTGCCAAAAGTGCCAGCACGAGCAAAAAAGCGACCGCAAGTTTATGTCGTAATTTCATGGTCAATGGCGTTATTTACCGTAAAAATAGATTGAATTGCACGCAATACAAGCGCATCAGAGAGCCGCGTGAATTGATTCGGCAACCCAACCCTACACCTGTGTACGGACTGAGTGTAGCCCTTTCAAGCCAATAAAGCTTGGGCAAATTCAATGGCGTCAAATGTTTGCAAATCTTCCAATTGCTCGCCCACCCCTATGAAATAAACAGGGATCGGCCTTTCTCGGGCAATGGCGCACAGCACGCCGCCCTTGGCGGTGCCGTCGAGTTTGGTCACAATCAGCCCCGTCAGGCCCAAGGCCTCGTCAAAAGACTTGACCTGCGCCAACGCGTTTTGGCCCGTGTTGCCGTCGATCACGAGCAACACCTCATGCGGCGCGGTGGGGTCGGCTTTTTGCACCACGCGCTTTATTTTTGTCAACTCTTGCATCAAGTGCAATTGCGTGGGCAAGCGGCCTGCGGTATCGACCAGCACCACATCACGCCCGCGGGCTTTGCCAGCGCTGACGGCGTCAAAGCTGACGGCAGCGGGGTCGCCGCCTTCTTGACTGACAATTTCGACTGTATTGCGCTGCGCCCAGACAGCGAGTTGCTCTTTGGCGGCAGCGCGAAAAGTATCGGCCGCGGCCAGTAACACGCTGGCGCCTTGGTCGGCCAAGTGGTGAGTGAGCTTGCCTATGGATGTGGTTTTGCCAGCCCCGTTCACACCAGCCACCATCAGGACCATGGGTTTTTGTGTGCCAATGACCAAGTTTTTTTGCAATGGCCTGAGCAACTCTGCAATGGCCAGTGTGAGTAAATTTTTGACTTCCAAGGGGTCAATGGTTTTGCTGTCTTTGACTTTTTGTTTCAAGTCCTTGAGCAAAAACTCAGTGGCTTTGACGCCGGTGTCGGCCATCAACAAAGCCGATTCCAGTTCTTCGTAAAGCGCGTCGTCAATTCGTGTGCCGGTGAAAACCGCGCTCAGTCGCCCTCCCGTTTTGCTCAAACCTGCTTTGAGTTTTTGCAGCCAACTTTGACGTTGGGGAGCATCGGGTTGGGGTGAGGATCTGAATAAACTGAACATAAATGGGCACTTGACAACTGGCCCATTCTATGAAAATCAAAGGTGACCCACAATCGCGGGCGCATGGCGCATGTGCAGGGACAAGCCTAAAGCCGCCATGTGGTTGCTGTTGCGCCCCAAAATTATTTCAGCCAGAGGTAAAAATTCTTGCTCTTCGAGCTGTGCATGCGCGGTGTAGCGTGAGACCAAAACTTGCAATGTAAAAGGATCTAACTGATCGTCTTGCCCATGCGCAACCTTTTTCAAGGCAGGCTCGAGTTCGGACCAAAGAAGCTCCAATGCCCGGTGGTCTTCTACCAAGCGGGCAATCAAGTGGTCAACATGAGCGAGCTCTTGGCCTTTTTGCGCGCTGGCATGCACGGCTGGAAATAATTCTTTTTCTTCTTCTTGGTGATGCGCGAGCATGCCATGGTGGAAAAATGCCACGCTTTGCTGCGCAATTTTGCGTGCCAAGGCAGCAGGGCCCAACAAAGCGGGCAACTCGCTCAAGCGATCTAAATGGTTCAGAATGCCGACATGGCAATGCGAAAAGTTGCTCAGTGGGGCATCGGTGTCGATCACGTGATCGGTGCTTGGATTGTTTTTGGAGAGTGTCATGATGTGCTGCAGGCCTTTGAAAAATAGCGTTCAATCTTGATCCGCCATGCGTTCGGTTGACTTTAGGCTTTGGCCTGCGCCAGGGCAAGTTCGAATCGATTGTTTTTTGATCCAAGTCAAGCCCCTGTAAAAGGAGCCGTTAAGCTATCCCCATGAGCACACATCCACGCACAGCGCCCGTCAATGCACAAGGCAAACCCCCGCTGAAAGCCACAAAGCCCCGCGGCTTGGGCAACCCCAGTCACGAGTTGCGCATCATTGGTGGTCAATGGAAGCGCAGCAAATTGGCGGTGCTGGACAAACCGGGCCTTCGCCCCACGCCCGATCGAGTACGAGAAACTCTGTTCAATTGGCTGGGCCAAGATCTGACGGCTTGGCGCTGTGTTGATGCATTTGCTGGAACTGGGGCTCTTGGATTTGAGGCTGCCTCCAGGGGCGCGGCTTCGGTCGTGATGTGTGAACAAGACGCGCAATTGATTGCGCAGCTGACGCAAAGCAAAAATCGTTTAGGCGCTCAAGCCGTCCAAGTCCAACGCGGCGATGCCGTGATGGCCTTGCAGCGCATGGCACCGGCCAGCGTGGATGTGGTTTTTTTAGACCCCCCCTTTGAGGGTGATTTTTTTGCCCCCGCTTTGCTTGCTGCAGCGCGTGCTGTGGTGGCAGGAGGATGGGTTTATTTGGAAGCTCCTGTTCCATGGTCACAAGAGCAAGTTCAAGCCTTGGGATTGCGCCTTGTGCGGCACTTGAAAGCCGGCGCTGTGCACGCGCATTTGCTGCAACGCCCAGTCGAGGGATAATTGCCCTCCTTAACCTCTCAGGAGATGCCCGCATGAGCCGCTCTGTCACTGCTGTTTATTCCGGTACCTTTGACCCATTAACTTTGGGCCACGAAGATGTGGTCTGCCGCGCCGCGCAAATGTTTGACAAAGTGGTTCTGGCTGTTGCCCAAGCCCACCACAAGAAAACTTTGTTCACGTTGGACGAGCGCTTGGCCTTGGCTCGCGAAGCCACCCAAGATTTGGTCAATGTGACGGTTGAGCCTTTTTCGGGCTTGCTGTGTGATTTTGTGCACGCCCAAAACGCCAGAGTCATTGTGCGCGGTTTGCGCAGCGTCACAGACTATGACTACGAAACCCAAATGGCCGGCATGAACCGGCATTTGGCGCCTGAAGTCGACACCATTTTCATGCACACCAGTGCATCGGTGCAGCACATCAGCAGCAGCTTGGTTCGAGAAATTTCCAGTTTGGGGGGCAATGTGCAAGACCTCGTGTCAGCACCCGTTTGGCGCGCGCTTCAAATCAAGCGAAAGTAAGCTGCTCGGGGCCGGTGGCAGTTAAATTTCAGCCGCCTCGATCAAAAAGCGCACACGTCGCTGACCTTGCCATTCGTCAGCGTCCAGTTTGAACGCCAAAGTCACACGCGCTGGCAAAGGCTCAATGCGGCCAAACCAAATGCCATCGACGGGCTGGCCTTGGTGTTTCAATTTGAGCGCCAAATGTTTCTCGCCCACCAAGCGCTGTGAGAGCACTTCAACTTCTTCACTGAACAGGGGCGGTGCAAATCCTTGGCCCCAAACCTCGCGCTGCATCACGTCAATGAATTCTGTGCGGCGGTATTGCGGCAACAAAGGGCCATCGGTTTCCAGTTTGCGTTTCAAAGTGGCTGGAGAAAGCAATTCCGCGGCCACTTGCATGAATGCATTTTCAAAAATATCCAGATGGACTTCTTCTAAACTGCAGCCGGCGGCCATGGCGTGCCCACCAAACCGCAGCAATACGCCCGGGTGGCGTTTGGCCACCAAGTCCAGTGCATCGCGCAAATGAAAGCCCGGAATCGAGCGGCCTGAGCCTTTCAATTCATGTGATTTTCCAGGCGCATTGCTGGCCGCAAACACGAAGCAAGGGCGATGCAATTTGTCCTTGATGCGTGAGGCCACAATGCCCACCACACCTTCGTGAAAATCAGGGTCGAAGACGCAAATGGCGGGTGGTGGCTCCTCGCCTTCCTCAAACAAGGACTCGGCTATTTCCAGCGCTTGCTGGCGCATGTCGCCTTCAATCTCACGTCGCTCACGGTTGATGCCGTCCAAAGTTTTGGCCAGAGCCTCAGCGCGTGCGCTGTCGTCTGTGAGCAAGCATTCAATGCCCAGCGACATGTCTGACAAGCGGCCAGCCGCATTGATGCGGGGACCTAAGGCGAAACCAAAATCAAAGGTGGTGGCATTTTTTGTTTCACGTCCTGCTGCTTTGAACAAAGAGGCCATGCCGGCGGGCAGTGCACCAGCGCGAATACGCTTTAAGCCTTGCGCAACCAAGCGCCGGTTGTTGCCATCTAACTTCACCACATCGGCCACAGTGCCCAGGGCCACCAAGGGCAGCAAACTGTCAAGTTTGGGTTGTTGCGCTGCGGTAAAAACGCCGCGCATTCGCAGTTCAGCGCGCAAGGCCAAGAGCACATAAAACATCACACCGACACCGGCCAAGGATTTACTTTCAAACGGGCAGCCGACTTGATTGGGGTTGACGATCACATCGGCGCTGGGCAATTGTTCGGCAGGCAAGTGATGATCTGTGACCAGCACCAAAAGGCCTAATGCTTGCGCTGCAGCCACACCTTCCAGGCTGGCAATGCCGTTGTCTACTGTGATCAACACATCGGCCCCCATGTCCTTGACGCGCTGCGAGATGGGGGCGGTCAAGCCATAACCGTCAACCACCCGATCGGGCACGATGTAGCTGACCTTTTGCGCGCCCAACATGCGCAGGCCGCGCACGGCCACCGCGCAAGCAGTGGCGCCATCACAGTCGTAATCGGCCACGATGCACAAACTTTTTTGTGCTGCAATGGCATCGGCCAGCAGCACCGCGCCAGCCTGGGCGCCTGACAATGTCGAAGGGGCTAGAAGTTTCCCCAAACCATCGTCTAATTCTTCGGCACTCACAACACCACGGGCCGCAAACAAGCGGGCCAACAAAGGGTGAACGCCAGATTGTTCCAAGGCCCACGCCGCACGGGGGGGGACATCACGGGTCAAAATTTGCATGTGCATGCGTCAATCTATCAAAGCTTTGAGTTCGCGGGCCACGCTGGGGCGCGGGCGCAGGGCATGCCACCAAGTGCGCCAGCCATCAGGCGCTGCTTGGTAATGCCGAGTGTTATTTTCGCTGCACAAAACAAGCGACACCTCCAAATTGTTTGCCAAGGATTGCAGCAACTCGCCACAAAGCCCCGCATCAAGCTGCTGCCAAGCAGCGCACCAAGCCTGGGGGTCTTCGTTCAAGGCCGCTTCGCGCAGGTCTAAGGCGCATTGCTCACTGGCAGGCCCGCTGGCGCTTGACTGGGCGGCAGTGCGGTGCACCCAAAACGAGTTCACCGTCCATCGTCCTTGAGCGCTGCGTTCATTGTTGACAGGGTGGTTGTAAATCAGCATTTGCATTTCACTTTGCAGTCTGCGCAAGGGGGCGGCTTGGGGGGCTTGCGGCATCCAATCGGTCACATCCATGCCGATCACGCGGTCCAAAGAGGCTAACTCCAAGTTTTGAAAAAGCGAACCCGCTGCACGCCAAACCAATGCGCTTTCATAAACCACTTCAATGCCATCTTGGGCAAAGTAGGGTTGCATGGCTTGGAGCAAATCGTGCGACTCCGCTTGACTCAATTGCACTTGCAGGGGGTTGAGCATGACCACGTGGCCCATGCCAATTTGCCAATGGCAGGGCGTCAGGCACACTGCCAAGCCCTGCACGGCGCCTGCGCGCTCATGGGGCATCAAGCCCAAATTCGGCGTGTCAGGGCCATCCTTGAAGCCCTTGTGAAAGGGCATCTTGTTGAGCAAGGTCTGCAGGTTAGGCAAGTGCAGACTCTCAGCTGCTTTTTGCAACTTGGGTGAGACGCTGGCGGCGTAGGCAATCACCAAATGTTGCACCGCGGCAGGGGCTTGTTTGGCTTGTGTTGGGGGGGAGGGCAAACCGTTCGTCATCGGCCTATTGTCCGGGATGCCACAATCCCCCTTTCTGAGAGTCGGTTTGAGCCAGCAACACAGCACAATTCATATGCCTTTTGAAATGCCTTACGAGTGGGTCTTGGGATGGCGCTACACCCGCGCAGGCAGAACCACGCGCCGCAACGGATTCATCTCCTTTATCTCTGGCGTGTCCATGCTGGGCATTGGTTTAGGGGTGGCTGCCTTGGTGATTGTTTTGTCGGTCATGAACGGTTTTCAAAAAGAAGTTCGTGACCGCATGCTCAGCGTGGTCTCGCACATTGAGGTGCTCGCTGTCGATGGCAATGCCTTGAGCGATGTGAACCAAACGCTGCACCAGGTTCGCCAGCACTCCCAAGTCGTTGGGGCGGCGCCCTTCATTTCGGCGCAGGCTTTGTTGGCGCGCGGTGAGGACATGAAGGGTGTGATGGTTCGTGGCATAGACCCAGCCTTAGAGCCTGGCGTGATCGATTTGGCACCCGAGGTGCGCACCGAGAGTTTGAGCCACTTGGTGGCGGGTCAATTTGGCGTGGTCTTGGGTGTGGACTTGGCGCGCCATTTGGGCCTGCGTGTGGGGGACCCCGTCACTTTGATTGCCCCGAGCGGCCAAGTCACCCCCGCCGGCGTGCTGCCGCGGCTCAAGCAAATGACGGTGGTGGGCACCTTCAACTCAGGCCACTACGAATACGACTCCGCCTTGGTGATGGTGCATGTGCAAGACGCTGCCCGCATTTTCCGGCTTGAGGGCCCCACTGGCATTCGACTGAAAATTCGCGACTTGCACCAAGCCCGCGCCGTCGCAGCTGATTTGGCTCAAATGCTGACAGGCCCCTTGGCACTGCGCGATTGGACGCAGCAAAATAAAACCTGGTTTGCCGCAGTGCAAGTTGAAAAACGCATGATGTTCATCATCTTGACTTTGATCGTGGCCGTGGCCGCCTTCAACTTGGTCAGCACCTTGATCATGAGCGTGACCGATAAACGCGCTGACATCGCGATTTTACGAACGCTGGGGGCCAGTCCTGGCAGCATCATGGCGGTGTTTGTGGTGCAAGGCGCCATGGTGGGGGTGATGGGCACATTGGGCGGTTTGCTCTTGGGCTTGTTGATTGCCAACCACATCGATGTGATCGTGCCAGCTTTGGAGGGTTTGTTCCAAGCCAGCTTCTTGCCCAAAGACATTTACCTCATCAGCCACATGCCCAGTGACCCGCAACGCGCCGACATCTTGCCGGTGGTGTTGATCTCCTTGGCACTGTCTTTTGTGGCCACGCTCTACCCCAGTTGGCGCGCCAGCCAAGTCAACCCTGCGGAGGCTTTGCGTTATGAGTAATCCCGTGTTGGAAGTCAAGGCTTTGAGCAAACGTTTTGCAGAAGGCAGCTTGGACGTGACGGTCTTGCAGGGCATCGATTTGACGGTGCAAAGTGGCGAGACCTTGGCCATTGTGGGTGCATCGGGGTCGGGTAAAAGTACATTGCTGCATTTGCTGGGAGGCTTGGACCAACCCAGCCAAGGCCAAGTTTTATTGCAAGGCCAAGACTGGTCAGCGCTCAGCCCTTCAGAGCAAGGGCTCAGGCGCAATCGCAGCTTGGGTTTTGTCTACCAATTTCACCACTTGCTGCCCGAATTCAGCGCCTTGGACAACGTGGCCATGCCCTTGTGGATTCGGCGTGAAGACCGGCAAGCGGCCGCGCAAACGGCGCAGCGTTGGTTGCAAAAGGTGGGCTTGCAGGAGCGTGCGCAGCATCGCCCCGCAGAGCTCTCAGGCGGCGAGCGCCAAAGGGTTGCGATTGCCCGGGCCATGGTCACGCAGCCCGCATGTATCTTGGCCGACGAGCCCACAGGCAATTTGGATCGGGTCACTGCGCAAGCTGTTTTTGATTTGATGCTGCAAACCGCGCAAGATCAGGGCACTGCTTTCGTGGTCGTCACCCACGACCCTCAATTGGCCGCGCGTTGCAGCCGTCAATTGCGTTTGGAGCGTGGCGTATTGCATGCCCATTAAAGCCAGCAGATTTTGATGCGGACCGATCCCATGTGGACCGACAGCCATTGCCATTTAGATGCGCCAGAGTTTGCCCATGATGTGCAGGCTGTCATGTCCCGCGCCCGTGCGCAGGGCGTGGCTTGCTGCGTCATGCCGGCTGTGCAAACAGCAGATTTTGAGCGCCTGCGCCTGTTGGCCCATGAGCTTGACAATGCCTATGCCTTGGGCATTCATCCTTTGTATGTACCGCAAGCCCAGCTTGAAGATTTGGACACATTGGACCGAGCATTGACGCAGCACCAGGCCGACCCCCGTTTGGTAGCGGTTGGCGAGATCGGACTTGATTTTTTTGTGCCGAACTTGTGCGCCCCAGAGATGCGAGAAAAGCAAGAATTTTTTTACCATCGGCAATTGGCCTTGGCTCAAAAGCACAGCTTGCCTGTGATCTTGCATGTCAGGCGCTCGGCCGATCGTTTGCTCAAAGGGCTGCGGCAATGCGCGGTCCAGGGCGGCATTGCGCACGCATTCAATGGCAGTTTCCAGCAAGCACACAACTTCATTGACTTGGGTTTTGCTTTGGGCTTTGGCGGTGCCATAAGCTTTGAGCGTGCTTTGCAATTGCGCCGATTGGCCACCGAGTTGCCCATGTCGGCTGTGGTTTTAGAGACCGATGCACCCGACATCCCGCCGCAGTGGTTGTACCGCACACAAGCGCAGCGTGCGCTCAGCACGCCACCCCTCTCGCCAACCTGCAACGAGCCTTGTCACCTGCCTCGCATCGGCGCTGTGTTGGCGCAACTGCGCGGCTTGGACTTGTCTGAGGTGGCGTGCACCAGCGCAGCCAATGCCGCTCGTGTGTTGCCTCAATTAAGCCCTTTGTTGGCCCACCATGGCGGGCTCACAGCGCCTTGAATTGTTCTCCAATGAAATCTTCCAAAACAGCTGTCCCATTGCCAGAAGTTAATTTCTCAGAAGACGGGGAGGTGCGTTATTTGCATCTGGGCACGCCTTGGATTCAAGGCTCTATGCGCATTGACCAACCCTTTGAAATTGAACTCGAATACGTGCAGCGCATGATGGCCGGCTTGCTGTTTGTCAGCAGCCCCTCAGTGGCCGGCCGGCACGCCATGCAACTGGGTTTGGGTGCAGCCACGCTGACCAAGTTTTGTTACAAAAAACTGCGCATGACCTGCACTGCCATTGAGCTCAATCCTGGTGTGTTGCATGCCTGCCGCGGGTGGTTCAAATTGCCCGCCGAAGGCCCTCGATTGCGGGTGGTTTTGGCTGACGCAGCAGAAGAAATCAAAAGCCAAGAATGGCAGGGCACGGTCGATTTGCTGCATGTCGATTTGTACGACCACGAGGCTGCAGCGCCGGTCTTGGACAGCGCTGACTTTTACCAGCAGTGCCGCGCCTTGCTAAGCGACGAGGGCAGCATGACGGTGAATTTATTTGGCCGGGCCGCCAGCTTTGAGCGCAGTCTCGCCAAAATGGCCGAGGCCTTTGGCCAAGAGGCACTGTGGGCCTTCAAGCCCACGCGCGAAGGCAACACGGTGGTACTGGCCCTGCGCCAAGCACAGCAGCCCAAACGTGAATTGTTGCTGGCCCGAGCACAAGAAATTGAGACCCGATGGGGCTTGCCATCCCATAAATGGCTCAGAAGCTTCAAGCCATGGGTCAAATAAGGCACGAAAACAAGGGTTAACCATGGGTGTTGGGGTGCAAGTTCTGCCTAGTAAGTGAAATCCACAATCGCAATGGGTTCGAATGCCCCCAGAATCGCGCCATCCCTTACTTTTTGGAGGAGCGTTACTGTGCATATCAAAAGTCAAAAAGACTTTGCATCCGGGCTTGTGTACACCATCATTGGTGCTGCATTTGCTTATGGGGCAACAAGTTACACCATCGGATCAGCTGCCCGCATGGGGCCAGGTTATTTCCCACTCTTGCTGGGCATCATTTTGGCGCTGATCGGTTCGGTGGTGCTCTTCCAGTCATTGGCGGTTGAAACGCCTGATGGCGATCACATTGGCGGTTGGGCTTGGAAGCCACTGACTTACATCATTGTTGGCAACTTGTTGTTCGGTATTTTGCTTGGTGGTCTGCCCAGCATCAAATTGCCTGCCATGGGTTTGATCATTGCCATCTACGGCACCACGGTGGTGGTCAGCATGGCGGGTGACGAATTCAAGTTGAAAGAAGGCTTGATCTTGGCAACGGTTCTTTCTGTGATCAGTTACCTGGCTTTCATCATGCTGCTCAAACTGCAGTTCCCTGTGTGGCCTACATTCATCAGCGGCTAAGGAGTCAAAAACTATGGAACTTTTTAACAACTTGGCACTGGGTTTTGGGGTGGCTTTCACTTTCCAAAATCTGATTTACGCGTTCATTGGCTGCATGCTGGGCACCTTGATTGGTGTCTTGCCCGGCATAGGCCCAGTGGCCACCATTGCCATGCTTTTACCCGCCACCTATGCTTTGCCGCCCATTGCGGCTTTGATCATGTTGGGCGGCATTTATTACGGCGCCCAATACGGGGGCTCTACCACGGCCATCTTGGTCAACCTGCCGGGCGAATCGTCTTCTGTGGTCACGGTCATTGATGGCTATCAAATGGCCCGAAAAGGCAGGGCCGGCCCTGCCTTGGCTGCGGCCGGTTTGGGATCCTTCTTCGCCGGTTGTGTGGGCACTTTGATTTTGGCCGCTTTTGCCGCCCCATTGACCGAAGTGGCGTTCAAATTTGGCCCGGCTGAGTATTTTTCGCTCATGATTTTGGGCTTGATTGGCGCGGTGGTCTTGGCTTCAGGCTCATTGATCAAAGCGGTGGGCATGATTGTCCTGGGCTTGCTTTTGGGCTTGGTTGGAACCGACGTCAATTCGGGTGTTGCGCGCTACAGCTTTGACATTCCTGAACTGACAGATGGCATTGGCTTCATCACCATTGCCATGGGTGTTTTTGGCTATGGCGAGATCATTGCCAACCTTTCAAAACCAGAAGATCAACGCGAAGTTTTCACTGGCAAAGTCACGGGTTTGTTCCCGACCAAGGAAGACTTTAAAAATATGACTCCGGCGGTTTTGCGCGGCACAGCGATCGGTTGCATGTTGGGCATCTTGCCCGGTGGTGGTGCCTTGCTGGCGGCTTTTGCGGCATACACGATTGAGAAGAAAACCAAGCTTCGCCCGGGTGAAGTTCCTTTTGGTCAAGGAAATATTCGCGGCGTTGCAGCGCCGGAGTCAGCCAACAATGCGGGTGCGCAAACTTCCTTCATTCCATTGCTCACCTTGGGTATTCCGCCCAACGCCGTGATGGCCTTGATGGTGGGCGCCATGACCATCCACAACATTCAACCGGGCCCGCAGGTCATGACCAGCAACCCTGAGTTGTTTTGGGGCTTGATTGCTTCCATGTGGATTGGTAATTTGATGCTGGTGATTTTGAACCTGCCCTTGATTGGCATGTGGATCAAATTGCTCACAGTGCCTTACCGCTGGTTGTTCCCTGCCATCGTGCTGTTTTGCGCAATCGGTGTGTACTCCACCAACAACAACACGTTTGATATTTGGCTGGTGGGTGCTTTTGGTGTGATCGGCTATGGGTTCATCAAACTGGGCATGGAGCCTGCGCCCTTGCTGCTGGGCTTTATTTTGGGCCCCATGATGGAGGAGAATCTGCGCCGAGCCCTGTTGTTGTCTCGCGGAGATTGGACCGTTTTTGTCACACGTGGTTTGTCGGCCAGTTTGTTGGCGGTGGCTGCTGTGCTTTTGATCGTGGTCATGCTGCCTTCGATCAAATCCAAGCGTGAAGAAGCCTTTGTCGAAGAGTGATTGTTTGACGCAGGCCCCAGCCTGAATCGAGGCAATCCAACGGCACCTTCGGGTGCCGTTTGATTTTCAGCCAGGCCCTGTGAGTTCTTCTCCAACGAATCCTGCCAAAATAAGCACATTGACATTGTGGATTGCGACTTATGACTTTTGATTTCAACACGCCTTATGCCAGTCACCGTTTGCCGCTGTTTGCGCGCAATGTGGTGTCCACCTCGCACCCCTTGGCCGCGCAGGCGGGTCTGCGCATGATGCTCAAAGGCGGCAATGCGGTGGACGCCGCTGTGGCTGCTGCTGCGGTCCTGACAGTGACCGAGCCCGTCAGCTGCGGCTTGGGGTCAGACGCCTTTTGCATTTTGTGGGATGGCCAAAAGCTGCATGGTTTGAACGCTTCGGGCCCTGCGCCGCAGACTTGGACGCCCGAGTATTTTCATCGCAAATACGGCGCGCATGAGCTCAACCCACCCAAGCGGGGTTGGGACTCTGTCACTGTTCCTGGCGCCGTCAGCGCATGGGCGGCCTTGAGCGAGCGCTTTGGCAAATTGCCCTTTGCTGACTTGATGGAGCCAGCCATCGAGATTGCAGAGCGGGGCTATTTGATGCCTGTTGTGGTCCAGCAAAAATGGGCCGCGGCCACCCCCTTGCTTCAGGACTTGCCCGGTTTTGCACAGAGCTTTTTGCCATGGGGCCGTGCACCCAACGTGGGGGAATTATTTCAATTCAAAGCGGCCGCCCGTGGTCTCAAAGCCATCGCACAAAGCAAGGGGCGCGCTTTTTATGAAGGTGAAATCGCCCAAGCCTTGGTGCAGTTTTCAGCACAGCATGGCGGCTCCATGAGCTTGCAAGATTTGGCGCAATACAGGCCAGAGTGGGTCACCCCCATCGAGCAAAAATACCGCGGCTACAGTTTGCATGAAATCCCGCCCAATGGCCAAGGCATTGCAGCTTTGATTGCTTTAGGCATTTTGGAAAATTTCGATGTCGCTGGCATGGCTGTGGACGGTGTTGACTCGCAGCATTTGCAAATCGAGGCCATGAAGTTGGCCTTTGCCGATGTCTACCGTTACGTTGCAGACCCGCGTTCCATGGACATCACACCCGCTCAAATGTTGGACCCTGCCTACTTGAAGAGCCGTGCCAATTTGATTGACCTGAAGAAAGCCCAAAACTTCCAAGCCGGCAACCCCGTCAAAGGCGGCACCATTTATTTAACCGCTGCCGATGAAAATGGCATGATGGTCAGCTTCATCCAGAGCAACTACATGGGCTTTGGTTCCGGGGTGGTTGAACCCACGTATGGCATCAGTTTGCAAAACCGTGGCTTTGGTTTCAGTGTCAACCCCAATGGCTTGAACCCGGCCAATTTGGTGGCCCCTGGCAAGCGACCTTTTCACACCATCATTCCTGCTTTCTTGACCCAAGGCGGCCAACCCGTGATGAGCTACGGCGTGATGGGCGGCAACATGCAACCGCAAGGACACATGCAAACTTTGGTGCGCATGCTCGACTACAAACAGAACCCGCAAGCCGCATGCGATGCGCCACGCTGGCGCTTCAATGAAGGCTTGTCCATCAATGCTGAAGCCGACATGAATGCCCAAACGGTTCAAGGCCTGAACCAGCGCGGGCATCAATTGGAAGTGATCAACGATTCTTACCAAGACTTTGGGGCAGGCCAGTTCATTTGGCGCATGGGCGACCCCAAAGTGCAGGGCTATGTGGCCGCCAGCGATGCCCGCCGTGATGGTCAGGCGGTTGGTTTTTGAACTACACCCAACCAACGCAACTTACATCAGGGTTGCTTCTGGCGGCAGGGGGTGCGGTGGCCTTCAGCGGCAAGGCCATCATCGTCAAACTGGCTTACCGGTACGGTGTGGACGCCATCACCTTGTTGATGTACCGCATGCTGTTTGCTTTGCCCTTTTTTCTGGTCTTGGCGTGGTGGTCCGGTCGCGGCAAACCTGCTTTGACGCGGGCTGATATTTGGGGCGTGATTGGGTTGGGCTTTACGGGCTATTACTTGTCGAGTTTTTTAAATTTTTTGGGGCTGCAATACATCAGTGCTTCGTTCGAGCGTTTGATCTTGTACCTCAGCCCCACGCTGGTCTTGCTGCTCGGATCTTGGTTTTTCAAAAGGCCCATCACGCAGCGGCAACTGACCGCCATGGCAGTCAGTTACAGCGGCGTGTTGTTGGTGTTTGGCCATGAGGTTTCCCTGACCGGCCCGCAAGTGGTCTTGGGTGCTGCGCTGGTCTTTGCTGGTGCAGTGATCTACGCTATTTATTTGACCTACAGTGGGCACTTGGTGCAGCGCTTGGGTGCCATGCGGCTGGCAAGTCTGGCCACATCGGTGGCTTGTTTGTTTTGTTTGCTGCAGTTCGTCATTTTCAAGCCTGTCAGCGCTTTGAATGTAGCTCCGCAAGTGCTGTGGCTGTCAGTTTTGAATGCGACGGCCTGCACTGTATTGCCTGTGCTACTGGTGATGATGGGCATTGAGCGCATTGGCCCCGGCCTGACTGCGCAAGTCGGCATGATTGGCCCCATGTCCACGGTGGCCATGAGTGCATTGATTTTGGGTGAGAGTTTTAATATCTGGATTTTGGCTGGCACGGCCTTGGTGCTGGGGGGTGTTTTTTGGGTCACACGCACTCCATTGCCCATCCAAGATGTTGGATCGGTTAAGCCAGAACTTAAAATTTAAGTCAAAATTGACATTCAATAACTGGAGCACAGCAGCATGGATTTAGGCATCAAAGGAAAATGGGCTTTGGTTGGCGGCGCCAGCAAGGGCTTGGGCTGGGGCTGCGCGCGCGCGCTGGCTTTGGAAGGCGTCAACGTACTCATGGTGGCACGGGGGGCCGAAGTTTTGCATGCGGCTGTGGCAGATTTGGAAAAAGAAGTGCCTGCGGGCGTGAAGCTCATTGGGCTGGCTGCAGACATCACCACCCCCGCAGGACGCGAGGCTATTTTCTCGGCAGCGGGTGGCCCGGGCCGTGACTTTGACATCGTGGTCACCAATGCAGGCGGCCCACCGCCTGGTGATTTCCGAGACTGGGACCGTGAGGCTTGGCTCAAAGCCATCGACGCCAACATGCTCACCCCGATTGAATTGATCAAAGCCACGGTCGACGGCATGGCCGCGCGCGGTTTTGGTCGTATCGTCAACATCACTTCCAGCGCCGTCAAAGCACCGATCGACATCTTGGGCTTGTCCAATGGTGCGCGCAGTGGCTTAACGGGGTTTGTGGCGGGCGCATCGCGCAGCAAAATTGCTGCTCAAGGCGTGACCATCAACAACTTGCTGCCGGGTAAATTCGACACCGATCGCTTGAAAACCACGCTGGGTACTGCCGCCCAAAAAATGGGCAAAAGCATCGAAGAACTTCGCCAACAGCATCAAGCAGCGGTGCCGGCTGGGCGGTTTGGCAATCCGCAAGAGTTTGGTGCCATTTGCGCTTTTTTATGCAGCCAGCAAGCGGCCTACATGACCGGCCAGAACGTTTTGGCCGATGGCGGCGCCTACCCCGGCAGCTTTTAAGGGGGTAAGCGCCCAGGCTGGTTTTAGGGCCTTGAAGAGACCACAATCCCGCCCACGATCAAGCCAAAGGCCAGTCCGTGGAAGGCTTGGGGCAGCTCACCCAAAAATGCGGCTGACAAAATGGCCGCAAACAAAGGTGTGAGGTTGGCAAAAAAACCGGCCAATGCGGGGCCAGCGTTTTGCACGCCCAAGCCCCAGCACCGGTAGGCCAGCACAGAAGGTCCAATGGCCACAAAAGCCAAGGCGGCATACAAAGGCGGGCCCCAAGTGATGTGTGCATCGGTCAGGCTCCATTCGGCACCAGCGAACAGGCCTGCCCAGCCCACACCAAATAGCACCTGGCCCAGTAAAAATGCAGCCCAGTGGTTGCGAATGGCCTGGGGCTCAGTGCGCACTGTCAACAGCCAGCTGTACAAAGCCCAGCAAGCGGTGGCCACCAAAATGTACACATCACCCACGACAAATTGAACTTGGACCAGTTGCGCCCATTGCCCGCGCGAGAGCACCACCAAGACCCCGGTGATGGACAGCACGGCTCCTAGCCATTGGGAGCGGCGCACCGGTGTTTTGAAAAACAAGGCCCCGATCGCCAGCATGAACACCGGGGTGCTGGCGGCCACCAGCGTCACGTTCAGGGGCGTTGAGGTTTGCAAAGCCAAGTATTGAAGGGCGTTGTAGCAGCCCACGCCCAAAAAACCGAGCAAAGCAAAACGCCGCCAATGGGGCCACAAAGCGCTCTTTGCGCGCAGCAAATGCCCTGCCAGCGGCCATAAAATCAAAAGAGCGATCAGCCAGCGCAACAAGTTCAAAGTGATGGGGGGCACCAAATCGCCTACCAAGCGGCCAACCACGGCATTGCTGGCCCACAGGAAGGGGGGCACGGTGAGCATCAAAGCGGTGCTGAAAGAAAGTTTTTGTGTCATGCCTGTGACTCTAACGCCTTTGCCCCCAGCTTGTTGTTCGACAAAACTTTTGAATTCGTGGCAAAGTTCGGGCAGCGATTTTTTTATTGTGTTGTTGAGCTTGAATTGGAGATTCCCATGAGCCTCGTCGTCCAAATTGACCAAAATGGTGGTCCTGAAGTATTGAAACTGGTGGAGGTCAGCGTGGGCCAACCCGGCCCCGGTGAAATCCGCATTCGCCACAAAGCCATTGGCTTGAACTTCATCGATGTCTACCAGCGCAGCGGGCTGTACACCTTGCCCATGCCCTTGAAACTGGGCATGGAAGCTTCGGGCATTGTTGAGGCGGTGGGTGAGGGCGTGACGCATTTGAAGGTGGGCGACCGCGCCGCTTATGCCAGCCAACCCCCTGGCAGCTATTGCCAAGAGCGTGTCATGCCTGCCAAGTGCGTGTGCAAATTGCCTGACGATATTTCGTTTGAAACAGGTGCGGCCATGATGCTCAAAGGCTTGACAGCGCAATATCTGCTGCTCAAAACTTTGCCAGTTCAAGGCCTTGAAAAAGGTGATTTTGTTTTGTTCCACGCCGCAGCAGGCGGAGTAGGTTTGATTGCTTGCCAATGGGCCAAGGCCTTGGGCTTGCGCTTGATTGGCACAGCCGGAACCGATGCCAAATGCCAACTCGCATTGGCCAACGGGGCCGAGCATTGCATCAATTACAGCACTGACGATTTTGCCGTGCGCGTCAAAGAGATCACGGGCGGCAAAGGCCTCAAAGTGGTTTACGACTCAGTTGGCAAAGACACCTGGGACAAGTCATTGGACTGCTTGCGCCCATTTGGTTTGATGGCCACCTTTGGCAATGCCTCTGGCGCAGTGCCGCCTTTTGCGCCTGGCATTTTGGGCAACAAAGGCTCTTTGTACGTGACACGTCAGACCTTGTTCACCCACATCACCACGCGCGAGAGCACGCAAGCCATGGCCGACGATTTGTTTGCGGTGGTGCAAAGCGGCAAAGTGAAAATTCACATTGACCAACAATTCCCCTTGGCTCAAGTGCAAGAGGCGCACCGCGCCTTGGAAGCACGGCAAACCACGGGCTGCACCATTTTGACCTTGTAACCCTTTGATCTGCGCAAGCCTCAAGTTTGGCGCGGTAGGCCTTTTTATCTGCCGCGCCGCACCCTGAGCAACTCGTCCAAGATCAGCAAGGCCGCGCCCACGCTGATGGCGCTGTCGGCCACATTGAAGGCGGGAAAGTGCCAAGTGCCCCAGTAGAAATCTAAAAAATCAATCACGTGGCTGTACAGCAGGCGGTCCATCACATTGCCCAGCGCGCCGCCCAGCAACAAGGCCAATGCCAGGCTGAAAAGTTTCTGCCCTGCGTGCGAGCGCAGCATGTAGATCATCCACAAAGCGGCGGCAAGGCCTAAGCCCGTGAAAAACCATCGCTGCCAACCACCCGCGTCAGCCAAGAAAGAAAAAGCCGCGCCTGCGTTGTGCACACGCACCAGGTTAAAGAAGGATGTGATGGGGACACTGTCACCCAGCCTGAAGGCGCCCGTGATCCAAATTTTGCTGACTTGATCGAGCAGAAAAATGATCAAGGCCGTGCCCAGCCAAACCCAGCTATCCGGGCTGGCGCGTAAAAATCGAGAAGTGCGTGCCATGGTGGGTGCAGCGTTCAGTCAGTCAGAGGTTTGAAACATTTGCATCAGGCAAATTGCCGTGTCTCACCTGCGCCGTGCAAGTTGCTGTTGCATCGGCCGCACAGTGTGGGGTGCTCTGGGTTCACGCCAACATCTGGCGCGTAGTGCCAGCAGCGCTCACACTTGGTGTCTTGGCTGACGGTGACCGTGGCGATCAATTCCGGGCCACTGAGCAAAGTGAGGTGGGACGTGATGAACACAAACTTCAAGTCGTCATCGAGGCTGGCCAGCAATGTGTGGTCTTCGGGAGGTGCTTGCAAGCTCACCGATGCTTGCAAGGAGGCGCCCACTTTGCCATCAGCGCGCAAAGTTTCAATGTCTTTGTTGACGCTGTCGCGAATCTCGCGAATGCGGCCCCACTTGGTCATCAATGCGGCATCGACCGAGCCCAAGTCGTTGAATGTTTCCATGAAGATCGATTCTGAATGGCCCACTGTTTGCCATGCTTCTTCGGCCGTGAAACTCAAGAAAGGCGCCATCCAGCGCAACATGCTGTGCGTGATCTGGTGCAGTACGGTTTGTGCAGAGCGGCGCGCCAATGAGTTGGCGGCGCTGGTGTACAAGCGGTCTTTGAGCACATCCAAATAAAATGCGCCCAAGTCTTCCGAGCAGTACACCTGCAATTTAGAGACCACAGGGTGAAATTCATAAACTTGAAAATGCGCCAAGATGTCGGCTTGCAACTGGGCCGCTTGGCTCAATGCATAGCGGTCGATTTCGAGCAACTGCGCGGTAGGCACCGCGTCTTTGGCAGGATCAAAGTCGCTCACATTGGCCAGCAAAAAGCGCAAGGTGTTGCGAATACGGCGGTATGCATCGACCACGCGCGCCAAGATTTTGTCGTCAATGTTCAGGTCGCCCGAGTAGTCTGTGGAGGCCACCCACAGGCGCACAATTTCTGCGCCCATTTTGTCGGTGATCTCTTGGGGCACCATCACGTTGCCCAAGCTTTTGCTCATCTTGCGGCCTTGCCCGTCGGTGGCAAAACCATGTGTCAATAAACCGCGGTAGGGCGCGCGGTCATACAAGGCGCAGCCAAGCAACAGCGAGCTGTGAAACCAGCCGCGGTGCTGGTCGTGGCCTTCCAAATACAAGTCGGCCTCTGGCCCCGCATCATGAAAGGGCGGTCGGTCATAGGCGCCTTTGTGGCTGCCGCGCAGCACATGCTCAAAGGTTGAGCCGGAGTCAAACCAGACTTCCAAAATGTCCGTGCTCTTGGTGTAAAGCGGCGCATCGGCTTCGCCCAAAATTTCTTGTGCCGTGACCCGGCTCCATGCCTCGATGCCGCCTTGCGCCACAATGCTGGCGGCATGGTCCAAGATGTCCATGGTGCGCGGATGCAACTCGCCAGAATCTTTATGCAAGAAAAATGGCACTGGCACGCCCCAGCTGCGCTGGCGCGAGATGCACCAGTCTGGGCGATTGGCGATCATGTCGCGCAAGCGTGTCTTGCCGTTTTCAGGGTAAAACTGGGTTTGATTGATCGCTTGCAGCGCCAGTTGGCGCAGCGTCATGGGCGCTTTGTCTTTGGTAAAGACGCCTTCGCCTTCGTCCATGCGCACAAACCACTGTGCGGCGGCGCGGTAGATCACGGGGGTTTTGTGCCGCCAGCAATGCGGGTAGCTGTGCGTGATGCCAAAGGTGGCCATCAAGCGATTGCTTTCACCGAGCACTTCAATGATGCGAGGGCAGGCTTTCCATATGTTCATGCCACCAAACAATGGCAGATCTTCGGCGTAGCTGCCGTTGCCTTGCACCGGGTTCAAAATATCGTCGTAAGCCAAGCCATTGGCCACGCAAGAGTTAAAGTCATCCACGCCATAAGCGGGTGACGAGTGCACGATGCCCGTGCCGTCTTGCGCGCTGACGTAGTCCGCCACATAGACGGGAGCCAAACGGCGGTAACCCTCGTGCACATCGTACAAGGGGTGTTTGAAATTCAGGCCCCCTAATTTGGCGCCCGTGGTGATCGCCACCACCTTGCCTTGCAGCGCATAACGCTCTAGACATTTTTCCACCAAAGACTCGGCCAGCACCAAGAGGCCGCGTGCTGTCTCGACCAAGGCATAACTCAATTCGGGGTGCACATTCAAGGCTTGGTTGGCTGGCAAGGTCCAAGCGGTGGTGGTCCAGATCACCACAAATGCGGATTTGGCGTGACCGGGCAAGCAAGCCAGATCAAAGGCTTTGGCCAATGCATCCAGGTCGCCCGATTCAAAGGCCACGTCCAACGTGTCGCTTTTTTTGTCAGCGTATTCAATTTCAAATTCGGCCAGTGAAGAGCCGCAATCAAAGCACCAGTACACGGGCTTTAAACCGCGGTAGACAAAGCCGCGCTCGATCACGCGTTTGAAAGCGCGGATCTCGCCGGCTTCGTTGGCAAAGTCCATGGTGCGGTAGGGCCGCTCCCAATCTCCCAAGACCCCTAAGCGTTTGAAATCTTCGCGTTGCTGGTCAATTTGTTCGGTGGCAAAGGCGCGGCTTTTGGCCTGCATGTCGTCACGGCTGAGTTTGCGGCCATGCAATTTTTCAATGGCGTTTTCAATGGGCAAACCGTGACAGTCCCAGCCCGGAATGTACTGCGCATCAAAGCCGGCCAATTGCTTGGATTTGACAATCATGTCTTTGAGCACTTTGTTCACGGCGTGACCAATGTGCAATTTTCCATTCGCATAAGGCGGGCCATCGTGCAAAACAAACAAGGGCGCACCTTTGCGGGCCACGCGCAGCTTTTTATAAAGGCCTTGCTCGTCCCAATTCTTCACCCAAGCAGGTTCGCGTTTGGGCAGATCGCCGCGCATCGCAAAGGCAGTGTCGGGCATATTCAAGGTGGCGCGGTAATTTGTTTTGTTTTCAGACATGGATCAGTTCATCAAAGGTTTGGCACAGCGCCCGGCGGGCACATCTCAAAGAGCGAGCGATTTAAATTCGGTCGCGTGAAGTTTGCCGGTGCGTTTGGCCATGGCGCGACGCAAAAAAAGCACGCGCATCATCGCAGTCCTTGGCAATGCCCTGGGTCAGGGCTTCCAGACTGTCATATTTCAGTTCATCGTGTAATTTGTGCAACAGGTCCACACGGATGATTTTACCGTAGCCCTCCTCGGGGCCCAGTTGGCGGGGCCAATCCAGGCAATGGGTTTCGAGCAAGACACGCCCACCGTTGACATCGGCCGGGTCTAAGGAGGGCCGAATGCCCAAGTTGGCCACCCCTGGCAGGGCTTGCTCAGTCAGGCCGTGCACCAAGACATTGAAAATGCCGCTGGCAGCCGGTTTCCAGTGGCTAAAGCGCAGGTTCAAGGTGCGAAAACCGTCGGCTTTGTCGGGGCCAGAAGCTCCCAGTGCTCGCCCTAGCTGGCGTCCATGCACCACATGCCCGCTGATGCTGTAGGGCCGGCCCAACAAACTGGCGACCCCTGACATGTCGCCTTGAAACAGGGCATCGCGCACGGCCGAGCTTGAAACCCGCAGGCCGTGGACTTCGTAGCTGTTCATGCGGGCTACATCAAAGCCCAGGCGTTGTCCGGCCTCGTCGAGCATGGCGTAGTCGCCTGCGCGTTTGGCGCCAAAGCGAAAATCATCTCCCACCAGCAAATAGCGGGTGCCCAAACCTTTGAGCAGCACTTCGTGGATGAAGGCCTCGGGCGTTTGACTGGCCAAGCGTGCGTCAAAGGGCAGCACCACAGTTTGGTCAATGCCGCAGCTTGCCAACTCGCTGAGCTTGTCGCGCAGCGTGGCGATGCGGGCGGGCGCCAGCTCAGGCTTGTTCAACAGTTTGGCGAAAAAATCACGCGGATGCGGCTCAAACGTCATCACGCAGCTGGGCACGCCGCGGTGCGCAGCCTCGCTTCGCAGCAGAGCCAGCATGGCTTGGTGCCCGCGGTGCACGCCGTCAAAGTTGCCGATGGTCAGGGCGCATGCGCTGGCCCTTTCGGGGTGGTGAAAGCCGCGTAAAACCTTCATGCCTTGCCTGTCAATAAGAGGTCATCCATACAGGGTATATTGTGACTGACCAGAAAAACTGGCCTGTTCTCGTTGCTTGTCATGGTTTTAACCGTTTGATGGAGGCGCTTGTGAAGGTCTTGAAGTTATCGGCTCAAGGGTTGCCGCAGTCTTGGATATCGCTGGAACAAGCGGTGGTTCATTACGCGGCGCAAGATGTTCGCTGGGAGGCGGGGCAGCAAATTGCTGTGTTTCATGGTGGGCATAACGCATTGACCGGCGCGCAGTCCATCATCACAGTCAACAGCATCATTGGCACGCGCGGGGTGCACGGTATCAACCCCTTTGAGTTGCGCCCAGGCCTGACCAACGGCAAACTCTTTACCCGTGATCGCAACGTTTGCGCTTACTGCGGTAACCACTTTCACGAGACAGAGCTTACGCGTGAGCACATCGTGCCCTTTGCCCAGCACGGCATCGACACTTGGATGAACGTGGTCACCGCGTGCCGTGCCTGCAACCACCGCAAAAGCAGCCGAACCCCCGAGCAAGCTGGCATGCCGTTGCTCTACACGCCTTACGTGCCCAGTTTGTGGGAGGATTTTATTTTGCGCAATCGCCGAATTTTGTCGGACCAAATGGAGTTCTTGATGGCCCATGTGCCGCAAAACTCCAGGTTGTTGGCATGAGCGTTCTCAAGCAAACACGCCCGCGGTGTCTTGCATAGCATGTGAGACTTGGCCCAAGTGGTGCAAGGTGTCGCCAAACGACATTTCAAGTTGAGTTAACTTTTTAAAGTAATGACTCACGATGTACTCGTCCGTCACGCCAATGCCGCCGTGCAATTGCACCGCTTGTTGCCCCACATACCGCATGGAAACGCCCAGTTGGTATTTGGCACGGGCCATCGCTTGGTGTCGCTCGCTCGCAGGCGCATTCAACTTCAAGCTGGCGTAGTAACTCATTGAGCGGGCCAATTCAAGTTGCATTTTCATGTCGGCCACGCGGTGGCGCAAGGCTTGAAAGCTGGCAATGTTGACATTGAATTGTTTGCGCGTGTTCATGTAATCCACGGTGATGGCCAAAGTCTTGTCCATCACGCCAATGGCTTCTGCGCAGACACTGGCAATGCCGATGTCAAGTGCGTGCTCAAGCGCCGTCAAACCTTCCAAGGTCACGCACTCTGCCGGCGTTTGATCGAGCACCAACTCTGCCGCGCACGCGCCGTCTTGCGTGCCATAGCCACGGGTGCTCAGACCTTTGCTGCCGCGAGCAATCAAGAAAAGCGCGAGCTTGCCATGGACCATGGCGGGAACCAAAAGGCCATCGGCATGATCGCCCACTGGCACCACACTTTTGCTGCCGGTCACTGACCATTGACCACCTTGTTGCTCGGCCACAGTGGCGCAATGGGCCGCGTTGTAGCGCGACTTGCGCTCTTGGTGTGCCAGCACCACCACAGCTTGGCCGCTGGCAATGCGGGGCAGCCAGTTGGCTTGCAAAGCTGCAGGCGCATAGCCTTGCAGCACCGCCCCAGCGATCAAAGCCTGGCCCAGGGGCTCGAGCACAATGCCGCGCCCCAACTCTTGCATGACCACCATGCCCTCAACCGGCCCCATGCCCATGCCGTCATGGTCCGGGCTCACGTACAGGCCTGTCAAGCCCAGTTCTGCCAATTCGGTGTACGCCGCCCGGTCAAAGCCCCCCGCGCTGGTGATCGCGCGTCGACGCTCAAATGTGTAGCCCTTGTCCACCCATTTGCACACAGCATCGCCCAGTTGGGTTTGGTCGTCAGAAAAATCGAAGTCCATGGGTTGTCCTTAGCCTAAAACGGTTTGCGCCACGATGTTGCGCTGCACTTCATTGCTGCCGCCATAGATCGTGGTTTTGCGTAAATTGAAATAGTTGGCTGCCAGCGGCGCATTGCCCACCTCGGCGCCAGGGAAGTCGCCTTGCCATCCTGCATCCATGGCTTCGAAAATAAAGGGCAAGCTGAATGGCCCGGCTGCCAGCATCATCAGTTCCGAGTAACGCTGTTGAATCTCGCTGCCTTTGATTTTCAAAAGGCCTGCAATGTCGAGCGAATTTTTGCCTGATTTTTCGGCCGACAAAACCCGCAGCACCAGCATCTCCAGCGCCACGATGTCGACTTCGAGTTTGGCAATCTCATCGCGAAAACGCATGTCGTCGTAGACGCCTTCGGTTTTGGCAATGCGCTTTAAGCGCTCAAGTTCACGCTTGGCGCGGTTCACATCGGCAATGTTGGTGCGCTCGTGGGCCAATAAATGTTTGGCGTAGTTCCAGCCTTTGTTTTCTTCGCCAATCAAGTTCTCAAGAGGCACCTGCACATTGTCAAACCAGACTTCGTTGACTTCGCATTCGCCGTCAAGCAGTTTGATGGGGCGCACTGTGATGCCTGGCGTTTTCATGTCGATCAATAAAAATGAAATGCCGGTTTGAGGTTTGCCTTCATTGCTGGTGCGCACCAAGCAAAAAATCCATTCGCCGTATTGGCCCAAAGTAGTCCAGGTTTTTTGGCCGTTCACCACATAATGATCGCCAACCCGTTCGGCGCGTGTTTTGAGTGAGGCCAAATCGGAGCCCGAGCCCGGTTCACTGTAGCCTTGGCTCCACCAAACTTCGCCGCTGGCGATGCCGGGCAAAAAGCGTTTTTGTTGCTCTGCGCTGCCAAAAGCCATGATCACGGGCGCCACCATGACGGGACCAAATGGGATGACCCGCGGCGCACCGGCCAAAGCGCATTCTTCTTCAAACAAATGCTTTTGAATGGCGTTCCAACCGGGGCCGCCAAACTGCTCAGGCCAACCCCAACCGAGCCAGCCTTTTTTGCCCAAAATCTTGGCCCAGTTTTGCATGTCGTCACGCGACAATCGCATGGCGTTGTGTACTTTATTTGAAATTTCCGCTGGCAAATTGGCTTTGACCCACGTGCGTATTTCCTTGCGAAATGTCTGTTCTTCGGGTGTGAATGCCAAATCCATGAGGAGTTTCTCCGATCAAAGCGGGGGTGAAAAAGAAAGAGGGGTTTGTAGCACGCCGGGGCGCTTGTTGACTGTCATGACTGAGACAAAAAACATGCACAGGCTCAGCAAGGATAATAATACTTTCAGGCCACAGGCCCAGCCCCCGTATTGAGCAACACCACATACCCTTGAAAAATATCGTCATTTTGATCTCCGGCTCTGGCTCGAACATGGCCGCTATCGTCCAAGCTGCACAAGCGCAGCGGTGGCAGGAAGTTCTGGGTGTGCGCGTGGCCGCGGTGATCAGCAACCGCAGTGATGCCAAGGGTTTGAAATGGGCGCAAGACCATGACTTGCCAATACATGTGGTTGATCACAAAGCCTTTGGATCCCGAGCTTTGTTTGACCAAGCCTTGCAGCAATGCGCGGATGCCTATGCCCCAGATCTGGTGGTGTTAGCAGGTTTCATGCGTATTTTGACGCCCGAATTTGTGGGCCATTACGCCGGCAAACTGATCAACATCCACCCCTCCTTGTTGCCGGCCTTTACGGGCCTGAACACGCACCAGCGCGCACTGGATGCGGGCTGTCAATTTGCGGGCGCCACAGTGCACCAAGTCACGCCTGAGTTGGACCATGGCGCCATCTTGGCGCAAGCTGCAGTACCGATATTGCCCGGCGAGAGCGCAGAAACATTGGCCAAGCGCGTACTCACGCAAGAGCACCTGATTTACCCGCAAGCGATTGCCCGGTTTTTTGCGCCTTAGTGCTGGTGGCAAGGCGCAGTGGGACAATAGGGCATATGCATCCAAAAGCCCTGTTAGACGCCTGCGCTGAATTGCTCAGGCTGACTCTTCAATTTAATCACCCTGCAGACGCGGTGGTTTCAAGATTTTTCCGTGACAACCGCAACCTGGGGCCGCGTGAGCGCGCCACCTTGTCTGAGACGGTGTTCCAAGTGCTGCGCAAGAAATTGCGTTATGAGCACATGGCCCGATCTGGCAGCGGCGCCAAAGAGCGGCGCTTGGCTATTTTGGGCTTTGCCGGCCCGCGCGATTTTGTCAAAAGCGCCCTGAACGAGACCGAGAAAGCTTGGCTCGATGCGTGTGACAGCGTCAAGCCTTCAGACTTGATGTCGCAGCACATTCACAACCTGCCCGAGTGGTTGGTCAAACCCCTCAAAGAACAATTGAGCGGTGAGTTTGACGCCTTGGCTGAGAGCCTGCACCAAAGCGCACCATTGGATTTGCGCGTGAACATGTTGAGCGACAAACGCGCCGACGTTCAAAAAGAATTGCAGGCTGCGGGCGTGGCCTGCGAGCCCACGCCTTTCTCGCCTTGGGGCCTGCGACTGCAAGGCAAACCTTCCTTGGCCAAAGTCAGTGCGTTTGAGCGCGGCGCTGTGGAAGTTCAAGACGAGGGCTCACAACTGCTTGCACTGTTGCTCGATGCCCACCGCGGGGAAATGGTGGTTGACTTTTGTGCAGGAGCGGGGGGAAAAACACTGGCCATTGGGGCATCCATGCGCAACACGGGTCGCTTGTACGCCATAGACACCTCGGCCCACCGGCTCGACGCTTTAAAGCCTCGCTTGGCCCGAAGTCAACTCTCCAATGTGCATCCTGCCGCCATTGCGCATGAGCGCGATGAGCGCGTGAAACGACTGGCAGGCAAAATCGATCGTGTACTGGTCGACGCGCCTTGCACGGGTTTGGGCACTTTGCGGCGCAACCCTGATTTGAAGTGGCGACAAAAACCAGAAGCCATCGCTCAGGTTGCAGCCTTGCAAATGGCGATTTTGGAAAGTGCGGCCCGTTTGGTCAAACCAGGGGGGCGTTTGGTCTACGCCACTTGCAGTTTGTTGCCGCAAGAAAATGAAGAAATCGCCTTGGCTTTCAGCAAGGCCCACCCCAACTTCATACCGATTGAAGCCGCCGGCGAGCTGGTTCGTTTGAAGGTTCAAAATGGCCAATCTCTTTGCAGCGGACCAGAGTCAGGCAGGGAATTCATGCGTTTGTGGCCGCATCGCCATGGCACGGACGGCTTTTTTGCCGCCTTGTGGACCGTTAAATGAATACTAAAAGCTTTATTTAAAATGGATTTATTCGAAATTGCTGTCTTTTGTGATTTCGAAATCTTAAAATAGGCAGATTGGCTGCAAGGCCATGCCAACTTTAGAAAGTTAACCCTCCATGCTGTTACCCGACTGGGCCGTTTTGAACGCGGCAATTGACTGGCTGGCCCATGGCCTGCTTGGCCTTTCTGGCTGGCAAGTCTTTTTTGTGATCTTGGGCTTGACGCATGTCACGATTGCCAGTGTGACCATTTATCTGCACCGTCACCAAGCGCATCGGGCTTTGGATTTGCATCCCCTTGTTTCTCATTTTTTCCGTTTTTGGTTGTGGTTGACCACTGGGCAAGTGACCAAAGAGTGGGCCTCTATTCACCGCAAACACCACGCCAAATGCGAGCAGGCCGAAGACCCGCATAGCCCGCATGTCTACGGTATCAAGACCGTGCTGTTTTCAGGCGCCGAGTTGTATCGCAAAGAATCCAAAAATCTGGAAACCTTGAGCCGCTACGGACACGGCACGCCAGACGACTGGATCGAGCGCAACTTGTACACGCGTTACTCTTGGCAGGGCGTGGCCTTGATGTTGATCATTGATTTGGCCTTGTTTGGGGCCTTGGGGCTGACGGTCTGGGCGGTTCAGATGGCCTGGATTCCCATCACGGCTGCAGGCATCATCAACGGCGCGGCCCACTACTGGGGTTACCGCAATTTTGAAGCGCCAGATGCCAGCACCAATATTTCGCCTTGGGGCATTTTGATCGGTGGTGAAGAGTTGCACAACAACCACCACACCTACCCCACCTCGGCCAAGTTGTCGGTCAAGTCCTACGAGTTTGACCTGGGCTGGGCTTACATTCGCATTCTTCAAGCGGTGGGTTTGGCCACGGTCAAGAAAATCCCGCCGGTCTTAGCCTACGGCGCTGTGCGCCCCGTGGCAGACGAGAAAACACTGGAAGCTTTGATCGCCAACCGGTACGCTGTGATGGCCGGTTACGCGCGTCAAATGCGCAATGTCTTTCAACAAGAAGTGGCTCACGCCAAGTTGGATGAGAAAGTGCTTAAAGTAGCCTCGCGATGGTTTTACCGAGACGTCGACAAGGTGCCCGCCGAAGCGCAAGCACTCTTGAGTCAGACGCTGGCCGCCTACCCTGTGCTGGACAAAATGCTCAAAATGCGCGAAGAACTGCGTCAAATTTGGCTCAATACCTCACACTCGCGCGAGCAACTCGCTGCAGATTTACAGGCTTGGTGTCGCCGCGCGGAGGGCAGTGGCATTGCGGCCCTGCGAGACTTCTCCACGCAACTGCGCGCCGTTCGCACCTAACAAAAACCCCGCCTAGGCGGGGTTTTTGTAGGAGATTCAAGCTCAATTATTTGAGTTTGATTTCTTTGTATTCAACGTGCTTGCGAGCTTTGGGGTCGAACTTCATGATCGACATTTTCTCGGGCATTGTTTTCTTGTTTTTGCTGGTCGTGTAGAAGTGACCTGTGCCGGCTGTGGATTCCAGCTTGATTTTTTCGCGTCCGCCTTTGCTTGCCATGGTGTGGTGCTCCTGTAGTGGGTTTAGGCTTGACCGCGTTCACGCAAGTCAGCGAGAACAACCTCAATGCCTTTTTTGTCGATCAGGCGCAAAGCGGCGCCGGACACGCGCAGGCGCACCCAACGGTTTTCGCTCTCAACCCAGAAACGGCGGTATTGCAGGTTCGGAAGGAACCGGCGTTTGGTTTTGTTATTGGCGTGGGAAACATTGTTTCCGACCATCGGGCCTTTACCCGTTACTTCGCAGACACGTGCCATGTGGACACTCCGATATTTAAATCAACAGCTGTTGCCGCTGAGCCTGGCCGCACATGACTCAGGGGACATTGGCATGAACCCCGGGGCATTGGAAACAAGACTTAGGCGCTAGCCTCACCTCGCCAGAAAGGGTGGCGGTAACCCGATTTGCCGTGCCCCTCAAATAAGGAGTATTTCAGCAAAGCCTCAGATTATAGCGAATTTTCAGGCGCCTTCTTGCTCCAAGAAGCGCTGGGCATCTAAAGCAGCCATGCAACCGGTGCCAGCACTCGTGATGGCTTGGCGGTAAATATGGTCTTGCACGTCGCCGGCGGCAAAAATACCGGGCACGCTGGTCATCGTGGCAAAGCCCTTGAGGCCGCTTTGGGTCACGATATAGCCGTTGTCCATGGTCAACTGACCTTGAAAAATTTCGGTGTTGGGGGCGTGTCCAATGGCAATGAAGCAGCCATGCAGGGCAATGTCTTGCAGGCTTGCGTCTTGTGTGCTTTTCAGGCGCACCCCGGTCACGCCGCTGGCGTCGCCTAAAACCTCGTCCAAAGTTTGGTGGGTTTTGAGCATAATTTTCCCGGCCGCTACTTTGGCCATCAACTTGTCGATCATGATGGGCTCGGCCTTGAATTTGTCGCGCCGGTGGATCAAATAAACCTGACTGGCAATGTTGGACAAGTACAGCGCCTCTTCAACGGCGGTGTTGCCCCCGCCGACCACGCAGCAGATTTGATCGCGGTAGAAAAAGCCGTCACAGGTGGCGCAGCCAGAAACACCGCGGCCCATGAAAGCAGTTTCCGAATCAAGCCCTAAGTATTTGGCCGAAGCGCCAGTGGCAATGATCAATGCATCGCAGGTGTAGATGCCGCTGTCACCAGTCAAAGTAAAGGGGCGGCGGCTGAAGTCAACCTTGTGGATCTGGTCAAACACAATTTGGGTGTTAAAGCGCTCGGCGTGCTCCAAAAACCGCTGCATCAGGTCGGGGCCTTGCACGCCGTGCACATCGGCCGGCCAGTTGTCCACCTCGGTGGTGGTCATCAATTGCCCGCCTTGGGCAATGCCGGTGATCAGCAGGGGTTTGAGGTTGGCGCGGGCTGCGTAAACAGCGGCGGTATAGCCTGCAGGGCCAGAGCCGAGGATCAGGACTTGTGCATGTTGGGAGTTGGACATGGAAGATTTTTGCTCATTGCGGGAAAACACGAAAACACCATTGTAAGAAGCTTCGAATTCGTGCGTTTTCGCAAGTCTATCGGGTAAGCTTAAGGGTTACATCATGACCTACACTTTGCACACCTTGACCAAAGCCGAAGCTGCCGCAGAAGCGGGGAGCGTTTTCAAGCCGCAAGCCTCGCATGTGCGGGAGGGGCGCGGCGGCGGTTTGGCTGCGAGCTTGGACAATGGGGTGGTCAATGGACCTTGGATTGGCCGATTTGCCCATGAATTTGGACTTTTTTTGGGTGCAGCAGCATTGCTGGTGTTGATCTTGGCGCAGCTCAGTTACAACCCCCTGGATGCAGCCTGGTCGAGCTCAGGCCTGGGCGGCCCTGCTAAAAACTGGTTAGGCCGAGTGGGCGCGTGGTTGTCCGATGGCGTTTATTTTTTGTTTGGTTTTTCCGGTTGGTGGTTGTTGGTTGCGCTGGGCCGCTTGTGGCTCATCTCGTGGGCAGAGTGGTTGCGCGGCAATGACCCGGCCAGTGCGGCCAGCCAGCCAGTCACAAGCCCGGCCCCGCCTGAACATTCGCAGATCCGTGACCGCGTCTTATTTTGGGCGGGGCTTGTGCTCTTGCTCTGCGCCAGTGCCAGTGTGGAGTGGTCGCGTTTGTCCCGTTGGGACGCATTGCTGCCAGGCAGCAGTGGGGGTGCCTTGGGCCTTGCTCTGGGGCATTGGAGTCAGCATTGGTTAGGCGCCAATGGCGCGAGTTTGCTCGGCCTGCTCTTGGCTGTGATGGCCATGGGCTGGGTCTTTGGTTTTTCTTGGGGTCAATTGTCAGAAACAGTCGGTGCCAAGATCGATGGCTTGCTGATGTCGCGTCAAGTCAAGCGCGAAATACAAGAAGATTTTGCTTTGGGTCAACAAGCGTTGAAGGAGCGTGAACAGGGTCAATTGTTCACGCCCATTGAGCCCAAGATGCATGCATTTGCGCACGAAGAAGACGAAAAACCTTTGTTCGCAGCCGCAGGTGTGGCTGCACCGGTCTATGCACGCCCGGCGCCGGCGGTGGTCATTGAGCCGACTCTTTTGCAAGTGCCGCGCAGCGAACGCGTTGTCAAGGAACGGCAAAAGCCATTGTTCAATGAATTGCCAGACAGCAAACTGCCGCAAGTTGATTTGCTCGACAGTTTGACGCAAAGGCAAGAAGGCGTAGCGCCTGAAACGCTGGAGATGACCAGTCGCTTGATCGAAAAGCGCTTGAAAGATTTTGGCGTGGAAGTACGTGTGGTGGCTGCCGCCCCTGGCCCCGTGATCACGCGCTACGAGATCGAGCCGGCCACCGGCGTGAAGGGCTCGCAAGTGGTGAACTTGGCGAAAGATTTGGCCCGTTCTTTGAGCTTGATTTCAATCCGGGTGGTCGAGACCATTCCTGGAAAAAATTACATGGCGCTGGAGTTGCCCAATGCCAAGCGGCAGTCGATCAAGCTGAGCGAAATTTTGGGCTCACAGGTCTACAACGAAGCCAAGTCCATGCTCACCATTGGTTTGGGCAAAGACATTGTAGGCAATCCGGTGGTGGCCGATCTGGCAAAAATGCCCCACGTGCTGGTGGCCGGCACCACAGGTTCTGGCAAATCAGTGGGCATAAACGCCATGATTTTGTCATTGCTGTACAAGGCAGAAGCGCGCGATGTGCGCTTGTTGATGATCGACCCCAAGATGCTGGAGATGTCGATTTACGAGGGTATACCGCACTTGCTCGCGCCCGTGGTCACCGACATGCGCCAAGCAGCGCACGGCCTGAACTGGTGTGTGGGCGAAATGGAGCGCCGCTACAAATTACTGAGCAAAATGGGCGTGCGAAATTTGGCTGGCTACAACGCCAAAATAGACGAAGCCACATCGCGCGAAACGTTCATCATGAACCCGTTCAGCTTGACGCCAGACGACCCAGAGCCGCTCAAGCGCTTGCCCCACATTGTGGTGGTGATCGACGAGCTGGCAGATCTGATGATGGTGGTGGGTAAAAAAATTGAAGAGCTCATTGCCCGGTTGGCGCAAAAGGCGCGCGCTGCTGGCATCCATTTGATTTTGGCCACCCAGCGCCCCAGCGTGGATGTCATCACGGGCTTGATCAAGGCCAACATCCCAACGCGCATTGCATTTCAAGTTTCTAGCAAAATTGACAGCCGCACCATCCTCGATCAAATGGGCGCAGAAGCGCTTTTGGGCATGGGCGATATGCTGTACATGCCATCAGGCACGGGTTACCCCATACGTGTGCACGGCGCTTTTGTGAGCGACGAAGAGGTGCACCGTGTGGTCGATTACCTCAAGTCACAAGGCGACCCCGATTACATCGAAGGGGTGCTCGAAGGCGGCACCGTTGACGGTGAAGACGGCGGCTCGGGCGAGGGCGGCAGCGACGCAGAAAAAGACCCCATGTACGACCAAGCCGTTGAGGTGGTTTTGAAAAATCGCAAGGCCAGTATTTCTTTGGTTCAGCGGCATCTGAAAATTGGCTACAACCGCGCTGCACGCTTGGTTGAAGAGATGGAGAAAGTCGGCTTGGTCAGTGCCATGAGCGGCAGTGGGCAGCGCGAGATTTTGGTTCCTGCCCGCGCTGAATAAGCGCCTGACCGCCACGACCTGAACGCGCAACACCCCATGATGGCCCTAGCTTGTAACCCATCGATGCCAAAACGCTGGCTCGTGCGTTGGTTCTTTGCAGCCCTTTGCGCGTTGGGCTGGACGGTGTTCTTGGGCTTGCATGCGGCTCAAGCTCAAACGCCTGTTCCAAATCATGCGTCTATCGAAGCGCTGTCGCTTTTTTTGCAGCAAGCAAAGAGTGGTCGTTCGCAATTTACCCAAGTGGTCAGCGCGCCGGCGCAATCGGGTCAGCCTGTACGCGTCAAAACATCGAGCGGTGTTTTTGAATTTCAAAGGCCAGGTCAATTTCGTTTCAATTACCAAAAACCCTTTGTGCAAACCATCGTGGCCGATGGTCAAACAGTTTGGCTGTATGACGCGGACTTGAACCAAGTCACCGCTCGCAAACAAGCCCAGGTGATCAGCGCAACGCCGGCCGCACTGATCTCGGCTGCGCCTGATTTACAAGTCTTGAAAAAAGAGTTTGCCTTGCAAGGTGAGCCCGATGCAGATGGCTTGAAGTGGTTGCGTGCAACGCCCTTGCAAGCCGATAGCGCCATCAAAACAGTGCGAATGGCTTTTCAAAATTCTCCTGCCCTGACATTGGCCGTGCTAGAAATTCATGACAGTTTGGGTCAGACTTCGCGCATTCAATTTGCGCGATTCGAGCTCAACCCGACATTGCCTTCGGACAGTTTTCAATTCAAAACACCCCCAGGCGCTCAGGTCCTTTGGCCATGAGTCCAACAGCCTTGTCTCACACACCATTGGCAGAGCGCCTTCGCCCTGCCACGCTGGACGAAGTCATTGGGCAGCAACACTTGTTGGGCCCGGGTTTGGCGCTGCGTTTGGCGTTTGAGTCAGGTGTGCCGCACAGTTGCATTTTGTGGGGCCCTCCGGGTGTTGGAAAAACCACCATCGCGCGCTTGATGGCCCACTCATTTGACGCGCAGTTCATCAGCATCAGTGCCGTGCTGGGGGGCGTCAAAGACATACGTGAGGCCGTCGAGCAAGCCCAAGCAGCGCGCCAAGGCTTGCTGCCCAAACGCACCATCGTGTTTGTGGACGAGGTGCATCGCTTCAACAAAAGTCAGCAAGATGCATTTTTGCAGCATGTTGAAAGTGGCTTGTTCACCTTCATTGGCGCCACCACGGAGAACCCGTCTTTTGAAGTCAACTCAGCTTTGTTGTCTCGCGCGGCGGTCTACGTGCTCGAGCCCTTGAGTGAAGGCGACTTGCGTCAAATCGTCCAGCGCGCTTGCGATATCGGCGCCATATCGCCATTGGAAGAGGATGCGCAACTCAGACTGATCGCTTATGCCGATGGCGATGCACGTCGCCTGCTCAACACGCTTGAAACACTGTCGGTGGCGGCTGAGAGAGAGAAACTCAGTAGCATCAGTGATGCATGGCTGATGAAGGTTTTAGGCGAGCGCATGCGCCGTTATGACAAAGGGGGTGAGCAGTTTTATGACACCATCAGCGCACTGCACAAATCGGTGCGCGGCTCAGACCCTGATGCCGCCTTGTACTGGTTGGTCCGCATGCTCGACGGCGGCGCAGACCCGCGTTACATGGCGCGTAGAATGATCCGCATGGCCTCAGAAGACATTGGCTTGGCCGACCCCAGAGCACTGCGCATGGCACTGGATGCATCGGAGGTCTATGAGCGATTGGGCAGCCCCGAGGGTGAGTTGGCCTTGGCCCAATGCGTGCTGTATTTGGCTGTGGCGCCCAAGTCCAATGCGGCTTACAAGGCCTATAACCAAGCCAAAGCGTGGGTGAAAAAAGACGGCACACGCCCAGTGCCCATGCACCTTCGAAATGCGCCGACAAAATTGATGAAACAACTGGACTACGGAAAAGGCTACCGCTATGCCCATGATGAAGATGAGGGGTTTGCAGCCGGCGAAAATTATTTACCGCAAGGCATGCCAGCGCCCGATTTTTACCAGCCTGTGCCGCGTGGCTTGGAGCTGAAAATTGCTGAAAAAATGGCCAGCTTGCGCCAGCGCAATCAAGACTTGGGCAGTCAAAGACAAGTCCCCCAAGGCAAGGGTCCAGCCCCTCAGAATTAGGAGAAGTTTCCATGGATGTTTTACTTCAGCAGATCATCAACGGCTTGGTCTTGGGCAGCATGTATGCCTTGATCGCCTTGGGCTACACCATGGTCTACGGCATCATCAATTTGATCAATTTCGCGCATGGCGAGGTGCTCATGGTGGCGGCCTTGACGAGTTGGTCGACCATTGGCTTGATGCAAGACGCCATGCCAGGCACGCCGGGGTGGCTCATGCTGCTGATCGCTTTGTTGATCGCTTGCGTGGTGGCGGCCACACTGAATTTCACGATAGAAAAAATTGCTTACCGCCCACTGCGCAACAGCCCTAAGTTGGCGCCCTTGATCACGGCCATTGGCATGAGCATCTTGTTGCAAACCTTGGCCATGATCATTTGGAAGCCCAACTACAAGCCTTACCCCACCTTGCTGCCCAGCACGCCGATCAACATTGGCGGCGCGGTGATCTCGCCCACGCAGGTGATGATTTTGGGGGTCACAGCTTTGTCTTTGGCGGTGCTGATGTGGCTTGTCAACGCCACCAAATTGGGCCGAGCCATGAGAGCAACTGCAGAGAACCCGCGCGTGGCCGCATTGATGGGCGTCAAGCCCGACATGGTGATCTCGGCAACCTTCATCATCGGCGCCATTTTGGCGGCCATTGCGGGTGTGATGTTTGCTTCGAATTACGGCACAGTGCAGCACAGCATGGGCTTCTTGCCTGGCCTCAAAGCCTTTACCGCTGCGGTCTTTGGGGGCATTGGCAATTTGGCAGGCGCCGTGGTCGGAGGAATTTTGTTGGGCCTGATTGAGTCCATTGGTTCGGGCTACATTGGGGCTTTGACGGGCGGCGTTTTGGGCAGTCATTACTCTGATATTTTTGCCTTCATTGTTTTGATTTTTGTGTTGACTTTGCGCCCCTCCGGTTTGATGGGCGAGCGCGTGGCAGATCGCGCATAGTTTTGATGGCCAGGTAACTTCAACTCACATCACGACACAGCAGGCATTGTTATGAACGATAAAAAAACACTTCAATACGTTGGCTTTGGGATATTGCTCTTTGTCTTGCCTTTGGTCTTGCAGCAGTTTGGCAATGCCTGGGTGCGCATTGCCGACATGGCCTTGCTTTATGTGCTGTTGGCCGTGGGCCTGAACATTGTGGTGGGTTACGCCGGCCTGCTCGACTTGGGTTACGTGGCCTTTTTTGCTGTGGGGGCTTACATGTACGGCCTTTTGGCATCGCCTCACTTGACGGAAACTTTCCCGCTGATCGCCGCCTTCTTCCCTGGCGGACTGCACATGCCCTTGTGGGTGATTGTGCCAGTCAGTGCTGCCTTGGCCGGTTTTTTTGGTGTCTTGCTGGGCGCGCCCACACTCAAGTTGCGTGGTGATTATTTGGCCATCGTGACTTTGGGATTTGGCGAAATCATCCGCGTGTTTTTGAACAACTTAGACCAACCCCTGAACATCACCAACGGCCCCAAAGGCTTGAGTCAAATTGACGCGATTCATTTCTTTGACATCAATTTGGGCAAACGCTTGAATGTGGGTGGATTTGAAATTGCGTCTGTCAGCTTGTACTACTACTTGTTTCTGGGCTTGGTTTTGACTGCTGTTTTGATCTCTTACCGCTTGGAAGTCTCGCGCATAGGGCGGGCTTGGATGGCCATTCGCGAAGATGAAATTGCGGCCAAAGCGATGGGCTTGAACACACGCAATTTGAAGCTCATGGCCTTTGGCATGGGTGCCACATTTGGCGGAATTTCAGGCGCCATGTTTGCTGGTTTTCAGGGCTTTATTTCACCCGAGTCATTCAGCTTGATGGAGTCGGTCATGATCGTGGCCATGGTGGTGTTGGGCGGTTTAGGGCACTTGCCCGGTGTGATTTTGGGCGCGGTTTTGCTATCGGCTTTGCCGGAAGTGTTGCGCTATATTGCAGGGCCCTTGCAGTCCATGACGGATGGCCGTTTGGACGCCGCCATTTTGCGGCAACTCTTGATTGCATTGGCCATGATCATCATCATGCTCATGCGCCCACGCGGTCTGTGGCCCTCGCATGAGCATGGCAAATCTTTGCAGAGCAAGGCAGGGGCCTGAGATGAGCGATACCGTCTTGAAAGTGGCAGGCGTTTCCAAACGCTTTGGCGGCTTGCAGGCCTTGGCCGATGTGGGCATCACCATCGAGCGCGGCCAGGTCTACGGTTTGATCGGCCCCAATGGCGCTGGCAAAACCACATTCTTCAATGTGATCACCGGCTTGTACAGCCCTGACAGCGGCAGCTTTGAATTGGCCGGCAAACCTTATCAACCCAACGCAGTGCACGAAGTCGCCCAAGCCGGCATAGCCCGTACCTTTCAAAACATTCGCCTTTTCTCGGAAATGACAGCCCTGGAAAATGTCATGGTGGGCCGCCATGTGCGTACTTCCTCAGGCTTATGGGGCGCGATCTTGCGCACCCCCCACTTCAAAGCTGAAGAAGCGCAGATCGCACAGCGCGCCCAAGAACTGCTGGACTATGTGGGCATTGGCAAATACGCCGACTACCGCGCACGCACTTTGTCTTATGGCGATCAACGCCGTCTTGAAATTGCCCGCGCTTTGGCCACCGATCCGCAGTTGATTGCGCTGGACGAGCCGGCGGCGGGCATGAACGCCACTGAAAAAATTCAATTGCGTGAATTGATAGATCGCATTCGCAAAGACAACCGCACCATCTTGCTGATTGAGCACGACGTGAAATTGGTCATGGGTTTGTGCGACCGCGTCACGGTGCTCGACTACGGCAAACAAATTGCCGAGGGCACACCCGCTGACGTGCAAAAGAACGACAAAGTGATAGAAGCCTATTTAGGCACAGGAGGGCATTGAGATGACCGCCGCACTGCTCAGAGTCAAAGGCCTGCAAGTGTCTTATGGTGGCATTCAAGCTGTCAAGGGCATTGATTTCGAAGTCCATGAGGGCGAATTGGTGTCTTTGATCGGCTCCAATGGCGCTGGCAAAACCACCACCATGAAGGCCATTACTGGCACCCTGCCTATTCATTCAGGCGACATTGAGTACTTGGGCAAAAGTATTGTGGGGCAAGGCCCCTGGGACTTGGTCAAGCAGGGCCTGGCCATGGTGCCAGAAGGTCGCGGTGTGTTCACACGCATGACCATCATCGAAAATTTATTGATGGGCGCCTACATCCGATCTGACAAAGCCGCTATTGCACAAGACATGGAAAAAGTCTTTGGCATTTTTCCTCGTTTGCTAGAGCGCAAAGATCAACTCGCAGGCACTTTGTCGGGGGGGGAGCAACAAATGCTGGCCATGGGCCGGGCCTTGATGAGTCGGCCCAAAGTCTTGCTGCTCGATGAGCCTTCTATGGGATTGTCACCCCTTATGGTGGATAAAATATTTGAAGTGGTGCGCGATGTGTTTGCACAGGGCGTGACGGTGTTGCTGGTCGAGCAAAACGCCAGCCGCGCTTTGGCCATTGCCAACCGCGGTTACGTCATGGAGTCGGGGTTGATCTCCATGACCGGGCCTGGCCATGAATTGTTGCAAGACCCCAAAGTGCGCGCTGCGTATTTAGGAGAATGATTTCCTTGCGCTAAGCTTGTGCCAAGCGCATGCCAGCGCGATGGCGTTCAATCCACCTTGGCGCCGCTGGCCTTGACCACCGATTCGTATTTATTCAACTCGCTTTTCATAAAGCTGGCAAACTGATCCGGCGTGCTGGCCACGGGCTCGGCCATCATCATGCCAAAGCGTGTGCGTGTTTCGGGCGCTGCAAGCGCTGCCGCAAAGGCTTGGTGCAATCGGGCCACCACGGCCGCCGGCGTGCCTGCAGGGGCCACCAAGCCCCACCATGTGTCGATCTCAAAGCCTTTCAAAGTTTCAGCCATGGTCGGGATGTCGGCCAGCGCGCTGCTACGCTGTGCGGTGGTCACGGCCAGCGCTTTGAGTTTGCCTGCTTTGATGTTGGGCGCTGCCGTGGCCAAGTTGTCAAAGTTAAAGTCAACTTGACCCGACAATAGCGCCAACTGCGCAGGGTTGGCGCCGTTAAAGGGAATGTGCACGGCAAAAATGCCCGCATCGCGTTTGAACATTTCTGCGGCCAAATGGCCTGCGCTGCCGTTGCCACCCGAGCCCACATTCAATTTGCCAGGATGCGTCTTGGCGTAGGCCACCAAATCGCTGACGCTGTTGATTTTCAAGCGCTGCGCCACTTCGGCATTCATGACCAACACATTGGGCACGCGCACCATTTGCGTAATGGGAGCAAAGTCGCGCGAGGCATCAAAAGGCATTTTGGCAAACAACCAAGGGTTGATCGCATGGGTGGCCACAGCCGCTATGCCGATGGTGCTGCCGTCGGGCACGGCTTTGGCCACCAAGTCAACGCCCAAATTGCCGCCTGCACCCGGTTTGTTGTCGATGATCACAATGCCCAGACTGTCCTTGACGCGCTCAGCCAAGGCGCGTGCCGTCACGTCAATGGGGCCGCCGGGCGCGTAGGGCACCACCAAGCGGATGGGTTTGGTGGGGGCTTGGGCTTGAGCCAATGCCATGGCGCCGCCAAAAGCCCACAGGCCGGTGATCAAACTGGCGCACAGCAGCAGGCGGCGTGCATTCAAAGGACGGCATGTCATGGTGTTTCCTTGGCCTTGTCGGCTTCTGTGGTGAACGAATCTGCAAAAAAGGCCTCTTCAGGCAAGCCCGCATGGCCAGTGTAGTCGGCGCGCGCCGAGTCCACCACAATGGGTGCGCCGCAGGCGTAAACCTGAAAACCAGACAAATCAGGCTGGTCTTGCAGCACCGCTTGGTGCACGAATCCGGTTCTGCCAGCCCAGCCATCTTCAGGCAAGGCGTCTGAGATCACGGGCACATAGGTCAAGTTTGGCATGCTGCTTAACTGGGCTTGAACCCAGTCGTTCATGTACAAGTCTGAAGGCCTGCGGCCGCCCCAATACAAGGCAGCAGGGCGAGTGATGTTTTTGTGCTGCATGTGTTCTAGTAAAGCCTTGATGGGCGCAAAGCCTGTGCCCGAGGCCAATAAAATCATGGGCGCATCGGAGTCCTCGCGCAAGTAAAAGCTGCCGTAGGGCCCCTCGATGCGCAAGATATCTTTCTCTTTCATGGTGGAGAAAACCACATCGGTAAATTTGCCGCCTGGCATGTGCCGAATGTGCAACTGAACCTTGGGCGCGCCGGCCTCCAACGTATGCGGTGCATTGGCCATGCTGTAACTGCGCCGAGCGCCGTCGCGCAATAAAAACTCAACGTATTGACCTGCATGAAACTGCATCACATCGGTCGCTGGCAGTTGCAAAACCAGCAGCACCACATCGTCTGATTTTTTCTCCAAACTAAGCACGCGCACAGGCATTTTTCGCACGGGGAAGCTGCCTTCTTCAGTGACTTGACGTGATTCAAGCAGCACATCGCTTTGGGCCTTAGAGCAGCACGTCAAGATCAGGCCTTGCGCCTCTTCTTCGGCACTCAGTGCCTTGCTTTGATGTTCGCCATGCACCACGGTGCCAGAAATTTTGCGGCATTTGCAAGAGCCGCAGGCGCCGTCCTTGCATCCATAGGGCAGGCCAATGCCCTGGCGGATGCCTGCTGCCAGCAGGGTTTCGCTGCTGTCAGCGCTGAAACTGCGCCCGCTGGGTTGCACGGTAATTTGGAAGCTCATGTTTTCGTTATCCTTGGGGGGTCTGTATTTTTTGCCAACCCCTGATTTTGCCTTCAAACCAAACCCCACTTGGCGCTTTGCCTGCTCGATTTCGGCGTGAGCGCGTATTGATCGTCGGCTGCGGCGATGTGGGCCAGCGCGCAGCGCGCCAATTGACTGGCCGTGTGCGGGTGTTGGCCCTGACATCGTCCCCTGAAAAAGCCCCATTGCTCAGAGCCCAAGGCATCACGCCCATTGAAGGCAACCTGGACCAAGCCCAAAGCTTGCAACGCTTGGCCGGCTGGGCCACGCGAGTGTTGCATTTAGCCCCACCCCCCTCCGACAGAAAAAGCCAGTGGGCCCAAGATCCACGCACCCATGCTTTGGTGCAAATGCTCAAAAAGCGCAGCTTGCCCAGGTCATTGGTTTATGGCTCCACCAGCGGGGTCTATGGCGACTGCAAGGGCAAGTGGGTGCCTGAGTCACAGCCGGTCAAGCCCCATACGCCCCGCGCCTATCGGCGGGTGGATGCGGAAAATACCATTCGCTTTTTAGGTCTCAGCGGGGTGCGCAGCAGCATCTTGCGAATTCCTGGCATTTATGCCCCTGATCGCGCAGGCGGCACGCCCCTTGAGCGTTTGCTCAAGGGCACGCCCGTGCTGATTCAAAAGGACGATGTGTACACCAACCACATTCATGCCGACGACTTGGCCCGCGCCTGTGTGGCCGCTTTGTGGCGCGGTAAACCACAGCGCGTGGTGCACGTCAGCGACGACACCCAGCTCAAAATGGGCGATTACTTTGATCTGGCCGCCGATCTGTTCAAATTGCCCAGGCCTCCTCGGGTGGCTCGCAGCACAGCTCAAGAGGCCTTGCCTTTGATGCTGCTGAGTTTCATGAGCGAATCACGCAGACTGCGCAATGCCAGGTTGAAAAATGAATTGCGCGTGCAACTGCGCTACCCCACAGTGCGCGAGGGCTTAGGCTCTCGCACAGTAAAGCAAAAATAAAGAACCTGGCCGAATGAAACTTCTATGGAGACTTGGCGCCAAGTTATCGGGCGTGCAAAAAGTCTATGCGGCATTCTTTTTGTATGCCTTGGCTCTGGGCGGTCTGTACCCGCGCTTGGCTGAAATTCAGCGCAGCATGGGCGTGGCGGAAGGGGCCTTGGGCATGGGCTTGGTGGGCACTGCCGCGGGCACCTTGATTTCGTTGACCTTTGGAGGGCCTTGGATCGAGCGCCTGGGCGCACGCAAAATTTTGTTGCTGGGCCTGCCCATGGTGGCCGTGTTTTATGCGCTCGCCTCGTTTGCGCCCAGCCCCATGTATTTATTTTTCGGGCTGCTGCCTGCGGGCATTTGCATTGGTGCAGTCGAGCAAGTGGTGAATTTAGAAGCCGATCGCATGGAGCACCTTTTGGGGCGCCGCATCATGAACCGCTCCCATGCTTTTTGGAGCATGGGGTTTGCTGCGGCCGGCCTGATTGGCGGCATGGCGGCGCAAAGTGGGTTGACGCCCCACATGCATTTGTGCGCCATGGCGGTTGTGGCGGGCCTCATGACTTGGGTGTGCTTGGGTCAATTTGTTGCAGCACCTTCGAGGCCGGTGGCAGACATGCCCCGTTCGGCTGTGTTGGCCTGGCCTACATTGGCGATCGCCATGCTGGTGGTCTCTACATTGGCCGCCATGTTGATGGAAGGCGCTGGCATCGATTGGTCTGCCATTTACATGCGCGATGTGTTCCAAGCCAGCCCTTGGCTGTGTGGTTTGGCGGTGGCTGCTGGCGCCACTGCACAGGCCATCACCCGTTTTGTGGCCGATGGGTTTGTCGAGCGCTACCAACCGGTGCGGGTGGCGCGGGTGTTGATTGTGTTGCTTGGCGTGGGTGTTTGCGCTGTGGCCTGGGCGCCCAGTGCGGCAGTGGCCTTGTGCGGGTTTGCATTGATGGGCGTAGGCACCAGCGCTATTTTTCCTTTGGCCATGTCAGCGGCGGCGCAACGGACCGACCGACCCGCTTCACAAAATGTCGCTGCCTTGGCGCAAACATCGTTCGTCATTTTTTTACTAGGCCCACCTCTGCTGGGTTGGGTGGCCCAATCGCATGGCATTCGCGCTGCATTTGCAGTGAGTTTGCCTTTGGTGCTGCTGAGCTTTTGGGCCGCCAAGGCCTTGAAGCCTTAGCCCTTAGCCTTGGAGATGCTGATCCTGATCCTTGTCCTGTTGAAACAACTTTTGCAGCTCAATTCGATCGAATATCAGCTTGATCAAATAGGTGCCCAATAAACTGCCATTCAAATCGCCCATAAACATCCAAAAAGCATCCAAAGGGTTCTTTAAAAGAGAAGGGTCAAACACGGCCCATGCGGCGTGATGGATCAATGAATTGACTAGGCAATAAAGCAAAATCAGAACTGTCAAATCTTTGAGTGAGGAAAGTGAGACAGCGCGATCAGATTGCAGTTTGAATAAAAACAAAGCAGCCAAAGGACTGGCGCACGAGCAGGCAACATTCAACAAACCTAACCACAAAGGGTCATTGACGTAATACAAGAGCAGGCTGCTTCCAAAGAAGGTGGCCAAACTGCCGTACCAACTGCCCAGCACGAGCAGATTCAAAATCCGTAAAAATGCCGGCAAATAAATGAGGCTGATGTGGGGAGATATTTCGGCAAACTGGAAAAGCCAATCACCCAAGATGTGCACCACAGGAAAGAGGATGGCCAAGGCCAAAATCAAAAGGGCGTGCATCTCACAATCTGTTTGTGTACCACTTGACTTCAATTCAATGGTGCCCGAGGCCGGAATCGAACCGGCACGCCTTGCGGCGGGGGATTTTGAGTCCCCTGCGTCTACCAATTTCACCACCCGGGCAGGATTGCGAGGAACTTAATTATGGCATATTTTTGATGGGCTTTGGCAGCGTCATGGCCATTGAAGCTGGAAAATACGCGCCAACTTTGGAGCGTGCACTGCAGATTTCTCAGACGTTGGGGAAACCGCTAGAACAAGTTTTTCATTGGGATAAATGATGTGCTTGCAGGGCACTGTTCGAAGGGTGAGGCAAGGGTGGGGCTCTAAAGGGTGAGTTCTTTTTGCAATTGCCAACTGACCATGATCATGGCTGCCGTTAAAACGAGGCTCTGTGCCAAGGGTCCTGAAAGGTCGCTAGGCTCAATCTGTGATGCAGTTTGAAACAGCAATGCACCAATTGCTGCCAAGCAAAATCCCAAAGATACAGAATTCCATGGGTCAGATCGCGCTCGTTGAATCACCGTGTGCTCTGGAATTCGGGCCATCACGGTTTGCGTGAACCCATTGTCTTGCGGCAGGGTTGCGGCCACCTCGCTGATCAGCCACGCTTCAAATGCATCCATATTCGTATCTTTCACGAAACGCTCCAATTTTTTGAATCTTGTGTTTTCCAAGCTGCCAAGCTGGTCCGCAGCTTCGCAAGGGCGCGATGGGAATGTGTTTTAACAGTCCCCAGTTGCATGTTTAAGATTTTCGCAGTTTCAGTCATGGTCAGGTCAGCCAAATAACAATGAACGATCACTTCGCGCTCAGCTTGGCTGAGTGCAGTCATTGCATTTTCTAAATCAATCGAAAAAATAATGGATTCTTCTGCGACATATTTTTCCCCCTTCGAGGGATCTGGGCGAAAATTGTCTGAATCAATCGATTCAAAGTCTTGTGCTCGATTGTTTGCAAGCCGTGCGTGATCAAGAAATGTGTTTCGAGCAATTGAAAATACCCAGGTTTTAAAGCTTGATTGAAACTTGAATTGAGGCAATGCCCGATGGACTTTTAGAAATGTGTCTTGCGCCAGTTCGTCCGCAGTATCCCGGTTGCCACTCAGGCCCCTGAGGTATAGCCGCAACCGAGACTGATGGCGCTTGATCAGTTGCTCAAAGGCCAGACTGTTGGTTTGCGAGAGGACCATTCGGACCAATTCCTCATCGGTATTTTGTGGAAGGGTCAAAATCAACAATAGGAACGAGGGAGTCAGTCAGATTTTTTTCTGGTCTCGATGAACCAGACCAAAAAAAACACGAGCCCAATCAAAATGGGAATAGCGCCAATGATCCAAAGCCAGTCTTCTTCTGGGCGGATTGCCACATACAAAATCAAGATTCCAATGCCCATTGAAACGTTGATGATTCCTCCCCGCAACTGGGAAGCCGATGACCACGTTTTGGGGGGTGCCACGGGCGCAGTTGCTATGGCTGCCTGCAACAGTTCTGGTGGTATTGGCACACCCTTTTCGGCCAGGAGTCGAATGGTTTCGTGTAAATGTTGATTGTGCTGGATCTTTTCATGATAGTGCATGATGAGTGCCACAATCGGTATGCAAAGTGCCAGAATAGGGATGGCAAAAGGTGCCAGATGTTTCAATGTAGTTCCAAAGTCCATGTATTTTCCTTGATGGGTAAGGTGGGTTAGACGAGATGAGTGGGCGTTTTGGATTCAACTGCACCCCTCCTAAAATGTCGAACGCCCATAACAATTCAGATGGACAACGCAAAATGAGTCAAATCAATGCATGGGCCTGGGCGATTGGAAGAGATGTGAGGGCCGCCATTTGCATCACCTTTGGGGTCCTGTATTTGTGTGGCACGGGTGCGGCGGCGCAGATTGTGATGGGTCAAACCGACAGCGTTCATTCTTCTGTCCTTCAAGAAGTTCGAAACTATCGAGTTTCTTTGCCACAAAGCTATGCATGGGCCAGTGATCGACGATACCCGGTTCTTTACTTGCTGGACGCGCAGTCTGAGTTTATACATACCGCTGCATCCGTTGGCTATCTCGCAGACCATGGCGAGATCCCGGAAATGATCGTGGTTGGCATTGACAGCACTGTCAGGGTAAGAGATTACACACAAACAGACTGGCCAAAGGCGTGGGTTGGCGGGGGTGGTGCCCACAATTTCAAAAGCGCACTGTCCAACGAAATCATACCGACCATCGAACAAAAATACCGAACAGATGGGTTTCGGATCTTGTCGGGGCATTCGGCAGGGGGGCAGTTCGTCTTGTTTTGCCTGACCTCTGAACCGTCGCTTTTTCGAGCCTTTTTTGCCTTAAGTCCTAGCCTCGATTGGGACAACAACTTGCCGCAACGCTCGCTTGAAAAAGCATTCAAGCTGACGCGCAAACTCGATGCATTCGTTTACATAGCCCGCTCCGATGATGCCGGCCGCCCCCTGAAGGACTATCAGCAACTCGAGCAGACATTCAAGACCCGGTCTCCCAAAGGTTTGCGCTGGAACAGCCAGGCGTTCCCGAAAGAAACGCATGCGGGTATGCCATTGCTGGCGCAGATTAATGCGCTTCGCCATTTGTACCAAGGGTACCGGTTTCATGATGACATGGTTGCCAAAGGATTTGACTATGCCCAGCAGCACTTCCGCCGTGTTTCAAAGACAGTCGGCTGGCCATTGAACATTCCTGAGTCTGTCATCAACGAATTCGCTTACAACGCGCTGTCGGAAGGGAAAATTCACAAAGCAACTGAGTTATTCAAGCGCAACACGCAAGACAATCCGAACTCAGCCAATGCGTGGGATGGCTTGGCCGACGCTTATGCAAAGGCGGGGCATCTGACGCTCGCTGTCCAGGCATCAGACCGAGCAGTTGCTTTGGCCAGTCAGTACGCCAACCCCCATCTTGAAAATTTCATTGCACAGGCTAAAAAAAGGATTGTACAAATCCATAAATAATATAAACTGTTTACAGTCTCATCAATCAAGGGGGTGGCAATGACTGATTTCAAGCATCTCTGGATGAATCTGAAGAGGCGCATCTCCAATGCCCTTTATGTGCCATCTCAGACGGGCTCGCATGACATAGGCAGACATTACCTGGGCGATTTGGCCAGTGCTTATGTCGAGCACAAAAATCTTCCTGAATCTGCCCGCGCACCCATTCAGCGTATTCAAGTCACCCCAAAATCATAGTTCAGCCTGAGTCCATTCGAACGGGGGGCCAGAGTGCCTTTGATGGTGGCTCAAAGACACTAGGGCATGCTAAAAAAGTATCCTGAGCGTGAGTGAATCAAATTTTCGAAATCAAGTTGAATGTCTTCATAACGACAGCACGATCTTCAGGGTTTTGGACAGCCGCCAAGCTTGCAACTGCAGCCTGATGAGACGCTTTGTATTCCTCGATCTTGCCGGCAGAGTTGGCGACTAATGCATGAATTGCATGCGTGTTTGCCATCGATGGCTTTGGCTTGGGCGTTGCCCAGCGAAGAGCTGGTGGCTGAGGATTAAATCGCCAAGATCAGTTGCCGACATGAATGGGCCGACGCGAGCGCGAAAGAGATCTGAATCATCCACTTCATCATTCAAGCTCGCCCAAGGCCAGCAAAGCTTTGAGTTCTGAGCCTCCGCCTATCAATTTGCCTTTGACAAAAACCATGGGAAAGGTGGGCCAGCCGGTCCACATTTTCAGCGCATTGCGCCTTCGCCACTGGCTGAAATAACTGCCGTATTCCAAATAGTGGTGCGCTATGCCGGCCTGGCTTAAATTTTTCAGAGCACTTTTGACCACGGGGTTTTGCGTCATACCGACCACCACCACTTTGTGCGAGGCAATGGCGTTTTGCACCTCTTGCACGATGTCCAAGTTGTGGTCGGCCACTGTTTTTTGAATGGCGGGATGGATCTGCGATTCATCGAGAATTTGACGTGGCATAGGAGTCCTGCTTTCAATGCATGAAACCAACATTTTGCGCTTTATTCAATGGCCAGTTGCACAGGGGATAATCTATGGGCATGTGATGCATGGAGACAAAATGAAAAATCAAAAATTCATCCTGATGATTGCGGCGGGCTTGCTGGCCCTTGTGGGGGCGAATGCCATGGCCCAGGCCTGGCCTGCGCGCGCCATCAAAGTGATCGCACCCTTTCCGCCGGGTGGGCCGACGGACATGGTCTTGCGCGCGCTGGCGGACAAGGTTCAAGCCACGCTCAAGCAGCCCATGGTGATTGAAAACATTCCCGGGGCGGGCGGCAACATTGGCAGCGCAGCAGCAGCCCGCGCCGCACCCGATGGCTATACCTGGCTCTTGTCAACAGACACCTTGCTCACAGTGAACCCGCATGTTTATAAAAACATGGGGTTCAAAATGGACGATTTGAAGGCGGTTACTTTGCTGTCCTCGTTCAGTCAAACCTTGGTGTGCAACCCCGCCTTGGGCGTCAAGACATTGAGCGAACTGATCGCCAAATCCAAAACACAGTCTCTCAGCTACGCTTCAGGTGGGGCGGGAGTGCCCGGCCACTTGTCGATGGAGTTGCTGCTCAATATGGCGGGCATGCAGATGGTTCATATTCCCTACAAGGGGCCTGCGCCGGCGGCGCAAGATGTGCTGGCCAATCAGGTTCCTTGCGGCTTGTTGGCGGGGCCAACTGTGTTGCCGCATGTGCGTTCTGGAAAATTGGTGGCCTTGGCGGTTTCGGGGCAATCGCGCTCGCCAACATTGCCCGAGGTGCCCACCATAGCCGAAGCGGGGGTCAAAGGCTATGAGGCAGATTTCAGTTTGGTTATGCTGGCACCCAAGCAAGTGCCCGACGAAGTGGTGCAAAAATTTCGGCAAGCTTTGGTCGAAGCCACACGGCTGCCAGAGACCGCTGAGCGGCTCAAAGCCACTGATCAAACGGTGATTGGCAGTTCATCTGAAGAAGCCACAGCCCGTTTGGCCAAAGACAATGCCAAGTGGGGCGCTGTGGTCAAGCGCATCGGCTTGAGTCTGGACTGATTGAGCCTTCTGCGCCAAACGCGAAGAGATGGTAAAAACGCAGCATGACTTACAAAACGCTTGAAGACGCCATTGGCAACACACCGCTGGTTTTGCTGCAGCGCTTGGGCGCTGCGTTTGCGGCGCCCCATGGCAATGTGATTTTGGGCAAACTCGAGGGCAACAACCCTGCAGGCTCGGTCAAAGACCGCCCGGCCTTGTCTATGATCAAGCGAGCCCAAGAACGCGGAGAAATCAAGCCAGGCGACACCTTGATTGAAGCGACATCGGGCAACACCGGTATTGCACTGGCCATGGCGGCGGCCATTCGAGGTTATCGCATGATTTTGATCATGCCCGAGGACCTGTCGATCGAGCGCGCGCAAACCATGAAAGCCTTTGGCGCTGAGCTGATTTTGACGCCCAAAAGCGGCGGTATGGAATACGCCCGTGACTTGGCTGACAACATGGCAGCGCAAGGCAAGGGCCGCATTTTGGACCAGTTCTCCAATGCAGACAACCCGCGTGTTCATTATGAAACAACGGGGCCTGAAATTTGGCAGCAAACGGATGGACGCATCACGCACTTTGTCAGCGCCATGGGCACCACTGGAACGATTACCGGCGTAGCCAAATTTCTCAAAGAAAAAAATCCTCAAATTCATACCATTGGCGCCCAGCCCAGTGAAGGCTCACGCATTCCGGGCATCCGCAAATGGCCGCAAGAGTATTTGCCTCAAATTTACGACGCAAGTTTGGTCGACGAATTGGTTTATGTAAGCCAAGACGACGCCGAGGAAACTTGCCGTGCGATGGCCCGCCAAGAAGGCTTGTTTGCCGGCATTTCTGCAGCTGGTGCTTGCTGGGTGGCGCAGCAAATTGCGCAGCGTGAAAAAAATGCCACCATCGTCTTCATCGTGTGTGATCGCGGTGACCGTTATTTGTCCACAGGAGTTTTCCCCGCATGACCGAATACCGTTTTTGCCCTTGTTGCGGCGCGCCTTTGTCGTGGTTGAGTCAAATGGAAGACGGCGGCGAGAAGATGCGCCTGCGCTGCACGGCGTGTGATTTCACGCATTGGAACAACCCCACGCCTGTGCTGGCCGGCATCGTGCAGGTGGGCGATCAAATTTTGTTGGCTCGCAACGCGGCCTGGACGGGCAGGCGCTTTGCGCTGATCACTGGTTTCATGGAGGCAGCCGAAACGCCTGAAGAGGGCATTGCGCGTGAGATCGCCGAAGAAACCAGCCTGCAAGTCAGCGCCTTGAAGTTGGTCGGCGTGTACGACTTTCAGCGAATGAACCAAGTCATCATTGCTTACCATGCGGTGGCTTCTGGCACGGTCAAGTTGTCCCCCGAATTGGCTGAATATAAAATGTTCGATCTGCAAGATTTGGTTTGCTGGCCTGCTGGCACCGGTTACGCACTGGGTGATTGGCTGCGTACCCAAGGCATTGAGCCTACGTTCATGACGTGGGCTGAACGCGAAGCACAAAGCGCAGGCCCTGCGCCAACTTGAAATGATCAGGAAATAAAATGTCGATTGCGTTTGATGTTGAACTGGACACGTGTGGTCTGAATTGCCCCCTGCCTATTTTGAAGGCGAAGAAAGCATTGACGGCCATGCAAGCTGGCCAAGTGCTCAAAATCTTGGCCACCGACCCAGGATCGCTGCGCGATTTTGAAGCTTTTGCGCGTCAAACAGGCAACGAATTGCTTTCCCAAATGACCGAAGGCGAGCGCTTCATTCACTGGATGAAGCGCCGCTGAGCCACGGGCATTGCGCTGGGATTTTAGAGCGCTAGACTTTTCAAATAAGCACGAAATGCGCTGCCCACTTGGGGGTGCGCCAATGCCAGCTCCACAGTGGCTTGCAAGAAGCCTTCTTTGCTGCCACAGTCATAACGCTTGCCTTCGTATTGGAAGGCGTACACAGCCTCTTGTGATTTCAGGCGTGCGATGGCATCGGTCAATTGAATCTCACCACCTACGCCTGTGGGTTGGTTGCGAATTTGATCAAAAATACCGGGCGTCAAAATATAGCGACCGGCCACGCCCATGCGCGAAGGCGCATTTTCAGGGCTGGGTTTTTCTATAATTTGCTCGACGCGCATCAACTGCCGGCCAGCTGGTTCACCGGCCACAATGCCGTAGCGGCGCACTTGGTCCAGGGGCACTTCTTGCACCGCTAAAATCGAGCGGCCTTGCTGCTCATAGGCTTTGACCATTTGGGCCAAGACCGAAGGGCCGTCTTTCAAACCCACCATCAAATCGTCGGCCAATAAAACGGCAAAGGGTTCACGACCCACCAAGGGCTCTGCGCACAACACGGCGTGGCCCAGCCCCAAGGAGCGCGGCTGGCGCACGTAGGCACAGACCATGTCATCGGGTTGCACTGAACGGACCACTTTGAGCAATTCTTCCTTGTGAGAGGCTTCGAGTTCACTCTCAAGTTCGTAAGCCGTGTCAAAGTGATCTTCGATGGCGCGCTTGCTGCGGCCAGTGACAAAAATCATATGCCGCACACCAGCACTGTAAGCCTCTTCAACCGCGTATTGAATCAAGGGCTTGTCGACCACCGGCAACATTTCTTTGGGTGCGGCTTTGGTCGCAGGCAAGAAACGCGTGCCCAAGCCGGCCACTGGAAAGACGGCTTTTAAAATACTTTGCTGTTTTGACATGCTGATTCCTGATGGTATTTAGGCTTGGGCTGGATGGGTGCCCAACTGCAAAAGTTGAGCGCGCACTTTTTGCAAAGTAGCTTCGAATTCGGCAACACGTTTGCGTTCTTGTTCAATCACGGCCGGTGGTGCTTTGGCCACAAAGGCTTCATTGCTGAGTTTGCCTGTGGCCTTGATGATTTCTGATTCTAAGCGCGCGGCCTCTTTGCCCAATCGGATTTTCTCGGCAGCTACATCAATTTCCATGAACATGCACAGGCGGGCCTCTCCCACCATGGCCACGGGGGCAGCTTGCGCCGCAGCAGACCAAGCCGCTTCGTTCTCAAACACTTTGACTTCATTGAGTTTGGCCAAAGCTTGCAGCACCGGTGCGCAATCACGCATGAACTGCGCATCGCCCAACACATAAAGAGGCAAGCGGGTGGCGGGTGAAACACTCATCTCACCGCGTAAATTGCGGCAAGCATCGACCAAGGCTTTGACCTTGTCTATGTGGGCGATGGCCGCATGGTCAATGCGTTCAGGTTGCGCAACGGGGTAAGCCGCGATGCTCACGGAGGGGCCAGCACGTCCTGCAACAGGCGCAATTTTCTGCCACAAGGCTTCAGAGATAAAGGGCGTGATGGGGTGCACCAAACGCAAAACAGTTTCCAGTGTGCGGATCAAAGTGCGCCGTGTAGCGCGTTGCTGCGCAGCATCACCGGTGTTGATTTGCACTTTGGCAATTTCCAAATACCAATCGCAAAATTCATTCCAAACAAAATCGTAAATGCTGTTGGCCACATTGTCTAAACGGTATTCGGCAAAGCCTTTGGTCACTTCAGCCTCGGCGCGTTGCAACAAGGATGTGATCCAGCGGTCGGCTTGGCTGAAATTCAAATAGCCATGGGCTGGGCCGCCCACCGCACATTGCTCTTTCGTGTGTTCCTTCAAGCCGCAGTCTTGGCCTTCGCAGTTCATCAACACAAAGCGGGAGGCGTTCCACAGCTTGTTGCAAAAATTGCGGTAGCCCTCGCAGCGCTTGCTGTCAAAGTTGATGCTGCGCCCCAATGAGGCCAACGCTGCAAAGGTAAAGCGCAAGGCGTCGGCGCCGTAGGCCGGTATGCCATCGGGAAATTCTTTGGAGGTGTTTTTGCGCACTTGTGGCGCGGTTTCGGGCTTGCGCAAACCTTGGGCGCGTTTGTCGAGCAAGGGCGCCAGCGCAATGCCATCGATCAAGTCCACGGGGTCCAGCACGTTGCCTTCGGACTTGCTCATTTTTTTGCCTTGTGCATCACGCACAAGACCATGAATGTAGACATGTTTGAAGGGCACGCGGCCGGTGAAGTGCGTGGTCATCATGATCATTCGGGCGACCCAGAAGAAAATGATGTCGTAGCCAGTGACCAAGACAGAGGAGGGCAGGTACAAGTCGTAGTCAGCGGTTTTGCTGGCAGGTGAAGATTGCGCAGCCTCGGGCCAGCCCATGGTGGAGAAGGGCACCAGCGCAGACGAGTACCAAGTGTCCAGCACATCCTCGTCACGTTGGAGAAATTTGCCCGGTTCGATGGCGTCTGCTTGGGCTTGAGCTTCCTGGGCATTGCGCGCCACATAGACCTTGCCGTCTTGGTCGTACCAGGCCGGAATTTGGTGGCCCCACCACAGCTGCCTGGAGATGCACCAGTCTTGGATGTTGTTCATCCATTGGTCGTAAGTATTGACCCAGTTGTCTGGCACAAATTTGACTTGTCCCGAATGCACCGCGTCAATGGCTTTTTGCGCAATGCTTTGGCCTGTGGGGTCTTGTGGGCTGACTTTGTTTACCGCCATGAACCATTGGTCTGTCAGCATGGGCTCGACCACTTGGCCAGTGCGCCCACAGATGGGCAGCATCATTTTGTGCGGCTTGATCTCCAGCATCAGGCCCAGTGTTTCAAGATCGCGGTTGACTGCTTTGCGGGCTTCAAAACGGTCCATGCCTTGGTAGGCTTTGGGGGCGTTGTCATTGACGTGCGCGCTCAGTGTGAAGATGGTGATCAAGGGCAGGTTGTGGCGCTGCGCGCAGGCGTAGTCGTTGAAGTCGTGTGCGCCTGTGATCTTGACGCAGCCTGATCCAAAAGCGCGGTCAACAAAGTCGTCGGCAATGATCGGAATTTGACGATCGCACAGCGGCAGGTCGACCATTTTTCCAACCAAGTGTTGGTAGCGCTCGTCTTCGGGGTGAACCGCCAAAGCGCCGTCGGCCATCATGGTTTCTGGGCGTGTGGTGGCAATCGTCATGCCTTTTTGCAGCACACCGTCGATCATTTGCGGCCCGTTTGAAAACGGGTAGCAGATGTAGTGCATTTTTCCTTCGGCCTCGGTGCTTTCGACTTCCAAATCGGAGACCGCACTTTGCAACACAGGGTCCCAACTGACCAAGCGCTTGCCGCGGTAAATCAGGCCTTGCTCATAGAGTTTGACGAAGGTGTCGGTCACCACCTTGGACAGTTTGTCGTCCATGGTGAAGTACTCGCGCTGCCAGTCTACGCTGTCACCCATGCGGCGCATTTGCTCGGTGATGGTGTTGCCCGATTGCTCTTTCCATTCCCACACCTTGCTGACAAAATTTTGACGCGCCTCTTGCGGTGTGGGGCCCATGTCGTGGCGGCTGATGCCCTGGCCTTGCAACTGGCGTTCCACCACGATCTGGGTGGCAATGCCGGCGTGGTCGGTACCTGGCACCCACACGGTGTTAAAGCCCATCATGCGGTGGTAGCGCGTCAGGCTGTCCATGATGGTTTGGTTGAAGGCGTGGCCCATGTGCAAGGTGCCCGTCACATTGGGCGGGGGCAATTGAATGGCAAAGGCCGGAGCCCCTTCCTGAGGGCTTTGCGAGCCGCGGTAGCCCGCCACGCCATACCCCCGCTTTTCCCACTCTGGGCCCCAATGGGCTTCTAAGGGGGCAGGTTCATACGATTTGGACAGGCTTTCAAGGCCGGGTTGGGACAAGGGGGACGAAGGCGCGTTGCTCATGGGGGCTTTGACGGTTAAACCTCACGCGGGAAGCGAGGCAGGTGAAGGTTTCTTCAGAAGGCCTGATTTTACCTAGGGGCGCAGGCCTACAACGGAGGTTCTTTTGGGGCCTTCCAAAGATCTGGAGGGGGCTTTGTTAAAATTTGATGAAATTTATGAGAAATTGGTAGTTGATAGTTAAAGTATATTTTGAACATTGAATGGTTCAATTAGACGGGGCTTTGCAAAGCCGTTAATCTCAGCATGTCTTCGGTAGTTTCTATCGGGGCAAAGTACTTTTTTTCATCAACCCTAGGAGATCTCCATGGCAGCACTTAAAGGCTCGCGCACGGAACAATGCTTGAAAGACGCCTTCGCAGGCGAATCACAAGCCAACCGTCGCTATTTGTATTTCGCAAACAAAGCAGACATTGAAGGACAAAACGATGTGGCCGCTTTGTTCCGCTCTACAGCGGAAGGCGAAACCGGTCACGCACACGGTCATTTGGAGTTTCTAGAGCAGTCGGGTGACCCCGCCACTGGCTTGCCCATTGGCTCGACTCGCCTGAACCTGGCATCGGCGGTGGCCGGCGAAACCCATGAGTACACTGACATGTACCCCGGCATGGCCAAAACTGCACGCGGCGAAGGCTTCGATGAAGTCGCCGACTGGTTTGAAACCTTGGCCAAGGCTGAGCGCTCGCACGCCAACCGCTACCAAAAGGCGTTGAACGAATTGGTGGATTGATTTCCCCCGTTGCGTTCAGCCACTGACCGCTGCACCTTCGGGTGCATCGGTTTTTTTTATCAGGAATACAAGCACCATGGCCACAGAAGGCAATCTCCAAGCACCCACCCGCCACCCCTTGGATTGGAAGAACCCCGATTTCTACAACGAAGAATCGTGCTTCACGGAACTCGAACGTATTTTTGACATTTGCCACGGTTGCCGCCGCTGTGTGAGTTTGTGCGGATCGTTCCCGACCTTGTTTGACTTGGTCGACGAGAGCAGCACGATGGAAGTCGACGGCGTCAACAAAAAAGATTACTGGAGTGTGGTGGACCAGTGCTACATGTGCGACTTGTGCTACATGACCAAGTGCCCCTATACCGCACCGCACGAATGGAATGTGGACTTTCCCCACACCATGCTGCGCGCCAAGGCCATCAAGTTCAAAAAAGGGGAAGTGGGGCAAGCTGAGCAATTTTTAGCCTCCACGGACACGCACGGTCAATTGGCCGGCATTCCCATCGTGGTTCAAACGGTCAACGCGGTCAACGCCAGCAAACTTGGGCGCGAAGTGCTTGAGGCCGTGGCCGGTGTTGACAAAACGGCATGGCTGCCGTCTTTGGCCACGCGCAAATTTCGCTCCAGCGCAGAAACTGCGCAAGCGGTCAAAGTGGTCAATGGCGAGAAAACGCCTGGCAAAGTGGCGATCTATGCCACTTGCTACATCAACTACAACGAGCCTGGCATTGGCCACGATTTGCTCAAAATTTTGGACCACAACGACATTCCTTATGTCTTGGTCGAGAAAGAAAAATGCTGCGGCATGCCCAAGCTTGAATTGGGTGATTTGGATTCGGTCAATGCGTCCAAAGAAGCCAATATTCCAGTGCTGGCCCGATACGCCAAAGAGGGCTATGCGATCATGGCCGCTGTGCCCAGCTGCGCGTTGATGTTCAAGCAAGAAATTCCATTGATGTTTCCGGATTGCGCAGATACGCAATTGGTCAAAGCACACATGTGGGACCCGTTTGAATATTTCATGGCGCGCAAACGCGATGGTTTGCTCAAGACCGAATTTCCTCAAAGCTTGGGCAATGTGAGCTACCAAATTCCGTGTCATGGCCGGGTGCAAAATATCGGCAAAAAGACCGAAGAAATGCTCAAGATGATTCCCGGCACTGAGATCAACACCATTGAGCGTTGCTCAGGGCACGCCGGTACCTATGGTGTGAAAAAGGCCTCGCATGCTTATTCCATGAAGATAGGCAAGCCCGTTTTTAAAGCCATGGCCACCATGAAAGACGGCAGCCAACCCGACTTCATCAGTTCCGACTGCCCCTTGGGCGGCCACCACATTGCGCAAGGTTTTGAGCGCAATGGTTTGGGCGCGCCCGAGTTGAACCACCCGCTGACCTTGGTGCGCAAAGCCTACGGCTTGAAGTAAGCCCCTTGATCCAAGCCATTGAAAGAAAGAAACCCATGCAATTGACCGGACACATCACACCCGAAAGCCTCATGTCGCTGGAGGCTTACACCAAGTGGCGCAAAGTGCACAAGCCCGAAGTGATCGCTCACCGCAAATTGCGCAGCGTGCAGTTGGGCGAGCATGTGAACCTGCAATTCGAAAGCGAGACCACCATTCGCTATCAAATTCAAGAAATGCTGCGCATTGAAAAAGTCTTCGAAGAAGAGGGCATTGTTCAAGAAATTGAAGCCTATGCTCCCTTGGTGCCTACTGGCACCAATTGGAAAGCCACCATGATGTTGGAGTACACCGACGTCAATGAGCGCAAACGTGAGTTGGGCCGTTTGATCGGCATTGAAGACCGCATGTTTGTGGAGGTCCAAGGCTATGCCCGTGTTTATGCCATCGCTGACGAAGACTTAGACCGCGAAAACGAAGAAAAAACTTCAGCGGTTCACTTCGTTCGTTTTGAGTTGACCCCTGCCATGTGCGCCGCGGTGAAAGCTGGCGCCATGGTCAAGATGGGCTGCGATCACACCCACTACCCGGCCCACATGGAAGTTTCTGCTGAAACGCTGGCAAGCCTGGCCGGTGATTTGAAATAAGGCTCAGCGCTGTCCGACTTTCACGTCGCCAAAAATGGTTTGTGCTTCGCGCGGAATGCAGCGCCAGTAGGGCTGGCTGGCCTGCACTTGGCCCCCCAACTCCACGGCAGCTTGCCAAGCCCAGCGCGGGTTGAACAAATAGGCGCGGGCGATGGCAATCAGATCGGCGTCTTGGCGGTTCAAAATGGCCTCGGCTTGCGCAGCCTGTGTGATCAAACCCACGGCCATGGTGGTCAAACCGGACTTTTCTTTGACCAGCTTGGCAAATGGCACTTGGTATTCAGGCCCGATTGAAATTTTTTGTTGGGCTGAAACCCCACCCGAAGAAATATGCACAAAGTCGGCCCCGTCGCACTTTAAGCGCAGAGCCAAATCAGCCGTTTCTTCAGGAGTCCAACCGCCTTCAACCCAGTCCGTGGCGGAAATTCGAATGCCCAAGCTGCCAGTGAAGTTGGCGCGTACGGCTGCAAACACTTCACGTACAAAACGAATTCGGTTTTCAAAATTGCCGCCATAAGCATCGGTGCGCAGGTTGGAGATGGGAGACAAAAATTCGTGCAACAAATAACCGTGCGCTGCGTGCAGTTCCAGCACTTCAATGCCCATGCCATCAGCGCGCCGTGCAGCTTGCACAAAAGCGTTTTGTATGCGTGCCAAGCCAGCTGTGTCAATGGCGGTGGGAGGTGCCTCTGTGCTCAGATGGGGCAGGGCGCTGGGTGCCAGGGCCTGCCAGCCTCGATGCTGCGCGTCAAGCAACTGACCTCCGTTCCAGGGCTCAGCGCTGGAAGCTTTGCGACCGGCATGGCCGATTTGAAGTGAAACTGGCACATGCGGCGCCATGCGGCGAGCGCGCCCCAATGTCTCGCTCAAGGCAGAGGCGGTGACGTCGTCCCACAGGCCCAGGCAGCCGGGGGTGATGCGACCTTCCTCGGTCACGGCCGTCGCTTCCAGCGTGACAAGGCCTGCGCCTCCATTGAGCAGCGCTGTCCAGTGGGCCAAATGCCAATCGTTGGCCTGGCCCTGATCGGCCAAGTATTGGCACATGGGGGCAATCACAATACGGTTGGCTAAGCTCAGCGGGCCACGGGGGGAGCTGAGTTTGAATTCGGAAAAAAGGTGACTCATGGAGGTTCCAATTTTGAAATGGATAGCATTGCCGGGCAGATCCTTCATCTTAAACCTGCAAAGAGGCTGAACCTGCCAGATAATCACGTAGTTAAAGGACTGCGCGCATGCTGTTTTTATTGTCACCTGCTAAATCTCTGGACTACGACACCCCTGCCGGTGATGTGCCGCACAGCTTGCCGCAATTTGCAGCTCAGTCGGCGCAGCTGATTCAAAATTTAAAACCCCAATCACTGCAGCAAATTGCCAATCTAATGGACTTGAGCGATGCCTTGGCGGCCCTGAATGTGGCGCGCTATGAAGCTTGGCGCCCCAAGTTCACAGCCAAAAACTCCAAGCAAGCGGTGTTGGCTTTCAATGGTGATGTGTATGAAGGCTTGGATGCCAAAACGCTCAAGCTCAAAGATTTGGAGTGGGCGCAGTCGCATGTCTGTATTTTGAGCGGTTTGTACGGCGTGCTTCGCCCCTTAGATTGGATGCAAGCCTACCGGCTTGAGATGGGCACCGCCCTGGCCACAACAAAGGGCAAAAATTTGTACCAGTTTTGGGGCTCGCAAATTGCAGAATATTTGAACCAACGCTTGGCACTTGAGACATCGCCGGTGGTGGTGAACTTGGCCTCGCAAGAATATTTCAAAGCTGTTGATCAAAAAGTATTGCAAGCACGCGTGATGGAGTGTGTGTTTGAAGAGTACAAAGGTGGCCGATACAAAATCATCAGCTTCATGGCCAAGCGTGCGCGTGGTTTGATGGCGCGCTATGCTGTGCAAAAGCGCATTACCCATGTTGAAAAATTGAAACAATTTGATCACGAAGGCTATGCTTTTGAGCCTGCAGCATCTGACCCCCATCGCTTGGTATTCAGACGCAAAACAGCAGGTAGCGCATGAATTTGCCCGAACATTCTCAGCTGGGAAAAAGCAGCCCGTATACAGATCAGTATGACCCAGCGCTGTTGTTCCCAATTCCACGTGCGCCCAAGCGCGCAGAGTTGGGAATTCATGCTGCGCCTATTTTTTTTGGCGCAGACTTGTGGACGGCGTTTGAGTTGTCTTGGCTGAATTTAAAAGGCAAGCCGCAAGTAGCTTTGGCTCACATCACAGTGCCAGCAGAGAGCACGCACATCATTGAGAGCAAATCATTCAAGCTGTATTTAAACAGCTTGAATGCCACAAAGTTCATTGACGTTCAAGCCGTACGGGATTGTTTGCGTGAAGACTTAGACCAGGCGCTTTGGCACGGTGGCACTGTCAATGCACGCTGCGGTGTGAGAATCTTGCTGCCAGAAGAATTTGACAAAGAGCCAATTCACGAACTCGATGGCTTGAATTTGGACCGCATGGACATTGAATGCACGCGTTACCTGCCCGCACCTGAGCTGTTGCAATCCGAAAGCGAGCAAGCGCCAGTGACCGAAACCCTGGTCAGTCATTTGCTCAAAAGCAATTGTTTGGTGACGGGGCAACCCGATTGGGGCAGCGTGCAAATCACCTACACGGGCGCTCAAATTGATCAGGCGGGCTTGCTCGCGTACATTGTGAGTTTTCGCAATCACAATGAATTTCACGAGCAATGCGTGGAGCGCATTTTCATGGACATTTGGGCGCGCTGCAAACCGCTGGAGTTGTGTGTGTATGCCCGCTACACACGCCGCGGCGGCTTGGACATCAACCCCTGGCGCACCAGTCGGCCCCAAACCCCACCGCGCAACATTCGCACTGCCAGGCAATAGGCCTTTAGCCCAGACTTTTAAAGTCTTGCAATGGGTGCAAAGAGGGAAACACCGCGGCGCGCTTTGCTTGAGCCGCAGTGATCGCTTCTCGCACGTGCGTGTTGCTCCAGATGGCGCCTTGAAGCCAGCCCATTTGGCGCAGGCTGTCCTCCACGCTGTGGTCGCGCGCGTAATTGAGCGCCTGCTTGCTGCCCCAAATGGCCACGGGCGGCTTGCTGGCCATCTCCTTGGCACAGGCTAAAGCGCCAGCCACCAAAGCCTCGGGTGTGTCAAATATTTCCGTGACCAAACCATGCGCCAGTGCTTTTTCCGCGCTCAGACGGCGGCCTGTGTAAGCCAGCTCTTTGACCAAGCCCATGGGCAGCAGTTTGGGCAGGCGCTGCAAAGTGCCCACATCGGCCACCATGCCAATGTTGATTTCTTGGATACAAAAGAAAGCTTCGCGCGAGGCGTATCGAATGCAGCAAGCGGTCACCATGTCGACGGCCCCTCCAATGCACCCGCCTTGAATGGCCGCGATCACAGGCATGCGCAGGCTCTCAAGCAGGGTGAAGGTCGACTGCAGATTGGTCAAGACGTCAAACACCGCAGCGCGCCCTTCAGGGCTGTTGTCGTCCATCGTGATGGCGCTTGAAAAAGTCTCCAAGGCCATGCCGGCAGAAAAATGTTTGCCGGTGCTGGAGATCACCAATGCCCGAGCTTGGCCTTCGTTGTTCAAGTGGCGCAGCACTTGGTCAAGTTCGCGCCAAAAGGTCGGGTGCATGGTGTTCATGCGCTCGGGCTTGTTCAGCACCAAGTGGGCGACATGGTCATTCGTCGTCAGGGAAAAGCAGCTGAGTGTGTCCATCGGGTCGGGTTTCATGAAGAGTTGGAGGGCTTGAAGTTGGTGAACTGTAACTTTTTGGAATGGCAGGCGCTGTCCCTTGCTTGACCAAGGAGCCCACACGCACACCGAGCAAGCGCAGGCGGCGCGATAAGTCCACTCGTTTCAAGCATTGCCCTGCCACTTGCCGAATGGTGGCAGCGTCTTGGGTGTAAATCTGGACAGTTTGGTCCCGCGTGACGCTTTGGAAGTTGTCGTAACGCAGCTTGATGCCGATGGTTTTTCCTTCATAAGCTTTGCGCTTCAAATCGGCGGCCACTTGCTGGCACAAGCGGGTGAAAATTTTGCCCAGCTCCTCACGATCTCGCACGGCATGCAAGTCACGCTCGAAAGTGGTTTCTCGGCTGATGCTGACGGGCTCACTTTCTGTGCTGATGGGCCGATCGTCTCGGCCCCAAGCGGCTTCGTGTAACCAGGCGCCGTAGACTTTGCCAAAGTGCTGCTGCAGCCACTGCGGCTCAGATGCTGCCAATTGACCAATCAAGGCAATGCCGTGGGCTTTGAGTTTGGCATCGGCCTTGGGGCCAACGCCATTGATTTTGCGACAAGCCAGGGGCCAAATCAAAGTTTGCAAATCACTTTCATGGACCACTGAAATGCCTTTGGGCTTGTTCAATTCGCTGGCCATTTTGGCGAGCAATTTGTTGGGTGCCACACCAATAGAGCAGGTCAAGCCTGTGACATCGAAAATGCACTTTTGAATCAAGCGGGCCAACACTTTGCCGCCTTCGCGCTGGCCCCCAGGCACATGGGTGAAGTCGATGTAGACCTCGTCAATGCCCCTGTCTTCCATGAGGGGTGCAATTTCCGTGATGGTTTCTTTGAACACGCGCGAGTAGTGCCGGTACTGGTCAAAATCGACCGGCAGCAAAATGGCCTCAGGGCACAGTTTTGCAGCTTTCATCAGCCCCATGGCCGAGCCCACGCCAAATTGCCTGGCCGCATAGGTGGCTGTGGTGATCACGCCGCGGCCGGTATAGCCGGCCAAGCGCGGGAAAAAGTCGAGTGGAATTTCAGCCAAATTTTCGGCTCTCCATTCGCACTCAGGATGCGCCACCTTCAGCCGGTCCAGCAGGTCATCTTCACGCCGCCTGCCGCCCCCGATCACCACTGGCAGGCCTTTGAGTTGGGGGTAGCGCAGCAATTCGACAGACGCATAAAAAGCGTCCATGTCCAGGTGGGCGATCCTTCGGATGAGTGGCGCAGGCGTGGTCACAAACTCATCAGGACATGAAGCCCTGAATTATTGGGGGAAGGTGCCAGGCAGCAAAATGCTTTTGTCGACCGTGTCCATTTGCGTGTGGCCACAAAAGGCCATGGTCAGGTCCAGTTCGTTGTGAATGATTTCCAATGTTTTTTCTACGCCTTCTTGCCCCATAGCCCCTAAGCCATACAAAAATGCACGACCAATGTAAGTGCCTTGAGCTCCCAAAGCGCGCGCTTTGAGCACGTCCTGACCGCTGCGAATGCCGCCGTCCATGTGCACTTCAATTTGCTGGCCCACGGCGCTGACAATGGCAGGCAAGGCTTCAATGCTACTTTGCGCGCCATCGAGTTGGCGCCCGCCATGGTTGCTGACGATCAGGGCGTCGGCGCCGCTGTCAACGGCCAAGCGTGCATCCTCGGCGTCTTGGATGCCTTTGAGAATGATTTTGCCGCCCCAGCGTTTTTTGATCCATTCGACATCGCCCCAATTCAGGCGCGGGTCAAATTGCTGCGATGTCCAGGAGGACAAAGAGCCCATGTTTTCCACGCCTTTGACATGGCCCACGATGTTGCCAAATTGGCGCCGTGGGGTGCCCAGCATGCCCAGAGCCCATCGCGGTTTGGTAGCGATGTTGATCATGTTGGCCAAGGTCAATTTGGGTGGAGCGGACAAGCCGTTTTTCAAATCTTTGTGGCGCTGACCCAAAATTTGCAAATCCAAAGTAATGACCAGCGCCGAACAATGCGCTGCCCTGGCCCGCTCGATCAAGCGCTCAATGAAATCGCGATCACGCATGACGTAGAGCTGAAACCAAAAAGGGTGGCCCTGGGTGCTTTGCGAGACATCCTCTATCGAGCAGATGCTCATGGTTGAGAGGGTAAATGGAATACCAAATTTTTTGGCGGCTCGGGCTGCCAAAATTTCGCCATCGGCGTGCTGCATGCCAGTCAAACCTGTGGGCGCAATGGCCACCGGCATGGCCACTTTCTCGCCAATCATGGTACTGGCTGTGCTGCGGTTTTCCATGTTCACTGCGATGCGTTGGCGCAGTTTTATTTTCTGAAAATCAGACTCGTTTGCCCGGTAAGTGCTTTCCGTCCAAGAGCCACTGTCAGCATAGTCGTAGAACATGCGAGGCACACGTTTTTGAGCCAAGACGCGCAAGTCTTCGATGGTGGTGATGATGGCCATAAGTTAAATTTCCTCAAATGTGCAAAAGGGTCAACTACAGCTGATGCTGCCGCATCCGGACATGGTCATGCTTCGAATCACCGAAGGGTCGGCCAGCGTTTCTGTTTCAGTGTCAAAGGCAACCGACTGCAGGTGCTGCGCCAAGCCAGCGTCCATGCTGGCGGCGTGCTGAGGAAACCATTCGGCCAAGGCCTCGGCCAAGCGGGTGATGATCTCGCCGTCCCCTTGCACGTAATGGGTTTCCACAGCGCGCATGGTTTCGAGAATGCTGGCATGCTGACCCGCATGGCAGTTCTCAGCAGTAAAACCTGTGGCCAACATCCAGCGCTCTTCTTGCGTGAAGTGCTCGACCGTGTGGGTCAAAAATGCACGGTACAAGTTCAACTGCTCGGTGGGTGGTGTGATCAGCAAGGCGTTGAGCATCGTGACGAACTCTTCGTGCGTGTGGTCCATGCGCTCATTGCCTGTGACCAATTGATCAGACCACTCAAGCCCTGCCAAGCCTAAGTTACTGCTCTGTTCAGTTTGGGTTTGCATCGTCAATCTCAGTTAAGAATTTGGAAAATTAAAAATCCAATCGGACATGATGCCGTGCAATTTGGAATCGAATTTGATTTGGCGCAGTACCGCCCAAAGTATTGCGGGCGTTCAGAGATCCAATCAAACTCAGGCATTCAAACACATCGCCTTGAATTGCAGGGTTCAATTGCTGCAAACTGCTCAAAGGCAACTCGCTCAAGTCCAATCCTTGGGCTTGAGCCGATTTCACGGCATGTGCGACCACTTCGTGTGCATCGCGAAAGGGCAAGCCCTTTTTGACCAAATAATCGGCCAAATCAGTGGCCGTGGCATAGCCTTTCTTGGCAGCATTTTCCATGGCTGTGACGTTGACTGTGATGCCGCCTTCTTTAGCGCCGGTTTGAGAGTTGACTTGGCCGCCGATCATTTCACTGAAGATGCGCAGCGTGTCTTTGAGCGTGTCCACGGTGTCAAACAGCGGCTCTTTGTCTTCTTGGTTGTCTTTGTTGTAGGCCAAAGCTTGGCCTTTCATCAACGTGATCAAGCCCATCAAATGGCCCACCACACGACCGGTTTTACCGCGTGCCAATTCGGGTACGTCGGGGTTTTTCTTTTGCGGCATGATCGAGCTGCCGGTCGTGAAGCGGTCAGATATTTTGACAAAACCAAAGTTTTGACTCATCCACAAAACAAGCTCTTCGCTCAAACGACTGATGTGGACCATACACAAACTGGCAGCGGCAGAAAATTCAATGGCAAAGTCGCGGTCACTCACGCCATCCAAGCTGTTTTGGCAGACGCAGGCGCGGCCTTGATCGTCAATCATGCCCAAACTTCGTGCCACGCGTTCACGGTCTAAGGGGTAGGTGGTGCCTGCCAAGGCAGCGCTGCCCAAAGGCAGCCAGTGGGTGCGCTTGCGCACATCGCTCATGCGCTGCGCATCGCGATCAAACATCTCAACATAAGCCAGCAAGTGATGCGCAAAGCTCACAGGCTGGGCCACTTGCAAGTGGGTAAAGCCAGGCATGATCACCTCGACATGACGCTCGGCCACTTCGACCAAGGCCTTTTGCAAGTCAATCAAGCACTGGTTGATCAGGTCAATCTCGCTGCACAACCATAAACGCACGTCGGTGGCCACTTGGTCGTTTCGGCTGCGCCCGGTGTGAAGGCGTTTGCCCGCGTCGCCGACCAATTGAGTCAGGCGCGCTTCGATGTTCAAGTGCACATCTTCCAAATCGAGTTTCCATTGAAAAGCGCCGCTGCTGATTTCTTGGGTGATTTGTGCCAGGCCGCGTTCAATGTCCGCGCCATCTGAGGCGCTGATGATCCCTTGCGCCACCAGCATTTCAGCGTGGGCCAGACTGCCTTGAATGTCGGCTTGCCAAAGTCGTTTGTCAAAGAAAACGCTGGCCGTGTAGCGCTGCACCAACTCGCTCATCGGTTCAGAGAATAAGGCGGACCAAGCCTGGGATTTTTGATCGAGTTGATTTTTGGACATTTTCTGATTTTATCGGCTCATTTGGCTTTGTGACAATTGGGCCCCAGCTTGGTTTTGGGCTATCCGGTGTTGCGCAAGCCCGCCGCTATGCCATTGATGGACAGGTGAATGCCCAGTTGGACCCGCTCGTCGGCTTTGCCTTGTCGGTGGCGTCGCACCAGTTCCACCTGCAAATGGTGCAGGGGGTCGATGTAGGGAAAGCGATGCCGTATGGAGCGCGCCAGGGCGGCGTTGTGGGTCAATCGGTGTTTTTCGCCAGTGATCAAACTCAAGGCTTCAGCGGTGCGATGCCATTCTGCTTCGATGGCGGTAAAAACTTTTTTTCGCAGGCGCTTGTCTGCGACCAATTCACTGTAACGGCCGGCCAAGGCCAGATCACTTTTGGCCATCACCATGTCCATGTTGGAGAGCAATGTTTTGAAAAACGGCCATTGTTTGACCATCTTTTGCAACAAAGATAAAGCGGCTTTGCGCTCTTTGTCGGTGGGTTGCGTTAAAAAAGTTTGTACGGCCGAACCAAAGCCATACCAGCCTGGCAGAGTCAACCTGCATTGGCCCCAACTGAAGCCCCAAGGAATGGCCCGAAGGTCTTCAATTTTTTGACTGGCTTTGCGTGAGGCTGGCCTTGAGCCGATATTCAGCTCGGCAATTTCACGAATTGGCGTGGCACTGAAAAAATACTCGTTAAAGCCTGGTGTTTCATAAACCAAGTGGCGATATGCAGCCATGCTGGCTTGAGACAACTGGGCTGCAGCCTCCAAGAAACTGCGCGGCGCAGTTTTGGTTGGTTGCAGCAGCGTGGCTTCCAGTGTGGCCGCCACCAAAGTTTCCAAATTGCGCCGGCCAATTTCGGGGTTGGCGTATTTGGAGCCAATGACTTCGCCTTGTTCGGTCAATCGAATTTGCCCGCGCACAGTGCCAGGGGGCTGCGCCAAGATGGCTTGGTAGCTGGGGCCACCGCCCCTTCCTACAGTGCCCCCGCGCCCATGGAACATGCGCAATTGAATGTTGTGGCTGTTGGCCAAATGCTCAAAGTCATTGACCAAGGCCACTTCCGCGCGGTACAACTCCCAGTTGCTGGTGAAGATGCCGCCGTCTTTGTTGCTGTCGGAGTAACCCAGCATGATGTCTTGTTCAGCACCTGAGCGTTGAACCAATGACGCGATGCCAGGCAGGCCATAAAACTCTCGCATGATGGGCGCTGAGTTGCGCAGGTCTTCAATGGTTTCGAACAAGGGCACCACGATCAAATCAAGCACCGCGTTGCTGTCCAAAGTGCCCCGCATCAGCCCCACTTCTTTTTGCAGCAGCAAAACTTCGAGCAAATCGCTGACGGACTCGGTATGGCTGATGATGTAATGGCGAATGGCCTGTGCACCGTACAGGTTACGCAGCTTCAAGGCGCTTTCAAAAATTGCCAATTCGGCGCGCGTGTGGTCTGAGTAATCTGCACCGGGCACGCCCAAAACGCGTGCATCACCTAATAGTTCAAGCAAACAAGTGCGTTTGGCGTTCTCGGACAAGTTCGCATAATTTTTTTCAATGCGGGCAGTGCGCAACAACTCGGCCACGACGGTTTCATGTTGGTCCGAACTTTGACGTAAATCGACTGTGGCCAGATGAAAGCCAAAAACCTCCACCGCGCGAATCAAGGGATGCAGCCGTTGATTGGCCAAGGCTTGCGCGTGGTGACCTTTGAGCGAGTCCTCAATGGTTTGCAAGTCTGCAAGAAAGGCTTGTGCATTGAGATAGGGGTTTTGCGGAGCGATGGCATGGCGCGCCGCATCGCCGCCAGTCAAGTCCTTCAATGTTGCCGCCAAGCGTGCGTACATGCCGGTGAGGGCGCGGCGGTAAGGTTCGTCCATGCGGTGAGCGTTAGTGTCTGGCGAGCTTTCTGCCAAGGCACGCATGGCAGGAGAAAACTCAACCAGCATGGCGGACAAAGACAACTCGCCTCCTAAAAAATGCACTTCCGTCAAATAGTGACGCAAGGCCACCTCGCACTGACGCTTTAAGGCGTGATTCAAAGTTTGTGCATTGACATTGGGGTTGCCATCTCGGTCGCCACCAATCCATTGACCCATGCGCAAGAAACTGGCAACAGGGTTTTGCCCCAGCGCGTGTTCTAAGTTGGCGTAAATTTTTGGAATTTCACGCAAAAAAGTGGACTCGTAATAACTCAAAGAATTTTCAACTTCATCGGACACAGTCAACTTTGAAAAACGCAGCAGGCGTGTTTGCCACAGTTGCATCACGCGGGCTTGAATGCGCATTTCATTGCCGGCCAATTCGCGAGGGCTCAGTGCATCTTTGGCCGCATTCACTGCGGCTGCACGGGCTTTGATTTCATCTCGCTCGGTGAGCAAGTGGGCAATGTCTCGCTCGGCCCCTAAGATGCTTTGTCTTTGCACTTCGGTAGGGTGCGCCGTCAAAACGGGCGAGACAAAACTGTGTGTCAAAGTTTGTGAAATGATTTTGGGTGTGATGCCGGCCCAGCGCAAGCGCTGCAGCGCGACCTCAATGCTGCCCTCTTGCATGTCGCCAGCCCGCTCGTGCACAGCCCTGCGGCGAATGTGATGCCGGTCCTCTGCCAAGTTGGCTAAATGACTGAAATAAGTGAAGGCCCGGATCACTTTGACCGCTTGGTCGCCAGGCAAATTGTTCAATAATTTCTTCAATGACTTGTCGGCCGCGTGGTCGGCATCGCGTCGAAAAGCGACCGAGAGTTTGCGAATTTTCTCGATCAGTTCATAAATTTCTTGGCCTTCTTGCTCTCGGATCACGTCCCCCAAAATTCGGCCCAGCAAGCGAATGTCCTCGGCCAAAGGGCGTTCATTGTCACGTTCGTTGCGTTTCAAGGGGAGTGTGGGTGAGTTGGGCATGGTGGGTGGAAATTGGCAGGGGTTAAGTCCATGCTAGCATTTGATTTGATTGAAAATTACCAACAGGTTACTGGTTTGAGCACACTTTCACCCTCCGCAACACAACGCCCCATCGTCATCGCCACCCGCGAAAGCCGCTTGGCTTTATGGCAAGCCGAGCATGTTCAAGCCCTGCTGCAGGCCCGTGGCTACAGCGTTTCATTGCTTGGAATGACCACCCAGGGCGATCAAATCCTAGACCGAAGCCTGAGCAAAGTAGGCGGCAAAGGTTTGTTCGTCAAAGAGCTGGAAACCGCGTTGTCGCAAGGGTTGGCCGACATTGCGGTGCACTCTTTGAAAGATGTGCCCATGGAGTTGCCCGAAGGTTTTGAGTTGGCCTGTGTGATGGAGCGCGAAGACCCGCGCGATGCTTGGGTTTCCTCTCGTTATGCCAGTTTCATGGGTTTGCCCCAGGGCGCCGTGGTGGGTACTTCAAGCCTTCGGCGCGTGGTGTTGCTGCGCGCTTTGCGACCTGATTTGAAAATTGAACCCCTGCGCGGAAATTTGGACACCCGCTTGCGCAAACTTGACGAAGGTCAATACGACGGCATTGTCTTGGCCGCCGCAGGTCTCAAGCGCTTGAAATTGAGCTCGCGCATCGCACATGTTTTTGAGACAGAGCAAATGTTGCCTGCAGCAGGGCAAGGCGCCTTGGGCATTGAAATACGCACGGGCCGAGATGATTTGGTGTTGGCCTTGCAGCCCATGGCCCACAAAACCTCTTGGTTGGCTGTTGCCGCCGAGCGTGCTGTGAGCCGGGCCATGGGGGGCAGTTGTTCCATGCCTTTGGCAGCACATGCCACTTTGCAGGGTGAGCTTTTAAGTTTGCGCGCTGCCTGGGGGGACCCCGAAGGGCAGAGCAGTTTGATCACGGCCCAGCAAGTCGGCCCAGTCCAAAAACTCGAAGATGCACAAGCACTGGGTGAGCAAGTGGCACAAGCTTTGCGGCGCGCCGGCGCCGGTTGATGCGGTGCCCCGCGTCTTGGTGACCCGACCCGAGCAGGACGCAGCGCCCTGGGTGGCCGCATTGCAAGGAGCTGGGTTGGAGGCGACAACATTTCCCTTGCTCGCTTTGTCTCCCGTCCTTCAAGTGCAAGACCTGCGCAACGTGCACGCGCAACTGCAGGGCCAGCAAGCTGTGATGTTTGTCAGCGCCAATGCCGTGCGCTTTTTGGCGCAAAGTTTGGGGCATATTGGGAGCTGGCCAATGTTCAAGACTGCAACGCGGGCTTGGTGCACCGGGCCTGGAACGGCCGCAGCCCTGCTTGCCTGTGGCGTGCCTGCCGCCCAAATTGACCAACCCGGGTCGCAAGCCCTGCAATTGGACTCTGAGGCTCTGTGGGACGTGGTAGCAGGCCAAGTGCATGCGCAAAGTCGGATATTGCTGGTGCGCGGCGCAGACGAGTCGGGCGCTGTTGCTGGGCGAGACTGGTTGACCCAGCGCTTGCAAGCGGCAGGCGCACAAGTCGATACGTTGGTTGCATACACCCGTCTGCCCGTGCATTTAAACCCGCAGCAACGCCAACAAGCCAGCCAGTTTGCAAGTGATGGCAGCATTTGGCTGTTCAGCAGCTCAGAATCCATTTTGGCTTTGCAAACCAACTGCCCGCGGCAAGATTGGTCGCATGCCCGGGCCGTGGCCACGCACCCCAGGATTGCAAAAACAGCGCAAGATTTAGGCTGGGGCAGGGTGATTATTTCCCCTGCCGGCATGAGCGCTTTAGCGGCATCGATAAAATCTCTCGAATGAGCCCAGAAATTCCACAAGCCCCTGCGGTTGAAAACACCGCAACCCCAAGCACCAACAAGTCTCCTGCCGGACAGCTTGGGCCTTGGCGCTGGTCGCTTTGGGCGCCCTTGTTGCTGGCTTTGTCGGCGGTATTGGTCAGTGGCTTTCTGTGGGAAAAGCTCTCACGCATTCAAGGACAATTGGCGCGCCAAAGTGCCGATGCAAGTCAGCAATCGATGGAGGCCAAGGCTTGGGCCAAACAAGCGCAAGAAACCGTCAAAGACAGCGCGGCCCGCTTGGCCCTGCTGGAAACACGCATGGGTGAAGCGGCTTTGCAGCGCAGTCAGCTTGAAGAGTTGATTCAATCCCTGTCTCGCTCGCGCGATGAAAATTTGGTGCTCGATATTGAATCGTCCTTGCGCTTGGCTCTTCAGCAAGCGCAATTGACCAGCAGTTTGGAGCCCTTGCTGGCCACCCTGAAAACAGCGCAAAACCGATTGCAACGCGCCTCCAACCCGCGTCTGCTCTCAGTGCAAAGAGCGATTGAGCGCGATGTTGAAGCGGTGAAATCGGCACAAAGCACCGACTTGCCCGGCTTGCTTTTGCAGCTCGATGAGTTGGTGGCATTGGCAGACGAGTTGCCCTTGGCCAATGAAATGAGCCGGCCCAATCAGGTTGCTAAAACGGCCGATGCTGGGCGCGCGGCCCCAGATGCAAGCTGGTGGCACATTGCACTTGAGCGCGTCATGCTGGAGGCGCGTGGCCTGTTGCGGGTCAGTCGCATCGATGCCCCGGAAGCGGCCTTGTTGTCACCTGAGCAAGGTTTTTTCTTGCGGGAAAATTTAAAACTCAAACTGCTCAATGCCCGAATCGGTTTGTTGGCTCGGCAAAATGAATCGGCTCGCTCAGACATGGCTTCTGCGGCTGCCGCGGTGCGCAAATACTTCGATACCCATGCCCGAAAAACACAGCAAGCTTTGCAACTGTTGCAGCAAGCGCAAAGCTTGAGCAAGTCCAGTCCCTTGCCGCGCTTGGATGGGTCATTGGCCGCCTTGGCCACGGCTGCCTCCGGGAAGTGATTCAACTATGCGCGCTGCTCTTTGGTTGATTGGTTTGTTTGCGGTGGCGGTGGCCAGCGCCTTGCTGGCGGCCAGCAATGTGGGCACGGTGGCGATTTTTTGGTCACCCTACCGCGTCGATGTTTCCCTGAACTTGGTCTTGTTTGGCGCTGTCCTTATTTTATTGACCGTGCACTGGGCTCAGCGCGCTTTAACTGCGCTGTTGGAGTTGCCAAGGCAAGCCCAGCGCTGGCGCTTGCAGCAAAAGGAGCGGGCGGCACATGCCGCTTTGCTCGAAGGCATGGCGCATTTCATGGAAGGGCGATTTTTGCGTGCGCGCAAATCAGCCGAAGCGGTTTTGCTGCGCGAAAAATCTTTGACCGATGCGGGTGAGAGTTTGGGCCATGCGGGCGCCTTGCGCACGCTGGCGCACATTTTGGCCGCTGAATCCGCCCATGCATTGCAAGACAAAAGTGGCCGGCAACAACACTTGGACCAAGCCTTGAACGAGCCGGAAAAAGGCAGCTCTGCCATGCGCCAGTCTTTGCTCGAAGGCGCCATGCTCAGAGCTGCGCGCTGGGCTTTGGACGACCGCAATGCGCCAGAGAGCTTGCTGTGGCTGGATCGACTGCCTCACGGTGTGGCGCGCAGGACATTGGCCATGCGTTTGCGCTTGAAGGCGGCCAGACTGGCCGGGGAGCCCGCGCAGGCCTTGGACACGGCCCTGTTGCTGATCAAGCACCGTGCCTTTACAGAACAGGCGGCACAAAGCATGGTTCGCAGCTTGGTGTTCGAGCTCATTGCGAACACCCATGAGGCCGGTCAATTACAGCGCTTGTGGGGGCGCATGGGTGAGGCGCAGCGGCAAACCCCAGAGTTGGCTATTCAAGCCGCACAGCACTGGTTGAATTTGACAGGCGAGCCCGCCACGGCGCGGCTTTGGCTCAAACCGATTTGGACTCAACTTCAACGAGAGCCCCAAAAAATCTTGTTGCAACAAAAAATCAAATTCATCGAAGTGTTGCAAAGCAGTTTGACAGGCGATGATTCGCCTCAAGAGCGAGAGTGGTTGCAGCTTATTGAAACTGCGCAACAAGCCCAGCCCAGAGACCCTTTATTGCAGTATTTGGCTGGGCGAGTCTGTCAAAAACGCAAACTCTGGGGCAAGGCGCAAGTGCTACTGGCGCAAGCAGCCCCGAATCTGGAAGACGTTCATTTAAAGCGTCAAGCTTGGCGTGCGTTGGCCCAATTGGCAGAGCAACGAGAAGATCTGACCACTGCCTTGCAAGCGTGGAAAAACGCAGCGCAAACATAAAAAAAGGGGGCCTGTGAGGCCCCGTTCTCAGAACGGCAGGTTCATGTTTTTGAGATCTTTGCGTGTCTCAACCAAAACCAGGGGGCCGTCCTCTTGCACCACGGCGGGCGCTCGCTCGCGTGGCACATGAACCGGCTTAGGTTCGGCAGCGATGGCGGCCTGGACATGCGCAACCTTCTCTGGGTCCGAACCCACCCATTGCAGACCTGAACTTTGGGCTACTTCGACCAAACTGGCCACAGGCAGCACAAATGGCACCAACTTGGGCATGGGCGCTTCGATTTGGATGGGGGCTGCAACTTCTGCCACTACGGCCGGCATGGGCGCAGGCTCAGCAGCGGGAGTGGGTGCAGGCGCAGCGGTCACGCGCAACGAATCAACTTCAGCCGATGCAGGTGCACTGTAGGCGGGAGTTTCTGTTGCCTCCGATTGTGCAGTTTGCTGTGCGTTTGCGCGGTCGAAATAAGAGCGCGCAGCCGGTGCATCCTGGCCCTCAGAGCTGTTGTCTTGCGCAAACTCCGGTGTCGCTGCGGCTTGGCTGTCGCCTGAGCGCTCGCGGCGATCACGGCCATAACGGTCACGTGAAGAACGGCGCTCGCGCCGCTCGGGGTTGGCACTGCCCGCGTCATTGTTGTCTGGCTGGGCTGATGCGTTTGAATCATTGCGGGGCATTGCACCGGCCTCATCGGCCTGCGTGCTGCCATCGTTTGGCAGCAAACTGCCCTGCTGCGTTTCATTGTTTCTTCGCTCGCCGCCGCGTTCACGCCGGCCCTCGCCTCGCTCACCACGTTCGCGGCGTCCTTCGCCACGCGGGGCGCGCTCAGTGCGGGCTTGCGCTGGGTTGGTCTCGGCAGTATCAAGGCTTTGCGGATTTTGATTTTGGCCTTCGCCTGAATTGGCATTGGCATCACGGCGTTCACCACCGCGCTGGCCTGCGCGTTCACCGCGCTCACCACCCCGGCGACCATCACGGCCTTCGCGCGGTGCACGTCCTTCTGCGTTTGCCTCTCCTGGCGCCGCGCCGCGGTCTGCAGGGCTGCGCTCACCGCGCTCGCCTGCACCACCACGGTCATTGCGCTCACCGCGGCGGCCGCCACGGCGTCCATCACGCCGTTCACCACTGCCACTGCCACTGCTGCGTTCACCGCGTTCTGCGCGCTCGCCATCAGGGCTGCTGGTGCGTGGGCCACGTTTGCCAACGCTGGAGACGGGCTCGGCTTTGACTTCGGGCGCAGCGCCAAACAGGCCTTTGATCCAGCCAAAGAATCCGCCTGAGCTGCTCGGTTCAGGTGCGGCTTCAGGCTTTGCGGCTGGTTTGGCTGCCTTGGGCAACTCGGCCTTGGGCTGGGCCACTGGTGCGGGGGCGTCAGGCAGCACACCTTTGATCAAAGGCGTTTGCTTGTTGGTGGGCTCTTGTGAGCGACGCGTGACCGTGGTGGGATCTTCCACCACTTCGGCCATGGCATAGCTTGCCTCGATGTTGTCCAGGCGTGGGTCGTCGTGTTTCAAGCGCTCGAGTTTGTAGTGCGGTGTTTCCAAAGATTTATTGGGCACCAGCAGCACATTGATGCGTTGCTTGAGCTCGATTTTGGCAATCTCAGGACGCTTTTCATTCAACAAGAATGAAGCCACTTCAACCGGCACTTGCGCATACACGGCTGCGGTGTTGTCCTTCATCGACTCTTCTTGGATGATGCGCAAAATTTGCAATGCCGAGCTTTCGGTGTCGCGCACATGGCCCGAACCACCGCAGCGAGGGCAAGGAATTGAGGAGCCTTCGGCCAGTGCAGGCTTTAAGCGCTGACGGCTCATCTCCATCAAACCAAATTTGCTGATGGCACCAAACTGCACACGTGCGCGGTCTTGGCGCAGCGCGTCGCGCAAACGGTTTTCCACATCGCGGCGATTGCGAGATTCTTCCATGTCAATGAAGTCGATCACGATCAAGCCGCCCAAATCGCGCAGACGCATCTGGCGAGCCACTTCGTCAGCGGCCTCTAAGTTGGTGCGGGTGGCGGTCTCTTCGATGTCGCCGCCTTTGATGGCGCGCGCCGAGTTCACGTCGACCGAGACCAAAGCCTCGGTGTGGTCGATCACAATGGCGCCGCCTGAGGGCAGTTGCACCGTGCGGGCGTAGGCCGACTCGATTTGATGCTCGATTTGGAAGCGGCTGAACAAAGGCGCGTCGTCGCGGTAGCGCTTAACGCGCGGGGCAAACTCAGGCATCACGTGGCTCATGAATTGCTGAGCTTGTTCGTAGATGTCGTCGGTGTCGATCAGGATGTCGCCGATGTCGCTGTTGAAGTAGTCGCGAATGGCGCGAATCACCAAGCTGGACTCTTGGTAAATCAGGAAAGCGCCTTTGGCTGACTGCGAAGCGCCATCGATGGCGGTCCAGAGTTTGAGCAAGTAGTTCAAGTCCCATTGCAGCTCAGGCGCGGCCCGCCCAATGCCGGCTGTGCGGGCAATGATGGACATGCCCTTGGGGTATTCCAACTGGTCCATGGCCTCTTTGAGTTCGGCCCGGTCGTCGCCCTCGATGCGCCGGCTGACGCCGCCCCCGCGCGGGTTGTTGGGCATCAGGACCACATAGCGGCCAGCCAAGCTGACGAAGGTCGTCAGGGCTGCACCTTTGTTGCCGCGCTCTTCTTTTTCCACTTGCACCAAGAGCTCTTGGCCTTCCCGGATCACATCGTTGATGCGAGCTTGGCTGACGGAGACGCCTTCGGCAAAGTATTGGCGTGATATTTCTTTGAAAGGCAAGAAGCCGTGGCGGTCTTCGCCGTAGTCGACAAAGCAAGCCTCTAAAGAGGGCTCTACGCGCGTCACAACGGCTTTGTAAATATTGCCTTTGCGTTGCTCGCGGCCTTCGATTTCGATTTCGTAGTCGAGGAGTTTTTGTCCATCGACGATGGCCAAGCGGCGTTCTTCAGCCTGCGTGGCGTTGATCAGCATCCGTTTCATGATGCATCCCTTCTTTTCAATATGTCAGCGACACGGCCCCAGCCTGATGCGGCAAAGGAGTCAGTGGCGCTTGTTTAACAACCGGCCCTCAAGGAGCCAACGGTGCCTGAACTGACGTTTGAAACGAAGGGAATTGCCGAAGATTCGCAACATTCAAATGCACCGTGGCACAAGAATGCGGGAAAGGGCGCGTGGATTGGGTGAGGGTTGGGGTGCGCGCAGGCAATGCTGTCCACAGCGGCACCAATAGCCACTGCAGGTAAGACAACAAAGATCCAAACAACGCACTCATTTCACTGGCATCCGATCAACAGCCGAAGGCTGCTGAAAAAAGGGTATTCCGTATCTGGGTTTCAAAGCATCGGCCCAACCTGGAGTGCTCTCTGCCACTGTCGGCCCTGGCCTTCAGTCTGCAGATCGTGCTCACGGCGGCATCGACCTTACGACGTCGCAGGGTGGTGAGTGAACTAAACTCCCACCTTAGGGAATTCATTTCCATTCAAATCAACCACTTACAGCGCAACGCCGGTGAATCACATTATAGGGCCCCAGCCCGCTTTTTCTGCCGTGCAAGTCAAATCGTTGACCGTGGACGAAGATTCAGCCGGTCAAAGACTGGACAATTTCTTGATGCGCCACCTCAAAGGGGTGCCCAAAACCCATGTCTACCAGCTCATCCGAAGTGGCCAAGTCCGCGTGAACAAAGGCCGGGCCAGCGCCGATACCCGCATTCAACTGGGCGATGTGCTGCGCTTGCCGCCCGTGCGCATTTCAGAAAAAGTGGCGGAAAAAGCGGCGCACCCCGCACCTGGCCGTGAATTCCCCATTTTGTTGGAAGACGATGCGGTGTTGGCCATCGACAAGCCTGCTGGCGTGGCGGTGCATGGCGGCTCTGGGGTGAGTTTTGGCGTCATTGAGCAACTCAGACAAGCCAGGCCCATGGCCAAATTCTTGGAGTTGGTGCACCGATTAGACCGCGAAACCAGCGGGATTTTGCTGTTGGCCAAAAAGCGCAGTGCCCTGAAACACGTTCAAGACCAGTTTCGCGAGCGAGAGACGGGTAAAACCTATTTGGCCTTGGTGCAAGGCGCTTGGCCCGAAAAACTCAAAGTTCTTGACAGCCCCTTGCACAAGTACTTGCTCCCCGATGGCGAGCGGCGGGTCAAAGTTACCAGCCCAGGCGATCCCGATGGCATGCGATCGGTCACTTTGGTCAAAGTCAAGGAGCGCTTGAATGCTTGCACCTTGCTGGAAGTGACGATCAAAACTGGGCGCACACACCAAATCCGTGTTCATCTGGCCAGCCAGGGCCACCCGATTGCTGGGGACGACAAATACGGCGATTTTGAGTGGAATAAAGCCCTTCAAAAGCAAGGCCTCAAGCGCATGTTTTTGCATGCTTGGCGGTTACAGTTCATGCACCCGGCCAGCGCCAAACGCGTTGAATTGAATGCCCTCTTACCTGCGGAATTAGAAAGCTATCTCACTCATGTCCGTGAACCGTCTTGACCGCCCTCGTCAATTTGATTTGATCGCCTTTGATTGGGACGGCACTTTGTTTGACTCCACCGCCATCATCACCCGTTGCATACAACGCGCGGTGGTCGATGTGGGTGGAAAAGAGCCCACCAAGGACGCCGCCTCTTATGTGATTGGCATGGCCTTGCCACAAGCTTTGGCCCACGCCGCACCCGATGTGTTGCCAGAAAAATACACCGAGTTGGGACTGCGCTACCGCCAGCATTACATGGCGCATCACAATGATTTGATTTTGTTTGATGGCGTGCTGCCCATGCTGGCCGAACTCAAACGCAAACACCATTGGGTGACGGTGGCCACGGGTAAAAGTCGCAAGGGTTTGAACGAATCCTTGCACGCGGTGGAACTCAAGGGCGCATTTGATGGCTCACGCACTGCCGATGAAACCGCTGGCAAACCCAACCCCTTGATGCTGCACGAGTTGATGCGCGAATTTGGCGCTGAGCCCTCGCGCACCTTGATGGTGGGCGATACCACGCACGATTTGCAAATGGCATTGAACGCAGGCTGTGCCAGCATCGGCGTGAGCTACGGGGCGCACGAGCCTGACGCTTTTCATGCACTCAAGCCATTGGCTGTGCTGCAATCCGTGGCACAACTGAGCATTTGGTTGGCTGAAAACGCCTGAATCTGAACACGCATTGCGACGACATCATGAACGCAGCCATTCCTTTGTGTCAGTCATCCGATTTGTTAGACAGTGGCGTGGCCGTTCCATTTGATGTCAGTTACGGCGGCCAAACCTGCCGCGCTTTCGCCATTCGCTTTAAGGGCCAAGTGCATGCGTATCTGAACCGCTGCAGCCACGTTGCCATGGAGATGGATTTTCAGCCCGACCGATTTTTTGATGTGACCGGTCAATGGCTCATTTGCGCCACCCACGGCGCCATGTACCGGCCCGAGACAGGGGCCTGCGCCAGCGGTCCGTGCAAGGGCGGCTTGGTGCCAATCGCCTTGAGCGAGCAGGGTGGTGTGGTTCACTGGCATACTGATTTCAATTTAAAACCGATCGAGTTCTGATATGCAAGAGTCTTCCGCCCCGATGTCTCCGGACCCCGCGCCAGTGGCTAACCATGCAAGTGCGCAGGCCGACTGGCAGAGCAAAACCTTGTCTGATTTGGTTTTTGCCAATTTGCAAGAGCAGAAAATTGCACGCCGCTGGAAAATGGGTTTTCGCGCCGCTTGGTTGTTGTTTTGGGTTGTGATTTTGTGGCAGGTTCTGGCCCACAATGCGCCCACAGCCAACATCACTTCGCCGCACACGGCCTTGGTCACAATCAAGGGTGAAATTGGCGACGGCGCCGATTCCAGCGCTGAGAACATTGTGGCGGCCATGCGCAATGCATTGGAAGACACGGGCTCGCAGGCCTTGGTCTTGTTGATCAATTCTCCGGGCGGTAGCCCCGTGCAAGCGGGCATCATCAACGATGAAATCAAGCGCTTGAAACTGCTTCACAACAAACCCATTTATGCCGTGGTCGAAGAATCTTGCGCTTCTGCGGCGTACTACATTGCAGCGGCTGCTGACAAAATTTATGTCGATAAAGCCAGCATTGTGGGCAGCATTGGTGTACTCATGGACGGGTTTGGATTTACCGGTTTGATGGACAAATTGGGCGTGGAGCGGCGCCTCATGACAGCGGGCGAAAACAAAGGTTTTCTAGACCCCTTTAGCCCCCAAACCGAAGCCCAGCGCAAGCATGCGCAGGCCATGCTGAACCAAATTCATGCCCAGTTCATTGAAGTGGTGAGGAAAGGGCGCGGCGACCGTTTGAAAGAAACTCCCGAGATGTTCAGTGGCTTGTTTTGGACTGGCCAGCAAGCTGTGAATTTGGGATTGGCCGACGAATTGGCCAGCTTTGAGCAGGTGGCCCGCGATGTTGTGAAAGCCGAAGATGTGGTGGACTATTCGCGCCGCGACAACGTGGCTGAACGTTTGGTCAAGCGCTTTGGTGCGGCCCTGGGCGAGGGCGTTTGGCGCGCTGTGCGCAGCAGTCCACCGCTGCGCTAGAACTTGCGCTTTGGTTCTGAGCCCTCAAGGCCCAATGCCAAACACTGCGGGTGTGTTTTTGTCTGGCCCCAATGCCAGCGATGAGTTCGTGCCTTGGCGCCACTGCGCCACACTGGCACTTTTATTTTGAGCTCCCGCCAAGGTCAAGCCGCTGCTGAAGGCCAAACGTGTGTTGCCATGCAAGGATTGAATCAGGGCTGACCAGATGGCCGCGTTGCGGTAAGGCGTTTCAATGAACAACTGGGTTTGCCCTGTTTTCAAGGCCAAGTTTTCCAATTCTTTGATACGCACAATGCGCGCTTGTGCGTCTTGGGGCAAATAGCCCACAAAGGCGAAGTTCTGACCATTCAAGCCACTGGCCGCCAAGGCCATCAGCACCGACACAGGCCCGACCAGTGGCACCACGGTCAAGCCGAGGGCGTGTGCCGCGCGCACCACGGAGCTGCCAGGGTCTGCCACGGCAGGCATCCCCGCTTCGCTGACCAAGCCGACATCGTGACCTTCCAATGCCGCAGCCAAAAGAGGCCGCGCGTCAAAGCCCTCTTGATGGTCGCCTTTTTTATGCACTTGCCTGGGTAACTCGGTGATCACTTGGCTTTGCACCGGCAGGCTCAATGGCAACCAAGCATCAATGCGTTTCAAATAAGCACGGGTGGTCTTGGCGTTTTCACAAATCCAGTGGTTCAGCCTGGCGGCAATCTGAACCGTGCCCAGTGGCATCACGCTGTCCAAAGGGCTGAGCGTGTCGCAGCCAAAGTCCAAAGGCGCTGGCACCAAATAGAGTTGACCCCATGCGCCGCTCATAGCAGCACCACGCCAGCTGCACGCAGCAGCTGGCAAGTTCGGATCAAGGGCAAGCCCACCAAGGCGGTGGGGTCGTCGTTGTCAATCGACGCTAAAAGCGCAATGCCAAGGCCCTCACTTTTGGCGCTGCCCGCACAGTCATAAGGCTCCTCGGCTCGCAAGTAGGCCTCGATTTCAGCGTCTGTCAAATCACGAAACTGCACCTTGACCGCTGACAGATCACTGCGCTCAAATCCGCTCTCCAAGCAGACCACAGAGACAGCCGTTTGGAACACCACCGTTTTGCCACGCATTTGCCGAAGCTGTTCAACGGCTTTGTCGTGCCCGCCTGGTTTGCCAATGGGAAGGCCGCCTAAGTCAGCCACTTGATCGGCGCCGATCACCACCGCTTTGGGGAATTGGGCGGCCACCGCACGCGCCTTGGCCAAGGACAGGCGAAGTGCCAACTCGCGCGGTGCTTCTCGGGGGGTGGGTGTTTCATCCACATCAGGCGCGCAGACTTCAAACGCAATGCGCAAACGCGTCATCAATTCCCTTCGGTAAGGGGACGTAGAGCCCAGCACCACGGTGCGTTGGGGCAGGGGAGGTGTGTCATGTGCCATGACGCAATTCTCTTACACTGCAGCCATGGAAAAAAACTTGGACTTCAAACGCTTGGATATTTTGGCCTTCGCACGAGCCGGCGCGACTGCACAAGGGCTCTTGTCACTGGCCGATCTCGCCCGTTTGTCTGGCGAATCCATGCCCGAGGATGCTGCTGAGTTGACCCACCTGCGCGTGACTTGGCGTGCTATCGGGGAGTGCAAAGCGCAAGCTGGTGCCCCAGAGCAAGTCTGGCTGCACCTGAGTGCGAAAGTCACAATGCCTGTGCAATGCCAGCGCTGCCTGACGGCCGTTCAAACCGAGGTGCTTGCAGATCGGTCCTTTCGATTTGTGTCTGACGAGGCCAGTGCCGAGGCGCAAGATGATGAAGCCGAAGAGGATTTGTTGGTTTTGAGCCAAGATTTGGACGTTGTTGCCCTGCTCGAAGATGAATTGATCCTGTCTTTGCCCTTGGTGCCCCGCCACGTTGAGTGTCCGCAGGCCCTGCCTGCCTCGGCCTCAGACGCCGCATTTGAAGCGGCGCTCCAAGCAAGGCCCAAACCCTTTGCCGCCTTGGCCGACTGGAAGAAAGAGCCGAAGGGCTAGGATGCCCAAGTTTGGGCTATAATCAGCGGCTTCGCGTCAGTAAAGGCGCGTACTTTTTCTATTTAACCACCAGCAGCCCCTATGGCGCTGCTGCTCACGCATCCAAGGAGCCAGCATGGCTGTTCAACAAAATAAAAAGTCCCCGTCCAAGCGCGGCATGCACCGTTCGCACAATGCCCTGAACGTGCCGGGCATTGCTGTGGAGCCCACCACAGGCGAGACACACCTGCGCCACCACATCAGCCCCAACGGCTTTTATCGTGGGCGCAAAGTGCTCAAAACCAAATCTGAAGCCTGACAGGCCAAGGCAATCTAGGCCCGATGCTACATACAAGGTAGCATCGGGCCTTTGTATTTGCGGCTGTTGAATCCATGTCTTCCAGTGAAATTTTCACCTTGTCAGTTGATTGCATGGGGGGCGATCACGGCCCTCGTGTCACCTTGCCTGCCTGCCGCCGGTTTTTAGACAAGAACCCGCAGGCCCGGCTGTGCTTGGTCGGTTTGCCCGAAGCTTTGGCGGGTTTCAAACATGATCGCGCGCAAATGGTGGTCGCCTCCGAGGTGGTGGGCATGGATGATCCGTTGGAAGTGGCATTGCGCCGCAAAAAAGACTCCTCCATGCGCGTGGCCATTGAGCAAGTGAAAAATGGAACGGCGCAGGCGGCAGTTTCTGCGGGCAACACAGGCGCTTTGATGGCGATTGCCCGCTATGTCCTCAAAACCATGGACGGCATTGACCGCCCCGCCATTGCCGGGCAAATGCCCAATTTCAAAGGCGGGGGCACCACCATGCTCGATTTGGGGGCTAATGTGGACTGCACGCCCCAGCACCTGCTGCAATTTGCAGTGATGGGCTCTGCCTTGGTCTCTGTGCTGCAAGGCGGTCCCAGCCCCACAGTGGGCTTGCTCAATATCGGTGAAGAGGCCATCAAAGGCAGTGAAGTCATCAAAAAAACGGCGGAACTGCTCAGATCTGCCGGTGAGGCAGGGGACTTGAATTACTACGGCAATGTTGAAGGCAACGATATTTTCAAGGGAACCGTCGACATCGTGGTGTGTGATGGCTTTGTGGGCAATGTGGCCTTGAAAGCCAGTGAAGGCCTGGCCACCATGGTCAGCAGCTTTATCCGGGCAGAGTTTTCTCGCAGCATTTTCACGAAAATGGCGGCTATCATCGCTTATCCGGTCTTAACTTCGTTTAAAAACAGAGTAGACCACCGACGCTATAACGGCGCTGCCTTGTTAGGTTTGCGTGGATTGGTGTTCAAAAGCCATGGCTCAGCCGACGAAGTCGCCTTCGAGCAGGCCTTGAACCGAGCGTATGATGCAGCCCGACACCAACTGCTTAGCCGTGTCCAAGCCCGAATCGCACATGCCGCCCCTTTGTTGGCAGCAGCTGCGTCTGGATCAGCACCAGAACAGGTCTTGAACGCGGCCGCCAACGAATGACTTGTTTTTCCCGCATCACGGGCACTGGCAGTTACTTGCCACCCCGTCGCCTGACAAATGCCGATTTGGTGGCGGACTTGGCTGCGCAAGGCGTAGAGTCCTCCGACGAATGGATCGTTGAGCGTACTGGCATCCGGGTGCGCCATTTTGCCGATGCCCATATTGGCAGCAGCGACTTGGCTTTGCATGCCGCGCGACAAGCGATCGAAGCAGCAGGCTGCCAAGCGCAAGACATCGACTTGATCATTGTGGCCACCTCCACCCCTGACATGGTGTTCCCGTCCACAGCCACCTTGCTCCAACACAAATTGGGCATTGCCGGTTGTCCCGCATTTGATGTGCAGGCGGTCTGCAGCGGCTTTATTTATGCACTGACTGTGGCCGATGCCATGATCAAAACCGGCACCGCCAAGCGTGCCTTGGTGGTTGGCGCAGAAGTTTTCAGCCGCATCTTGGATTTCAAAGACCGGACCACGTGCGTGTTGTTTGGCGACGGCGCGGGTGCTGTGGTGCTCGAGGCCTCGGATGTGCCGGGCATTTTGGCAACCGACATCCATGCCGATGGTCAATATGCAGACATTTTGTGCGTCCCGGGCCATGTCAACGGTGGTGCTATTTTGGGTGACCCGGTGTTGAAAATGGACGGCCAAGCCGTCTTCAAACTGGCCGTAGGGGTGTTGGAAGACACCGCCCGTGCTTGTTTGGCCAAAGCCCATTTGAGTCAAGATGACATTGATTGGCTGATCCCACACCAAGCCAACATCCGCATCATGCAAAGCACGGCGCGCAAACTCAAGATGTCGATGGACAAAGTGGTGGTCACGGTGGACCAACACGGCAACACTTCAGCCGCCTCGATTCCCTTGGCCTTGGACCATGCGGTGCGCAAAGGCCAAATTGTGAAGGATCAAATCCTGATGCTCGAGGGCGTTGGGGGCGGTTTTACCTGGGGCTCGGTGCTGTTGAAGTATTGAGTTTTCGTTCAAAAGCTCAGCGCTTTGCGCGCGGGCTCTCCTCATTGACGCAACATGACTTCTTTTGCTTTTGTATTTCCTGGCCAAGGCTCACAAGCGGTGGGCATGATGGACGCTTGGGGCGATCACCCAGCGGTGACGCAAACTTTGCAAGAAGCCTCTGACGCCTTGGACCAAGACATTGGCGCTTTGATTCAACAAGGCCCTAAAGAGGCGTTGGCCATGACCACGAACACGCAGCCCGTGATGCTGGTGGCCGGTGTGGCCGCTTACCGCGCTTGGCTTGCTGAAGGGGGCGCCGCGCCGGCGGTGGTGGCGGGCCATTCGTTGGGAGAGTATTCGGCGCTGGTGGCCTCTGGGGTGCTCAGCCTGGCCCAGGCTGCGTCTTTGGTGCGATTTCGGGCCGCCGCGATGCAAGAGGCGGTGCCTGTGGGCACCGGCGCCATGGCCGCTATTTTGGGCATGCCTGCAGACCAAGTGATTCAAGGCTGCGCGCAAGCGCAGGCCAGCTTTGGTGCTGGCAGCTTGGAGGTGGCCGAGGCGGTGAACTTCAATGACCCTGCTCAAACAGTGATTGCGGGCAGCAAAGCGGCGGTGGGAAAAGCGTGCGAACTGCTCAAAGCCATGGGCGCCAAGCGGGCTTTGAATTTGCCTGTGTCTGCGCCCTTTCATTCGAGTTTGATGCGGCCTGCCGCAGAAAAATTAAGAGAAAAGTTGGCCAGCACAGCGCTGAATACGCCGAAGATACCTGTGCTCAACAACGTCGATGTGCGCGTTGAAACTGACGTGGATCGCATTCGAGATGCCTTGGTGCGACAAGCTTTTGGCCCAGTGCGCTGGGTCGAGTGCGTGCAGGCCATCAAAGCCATGGGCGTGAGCACGCTGGTCGAATGCGGCCCTGGCAAAGTGTTGGCCGGCATGGTCAAGCGCATCGACGCCGACATGCTGGGTGTTGCGCTGTTTGACCCTGCCAGTTTGAGCGAAGTCAAAGGTGTACTGAAATGAATGTTTCAACTTCACCCCCCCCGTTTGCAGGGCAAGTCGCCTTGGTCACCGGTGCCTCGCGCGGCATTGGCGCAGCCATAGCACTGGCATTGGCCAGACAAGGCTTGATTGTCATTGGCACGGCCACGACAGACGAAGGCGCTGCTCAAATCAGCGCGTCATTGGCTGAATTTTCAGGATGCCGTGGTGCCAATTTGAATGTGAATGACAGTCTTGCAGGGCAAGCGCTTATCGACGAAATCGTCAAAACGCATGGCGGCTTGCAGGTCTTGGTCAACAATGCGGGCATCACCCGTGACACCTTGGCCATGCGCATGAAAGATGACGACTGGGACGCTGTGTTGGACACCAATTTGAAGGCCGTCTTTCGCATGAGTCGCGCGGTGATGCGCTCTATGATGAAGCAGCGCTATGGCCGCATCATCAGCATCACCAGTGTGGTGGGCGCTGCTGGCAACCCAGGGCAAGCCAATTACGCAGCCGCCAAAGCCGGTGTGGCGGGCATGACGCGAGCTTTGGCCCGGGAGTTAGGCAGTCGCCACATCACGGTCAATTGCGTGGCGCCAGGCTTCATTGCCACTGACATGACGGCCGCTTTGCCCCCCGAACAACATGCCGCCTTGCTGACGCAGATCCCCCTGGGAGCGTTGGGCCAGCCCGAGGACATTGCGCACGCAGTGGCCTATTTGGCCAGCCCGCAGGCGGGCTATATCACAGGTCAGGAACTGCATGTCAATGGCGGCATGCACATGTCCTGATAAAATCTCATTTTTCACAACCCTTAGAGGGAACCATGAGCGATATCGAAGCACGTGTCAAAAAAATCATTGCCGAGCAACTTGGCGTTGAAGAGTCACAAGTTACACCAGAGAAAGCCTTCGTGGCTGACTTGGGCGCAGACTCCCTAGACACCGTGGAGCTGGTGATGGCACTGGAGGACGAGTTTGGCATTGAAATTCCAGACGAAGATGCAGAAAAAATCACCACTGTGAAAGCTGCCATCGATTACGCCCAAAGCAAAAAGGCCTGATCTGAGATGAGTCGCCGCCGCGTTGTTGTCACTGGCCTGGGATGTATCAGCCCCGTAGGAAGCACGGTTGCCGATGCGTGGTCGAACATCTTGGCAGGGCGCTCTGGCATTGGCCTGATCAGCAAATTTGATGCGTCGGCCTTCTCTTGCAAAATTGCAGGTGAAGTCCAAGGCTTTAATTTGGAGCAGTACATCAGCGCCAAAGAAGCGCGCACGATGGACTCTTTCATCCATTTCGGCATCGCCGCCGCCGTACAAGCTGTAGAAGATTCAGGCTTGCCAACAGGCGATGCCTTGGACGATGAACTGGCCACGCGCATTGCCTGCGTCATAGGTTCTGGCATTGGCGGCTTGCCCATGATCGAGCAGACCCACGTTGAATACACCAGTCGTGGGCCGCGCCGAATTTCTCCTTTTTTCGTGCCGGCTTCGATCATCAACATGATCGCCGGGCATGTCTCCATGCGGTTTGGTTTCAAGGGCCCGAATCTGGCCGTTGTCACTGCGTGCACCACCGGTTTGCATTGCATCGGTGAGGCCAGTCGCATGATCGAATACGGTGATGCCGATGTGGCCATTGCTGGCGGCTCAGAAGCCACCATTTCACCCTTGGGTGTGGGCGGCTTTGCCGCTATGCGTGCTTTGTCCACGCGCAACGATGACCCCACCGCCGCCTCGCGCCCTTGGGACAAAGACCGTGACGGCTTCGTATTGGGCGAAGGTGCCGGTGTCATGGTGGTCGAAGAGTACGAGCACGCCAAAGCCCGCGGTGCAAAAATCTACGCGGAACTCTGCGGCTACGGCATGAGCGCAGACGCTGGCCACATGACGGCGCCCAGCATGGACGGTCCGCTCCGCGCCATGGTCTCGGCCATGCGCAATGCAGGCGTCAACGCTGATCAGATTGACTACCTCAACGCGCATGGCACTTCAACGCCTTTGGGTGACATCAATGAAACCCATGCCATCAAAGCGGCTTTGGGCGATCATGCCAAGAAAACGGTCCTCAGCTCTACCAAGTCCATGACCGGCCATTTGCTGGGGGGGGCTGGCGGCATTGAAAGCGTCTTCACGGTGCTGGCGCTGCACCACCAAAAAGTGCCGCCCACCATCAATTTGCACAACCAAGATCCAGAGTGTGATCTGGACTACTGTGCCAACACCGCCCGCGATTTGAAAATGGAATACGCACTGAAAAACAATTTTGGCTTTGGTGGAACCAACGGAAGTTTGGTTTTTCGCCGCGTTTAAGGCAGGCTCAAATGCAAAACGCTCCTTCGGTTGAATACCCGGTGGGGCGTTTTTTCATGGGGCCACTGTTTGCATTGGGCCTGATCACCTTGGGCGCTGCTGCTGGGCTGCAGGCGATGTGGCTAGGGGACTTCTCAGGCTGGCGCGCTGTGCTCTTGGGGGTGGTGTGCCTGGTCTGTGGCGCTTGGGCCTTGAGCGCGACTTGGCGCGTGCCGCAGCGGACATGGCTGAGCTGGAACGGCCGCGATTGGCAATGGACGACCCCAGTGTTGCAGGGCAAGCAGCCGCGCCAAGGCCTCTTGCCAGCGCTGTCTCAAGACAGTATGAGGGCGCTGCGTGCGCAAGACGATGCGCAAATCGACATGCAAGAAGAGGCGCCTGGCTTGGCGTTGCAAGTGCACCTTGATTTCCAGCGTTGGCTTTTTGTGTCCTTGGCCCAGCCGCCATCTGTCAATCCATTTGCATTGGCCCAGCGCAAATGGTTCTGGGTCTCTCAGCAAAATTTCCCTGAACGTTGGCATGGTTTGCGTTGCGCTGTATATTCACGTTCCGATTGAGTTGCATGCTGGAAGTTCAGGAGATATTTTTGATGTTGATTCATGCTTTTGCTCGAGGCTTTAAAGCCCGGTTTCATGGGGCCTTGGCCCTGATGCTGGCTGTTGTGCTGGCGGGCAGCTTGCATTCGGTTGCCATTGCACAAAGCGCTGCCCTCAAAGGCCTGCCTGACTTCACGGAGTTGGTGGAGTTGGTAGGGCCTTCTGTGGTCAACATTCGCACACTGGAAAAAGTTCGCACCAGCCCTCAAGCTGGCAATGGCATGGACGAGGAAACGCAAGAGTTATTCCGAAAATTTTTCGGTATCCCTGTGCCCAATGCACCCCGACAAGCGCCGCGCCAAACCCCGCAACCTGGCCGTGGCCAGCCTTCTGAAGAGGCACAGCCCAAAGGCGTTGGCTCGGGCTTTGTGTTGACCTCTGATGGTTTTATTTTGACCAATGCCCATGTGGTCGAGGGCGCTGACGAAGTGTTGGTGACCTTGACCGACAAGCGGGAATTCAAAGCCAAAATCATTGGCGCTGACAAGCGCACGGATGTGGCGGTGGTCAAAATCCAAGCCACGGGTTTGCCAGCTGTCAAAGTCGGTGACGTCAGTCGGCTCAAAGTAGGCGAGTGGGTCATGGCCATTGGCTCGCCGTTTGGGTTGGACAATTCGGTCACTGCGGGTATTGTCAGCGCCAAGCAGCGCGACACGGGCGACTACCTGCCATTCATCCAAACTGACGTTGCCATCAACCCCGGCAATTCGGGCGGGCCGCTGATCAACATGCGCGGTGAAGTGGTCGGCATCAACAGCCAAATTTATTCTCGCTCGGGGGGCTTCATGGGCATCTCGTTTGCCATACCCATGGACGAGGCCATGCGTGTGACCGAACAACTGCGTGCCACTGGCCGGGTCACGCGCGGTCGCATCGGCGTGCAAATTGAACCTGTCACCAAAGAGATCGCAGAATCCATTGGCTTGGGCAAAGCGCAGGGCGCTTTGATCAACCGCATTGAGCCGGGCGCGCCGGCGGACAAAGCTGGCTTGGAGCCGGGCGATGTGATCACGCGCATTGACGGCAAGCCGATCGAGAAATCCAGTGACTTGCCGCGCTTGGTGGGCAACACCAAGCCTGGAACGCAAAGCATGCTGAGTGTTTTTCGCAGAGGCGTGGTCAAGGAAATGCCGGTCACGGTGGCTGAACTCGAGCCAGAAAAAGTAGCGCCAAGCAAGGCAGAGCTTGAAACAAAACCACGCACCGCTGCTTCTGCGCAAGGCTTGGGTTTGGTGGTGGCCGATCTCACGCCAGCGCAAAAAACCGAGTTGAAAGTTCAAGCAGGTGTGCGTGTGGAGTCGGTGCAAGAGCCTGCGGCCAAAGCGGGCCTGCGTGAAGGCGATTTGATTTTGGCGGTGGCCAATCAGGAGGTTCACCATGTCAAAGACTTTGAGGCTGTATTGGCCAAACTCGACAAGAGCAAAGCGGTCAATGTGCTGTTCAGGCGCGGTGATTTAACGCGCTTTGCCCTGATTCGGCCTGTACGGTGAAAATACGGCTTGTCAAGAAACCCTCTAAATCAATAGGGTTTGACGCCATCTAAAAATATTTTATTTGTGTGTGCACACTAACTTTTTGGAGGCGCACTTGCAAAATTGGTTAAAATTAGGCTTCCTGATCCACGATTCATGGCGCAAAAAGCAAAGTGGGATTCACAATGTGGGTTGTCCCACAACAGTCCACCGCTGATCCACAGAACGCCCACATGTTGTTCAATATGACCAAGTCAATTTGTTAATAACTTGTTGATAACTTTTCTGTTGTGAGCTTGCAACGACCTGCTGTTCGCGATTTTGGGACTGTACTTGCTGGGCTTTTTGCCTACAATGAAGTTCCAGCTATCGCAGTTGCCATTGATTGTTGGTTCAGGGCGCGTCCTCATTCGACGCGCCCTTTTTTCTTGCCGGGTCCTTTTAATCTCAAACACTTGTAGCTGTTCCTTGATGAATCACATCAGAAATTTTTCAATCATCGCCCACATTGATCACGGCAAATCGACCTTGGCAGATCGCTTGATTCAGCGTTGTGGTGGATTGCAAGATCGCGAAATGCAGGCCCAGGTTTTGGACTCGATGGACATCGAAAAAGAACGTGGGATTACCATCAAAGCGCAGACCGCTTCACTTCAATACAAAGCCCAAGACGGGCAAGTCTACAACTTGAATTTGATCGACACGCCAGGGCACGTTGATTTCTCGTACGAAGTTTCCAGATCGCTGTCGGCCTGCGAAGGCGCGCTGTTGGTGGTCGATGCCAGCCAAGGCGTTGAAGCGCAGACGGTGGCCAATTGCTACACCGCGCTGGACCTGGGTGTGGAAGTGGTGCCGGTGCTCAACAAAATGGATTTGCCACAGGCCGATCCTGAAAACGCCAAACTCGAAGTGGAAGATGTGATCGGCATCGATGCCAGCAACGCCATTCCTTGCTCAGCCAAAACGGGCATGGGCGTCGATGAAATTTTAGAAGCCATCGTGGCCCGCATTCCAGCGCCCAAAGGCAATCCGAATGCGCCATTGCGCGCCATGATCGTGGACAGCTGGTTTGACACCTATGTGGGCGTGGTGATGCTGGTGCGTGTGGTGGATGGCCGCTTGGCCAAGGGTGAACGCTTCAAAATGATGGCCACCCAGACCGTCTACAACGCCGACTCCATGGGCGTTTTCACGCCGGCCAACGAGCCGCGTAACAGTTTGGAAGCGGGGCAGGTGGGCTACATCATTGCGGGCATCAAAGAGTTGCAAGCGGCCAAGGTGGGCGACACCATCACGTTGGAAAAGAAATTGCCCAACAACCTGGGCCCTGCCACGCAGGCCTTGCCAGGCTTCAAAGAAATTCAGCCGCAGGTGTTTGCCGGCTTGTACCCCACCGAAGCCAGCCAGTACGATTCATTGCGCGATGCGCTGGAGAAATTAAAGCTCAATGACGCTTCATTGCACTATGAGCCCGAGGTCTCGCAGGCTTTGGGCTTTGGTTTCCGATGCGGTTTCTTGGGCTTGCTGCACATGGAAATTGTGCAAGAGCGCTTGGAGCGCGAGTTTGACCAAGACCTGATCACCACCGCGCCCAGCGTGGTCTACCAAGTGGTCAAAGCCGATGGCGAAGTGCGCATGGTTGAGAACCCCGCCAAAATGCCCGACCAAGGCCAAATGCAAGAAATTCGCGAGCCCATCGTCACTGTGCATTTGTACATGCCGCAAGACTATGTAGGCCCCGTCATGACTTTGGCCAATCAGAAACGCGGCGTGCAAATGAACATGGCCTATCACGGCCGGCAAGTCATGCTGACTTACGAGTTGCCGCTGGGCGAGATCGTGCTGGACTTTTTTGACAAGCTCAAATCGGTCTCGCGCGGCTACGCCTCTATGGACTACGAATTCAAGGAGTTTCGTGCCTCCGATGTGGTCAAAGTCGACATTTTGCTCAATGGCGAGAAGGTTGATGCCTTGTCGATCATCGTGCACCGCTCGCAGTCGGCCTACCGGGGCCGTGCGGTGGTGGCCAAAATGCGTGAGATCATCAGCAGGCAAATGTTTGACGTGGCCATTCAAGCTGCGATTGGCGCTAATATCATTGCCCGTGAAACCGTCAAAGCTTTGCGCAAGAATGTGCTGGCCAAATGCTACGGTGGCGACGTCTCGCGCAAACGCAAATTGCTTGAAAAGCAAAAGGCGGGTAAAAAGCGCATGAAACAGATTGGCTCGGTTGAGGTGCCTCAAGAGGCGTTCTTGGCCATTTTACAGGTAGAAGATTGATGCAAGTTTTAACTTCCTTGGTGTTGGCCGCGTTTTGCGCCTATGCAGGGTCTTGGTATCTGGGCCTGCAAGAGGGCAACTTTGCGCTCTTGTTGCTGATGGCCGTGGTGATCAGCGGCCTGTATTGGTTGGCCGAGCGTTTTTACTTTTTACCCCAACGCGTTGCTGCTGCAGAGCAATTTGACGCTGACAATGCCAGGCCCCACAAAGAACTGAGCAAAATGGGCATCGCTAAAGTTGACGCAACTGGCAAAGACGCCCGAGACAAACTGTTGATGCAGCCCTGGTGGCTGGACTGGACGGCAGGCTTGTTCCCTGTGATCTTGGTGGTTTTTTTGCTGCGCTCCTTTTTGTTTGAGCCCTTCAAAATACCTTCCGGCTCCATGATTCCCACTTTGTGGGTGGGCGATTTGATTTTGGTGAACAAGTTTCACTACGGTGTTCGACTGCCTGTGCTGAACCTGAAAATCACCCAAGGCACCGAGGTGGCCCGGGGCGATGTGATGGTTTTTCGCTACCCGCCGCGCCCCAGCGTGGACTACATCAAACGGGTGGTCGGCGTGCCGGGAGATGAGGTGTCTTATTTGAATAAAAAGCTCTTTATCAACGGCCAAGCCATTGCAACAGAAAATATCCCCGAGTTTTTTGACGAATCTGTTATGCGTTACTTTAAGCAATCGCAAGAAAAGCTGGGAGAAAAATCGCACAATTTGATTGTGGACGATGATCGGCCAGCCTTCATCCCGGGTGCTGACGATTTTGCGTTTCGCGACCAATGTCGCTACTCCATTGAAGGCGTGGTCTGCAAAGTCCCCCAGGGGCATTACTTCATGATGGGTGACAATCGCGACAACTCACTGGATTCGCGCTATTGGGGTTTTGTGCCAGACGCCAACATTGTCGGAAAAGCTTTTTTTGTGTGGATGAATTTTGGTAATTTAAAGCGCATTGGCGCCTTCAATTGAACAGGTGATGCAAGCTTTGACAGACGGCCTTATTCAACTCCAAGCACGCCTGAAGCACAGCTTTGCAGATGTCACTTTGTTGCAACGGGCCTTGACGCATCGCAGTTTTTCGGCTGACCACAATGAGCGCTTGGAATTTTTGGGCGATGCTGTTTTGAATTTGGCCGTGGCCCATTTGCTGTTTACCCAGTTAAGCGACTTGCCAGAGGGCGACTTGTCACGTGTCAGGGCCAACTTGGTCAAGCAAGAAACCCTGCACCAGTTGGCTTTGGGCTTGGATGTGGCCAGCGTTTTGCGTTTGGGCGAAGGTGAAATGCGCTCAGGGGGGCAAAAACGGCCTTCTATTTTGGCCGATACTTTGGAAGCCTTGATTGGTGCGGTGTATTTGGATGCAGGATACCTTGCGGCGCAAAACTTGGTGCAAGTCTTGTTCGAGAACGTTGAAATCAACCCTCAAATGCAGGCTGCCGAGAAAGATCCGAAAACTGAATTGCAAGAGTTGCTTCAAGGCCGGAAACTGCAGTTGCCACAATACAGCGTGGTGGCTACCAGTGGGGCGGCGCACCGTCAAATTTTTGATGTGGCTTGCGACATTCCAGAGCTGAGTTTGTCACAGCACGGCAGCGGTCCCTCGCGCCGAGCTGGCGAGCAAGCAGCGGCAGCGGCCATGCTTGAAATTTTAAAAATCAAGGCGCGCTGATGACCCCCTCTGAACAAAGCCCGCAACGCTGCGGCCAAGTGGCCATTGTGGGCAAACCCAATGTTGGCAAATCCACCTTGCTCAACGCCTTGGTGGGACAAAAAATCAGCATCACCTCGCGCAAAGCGCAGACCACCCGCCACCGCATCACAGGGATTCACACCCAAGGGTCCACGCAGTTTGTGTTTGTCGACACACCTGGCTTTCAAACCCGGCATACCACCGCCTTGAACAAATCCTTGAACAAAACTGTTTTGGGCGCGGTGGGTGATGTGGATCTGGTTTTGTTCGTGGTCGAGGCGGGCAGCTTCAACATGGCCGACGACAAAGTCTTGTCCTTGCTCAAACCGGGCGTTCCCGTTTTGCTGATAGCCAACAAGCTCGACGCCATACAGCGCCGTGAAGACCTGGCGCCGTGGCTGCGCCAGATGCAAGAGCGCCACCCCTTTACCGAGTTTGTTCCGATGTCGGCCAAGAATGCCAAAGACATTCAGCGCTTGCTGGGCATCTGCGAAAAATACTTGCCAGAGCAAGCCTGGTGGTACGGCGAAGATGAACTGACTGACCGCAGCGAGAAATTTTTGGCCAGTGAAATCGTTCGTGAAAAATTGTTTCGCTTCACCGGCGATGAGCTGCCCTACACCTCCACGGTGGTGATCGACAAGTTTGAAGAAGAACCGAGCAAAACCTCCAAACGCATGGTGCGCATTGCAGCCACCATCGTGGTGGAACGCGATGGTCACAAGGCCATGGTCATTGGTGACAAAGGCGAACGTTTGAAGCGCATTGGCACTGAAGCAAGGCAAGAGTTGGAAAAACTGATGGACTGCAAAGTGTTCATTGAATTGTGGGTCAAAGTGCGCTCTGGCTGGGCTGATGACGAAGCCCGTGTGCGCTCGTTTGGCTACGAATAAAAGGCTGGCATGGGCTCGGCCATTGTGCGCATTTCAGACGAGCCTGCGTATGTCTTGCACCGCTACGACTGGAGCGAGTCCAGCCTGATTTTGGAAGTTTTCACGCGTCACCATGGCCGCATTGCTTTGGTTGCCAAAGGCGCGAAAAAACCCAGTTCGGCGTTTCGCCCTGTGCTTTTGCCGCTTCAGCCTTTGCAGGTCAGCTACGGTGGAGACGCTGATATTCGAACCCTCAAAGCCGTGGAGTGGGTCGGGGGCCATGTGATGCCCACAGGCGAGGCCTTGCTATCAGGGTATTACTTGAATGAATTGCTGCTGCGCCTGCTGGCCCGGGACGACCCACATGCACGCTTGTTTGACGCCTATGCCGCCACCGTGCGGGTCATGGCCACTGAGCCTGCAGAATTGTTGCAAGCCTGCCTGCGTGTGTTTGAGTTGCTGCTGCTTCGAGAAATCGGTTTGTTGCCCAGTTTGGACTGCCAAACCTTGACCTTGGCCGCCTTGACCCCTTCTCAAGACTATTGTTTGGTGCCTGAAGGGGGATTGCGCCAAGCGCACGCTGAAGATCGCCATGCCTTGGCCGGCGATCAGTGGCAGAGCCTGCAAGCGGCTCTGGATGGGGCCTCGCCCTTTACCGAAACCTTGCGTTTAAGCCTTGGCATGATGACGCCCTTGCGCACTCAATTGCGCAGCTTGCTCAATTACCATTGCGGTGTTGGAACCCTCAAAACACGCCAAATGATGATCGACATTCAAAGCCTGTGAACCTAGCATGAAGACACCAAACCGCACCGCCTTGTCCGTCAATGTGAACAAAGTCGCGCTTTTGCGCAACTCGCGACATTTGGGAATTCCCAGTGTGTTGCGCGCTGCCCAGTGCTGTTTGCAAGCTGGGGCCCAAGGCATCACGGTGCACCCTCGGCCTGATGAGCGGCACATTCGGGCTGCTGACGTGGCGGAATTGGCCACTTTGATGCGTGAATGGCCCGAGCGCGAATTCAACATTGAGGGCAACCCGTTTCACAATTTAATGGGTTTCATTCAAACTTACCGGCCCCACCAGGTGACTTTTGTGCCAGACGGGGAGGGCCAATTCACCAGCGACCATGGCTGGAACTTTCCCGAAGATGCGCAGCGATTGATCCCTTTGATTGCGCAGTGCATGGCTTTGGGGGTTCGGGTCAGTTTGTTCATGGACCCCTTGCCCGAGAAAATGGCGCACGCCAAGGCTGTGGGGGCCGATCGGGTCGAGTTGTACACCGAGCCCTACGCAGCCGCCTGGGGCTCGCCACAGGCCTCGCAAGCGCTTGCGAGCTACACCCAAGCGGCGCAGGCTGCCTTGGACTGTGGCCTTGGCATCAATGCCGGGCACGATTTGAACCTTCAAAATTTGCCAGACTTTGTACGAGCGGTGCCAGGACTGTCAGAAGTCTCAATTGGTCATGCCTTGATTGCGGATGCTCTGGAATTCGGGTATGCCGCCACAGTGCAAGCCTATTTGCAGGCATTGCAAACCCCAGCCGAGGACGCATGATTTACGGCATTGGCACAGATTTGTGTGACATTCGGCGGATCCGAGCCAGCTTGGAGCGCCACGGGGACCGCTTTGTGACCAAGATTTTGAGTCAGGCTGAAATGGCCACATACCAACGCCGCAAGAGCCGTTTTCCCGAACGGGGCGCGCGCTATGTGGCCACCCGGTTCTCAGCCAAAGAAGCCTTCAGCAAAGCCATTGGCCTTGGCATGCGCATGCCCATGACATGGCGGTCCTGTGAAATCAGCAAACTCCCAAGTGGTCAACCGGTGATCGTTCTGCACGGCGCTTTGAAGGACTGGTTTGAGGCGCGGCATTTGAAAGCACACATCAGCGTCACAGACGAGGCTGATTACGCGGGCAGTTATTGCGTGGTTGAGCAACACTTGCCCCTTTGACATCCATCTGCAGAAATTGACACATGAACCAACACGCCCCTTTGATCCTGGACATTGAAGGCCTTGCACTGAGCGCACAAGACAGAAAACGCTTGGCGCATCCGATGACGGGGGGGCTGATTTTATTTGCGCGCAATTGGCAAAACCGTGCGCAACTGAGCGCCTTGTGCAAAGAAATTAAGTCGGTGCGCGCAGACTTGTTGATTTGTGTGGACCACGAGGGCGGGCGTGTTCAGCGATTCAAAAGTGACGGCTTCACGCACTTGCCCAGCATGCGAAGTTTGGCGCAAATGTGGTCGCAAGATGACGGGGGCATGGCTGGGCAAGGCGTGTTACTGGCTTGCAAAGCAGCCAGCGCAGCAGGCTATATTTTGGCCTCTGAGTTGCGGGCCTGTGGGGTTGATTTGAGTTTCACCCCAGTGCTCGATTTGGACCATGGCAGCAGCAGCGTGATCGGCGATCGGTCTTTGCACCGCGACCCTAGGCAGGTGAGTTTGTTGGCCAAAAGTTTGATGCATGGCCTCTTGAGCGCCGGCATGGGCAACTGCGGCAAACACTTTCCAGGGCATGGCTTTGCCAAAGCCGATTCACACACAGCCATGCCGCAAGACAGGCGCAGTTTGAAGGCCATTTTGTCGGACGACGCTTTGCCTTACGCATGGTTGAACACGCAACTGAGCAGTGTCATGCCGGCGCATGTGATTTACCCGTTGGTTGACAGCCGCCCCGCTGGTTTTTCCAAGCGTTGGCTGCAAGATATCTTGCGCACACGATTGAACTTTGAAGGCGCTATTTTCAGCGATGATTTGTCCATGGCGGGGGCCCGCGTGCTTGACGGGAAACCCATCAACTTCACGCAAGCTGCCTTGGCCGCCTTGACGGCAGGCTGCGATTTGACAGTGCTGTGCAACCAATCTTTGAATGGCAGTGCAGCTATTGACGAGGTGCTCGAGGGCTTGGCCCAGGCGCATTTGAAATCTCAGTGGCAGGCCGACGAAGGCAGTGATGCGCGCCGACGAGCCTTGCTGGCGCAACTGCCGGCTGTGCCTTGGGACGACTTGGTCCGATCTGTCTCCTACCAGCAGGCGCTCGAATGCTTACCTTGATATTTCAATTCTTTGCTTGGGTCTTGCGGCTGATTTTCAGTCTGATGGGCTTGGCATTTGTACTGGGTTTGATCGTGGTTTTTTTGCTCGCCTTGATCGGAGGTGCGCTATTGTCCTTGCTGCGAGGTCAAAAGCCAGAGGTGGCTGTGGTCTGGCAGCGCTATCAAAACATGGCCCGCGCCCGCGCGCCGTTTGGCCGTTGGCCGGGGCAGGCTCAGAATCAAGGAAATGCTGCGGACATTGTCGACGTGCAGGCCAAAGAGATCGGGGCATCGAGCCAGCAGCCGCCCGAACAACTGCCCCCAAAGAAGCCCTGATCAGTCTTGCTCGCGGCGCAGCGCTGGAAACAAGATCACATCGCGAATGCTGGGGCTGTCGGTCAGCAGCATCATCAAGCGGTCAATGCCAATGCCGCAGCCGCCTGCTGGGGGCATGCCGTATTCCAAAGCGCGCACAAAATCGTGGTCAAAAAACATGGCCTCATCGTCGCCACTGTCTTTGGCGTCAACTTGCGCCTGGAAGCGCGCGACTTGGTCTTCTGCGTCGTTCAATTCAGAAAAACCATTGCCAAATTCACGCCCTGTGATGTAGAGCTCAAAGCGCTCTGTCACTTCAGGACGCTCGTCGTTGGCCCTGGCCAAGGGGGAGATTTCAGTCGGGTGCTCCATGATGAAGGTGGGCTCCCAGAGTTTGTCTTCCACGGTCTCTTCAAAGTACAGCACTTGCAAACTGGCCAAGCTGCGGCTTGAGAGTTTGTGCTTGGCATCGCTCATGCCCAATTTTCGCAAGGCCGCTATGAGCCATGCTGCATCGTCGACGTGCTTGCCCGCATCGGTATGGGCCAAGATGGCCTGGCGAATCGTCAAGCGGGCGAAGGGTTTTTCCAAATCAACGGGTTTGCCGCCATAAGTCAAATGCAATTGGCCCACGGCTTTTTGCGCTGCATCTCGCACCAATGCTTCGGTAAAGGCCATCACATCTTGGTAGTTCCAGTAAGCGGCATAGAACTCCATCATGGTGAATTCAGGGTTGTGGCGGATCGAGATGCCTTCGTTGCGAAAGTTGCGATTGATCTCAAAGACGCGTTCAAAACCGCCAACCAGCAAGCGCTTCAAATACAACTCGGGCGCGATGCGCAGGAACATTTGCTGCTCTAAAGCGTTGTGGTGCGTCACAAAAGGTTTGGCATTGGCACCGCCTGGAATAGGGTGCAACATGGGGGTTTCGACTTCCAAGAAATCGTGTTTCACCATGAACTCACGAATGCCGCTGACCGCTTTGCTGCGAGCTGTAAAGCGTTTGCGAGCTTCCTCGTCCATCATCAAATCGACATAGCGCTGGCGGTATTTGATTTCTTGATCGGCCACGCCGTGAAATTTATCTGGCATGGGTCGCAGGCTCTTGGTGAGCAAACGCACGCTGCTGGCGTGCAAGGACAATTCGCCGGTGCGTGTTTTGAACAAATAGCCTTCGGCGGCCACGATGTCACCCAAATCCCAGTGTTTGAATTCGTTGTAAACATCTTCCCCGACATCGTCACGCGCCACATAAATTTGAAATCGGCCGGTGCTGTCTTGCAAGCTGGCAAAACTGGCCTTGCCCATGACGCGCTTGAGCATCATGCGCCCGGCAATTTTGGCCACAGTGGGGGCAATGCCTTCACCTTTGAGTTCTTCTGCGGGTTTGTGCTCGTGCGCCTGTATCAATGTCTGGGCACGGTGCTCAGGCTTGAAGTCGTTGGGGAAAGCCACGCCTTTGCCTTGGGCTTGGGCTTCGCGCAGGGCTTTGAGTTTGCCGCGGCGCTCCGCGATCAGCTGGTTTTCGTCTTGGGAGGGTGCGTTTGGAGAGTCGTCAGACATGGCGTGAGGCTTTGTTTTCAAGGGCGCAGCGCCCCGCAGTGAAAGAACGCTGCAAGCAGCGCGGACGGTGTATTTTACGATTGCGCCACAGGCTTGGCGAAAATTTGAAATGTGAAGCTATCATCGAATCCGTTTTGGAGGGTTTTGCATGCTGGTGCAAATCGTGAATTTTATTTTGGATGTGATCACGGGCATGGTCGGCGGGGCATGCCTGCTGCGCTTGGTGATGCAGTGGCAACGCGTGCCATTTAACAACCCGGTAGGGCGTTTTATTTTTGCAATCACTGACTGGGTGGTCATGCCTTTGCGCCGCATCATTCCGGCTCTTGGCCGCTTGGACAGTTCCAGTTTGATGGCGGCGTGGTTGCTCAAGATGAGCCATATTTTGGTGATGTGGTTGATCATGGGCTCTGAAGGTGCGCTGTGGGGCTTGCCCTTGGCCGGTGTGTTGGGCGTTTTGCAATGGACGGTCTCGGGCCTGAGCGCCTTGGTCTTGCTGTACGCCGTGCTCTCATGGGTGCAACCCAACTCGATCAACATGGCCTGGCTGGCCAGAATGGTCGAGCCTTGGTTGGCCCCTTTGCGCCGCGCTTTGCCCGCTTTGGGTGGGGTTGACCTCTCGCCCTTGGCGCTTTTGCTGCTGCTTCAAATTGCCGGCATGCTACTGTCGAGCTTGCGCTTTAGCTGACGGCGTCAGCAGGTTGGCGCAGCAACATGGCCAAGGTGTTGGCCACGGTTTGCTTGAGTTCACGCCGATCACAGATGAAATCGACAGCGCCTTTTTCCAGTAAAAATTCCGCCCTTTGAAACCCTTCGGGCAAAGTCACACGCACGGTGCTCTCAATCACGCGCGGCCCGGCAAAACCGATCAAGGCTTTGGGTTCGGCAATGACCACATCCCCCATGAAGGCGAAACCGGCTGAGACGCCGCCCATGGTGGGGTCGGTCAAGACGCTGATAAAGGGAAGCCCTTTTTTGGCCAAACGGGTCAATGACGCATTGGTTTTGGCCATCTGCATCAAGGACAGCAAGCCCTCTTGCATGCGCGCGCCGCCAGTGGCAGTAAAGCAAATAAAGGGCACTTTTTGCTCTATGGCAGTTTCTACGCCGCGCACAAAACGCTCGCCTACAACGGAGCCCATGCTACCGCCCATGAAATCAAATTCGAAGCAAGCAGCTACCACATTGATGCTGTGAATCGCGCCGCCCATGACCACCAGCGCATCGGTTTCACCGGTGTTGCTCATGGCTTCCTTGATGCGGTCGGGGTATTTGCGACTGTCTTTGAACTTCAAGGGGTCAACAGGCACGACTTCTTGTCCGATTTCATAGCGGCCTTCGCCATCCAAAAAAATGTTCAAGCGCGCGCGTGCGCCAATGCGGTGGTGATGGCTGCAACTGGGGCAAACATTTTGGTTTTGCTCTAAATCTGTTTTGTACAAAACAGATTCGCATTGAGGGCACTTGATCCACAAACCTTCGGGTATCGAGCGGCGATCTGCCGGGTCAGTATGTAAAATTTTGGGGGGCAATAATTTTTCGAGCCAACTCATGGTGTGTTCCTTGGTTGAAAGGCGCTCAAGCGTCCAGCGCTAGGCGAATGTCTCTCAAAAACGCAGCAGCCACAGGGCCCACTTGCGCGCGCGGTTCATTTTCAATCAATTGGATGATTTTGCTCCCAATCACCACGGCATCTGCCACTTTCCCGATCGCCTTGGCGGTTGCGGTATCTCGAATGCCAAAACCCACCCCCACAGGAATGTGCACATGGGCACGTATGCGCGGCAGCATGGCTTGCACGGCGTCGGTGTCCAAGGCGCCTGAGCCAGTGACCCCTTTGAGGGAAACATAGTACACATAGCCGCTGGCCACCTCGGCGACTTGCTGCATGCGCTGCTCGGTGCTGGTGGGGGCGAGCAAGAAAATCATGTCCATTTGCTGGGCGCGCAATTTGGCGGCAAACACGGTGCATTCTTCGGGCGGGTAGTCCACCACCAAGACGCCGTCCACACCGGCCGCGCCAGCGTCTCGAATGAAGCTGTCTTGGCCATGCTGCAAATCGTAGCGTTCAATCGGGTTGGCGTAACCCATGAGCACCACGGGCGTTGCAGAGTCGGCAGTGCGAAAAGTCTTGACCATGCCTAAGACATGGCGCAGGCCAATACCAAACGACAAGGCTTTTTCACCCGATTTTTGGATCACAGGGCCATCGGCTGAAGGGTCGCTGAAGGGCACACCCAGCTCGATCACGTCAGCTCCAGCGCTGACCATGGCGTGCATCAGTTCAGGCGTGATGTCGGCAAATGGGAAGCCCGCTGTCACATAGGGAATCAAAGCCTTTCGCCCTTGGGCTTGGAGTGCTGAAAAGGTGGCGTCGATGCGGCTCATTTGAATACTTTCACGGGCTGCTCGGCCCCTTTGACGCTTTGCCCTTGGCAGCTGGGGCGGCAATAAAAATCGCCTTGGCTCAAATCAGCCACTGTTCCAATGTCTTTGTCGCCCCGGCCTGACAGATTGACCAAAATGGATTGGTCTTGGCGCAGGGTGGCGGCCAATTTCTTGGCGTAAGCCACGGCATGGCTGGACTCTAAAGCGGGAATGATGCCTTCGGTTCGGCACAAATAATGGAACGCGCCCAGTGCTTCAGAATCGGTGATGCCCACATATTCTGCGCGGCCGATCTCTTGCAGGTAGGCGTGCTCTGGGCCAACGCCGGGGTAGTCCAAGCCCGCGCTGATGCTGTGTGTTTCTGTGATCTGGCCGTTTTCGTCTTGCAAAATAAAAGTTCGATTGCCATGCAAAACACCAGGGCTGCCGCGCTGCAACGAAGCCGAATGTTTGCCGCTTTCCAGACCTTCGCCTGCGGCTTCAACGCCGATCAGACGGGTCTGGGGGTGGTCGATATAGGGGTAGAAAATACCCATGGCGTTGCTGCCTCCGCCTACGCAGGCAATCACCGCATCGGGTTGTTGACTGTGCAAACCCGTGCGAGCCAAGATGTGGGGCATTTGCGTCAAGCACTCTTTTCCAATCACACTTTGGAAGTCGCGCACCATCATGGGGTAGGGGTGGGGGCCAGCCACCGTGCCAATGATGTAGAACGTGTTGTCCACATTGGCCACCCAGTCGCGCATGGCTTCGTTGAGGGCATCTTTCAAGGTTTTGCTGCCAGAGTGGACAGGCACCACGGTGGCACCCAATAACTTCATGCGGTAGACGTTGGGGCTTTGCCGCTTGATGTCCTCAGCGCCCATGTAAACCACGCATTCCATGCCGTAACGCGCGCAAATGGTCGCTGTGGCCACGCCGTGTTGGCCAGCACCGGTCTCGGCAATGATGCGCGTTTTGCCCATGCGTTTGGCCAGCATCGCTTGGCCAATGGTGTTGTTGATTTTGTGCGCGCCGGTGTGGTTCAAGTCTTCGCGCTTGAGGTAAATTTGCGCACCACCCACCTCGCGGCTCATGCGTGCGGCATGGTAGACGGGCGAAGGGCGCCCCACAAAGTGGGCCAACTCGTATTGGAACTCGGCTAAAAATTCAGGGTCATTTTGGTAGTGTGCATAGGCTTGGCGCAGTTCAATGATGGCGTGAGTCAAGGTTTCGCTGACAAAACTGCCACCGTAGATGCCAAAGTGCCCTGCTGCGTCGGGTTGTTGGTAGGTGTTCATGGTTTCAACTCAATGGGCGTCGGCGGAGCGTACCGCTTGGACAAATGCTTGGATTTTTCGGGGGTCTTTCAAGCCTTTTTGGCCATCCATTTCAACCCCTGAGCTCACGTCAACGGCCAGGGACAAAGCCCGCGGCCGCACTTGCGCTATGCCTTCGATGACATTTGCAGGCGTCAAGCCACCAGACAAAACGAGGTGAGCGTTGACGAAGAGAGGAAGCTGTGACCAATTGAATGTTTTCCCGCCGCCGCCATAGCCCTGCACATGGGCATCGAGCAAAATGGCTTGGGCGTTGGAGTAATCGTGGGCGAATTTTACCAAATCAAAGGCCTCTTGAGCTTGGGGGGGTATCCGGGCGGCGCGCCAATAGGGCCTTGCGCAGGCCAGAGCGATACTTTGACAGTCCTGAGGCGTTTCATTACCATGAAATTGAAGGATCGCGCCAGGCACCGCTTGGCACGCACGCTGCACCCCCTCTAGCGTCTCGTTGACAAACAGCAAGACCGGTGTGACGTGCGCGGGCAAGCCCTTGACCAGTTCGGCTGCGGTTTGGATGGAAACATGGCGCGGACTTTGGGCGTACATCACAAAGCCAATGGCGTCGACCCCGGCTTGAACTGCGCTGGCCACATCTTGTGGGCGTGTCAGTCCACAAATTTTGATTCGAGTGCGCTCACTGTGCGTCATGGCAGCCAATGAAAGGGCGGGGTTTGGGTGGGTAGGCCCCAATCAGGCGCATAAACCGGCCCTTGAAAATACAAACCATCGGGGGCAAAGGTGGGCGCGGCAGCAATGCGGTTGCGGCTGTCCAATACGGTTTGCATCCACTGTGGGGGGTGAAAGCCTTGCCCAATGCTCACCAAGCAGCCCATGATGTTGCGAATCATGTGGTGCAAAAATGCATTGCTTTCAAACTCGAAGCGCCAGTACGGCCCATTGCGGTGAATGTCGATCCGAGTCAATTTTTTGACGGGCGAGAGGGCTTGGCAAATGCTGGCCCGAAAAGAGCTGAAATCGTGCTCGCCGATTAAATATTGGGCCGCTTGTGCCATGGCCGATTCGTTCAAGGAGCGGTAGACCCAGCCAACGCGGCCAGCCTCCAAACTGGGTCGAACGGGGGACTCCAACAGCACATAGGCATAACGCCGAGCCAATGCGCTGGCGCGGGCGTGAAATTCGGGCGATACAACTTGCACCCATTGAACCGAGATGTCGCTTGGTAAATAGCGGTTGGTGCCGCGCACCCAAGATGCTGTTTCACGCTCAATCAAGGTGTCAAAGTGAACCACTTGCATCAAGCCATGAACGCCCGCATCGGTGCGCCCTGCACAGTGGATGCTAACGCGCGTGGTGCTGAAATCTCGCAGTGCTTTTTCCAAGCAGTCTTGCACGGTCTGGCCCGAGCTTTGGCTTTGCCAGCCTTGGTAGGCCTGGCCGTTGTAGCTGATGCCCAGTGCCAGTCTCACCGCAGCGTCTCGGGTTTCGTTTTCAAATCTAAATCGAGTGCAGTGATCTCGCTTGGCAAACTTTGAGTGCGCTCACCCTCATGGTCCATGTGAGGGGGCCCCACAGGCATGCGCATGGGTTGGAGGGTCTGGGCAGCGCGCACTGCACGCACTCGCAGCCATGCGAAAACACCTAAGACCGTGATCAAGCTCAAAGCCGCCCACACATAAAGAAAACGCTCGGACCCGCCGAGCATGTGGCTTAAGTTCAACCAGCCTTTGGCATTGGCTTGTTCTAGGGTTTTTTCTGCCAATGGTGCTTGGGCGGGTGCTGGGGAAGTGGGGGCGTCGTTAGACAGTGTGCTGTTCAATTCAAGCAAGGCGTCCACATTGAGTTGCAAGGCAGTCAATTGCTTTTGAGCGTCTAGCAAAGCACGCTGCGCGGCCAAGCGGGACTCGGCATTTTGACGCTCAATTTTGGCCTGGGTCAGCTTGAGTTGGTCCACTGGAGTCTGGACGGGTTGGGGGCTGGAGGGTTCTGCGCCAACGGTGCCACTCATTTGCCTTGAAGGCTTGTTGCCATGGACTTGCAAGGCGTTTTGAGCTGCAACTTGCGCATAGGCCATGAAATCTTTTTGCTGCAGGATCAAAAATTTCCGAGCCTCTTCGGGGTCAATGTCTTTCGCCGCCGCAGCGTTGGGTGCGCGCAGAACAACTCCTTCGCGCAGTAAATTCACATTGCCTTGGATGAATGCATGGGGTTGACTTTTCAACAGCGCCACCAGCATTTGATTCATGCTGGTTTTTTCATTGAGCCAGGGTTGGACAATGCGGCTGGCACTCTCACCTTTTTGCACAGTGTGCACGGGTGTGGGGTCCGCCTTAGGCTGGGCTTGCGCCGATGACAAGGAGGGCGGCTGAATCGGTGCGAGTGCAGCTACCGGCTTGGCCGTGCCAAGCATCAATGCAAAAGCTTTGAGCCATTGACCTTTGGGACTTTGCGCTTGAATCAGCAGATCGACAAAGTTCTCAAGCAGGGGCTCGGTGCTGGTGAGCAGAATACTTTTGCGACCATCTGCGCGCTCGAGCAAGTCGATTCGGATGCTGCTGATGGCCGCTTGATAAGTCAAGCCCATTTGAGAAAAACGCTCGGCAGAGGCAATCGTGACTGTCAACTGGGCCCATTCATCAGCCGTGGTTTGCGCCACTTGAATTTCAGCGCGCAAAGGCTCTCCTCTTTGCGACTGAACTTCAATGCCCGCCAAACCCAGTGCATGCGCACTGAAATGCAGGCCCCAAAGCCAGACAAAGAGGGGTGCAAAACGGGCCATCTCTGACGGTTTAAAAATCAGGCTTCTAGCAGAATGCGCAGCATGCGCCGCAGCGGCTCTGCCGCACCCCAGAGCAGTTGATCGCCGATGGTGAAGGCACCTACATATTCTGGGCCCATGGCCATTTTGCGAATGCGGCCTACGGGAATGTGCATGGTGCCGGTCACGGCCACTGGCGTCAAGTCTTTGAGCGTGGCTTCGCGCGTGTTGGGCACCACCTTGACCCAAGGGTTATCGGCTGCGATCATGGCTTCAATGTCGGCCACAGGTACGTTTTTCTTGAGTTTGAAGGTCAGTGCTTGACTGTGGCAGCGCATGGCGCCCACGCGCACACAAAAACCATCCACAGGCACTGGGGCAGAGCCAAAACCTTCGCCTTGGCCCAAAATTTTATTGGTCTCGGCCATGCCTTTCCACTCTTCTTTGGACATGCCGTTGCCCAGATCTTTGTCGATCCAAGGAATCAAGGATCCGCCCAAAGGCGCGCCGAAGTTGGCGGTCTCAGCGCTGCTCAAACTGCGTTGTTTGGCAATCACTTTGCGATCTATTTCTAAGATGGCACTTTTCGGATCGTCCAGCAAAGCTTTGACTTCGGCGTTCAATGTGCCGTATTGCGTCAGCAACTCGCGCATGTGCTGCGCGCCGCCACCGGAAGCAGCTTGGTAGGTTTGCGTGCTCATCCACTCCACCAAACCGGCTTTGTACAAAGCGCCCACACCCATCAGCATGCAGCTGACAGTGCAGTTGCCGCCGATCCAGTTGTTGCCGCCCTTTTTCAAGGCCGCTTGAATCACGGGCATGTTGACCGGGTCCAAAATGATGATGGCGTTTTGTTCCATCCGCAGTGTGGACGCCGCGTCGATCCAATGGCCTGCCCAGCCTGTGGCACGCAATTTGGGGAATACGGCCGTGGTGTAGTCACCGCCTTGCGCGGTGATGATGATGTCGCAGCGCTTTAAGGCATCGAGGTTAAAGGCATCTTGCAATGTGCTTTCGTTTTTCGCCATGGCGGGGGCTTTGCCGCCCGCATTCGAAGTGGAGAAAAACAAGGGTTCGATCAGCCCAAAATCACCTTGTGATTGCATGCGGTCCATCAAGACGGAACCCACCATGCCGCGCCAACCAATCAGTCCTACCCGTTTCATGTCATTGCCCTTTCAGTTTGAGTTTTGGGTTCCGGCTCGTCAAGCCAGAGGGCGTGACGAACGCAGGTTTGTTAGCCCTTGCTTGTTTTCGTGATGGCGGCCACCACAGCGGCACCCATTTCGCGTGTGCTGACTTTGCGGCAGCCCTCAGACCAGATGTCCGATGTGCGCAAACCCGAGGCGAGTACAGACTTGACCGCCGTCTCAATGCGATCGGCGGCCTGGCCTTGTTGGAGTGAAAAACGAAGCATCATGGCAGCAGACAGTATTGTAGCCAGTGGGTTTGCAATATCCTTACCGGCAATGTCTGGCGCGCTGCCGTGGCTGGGCTCGTACAGACCTTGGTTTTCCGTGTTCAAACTGGCCGAGGGCAGCATGCCAATGGAGCCGGTGAGCATCGAGGCTTCATCGGACAAAATATCACCAAACATGTTGCCGGTCACCACCACGTCAAAGCGCTTGGGCTCTTTGACCAGTTGCATGGCTGCGTTGTCCACGTACATGTGGTCCAAGGCAATGTCAGGGTAATCTTTGTGCACATCGGTCACAACGTCACGCCAGAACTGGAAAGTTTCCAGCACATTGGATTTGTCGACGCTGGTCACGCGCTTGCTGCGCTTGCGTGCCGCCTGAAAAGCCACATGGGCAATTCGTTCAATTTCAGGACGCGAATAGCGCATGGTGTCAAAAGCTTCTTCAGCACCTGGAAAGTGGCCATCGGTGGCAATACGGCGACCACGCGGTTGGCCAAAGTAAATGTCGCCTGTCAATTCGCGGATGATCAAAATGTCCAGCCCAGAAATCAATTCAGGCTTCAAACTGGAGGCGCCTACCAACTCTGCATAGCAAATGGCCGGTCGAAAGTTGGCGAACAAGCCCATGTTTTTTCGCAATCCCAAAATGGCCTGCTCAGGGCGCAAGGGGCGATCAAGTTTGTCGTATTTCCAGTCGCCGACCGCGCCAAAAAGCACGGCGTCGGATTGCATGGCCAGTTTCAATGTGGCTTCCGGCAAAGGGTGGCCATGGGCGTCAAATGCAGCGCCGCCCACCAAAGCCGTTTCCATCTCGAACTTCAAATCGAGGACATTCAAAACTTCAACGGCCTGTGCAACGATTTCGGTGCCAATGCCGTCGCCTGGCAAAACTGCAATTTTCATGGTATTTTTTCTTTGAAAGGTGGGCTTAAATGGTGTGGGCCAACCACGGCTTGGTGGCCAGTCGCTCCGCTTCAAAAGCTTTGATTTTGTCGGTGTGGCGCAGCGTCAAGCCGATGTCATCCAGGCCATTGAGCAAACAGTATTTGCGAAAGGCTTGAACCTCAAACGCAATTTCTTCACCTTGAGGGCGAATGACCACTTGGCGTGCAAGGTCGATGCTCAGTTGGTAGCCGGGGAAGGCGGCAACTTCGTCAAACAATTGGCTGATCACTGCCTCTGGCAAAACGATTGGCAACAAGCCATTTTTGAAACAGTTGTTGAAAAAGATGTCAGCAAAACTGGGCGCGATCACAGCTCGAAAACCGTATTGGTCAATGGCCCAAGGGGCGTGCTCACGCGAAGAGCCGCAGCCAAAGTTTTTGCGGGCCAGCAACACCGAGGCGCCTTGGTAGCGCGCTTGGTTCAGTATGAAATCTGGATTGGGCTTGCGACTTTCCGGATCTTGCCCGGGGAAGCCGGGGTCCAAATAGCGCCAGGCGTCAAACAAGTTGGGGCCAAAGCCTGTTTTGCGGATGGACTTTAAAAATTGCTTTGGAATGATCGCGTCGGTGTCGACGTTTTCTCGGTCCATGGGCAACACGAGGCCTTTGTGTACAGTGAATTTTTGCATGAGGTGTTCTCTGATGGAGGGTCGATTTTCAGGGGCGTTTTGCGCACTCAGGCAAACTGCCTCACATCGACAAAGTGGCCGTGTATGGCAGCCGCTGCAGCCATGGCGGGGCTGACCAAATGGGTGCGCCCGCCAGCGCCTTGACGGCCCTCAAAGTTGCGGTTGCTGGTACTGGCACAGCGCTCGCCTGGCTCCAAGCGGTCGGCGTTCATGGCCAAGCACATCGAGCAACCCGGCTCGCGCCATTCAAAACCCGCAGCCTTGAATATTTCATGCAGGCCTTCCCGCTCCGCTTGTTCTTTGACCAAACCCGAGCCCGGTACAACCATTGCCAGCTTGACATTTTTGGCCACTTTTTGGCCCAGTTTCTTCACCACGGCAGCTGCCTCGCGCATGTCCTCGATGCGGCTGTTGGTGCATGAGCCGATGAAGACTTTGTCGACATGGATGTCGTTCAAAGCCTTTCCTGGCTGGAGACCCATGTAGGTCAAAGCCCTCTCGATCGCATCACGTTTGTTGGCGTCTTTTTCTTTTTCAGGGTCGGGCACAAGGGCGTCAATGCCCAGCACCATTTCAGGCGAAGTGCCCCAGGTGACTTGCGGCAAAATTTTTGCAGCATCTAACTCCACAACGCTGTCAAAGGCGGCGCCCGCATCAGACTGCAAAGTTTTCCAATAGGCTGCGGCGTGATCCCATTCAACACCAGTGGGGGAGAGCAGGCGGCCTTTGACGTAGTCGATGGTTTTCTCGTCAACGGCCACCAAGCCAGCTCGCGCGCCAGCTTCAATGGCCATGTTGCAAACCGTCATGCGCCCTTCCATGGACAAAGCGCGGATTGCAGCGCCGCCAAATTCAAGGGTATAGCCTGTACCGCCGGCCGTGCCAATTTGGCCGATGATGGCCAACACAATGTCCTTGGCCGTCACACCCTTTGGCGCAACACCTTCCACCTTGATCAGCATATTTTTGGCTTTTTTGGCCAGCAGGGTTTGGGTCGCCATGACGTGCTCGACTTCACTCGTCCCGATGCCATGCGCTAAAGCGCCAAATGCGCCGTGCGTGGAGGTGTGTGAGTCGCCGCAGACAACGGTCATGCCAGGCAGTGTGGCGCCATTTTCAGGGCCAATGACATGCACGATGCCTTGGCGTTTAGACAGAAACGGAAAGAACGCAGCAGAACCAAACTCTTGGATGTTGCTGTCCAAAGTGGTGATCTGCTCTTTGCTGATGGGGTCGGTGATACCGTCGTAGCCCAACTCCCAGCCTGTGGTGGGGGTGTTGTGGTCGGCGGTGGCCACGATGGAGCTGACGCGCCAGACTTTGCGGCCGGCTTGGCGCAGGCCCTCAAAAGCTTGCGGGCTGGTGACTTCGTGCACCAGATGGCGGTCGATGTACAAAACAGCGGTGCCGTCTTCCTCGGTGTGGACGACATGTTCGTCCCAAATTTTGTCGTAAAGCGTGCGTGCCATGGGGCTTTCCTTGAGTCAAGCCAAGCATTTTATGCGCATTGCATGAAAAAAGCCCGCGACCTTGCGCGGGCTTGATTAAGCGCCCTAAGACTTATTTCAACGAAGGCACATCTCTGCGAGGCGAGCCTGTGAACAACTGGCGGGGGCGGCCAATTTTGTATTCTGGATCGCTGATCATTTCGTTCAACTGGGCAATCCAGCCCACGGTGCGGGCCAAGGCGAAAACGCCGGTGAATAAATTCACAGGGATGCCAATGGCTCGTTGCACGATGCCTGAGTAGAAGTCGACGTTCGGGTAGAGCTTGCGCGAGACGAAATAGTCGTCTTCCAGGGCGATTTTCTCAACCGCCTTGGCCAACTTGAACAAGGGGTCATTTTCCAAGCCCATCTCAGCGAGCACTTCGTTGCAGGTTTCTTGCATGAGTTTGGCGCGGGGGTCATAGTTTTTGTAAACGCGGTGGCCAAAACCCATCAGCTTGACGCCAGAATTTTTGTCTTTGACCTGGTTCATGAACTCGCCAACTTTAGAGATGCCGCCCATGTTTTGAATGTCGCCCAACATATTCAAGCACGCTTCATTGGCGCCGCCGTGGGCAGGACCCCACAGACAAGCCACGCCAGCAGCAATCGCGGCGAAGGGGTTGGTGCCAGATGAGCCGCACAAACGCACTGTGGACGTGGATGCGTTTTGCTCGTGGTCAGCATGCAAGGTGAAGATGCGGTCCAGCGCGCGCTCAAGCACCGGGTTGACCACATAGTCTTCACAAGGCACGCCAAACATCATGCGCAAAAAGTTGCCTGCATATGACAAATCGTTTTGGGGGTACATGAAGGGCTGGCCCACGCCGTATTTGTAGGCCATGGCCACCAAGGTGGGCATTTTGGCAATCAAACGAATGGCTGCAATTTCGCGGTGCTCGGCGTTGTTGATGTCGGTGCTGTCGTGGTAGAACGCCGACAAGGCGCCAACCAAGCCTGTCAACACCGCCATGGGGTGTGCATCCCGGCGAAAGCCGCGCAGGAAAAACTGCATCTGCTCATTGACCATGGTGTGGTTGCTGACCAATTTGTGGAAGTCGCCACTTTGCTGTGCGTTGGGCAAATCGCCCTTGAGCAATAAAAAGCAGGTGTCCAAATAGTCGCCGTGATGGGCCAACTGCTCGATCGGATAACCACGGTAGAGCAACTCGCCTTTGTCGCCATCGATGTAAGTGATGGCCGACTGGCATGACGCGGTCGATAAAAAGCCGGGGTCATAAGTGAACATGCCGCTTTGCCCGTAGAGCTTGCGAATGTCAATCACATCGGGGCCAATGTTGCCGCTGTAGACGGGCATCTCGATGCTGGGGCTGCCGTTACTGAACGACAGGGTGGCTTTGTTGTCAGCGAGTTTCATGGTTCAATTTCCTCAATAAATCAGTTCTTGTTTCGCACTTCAGGCCAGCATCATGCTGAGCACTTCTCGCACTTCAGGGCCGTCCATTTCGGCTTTCAAAGAAGTACGCTTCATCAACAGGTCCATCAGATCGTTGTCTGACAAGTCCATCAAAACATACATGCCGCGGGCCTGGCCTGCGGTCAATTGTGCAGCATGCCGGTTGAAAAACCGCTCAATGAACAAGTCGTTTTCCAGCAAGCCGCGCCGGCAACGCCAGCGCAATTTGCTCAGAGCCCGCTCACCCGCAAGGGTTTGACGGTCAAGTCCTTCGAGCAGTTCATCTCCCATGTCAAGTCGTCAATTCATCAAACGGCGCGGCGCACCATCATCTCTTTGATTTTGCCAATCGCCTTGGTTGGGTTCAGGCTTTTTGGACAAACATCCACACAATTCATGATGGTGTGGCAGCGGAATAAGCGGTATGGATCTTCCAGATTGTCCAAGCGCTCAGCCGTGCCGTGGTCACGGCTGTCCGCAATGAAGCGGTAGGCTTGCAACAAGCCGGCAGGGCCCACAAATTTGTCGGGGTTCCACCAAAAGCTGGGGCAACTGGTAGAGCAACTGGCGCACAAAATGCATTCGTACAAACCGTCGAGTTCTTCGCGCTCTTGCGGGCTTTGCAGGCGCTCTTTTTCAGGCGGAATGGTGTCGTTGATCAAGTAGGGTTTGATGGAATGGTATTGCTTGAAAAACTGCGTCATGTCGACGATCAGGTCACGCACCACAGGCAGGCCGGGCAGGGGTTTGAGAACAATCTTGCCAGGCAAATTGAGCATGTTGGTCAAACAGGCCAAGCCATTTTTGCCGTTGATGTTCATGGCGTCTGAGCCGCACACGCCTTCACGGCAAGAGCGGCGAAACGACAAAGTGGGGTCAACCGCTTTGAGCTTCATCAAAGCATCCAGCAACATGCGTTCGTGCCCGTCTAGTTCCACCTCAATGCGCTGCATGTAAGGTTTGGCATCCTTGTCAGGATCGTAGCGGTAAATTTCAAATGTACGTAGAGTCATGCTGTGAACCTATGGGGGGTTAGAACGTGCGAACTTTCGGGGGCACGGAGTCCACCGTCAGGGGTTTTAAATTAACGGGCTTGTAGGTCAAGCTGTTGGTCGCGCTGTGCCACAAGCTGTGCTTCATCCAGTTGGCGTCGTCGCGGCCCAGCGGGGCTATAGGATCGTCGGCAGGGCGTTCGTAGTCGCTCACGGTGTGCGCGCCGCGGCACTCTTTGCGCGCAGCAGCAGAGACCATGGTGGCTTGTGCGCATTCGATCAGATTTTCAACTTCCAAGGCTTCAATGCGCGCAGTGTTGAACACCTTGGAGGTGTCTTTCAAAGCGATGGCATTGACCCGCTGGCGAATCTCAGCGATTTTCTGGGCGCCCTCGTCCATGCTGGCTTGGGTTCTGAACACGGCAGCGTGTTTTTGCATGGATGCGCGCATGTCGTTGGCCACATCTTGCGAGTACTCTCCGCCGCGCCCTTCCAGCCTGTTCAAGCGTTCCAAGGTGCGATCTGCGGCATCGGCGGGCAACGCTTTGTGCGCTTTGGTTTTGCTGGCGAAATCGACGATGTGATTGCCTGCAGCACGGCCAAATACCAACAAATCCAGCAGCGAATTGGTGCCCAATCGGTTGGCGCCATGCACGCTGACACAAGAGCACTCACCCACCGCGTACAAGCCATTGACAACAGCGTTGTGCTGCGTGGCTGTTTGCGTGACAACTTGCCCATGGATGTTGGTGGGAATACCGCCCATTTGGTAATGGATGGTGGGCACCACAGGAATCGATTCTTTGGTGATGTCCACGTTGGCAAAGTTCACGCCGATCTCGTAGACCGAAGGCAAGCGCTTGTGGATTGTTTCCGCGCCCAAATGGTCGAGCTTTAACAAAACATAATCTTTGTTGGGCCCGCAACCTCGGCCTTCTTTGATTTCTTGGTCCATGGAGCGTGAGACGAAATCGCGCGGGGCCAAATCTTTCAAAGTGGGGGCGTAACGCTCCATGAAGCGTTCGCCATTGCTGTTGAGCAAAATGGCGCCTTCACCGCGGCAGCCTTCGGTCAACAAGACACCGGCCCCAGCCACGCCAGTGGGGTGGAATTGCCAGAACTCCATGTCTTCCAAGGGTATGCCCGCCCGCGCGGCCATGCCCAAACCATCGCCGGTGTTGATGAAGGCGTTGGTCGATGCGGCAAAAATCCGGCCCGCGCCGCCGGTGGCGAGCAAAACAGTCTTGGCGTGCAAGATGTGCAGGTCGCCGGTTTCCATCTCTAAGGCCGTTACGCCCGTCACGTCGCCTTCAGCGTCGCGAATCAAATCAAGCGCCATCCACTCCACGAAAAAGCTGGTGTTGGCTTTGACGTTTTGTTGGTACAAGGTGTGCAGCATCGCGTGCCCTGTGCGGTCAGCCGCAGCACAAGCGCGTTGCACTGGCTTTTCCCCGTAGTTGGCCGTGTGTCCGCCAAAGGGTCTTTGATAAATTGTGCCGTCAGCGTTTCGATCAAACGGCATGCCCATGTGCTCCAAGTCATAGACGACTTTGGGGGCTTCGCGGCACATGAACTCGATCGCATCTTGGTCACCCAGCCAGTCAGAGCCTTTGATGGTGTCGTAGAAATGGTAGTGCCAGTTGTCGTCCGACATGTTGCCCAAGGAGGCGCCAATACCGCCCTGCGCTGCCACCGTGTGCGAACGAGTGGGAAACACTTTGGACAGCACGGCCACATTCAGGCCCGCGCGAGCCAGTTGCAAGGAAGCGCGCATGCCGGAGCCGCCAGCGCCGACGATCACGACGTCAAATTTGCGCGTGGCGATCTTGTCTTTGGTGTAAGTCATGGTGTTTGAAATCTTATGTAAGAAGGGGCGTTGGGTTCAATGTGGCGGGGTGAAGGCTTTGGGTCAAAGCCGCCACAGCACTTGAATGGCCCACCCCGCGCAACCGATCAGCCAGATTAAACTGGCAACGTGCAAGAAAAGACGCAACCCCAGAGGTTTGATGTAGTCCATCCAGATATCACGCATGCCAATCCAGGCGTGATAAAGCAGGGCGATGATCACGATGAAAGTTAAGAACTTCATCCATTGGCTGGCAAAAATACCAGCCCAGCCCTCATACCCCAAAGGGCCTTGGGTGAAGATAACTTGGAGCAACACCACCAAGGTGAAAGCGGCCATCAGGGCTGCTGTGATGCGCTGCGCCAGCCAGTCACGAATGCCGTAATGAGCACCCACAACGACGCGTTTGGAGCCGTAATTGACAGACATATAAATTGCTCCAGAAATTAATAAAGGCCAAACAACTTGGCGCCCAAAAGTGCGCTCAGGCCTAAGCTGATAGCCAAAGTCAAAATGGCCGAAGTGCTGCCAAATTCTTTGGTCACGTCGTGGTGCGTGTCCATGTACAAATGGCGCACGCCTGCCACCAAGTGGTGCAAATAAGCCCAGATCAAAGCCAAAGCTACGCATTTGATGAACCAACCCGGCACAAAGCCCAGGCCGACATTGAATGCCGCAGCAAACGTGGCGTAGGACAGCTCAGAGGTGACAGAGGTGTCAAAAAGCCAAATGATGAAAGGCATCATGAAGAACAGCATCGCACCACTGGCACGGTGCAAGATGGAGACCCAACCTGCTACGGGCAAGCGGTAACTGGGCAAATCAGTCAAGGCATTGATATTTCGAAATTCAGGCCGCTTGCGGGCAGTTCCGGTCATTTTTTATTCCTCAAGGCTAAGCGCGTGCCCATTTTGGGTGCGCTGATATTGAATTCTATTGCAACGCAGCAAACTGACATGAGGATTTCAAATTAAGCTGCCTCAAAGCATCATTTCTGATTTTTCACAGCGCTTGCCGCTCAATTCAAGCGATTGTGATAGTGGTGGCTGTCTGTTCGGTAAAAACCGCGTCGCAACTCCATCGGGGTGTCTTTGTAGGTGTAGGCCACCCGCTCGACGCTGAGCAAGGGGGTGTTCTGCGGCACATCGAGCAATTGCCCTTGAGCACTGTCTGGCAGCACGGCCTTGATTTTTTCTTCTGCGCGCACCATGCGAACGCCAAATTCAGTCTCAAACAAGGCATACATGGGCCCGCGATAGGCACGCAGGCGTTCAGCAGTCAAGCCTTTGAAGGGGCCGCCAGGCAGCCAAAGGTCTTCCAAAATGGTGGGAATTCCAGCAAAAGACAAAACCCGGCGCACCTGCAACACGCTGTCACCGGTGCGCAAAGCCAAAGAGCGGGCGATTTCTGCCGTGGCTCGAAAACGCTTGCAGTCCACGATGTTGCGCTGTGCAGGCCCCTGACTGTTGGGATCTGCCTGATCGGGCAGCAGTTTCAAGAAACGGTATTGGACCTGCTGCTCGGCGTGCGTGGCCACAAAGGTGCCCTTGCCTTGGCGCCTGACCAAGAGGTGGTCAGCGGCCAACTCGTCGATGGCTTTGCGAACTGTGCCTTGGCTGACCCGGTAGCGCGCGGCCAGGTCCATCTCGCTGGGGATGCCCTCGCTGGGCTTCCATTCGCCGCTTTGCAAACTTTGCAGGATCAAGCCCTTGATTTGCTGGTACAGAGGGCTGAAGGCGGGCGTGAGGGGTTCGTCGTCGTTCGTTCCTGCAGCGTCAATGGAAAAAGGGTGGATGGTCATGGCAATGGCGATCGGTGGATCGGTCAATAGGTGGCGTCATGATATCTTATATAAGACATAAGACAAATTGACAACCAAGGGTTTTCGAGAGTAAACTCGCAAGCTGTTCGTCCGCGTGCATGAGTTGACTTTTGCAGTGTGGTCAGCGACCTTTTTATCATCACTATCTGGAGTTCACGCCATGAGTAAAAAGCCCGTCCGCGTTGCCGTCACAGGCGCAGCAGGTCAAATTGGATACGCCTTGTTGTTTCGCATCGCCTCTGGCGAGATGCTGGGAAAAGACCAGCCCGTCATCTTGCAGTTGCTGGAAATCCCAGATGAAAAAGCTCAAAAAGCGCTCAAAGGCGTGATGATGGAGTTGGACGACTGCGCCTTTCCTTTGCTGGCAGGCATGCAAGCGCACTCGGACCCCATGAGCGCTTTCAAAGACGTTGATTACGCGTTGCTCGTGGGCTCACGCCCGCGCGGCCCAGGCATGGAGCGCGCTGAATTGTTGTCGATCAATGGCGCCATCTTCACCGCACAAGGCAAGGCTTTGAACGCAGTGGCCTCAGGCCATGTGAAAGTTTTGGTGGTGGGCAATCCGGCCAACACCAACGCCTACATCGCCATGAAAAGTGCACCAGACCTCAAGCCTGGCAACTTCACGGCCATGCTGCGCTTGGACCACAACCGCGCAGCCTCGCAAATCGCAGCCAAAACTGGCAAAGCGGTGGCGGACATTGAAAAACTGGCGGTCTGGGGCAACCACTCGCCCACCATGTACGCAGATTACCGCTTTGCCACCATTGCGGGCCAGTCAGTCAAAGAGATGATCAACGACCAAGACTGGAACGCCAATGTGTTTTTACCCACCGTGGGCAAACGTGGCGCGGCCATCATCGAAGCGCGTGGCTTGTCTTCAGCGGCCTCTGCGGCCAATGCGGCCATTGACCACATGCGTGACTGGGCCTTGGGCACACAGGGTAAGTGGGTCACCATGGGTATTCCTTCACAGGGCTGGTACGGCATTCCCAAAGATGTGATTTTCGGCTTTCCCGTGACATGTGAAAACGGCGAATACAAAATTGTGGAAGGTTTGGCGATCGACGCTTTCAGCCAAGCGTGCATTGACAAGACGCTCAAAGAGTTGACCGACGAGCAAGCTGGCGTGGCCCATTTGCTGTAATTGGCGGACTTTTTTCGTGAAGCATCCGCGCGATATTCTGTTGGGGTCCCAAGCGGCGAGCCTGAGTTTGCCGGTGTGTGACCATTACAGCGGGGTGGAAGTTCGGATGCGTAAAAGCCTGCAACTGCAGGCCGAAATGACCGAAGAATTTGGCACCTGTGTTTTTGATGTCACGCTGGACTGTGAAGACGGCGCGCCGGTCGGGGGTGAGGCTGAGCACGCCGCTTTGGTGACAGAGTTGGCTTTGGCTGCAGCGCCCCAAGCGAGAGTGGCGGTGCGCGTTCACCCCGTGGGCCACCCCAGTTTTGAATCGGATGTGGCATGGGTTGCGGGCCGGGCAGGCAGCCGTTTAACGCACATGATGGTGCCCAAAGTTGAGACTGTGGGCGATCTCGAGATTGCGGCTCAGGCACTGAACCATGCGGGGGCGGGGCATTTGCCTTTGCATGTTTTGCTGGAGTCGCCAGCTGCAGTGCACCGCGCATTTGACATTGCAGCGCACCCGCGGGTGCAGTCCATCAGCTTTGGGTTGATGGATTTTGTCTCGGCTCACGCGGGCGCCATTCCATCCAATGGCATGGGCGTGCACGGCCAATTCACGCACCCCTTGGTGGTCCGCGCCAAATTGGAAATTGCCAGTGCTTGCCATGCCCACGGCAAAGTGCCCTCGCATTGTGTGGTCACAGAATTCTCAGATGCTCAGGCGATCCAATCTGCTGCAAAAAAAGCTTCGCGCGAGTATGGCTACACGCGGATGTGGAGCATTCACCCGAGTCAAATTAGACCTATCCTTGAAGCCTTGGCGCCCAGTGCCAGCGAGATTGACCAAGCCGCCCAATTGATTGTGGCAGCGCAAGCGGCGCAGTGGGCACCAGTCAGTCACGCCGGCCAATTGCATGACCGCGCCAGCTACCGATTTTTTTGGCATGTGCTAGAGCGAGCACATCAAACAGGGCGCCCATTGCCAAGTTCTGTGCAAACTTTTTTCCAAGGACTGCCATGACAACTTTTTCAAAATGCTGCAGGTATCTGGCTGGCCTGCTTTGGGGGGCGGTTTTCACATTGCAGGGGGCTGTGGCGCAAACACCAGCCCCATCGCCAGCGCAAGCCAAATCCAAGCCTGCTGCAGCCAAGTCCACGCAGCAAGCCGTCAAAAAAGCATCAGAATCTGAGCCCCCCTTGGATTCGCATGAGTTGAGCATTGCTCAGCGCGTGCATATCGGCCAATTGCCCTGTGAATTAGGCGCCAGCGTCAACATGAGTGCGGATGCTGCAGCGCCTGGCTATTTCAACTTGCAAGGCAAGGGCTACAAATACCGCATGCGGCCCGTGGCGACCAGCACCGGTGCGATTCGATTGGAAGATGCCAAAGCTGGCGCGGTGTGGCTGCAGTTGTCCAACAAGTCCATGTTGATGGACCAAATAAATGGCCGACGCTTGGCCGATGAATGCGCTCACCCCGATCAAGTGGCAGTTGCCAACGATATGAAAATCAACCCACCCCCAGCCCTGATTGATACCAGCATGCCTGTGCGTCGCTGAAACCAATATCAGTACTCCAATTTTTACCATTGACTTAGTTAGACAGGAGAAAACCATGTTGAAAGCTTACCGTGAACACGCCGCACAACGCGCTGCAATGGGCATTCCAGCGCTGCCCTTGGACGCGCAGCAAACGGCTGATTTGATCGAATTGATCAAAGCCCCCCCGCAAGGCGAGGACGCCTTTTTACTGGATTTGCTGACGCACCGCGTGCCCCCCGGTGTAGACGATGCGGCCAAAGTCAAAGCTTCCTTTTTGGCCGCAGTGGCGCATGGTGATTTGGCAGTTGCGCTGATCTCCAAAGCCAAAGCCACTGAATTGCTAGGCACCATGGTAGGTGGCTACAACGTCAAGCCGTTGATCGATTTGCTCGACGATGCTGAGCTTGCCAGCGTGGCTGCACAGGGTTTGAAAAAGACTTTGTTGATGTTTGATTTTTTCCACGACGTCGCGGAAAAGGTCAATGCCGGCAATGCGCACGCCAGTGCCGTGATGAAAAGCTGGGCCGAGGCAGAGTGGTTCAGCGTACGCCCCGAAGTGGCGAAAAAAATCACCGTGACGGTTTTCAAAGTACCCGGTGAAACCAACACCGACGATTTGTCGCCAGCACCCGATGCCTGGAGCCGTCCTGACATTCCGTTGCACTACTTGGCGATGTTGAAAAACACCCGCGCTGACGCGGCATTCAAGCCCGAAGAAGATGGCAAGCGCGGCCCCATGGCCTTCATTGAAGAGCTCAAGAAAAAAGGTAATTTGGTGGCCTATGTAGGCGATGTGGTGGGTACGGGTTCTTCACGCAAGTCGGCCACCAACAGCATCGTTTGGGGCTTTGGCGAGGACATTCCCTTTGTTCCCAACAAACGTTTTGGTGGCTTGACGCTGGGCGGGAAAATCGCGCCTATCTTCTTCAATACGCAAGAAGACTCAGGCGCTTTGCCCATTGAAGTGGATGTTTCGAAATTCAACATGGGCGACGTGATTGATGTTTGGCCCTACGATGGCAAGATTGAAAAAAATGGCCAACTTATCGAAAAGTTTGTGCTGCGCAATGAAGTTTTGTTTGACGAAGTGCGCGCAGGTGGCCGTATCAACTTGATCATTGGCCGATCCTTGACAGCCAAGGCGCGCGAATTTCTAGGTTTGCCAGTTTCCACCTTGTTCCGTTTGCCCAAAGTGCCGCACGCTACAAAAGCCGGCTTCACGTTGGCGCAAAAAATGGTGGGCCGCGCTTGCGGTTTGCCTGAAGGCCAGGGCGTTCGCCCCGGCACTTATTGTGAGCCTAAGATGACCACAGTGGGCTCGCAAGACACCACTGGCACCATGACCCGCGACGAGTTGAAAGACTTGGCCTGCCTGGGTTTCAGCGCCGACATGGTGATGCAATCTTTCTGCCATACGGCCGCTTACCCCAAGCCCGTTGACGTCAAAACACATCGCGAATTGCCAGCCTTCATCAGCAACCGCGGTGGGGTGTCGCTGCGCCCTGGCGACGGGGTGATTCACAGCTGGCTCAACCGTTTGTTGCTCCCCGACACCGTGGGCACAGGCGGCGACTCGCACACACGTTTTCCGATTGGCATTTCTTTCCCAGCGGGCTCAGGTTTGGTGGCCTTTGGCGCTGCCACAGGCGTGATGCCTTTGGACATGCCCGAATCAGTGCTGGTGCGTTTCAAAGGACAGATGCAGCCCGGCATCACCTTGCGTGATTTGGTCCATTCCATTCCTTACTACGCCATTCAAGCGGGGCTACTCACCGTGGCCAAGTCCGGCAAGATCAATGAGTTTTCCGGCCGCATTTTGGAAATTGAGGGCTTGCCAGATTTGAAAGTGGAGCAAGCCTTTGAGTTGTCCGATGCGTCTGCCGAACGCTCGGCTGCAGGTTGCACCGTCAAGCTCAACCCTGGCCCCGTCAAGGAGTATTTGAACAGCAACATTGTTTTGATGAAAAACATGATTGCCCAGGGTTACAAAGACAAACGCGCTTTGGAGCGTCGCATCAAGGCCGTTGAGGCTTGGTTGGCCAACTCGGAGTTGCTGCAAGCCGACAGCAACGCGGAATATGCCCACGTGCTTGAAATCGACATGAGTCAGTTGAAAGAGCCCGTCATGTGCTGCCCCAATGACCCCGATGATGCCAAATTGTTGTCCCAAGTTTCGGGTCAAAAAATCGATGAAGTGTTCATCGGCTCTTGCATGACGAATATTGGACATTTCCGTGCAGCTTCGAAATTGCTTGAAGGCAAGCGGGACATTCCCGTTAAATTGTGGGTGGCACCGCCGACCAAAATGGACGCGGCAGAGTTGACCAAAGAAGGCCACTACGGCGTGTTTGGCGCAGCTGGCGCGCGCACTGAAATGCCCGGCTGCTCTTTGTGCATGGGCAACCAAGCGCAAGTGCGCGAAGGTGCCACTGTGGTTTCGACTTCCACGCGCAATTTCCCCAACCGTTTGGGTAAAAATACCAATGTGTATTTGGCCTCAGCCGAGTTGGCCGCGATCTGCTCCAAGCTGGGCCGTATTCCGACCGTGGCCGAATACGCGGCCGACATGACCGAGATCAACAAAGACGGCACGCAGATCTACAAGTATTTGAACTTTGACAAGATCGAAGAGTACGCAGAAGTTGCCAAAGGCGTGACGGCCTGATTGTTGATGGCCTTGAGCGCTTAGAACATCCGTGCAAGCAAGGCCCCTTCCACGGGGCCTTGCAGAGGAATCCAAACCTTCAAGGGGCTGCCTGGGGCCACCGTGATGGTTTGGCCATTTTCATTTTTCATTTGATCCAACTTCAGCTTGCGGTTGCCGCTGGGGTGGATCACTTCCAACGTGTCGCCCACTGAGAATTTATTTTTGGTCTCCACCTCGGCCCAGCCATCCTGCACTGCACGAACTTCACCCACAAATTGGCTGCGGTGGCCCACAGAGTGGCCCGTTTCGTAATTTTGGTAGTCCTGTGCAGGACGGCGCTCCAAGAATCCGCTGGTGTAACCGCGGTGGGCCAAACCATCGAGCTGGCTGATCAAGTCTGGGTTGAAAGGGCGAGCCGCCACAGCATCGTCAATCGCTTGGCGATAGACCTGTGCCGTTCTTGACACGTAGTAAAGACTTTTGGTCCGACCTTCAATTTTCAAGGAGTCCACGCCAATGCGGACCAGGCGTTCGATCAACTCGACAGCTCGCAAATCCTTGCTGTTCATGATGTAGGTGCCGTGCGCATCTTCCATGATAGGCATGTGCTGGCCGGGTCTGCCAGCCTCTTCGATCAAATAAACTTTGTCTGCTTGGGGGTGGCGTGGACTGCCGCCGCAAGCGGCGAATTTTTTTTCTGCCAACGCTTGTTCATGCTCAAAATTGAAATCCGCTTGCAATGTGCTGGCAAGCACTTCGCCGCTGTCGGTGTCATCGGTGCCCTCTGTGCTGCTGTAGCTCCAGCGGCAGGCATTGGTGCAGGTGCCTTGGTTGGGGTCGCGCCGGTTGAAGTACCCCGAGAGCAAGCAGCGGCCTGAGTAAGCAATGCACAAAGCGCCGTGCACGAAAACTTCAAGCTCCATGTCAGGGCATTCTTGGCGAATTTTTTCGATTTCATCTAGGCTCAATTCCCGCGACAAAATGATCCGAGTGATGCCTTGCTTTTGCCAAAATTTGACCGCAGCCCAATTCACGGTGTTGGCTTGCACAGACAAGTGAATGGAAACCTGCGGCCATTTTTCGCGAACCATCATGATCAGGCCTGGATCGGCCATGATCAAGGCATCTGGTTGCATTGCGATGACGGGCTCAATGTCGCGCAGGTAAGTCCGGACCTTGTCGTTGTGGGGCAATAAATTGCTGGTGACGAAGAATTTTTTCCCGCGTGAATGGGCCTCCTTTATGCCTTGGTCAATTTGCTCTAATTTAAATTCATTGTTGCGAGCGCGAAGACTGTAGCGGGGCTGGCCCGCGTAGATGGCATCCGCGCCAAAATCAAAGGCAGCGCGCATTTTGGGCAAAGAGCCGGCTGGCAGTAAAAGTTCGGGAGCTTTGAGGTTTGTCATGTGCAGATTTTCCAATTTTTTCAAAAAGTCCCTTTGAGGTTGCACAATGCAGGTTGTGAAAAAAGAAATTCTCATTGCCGGAGGTGGGATTGGCGGCTTGGCCGCCGCCTTGGCCTTGGCTCGCCAAGGCGTTGATGTGACCCTGCTAGAGCGCGCAGAAGCATTTCAAGAATTTGGCGCAGGCATACAAATCGGGCCGAACGTGACGCGAACTTTGTTCTCTTGGGGCTTGGACGATGCATTGCGCAGCTTGGCCTCATTCCCCGACTCGCTGCAGGTGCGTCAAGCCAAGTCGGGGCAAACCTTGGGCAGCTTGCCCTTTGGCAGTCGAACTACTTTGCGCTACGGTGCGCCTTACGCCAGCATAGCCCGGGCTGATTTGCATCAATTGCTTTTGCAATCGGTGATCGATACAGGCCGAGTTGAATTGCATTTGAATCAAAATTTGATTCGACTCATGTCCAGTCAAGATGGGGTTGAAGTTCATACGCAATCGGGCCAAGCCTTTCTTGCTCAAGCCATGGTGGGTGCCGATGGTTTATGGAGCGTGGCGCGGCAATATTTGCTGGGTGACATAGCCCCCCGCAAGAGCGGTTTGTTGGCTTACCGCACGATGATTGCACAAAAAAATTTGCCGGTGCATCTGCGCAGTCAAGACGTCACGGTGTGGCTTGGCTCCCGCATGCATGCGGTGCAATATCCAGTGCGACGGGGTGAGTTGCTCAACTTGGTGGTGATTGTTCCTGGCTTGGCGCCTGCGCAAGCGCCCCAATGGGACCACGGCGCCCATGCGGCTGATCTTCGCAGTGCCATGGGCGCTGTGCTGCACCCTGCCTTGGAGGCGGTCTTGGACGCGGCACCTTCCTGGCGTTTGTGGCCTTTGTGCGATCGACCTCCCCTTGCAGGGGCACATGAAATGGCCCAAGGGCCCGTTGCCTTGCTGGGTGACGCAGCGCACCCCATGCGGCCCTTCTTGGCCCAAGGCGCAGGCATGGCCGTGGAGGACGCTGATCAATTGGCACAGTGCTGGGCTCGTTCAGATCTGAAGGTGCCAGAGCGCTGGGCCCTGTATGCGAAAAACAGGTGGGAGCGCAATGCGAGGGTTCAGCAGCGCTCAATTCGCAATGGTCAGATTTTTCACGCCTCGGGTCTGATCGGTTGGGGCCGCGACTTGGCCATCCGCCTCATGGGTGAGCGCTTGATGGACGTTCCTTGGCTTTACGGGGGGCCTTGAAGCTCATAAGTGGGTTCGCAAAGTCCAGATTTCTGGGAATAAAACCACGTCGAGCATTTTGCGCAAATAACTCACACCGCCCGTGCCGCCCGTCCCTTTTTTAAATCCAATCACGCGCTCCACTGTTGTGAGATGCCGAAAACGCCAAAGCCTGAAAGCATCTTCCAAATCGGTCAACTCTTCGCCCAATTGGTACAGATCCCAATGGGCTTTTGTGTTTCTGTAAACATGCAACCAAGCTTGTTCGACAGCTTCGCTGGCTTGGTAAGGCAGTTGCCAATTGCGCTGTGTGTGCGTGGCGGGTATGTTGAGGCCGCGCCTGGCCAGTAAGCGCAAGGCTTGATCGTAGAGCGAAGGTGCTTGCCATGCTGCGGTCACGCTGGCCAATAAATCAGGGCGGTGTGCATGGGGTTTTAATTGCGCTGCATTTTTATTGCCCAACGCAAATTCGATGCAACGGTATTGGTAACTTTGAAAGCCACTGCTTTGGGCCAGGAAGGGCCGAATGGCACTGTACTCAGGCGGTGTCATGGTGGCTAAAACGTCCCAAGCATGCACCAGTTGCGCCATGATTTGACTCACACGCGCCAGCATCTTGAAGGCGCTGGGTAAATCGTCTTGCGCCATGCAGCTCATCGCCGCTTGCAACTCGTGCAGCATCAATTTCATCCACAACTCGCTGGTTTGGTGTTGCACGATGAATAGCATTTCATTGTGATCAGGCGAGCGAGGGTGCTGTGCGTTCAATATCTCATCCAGATGCAAATAGTCGCCATAGCTCATGCGCTGGCTGAAGTCCAGCAGGGCAACGCCTTGGACTTGCGCAGTGGCCGTTGAGTCAACTTCGGCTTGACCAGACTCGGATTGAAAGGGGCAGCCCGTCATGTGGATCCTTCAAGTGACAATTTGAATTTGATTGAATTGAGGCTCTTGCCATTCACCGCTTTGAAGCACTTGCCGCAACTGGTCCACAGCATTCCAAACATCGACAAAGCCAACATACAAAGGCGTTAAACCAAAGCGCAAGATGTCAGGGTGGGTGCCACCATCACCCGCCCTGAAGTCACCTATGACTTGGCGAGCAATCAAGGCTTGCACAATGGCATAAGCACCTTCATCGCGTGCGAGGCATACCTGAGAGCCGCGCGAGGAATGTTCAAGCGGCGTGACGCAGCGCAAGCCATGGCCCTGACAATTTTGTTCAACCAATGCGATGAACAAATCGCTCAAGGCCAATGATTTTTTTCGCAAAGCGTTCATGCCGCCTAAGGCCTGGGCCGCGAGCAAGGTGTCAACCCCGCAGTCCAGTCCCACCAAGCTGAGCATGGCTTGGGTGCCGCATTGGTAGCGCGTGATGCCAGCTGCTGGCCTGTAGTCTGGCGTGAACTCGAAGGGCGTTGCATGCCCCCACCAACCCGACAAAGGCTGCCAAAAACGATCGGTGTGCAAGGGGTTGACCCAGACAAAGGCCGGCGCACCTGGTCCGCCGTTCAGGTATTTGTAGCCGCACCCCACCGCAAAATCCGCTTGCGCAGTTTTGAGCTCAAGCGGTACCGCACCTGCGCTGTGTGCCAAATCCCAAATGGTCAATGCGCCATGTGACTTGGCTTGTACGTTGAAGGCTTGCATGTCATGCATAGCCCCGGTTCGGTAATTCACATGGGTGAGCATCAGCACTGCGATGTCAGAGTTCAATGCGCCAAGCAGGTCCTCGGGTTCAACCAGTTGCAAGCGCATGCCGCGCTCTTTGCACAAAGATTCGGCGATGTACAGATCAGTCGGGAAATTGCTGCGTTCACTCAGAACGATGCGCCGCGTGGGGTGGTCTTGCCCAGCCATGTTCAATGCGGCACTCAAGACTTTGTACAGGTTGATCGAGGTGCTGTCCGCAGCCACCACCTCGCCCGAAGCAGCGCCGATCAGCTGCGCAATTTTGTCCCCCACCTTGTGCGGCAAATCGAACCAGCCGGCTTGATTCCAGCTTCGTATCAGGCCTTGGCCCCACTCGTGCTGAACGGTGCGGGCGATGCGCGTTGCGGTGCTGCGCGGCAAAGCGCCCAGGGAATTGCCGTCCAGATAAACCAGTGCCTCTGGGATGTCAAACAGATCTCGCAAGCTGCCCAAGGGGTCTTGCAGGTCTTGTTGTTGGCAGTCTTGCAAAGTGATCATAGGTTGATTTCAAAGTTCCCTGAGAATGGCGCGCACAGGACTGGCATCGGCCTGTGCCAATTTCAATGGCAGTGCAATGAGTTCATAGTCGCCCGCTGGCACGGCGTCCAGCAGCAAATTTTCCAAGACCCGCAGATTGCGCAGGCGCAGCACTTGGTGGGAAGGCAATGTTTGACTCTCAGCCGGGTCGATGCTGGCGCTGTCGGTGCCGATCAACAGCAAACCCATATCGGCCAATCGATTCAAGACATCGGGCGCAATGGCTGGCAACTGCGTGTCGAATTTCAAGCGGGGTTGCGCCGCGTAAGTGCGCAGCAAAAGGCGAGGCGGCAAGTCCTGCGTGATGGCGTGTGCAATGTCTTTCCACTTCACGCAGGCCAGCCCCAATGCGCAATGCACCACGCGGCAAGGTCCAAGGTAGGGCGCCAAGTCGACTTGTCCAATGCTTTGACCTTGCGGGCTGTAGTGCAGCGGCGCATCGGCGTGAGCGCCGACATGGGGCGACAGCGAGATGGCGCTCACATTGACGGGGCACTGCTCGCTCCACTGAGCCGACCATTGCTGCTGGTAGGGCGTATCCCCCGGGAAGACCGGGGAAGTTGAATCAACGCAGGGGGAGATGTCCCAGATTTTTTTCATGAAGGCGCAAAGTTAGCACCCTTGAAAATTTGTGGTGTCGGTTATTTCCAACAAACTCAAAAAAACTTGAAAGCTCTGGCCTTGCCCTGAATGCTCAAACTCGACCGAGCAGCAAAAACTCCATCAAGGCTTTTTGTGCGTGCATGCGGTTTTCTGCTTCGTCCCAAACCACGGATTGAGGGCCGTCGATCACCTCAGCACTGACCTCTTCACCGCGATGTGCTGGCAGGCAGTGCATGAACAAAGCATCGGGTTTGGCCGCTTGCATCATTTCTTTGTCAACGCACCAATCGGCAAAAGCTTTTTTGCGTGCTTCGTTTTCCGCTTCATAGCCCATGCTGGTCCAAACATCGGTGGTGACCAAGTCTGCGCCTTCACAAGCGGCCATGGGGTCCTTGAAGAATTGGGTGCTGGCGGCGCTTCGAACGCCGACCACGGCGGGGTCAACCTCGTAGCCGCTGGGCGTGCTCAAGTGCACTTTGAAGCCCAGTAAATCGGCTGCTTGAAGCCACGAGTTGGCCATGTTGTTGCCATCACCCACCCAGGCGACAGTTTTGCCTTGGATCGAGCCGCGGTGCTCGATGTAGGTGAAGATGTCGGCCAAAATTTGGCAGGGGTGAAATTCGTTGGTGAGGCCGTTGATCACAGGCACCCGGGAGTGGGCGGCAAATTTTTCAATCTTGTCTTGGCCGTAAGTGCGGATCATGACCAAGTCCACCATGCGGCTGATCACGCGGGCGCTGTCTTCGATCGGCTCGGCACGGCCCATATGGCTGTCGCCCGTGGTCAGGTGCACCACCGAGCCACCCATTTGGTACATGCCGGCTTCAAAGCTCACCCGTGTGCGGGTGGAGGCTTTTTCAAAAATCATGGCCAAGCTGCGGTCCGCCAGTGGTTGGAATTTTTCGTAGGCTTTGAATTTGGCTTTGATGAACGCAGCGCGCTGGAACACGTGAGCGTATTCCGCAGCACTCAAATCGGTGAATTGCAAATAATGCCGAACTGGCAAAGTTTGGGCGCTCGAGGCCATCAGGCTTGCTCCGCTAAAAATTGGTGAATCAAGGGCAGCAAAATGTCCGCGACTTCATCGGCTTCGGCCAGCGTCATGATGAGCGGGGGAACCAAGCGAATCACGCTGTCGGCGGTCACGCTGATCAGCAGGCCGGCGTCAACCGCGCGCTGCGTCAAAGCGCCGCAAGGCATGTTCAGTTCCACGCCAATCATCAGGCCCTGACCGCGAATCTCTTTCAGCCCGGCAACGCCGGCCAAGCCTTTTTCTATGCGCTGGCGCAGGTGCGCGCCCACCCGGCCAGCGTTGTCAAGCAAACCGTCTTGTTCGATGATGCGAATTGTCTCAACCCCGGCCCGCATGGCCAAGGGGTTGCCACCGAAAGTAGTGCCGTGGTTGCCGGGTTGGAAAATGTGTGCCGCTTTGGGGCCCGCCACAACGGCTGCAATCGGAACGCCTGAGCCAAGGCCCTTGGCCAAGGGCATCACATCGGCTTGGATGCCGGCCCACTGGTGCGCAAACCATTTTCCGGTGCGGCCCATGCCGCATTGCACTTCGTCAATCATCATCAGCCAATCTTGCTGGTCGCACAGCTGGCGCACATCCCGCAAGTAGTCCATGTGCATGGGGTTGACACCGCCTTCGCCTTGAATGGTTTCAAAAAACACGGCCACCACGTTGGGATTGCCCAGCGTGGCTTTTTTCAAGGCCTCGATGTCATTGGTGGGCACCCGAATGAAGCCTTCGAGCAAGGGGCCAAAGCCTTGCTGAATTTTGGTGTTGCCGGTGGCGCTTAAGGTGGCGATGCTGCGGCCATGAAAGGCTTTCTCGTAAACCACAATCTCGGGCTTTTCAATGCCTTTGTCGTGGCCATATTTGCGCGCCAGTTTGATGGCCGCTTCATTGGCCTCCAAGCCTGTGCAGCAAAAGAACACATTGGTCATACCCGACAAAGCCACCAATTTGGCTGCCAACCTTTCTTGGTCGGGCACATGGTAGTAGTTGCAACTGTGAATGATTTTGCCAATCTGGTCTTGGAGGGCGGGCACCAACTCGGGGTGGTTGTGTCCCAATGTGTTCACGGCAATGCCGGCCAGCGCGTCCAAATAAACTTTGCCGTTGATGTCCCACACGCGGCAGCCTTGACCATGGCTCAGCGCAATGGGCAAACGGCCATAGGTGTTCATGGTGTGCGGTGAAGTGGCTTCAATTAAAGCAGACATGCAAGGACTTCCTCCAAAAGCAAATCGACCCAAACAAAAGGGTCGCTGAGCTTTATTTTAGGGGCATAAAATGACACCCAAGTCTTATATAAGATATAATACTTGTGCAATGCAGCATTTGGGCGATCCCTGGATGATTTGCGATCTTGCAATCGACACCTCTTACCCTCTATCCGATGGTTTCCAACACTGCCAAAGAAATTTTGATCCAAGGCGTCACCCGAGACGGGCGAACCTTCAGGCCCAGCGACTGGGCCGAGCGTTTGGCAGGCGTGATGGGCCAATTCAGGCCGGGCGGGGTCACCCCGGGCAGCCATTTGAGTTATTCGCCCTGGTGCATCCCTAATACGCTGGGCGGCATCAAATGCGTGGTGGCGCACACTGATTTGCGTGAACACGAGCCCATGGCCTGGGATTTCCTCTTGAACTTTGCCAAAGACAACAACTTGCAAGTATCAGAAGCTTGCTTGCTGCCAGAGCCGCCTCCAAAGACGCAGGCCTGAGGTCGACCCAGACTTTCAACTCATATGCGCAGTCCGTCTGTTCTTCGCCAAATACCAAGCGCCCACAAAAAAGCCGTCTTTCGACGGCTTTTTGCTTTGCTGACAGCGCACCCGTTTCAAACGGCGGCACCCTTTTTCAAGGGGCCGGGCTGATGATCAATTGATCAGGCGAGGGCCAAGGCTTTGACCTTGGTCGACAGGCGGCTCTTATCGCGAGCTGCCTTGTTTTTATGAAAGATGCCTTTGTCGGCTACGGTGTCAACCACCGCTTGCATCTTCGCAAACAGTTCGGTGGCTTTGGTTTTGTCACCGGCAATCACGGCTTTTTCAACGTTTTTCACAGCGGTGCGGTATTTCGAGCGCAGCGAGGTGTTTGCTGCGTTGAGTTTCACGTCCTGACGGACGCGCTTGCGGCCTGAGGCCAGGCGGGGGTTCTTTTTCTTTGGTTTTCCAGAAGCCATTTGTAATATTCCTAGTGTCTGAGGATGTTGTCAGCAAAGCCCTCGATTGTACCAGTCTTCTGGCTTGGCTGAACTTTGCCCCCGGCAGCGTATTTTCGGGGCCGCTACACTCCAACTCGTGAGCCTTCTTAAATCTGCTTCAACCGTATCTTTATTCACACTGGCCTCGCGTGTGACGGGGTTGGCGCGTGAACTGCTGATCGCCTCGACTTTTGGCGCCAGCGCACTGACCGACGCTTTCAATGTGGCGTTTCGAATTCCTAATTTGTTTCGTCGCCTGTTTGCCGAAGGCGCCTTCAGCCAAGCTTTCGTGCCTGTTTTGGCGGCCAGCAAAGCGCAGCAGGGCGAGCAAGCCACACGTGAAGTGATCGACCATGTGGCCACTGTGCTGGCATGGGCGGTACTGGCTTTGAGTTTGCTCGGGGTTCTTGCTGCGCCTGTCTTGGTTTGGGCCATGGCCAGCGGCTTGCAGCAAAACAGCCATGCCTATGGCGCGGCGCTGGAGATGACGCGCTTTATGTTCCCCTACATTGCTTTCATGTCCTTGGTGGCTTTGTCTGCGGGCATTTTGAACACTTGGAGGAGCTTTGCAGTGCCGGCGGCCACCCCCATTTTGTTGAACCTCTGCATGATCGCGGCAGCTTGGGGTTTGGCCCCCTGGCTGGGCCAAAAAGGCGTTGAGCCGATCATGGCCTTGCCGGTGGGGGTCATGCTGGGCGGGGCCTTGCAGTTGGCAGTGCAAATCCCAGCGCTGCGGCGCCTAGGCCTGCTGCCGCGCATCGGCGTGGGCTTTCAGGCCTTGAAGCAAGCAGTCTCGGACCCTGCCACGAGACGCATTGCGAGCTTGATGCTGCCGGCCTTGTTGGGCGTTGGAGTGGCCCAAATTTCTTTGTTGATCAACACCCAAATTGCCTCTCATTTGGCCCCGGGCAGCGTCAGCTGGCTGACCTATGCCGACCGTTTGATGGAATTTCCCACTGCCATACTGGGCGTGGCCTTGGGCGCAGTGTTGATGCCTCAGTTGGCTGCAGCCCGCGCCACGGGAGACAGCCAAGCCTATGGGGCGATGCTCGATTGGGGGCTGCGGCTGGTGTTGTTGCTGGCCTTGCCCTGCGCTGCGGCATTGCTGACTTTTTCGCAGCCCTTGGTCGCTACGCTCTACCACTACGGCGCTTTCACAGACAAAGATGTGCAGCAAACCACCTTGGCCTTAACGGGCTACGGCGTGGGCTTGCTGGGTTTGGTGGCTATCAAAGTTTTAGCGCCCGGGTTTTATGCCAGCCAAGATATCCAAACACCGGTGCGGATTGCTGTGGTGGTTTTATGCGCTACGCAAGTTTTGAATTTCTTCTTGGTGCCCTGGCTGTCCCACGCGGGGCTGGCTTGGTCGATTGGGTTAGGTGCTTTGCTCAATGCTGCTTGGTTGCTGATGAGTTTGATGCGAAAGGGCAGCTACCAACCCCTTGCAGGTTGGGGCCTGTTTGCGCTCAGGGTGCTGCTGGCGACAGCTTTGCTAACGGGCTTTTTAATCTATGCGGCCCAATATCTGCCTTGGTTGGCATGGCGGCAAGAAGCAGGGTGGCGGCTGGCTGCCATGGCCGGTGTGCTGGTGGCATCAGGCATTGTGTATTTTGGCTGCTTGTGGCTCAGCGGTTTGCGCTGGCAGTCCTTTGTTCGACGTTGATGGCTTGAAATTGGAGAGGCGCTCGGCTCATGAATTTGCAATACACATCAGTGACGCCTTTGGCGTATTTCGAAAGCTTGGTTGAATCGGACTTGCATTTCCCCTTGCTCGAAGCAGCGGCCAGTTTGGCGCAAGATGAAGAGCCAGGTCTGGATGTGCAGCAAGTCTTGGCCGATTGCGACAACTTGCTGGCAAGACTCCAGCGCAGGTTCAAATCAGGGGCCGAGCCGATTGCCAAACTCTCGATACTGAATCAATTTTTCTACACCGAGTTGGGCTTTTGCGTCAACGCCAACAACTACTATGCGTTTGAAAACAGTTTATTAAGCGAGGTCTTACGCACCCGAAGAGGCATTCCGATTTCACTGGCCGTGATTTGGTTGGAGTTAGCGCAAGCTGCCGGCCTGGATGCGCAGGGTGTCTCTTTTCCGGGCCATTTTTTGGTGAAAATTACTTTGCCCGAAGGCTTGGTGGTTTTGGATCCTTTGACCGGCGAGTCGCTGGGGCTGGACACCTTGTCAGAGCGATTGGCACCCTTTCGATCTCATTTAGGGGAGCACGGCGACTCTGAAACACCGCTGGGCTTGTTCCTTCAAGCTTGTCCGCCGCGGGATGTTTTGGCACGCATGCTCCGAAACTTGAAAGAAATTTTCAGTAGCCAATCAGACGGCCCTCGTCTTTTGGCGATCTCTGAGCGCTTGGTTAGACTCCTTCCGCAGGCTCACACAGAGCGGCGTGATCGAGGTTTGACCCTGATTGGTTTAGGCCAAATTGAACGTGCCAGACAAGACCTGCAGCATTACCTCCATGCGGTGCCACATGCTGCAGATGCCCAAGACATCGGACACCGTTTGGCCGCGCTGAATACCTAACTGACCACGACTGCGGGGGTGCCTTGGCGCGCTGCGATCAAGCCAATTTCATAAACTTGTTCACCCGCATCACGCAGCGTTTGCGCGCAGGCCTGCGCGTGCGCTGCGTCAATCACCAGCACCATGCCAATGCCGTTGTTGAAGGTGCGGTTCATCTCGGTGTCGTCAATGCCAGCTGTTTTTTGCAGCCATGCAAACAATTGCGATTGCGGCCAACTGCCTTTTTTCAAGTGGGCCGCTGTGCCTTGGGGCAACACACGTGGAATATTTTCCAGCAAGCCGCCACCGGTGATGTGGGCCAAGGCTTTGATCGGGTGCACAGACAAAGCGTTTAAAACATTTTTGACGTACAAACGCGTGGGCGCCATCACAGCTTGCTTGAAGGCTTGCCCATCTAAGCTTTGTGGCAGATCGGTGCCAGCGCGCTCAATGCACTTGCGCACCAAGCTAAAGCCGTTGGAGTGAACACCGCTGGAGGCCAGGCCCAAAACCACATCACCAGGCTGTATGTCATGACCGGTCAGAATTTTAGATTTTTCAACTGCACCCACCGCAAAGCCTGCCAAGTCGTATTCACCATCGGGGTACATGCCAGGCATCTCGGCGGTTTCGCCGCCAATCAAAGCACAGCCAGACATCTGACAGCCCGTGGCGATACCCCCCACCACAGCTGCTGCAGTTTCAATGTCCAATTTGCCGCAGGCAAAGTAGTCTAAAAAGAACAAAGGCTCTGCACCTTGCACCAGCACGTCGTTCACGCTCATGGCCACCAAGTCAATGCCTACGGTGTCGTGCATGTTCCACTCAAACGCGAGCTTGAGTTTGGTGCCCACACCATCGGTGCCAGAGACCAAAACAGGCTCTTTGTAGCGCTTGGGCACTTCAAACAGAGCGCCAAAGCCCCCAATACCAGCCAACACCCCCTCGCGCATGGTTTTTTTGGCCAAGGGCTTGATGCGTTCGACCAGGGCATCGCCTGCGTCAATGTCCACGCCAGCGTCTTTGTAAGAGAGAGGGGTTGTACTCATGGGGGTGATTCAGGGCTTTAAGGGAGGGGCTGGGGCAAGGGGGACTAAAATCAAGGCCTATTTTAAACACTGACCATGGCACTTAACCTTCCCCCCCGTCGCTTTGCCACATGGTTGGGCCTTGGCGTGCTGTCAGTGGCAGTCCTTTGGATCTTGGGGCCTGTCTTGGTGCCCTTTGCCGTAGCCGCAGTTTTTGCCTATGCTTTGCACCCCTTGGTGCTTCGCTTGCAAGCCTTGAGTGGGCACAAGCTGCCGCGGCTTCTTTGTGTTGTGTGGGTTGAGTTTTTGGCCTTGTCTGCTGGGGTGGGTGTGGTCTTGCTGTTGGTGCCGATCTTGACTCGTGAGATCCCCTTGCTGCAGCAGCAGGTGCCAGTTTTATTGGACCAATTGGCCGCCACTGTGAACCCAGCCTTGGCGCAATGGGGTTGGCATTTAACGCTCGATGTGGGCAGTTTGAAATCGCAGCTCATCAAATATTTGAGTGCCAACCGCGAAGACTGGCTGGAGCCTTTGATCTCCTCGCTCAAGTTGGGCGGCAGTTTCGCACTGGCCCTGCTGGGCAATGTGGTGTTGATGCCCGTGGTCTTGTTTTATTTGCTCAACGATTGGGATCGCTGGGTCAGCGCCGTCACTGAGTGGGTGCCCCCCGCATGGCGGCCAGCCTACGACAGATTTGTCATCGAGTCTGATCAAGTCTTGGGGCAGTATTTAAGAGGTCAGCTTTTGGTGATGTTCGCGCTGGCGGTTTTCTACGCCACAGCACTTCGCTTGTTCGGCCTTGATTTGGCCTTGCCTATTGGTGTCTTCACCGGCTTGGCGGTGTTTGTGCCTTACTTGGGTTTTGGTTTGGGCTTGATGCTGGCTTTGCTCGCGGGTGTGCTGCAATTTGCATTTTTCAAAGCACTGTTGATGGTTGCGGTGGTGTTCGGTGCGGGGCAAATTCTGGAGAGTTTTTGGCTGACGCCGCGCTGGGTAGGCGAGCGCATTGGCCTGCATCCTTTGGCGGTTATTTTTGCCTTGCTCGCGTTTGGGCAACTGTTTGGGTTTGTGGGTATTTTGGTGGCCTTGCCTGTCAGCGCCGTGTTGTTGGTGGCAATGCGGCGCTTGAAGAAAAACTACTTTGCCAGTGATTTGTACCGAGGTCCTCAGGCATGAAACAAATGGCCTTGGACATTGGCTTGAGCACAGTGCCAAGTTTGAGTAGTTTTTTTGCAGGGCCCAATGCGGCGGCCGTTCAGCATTTGAAATTATGGGCGCAAAGCGCCACGCGCAGCCCTGTTCCCACCTACTTGTGGGGGCAAAGTGGCAGTGGTAAAACACATCTGCTGCAGGCTGTTCACGGGGCCTTGCGCGATCAAGCTGCGCTGGTTGGTTGGCTTGATGCAAGTCGCCAAGCGCCTGTGCCATTTGACGAAGCATGGTCTGCCGTGGTGATGGACGATGTGCACTTGTACAACCTAGAGCAGCAACACACGGCCTTCAATTGGTTTGTCAACGCCTTGACCCCCAAGTCGGGTCAGCCCCGATGGGTTTTAGCTGCTGGCGCTTTTCCTCCTGCCGATCTGGCCTTGCGCGATGATTTGCGCTCCCGCTTGGGTTGGGGCCATGTCTACGCCTTGCAAGTGCTCAGCGATCCTGAGCGCCGCGCCGTTTTGCGGCAAGAGGCAGATGCCCGCGGTTTGTTTTTAAGTGACGAGGTCATGTCCTACGTGCTCACGCGCTTTTCAAGAGACTTGAGCAGCTTGATGCAGTTGCTCGAGCACTTAGACCAATACGCCTTGCAAACGCAAAGGGTCGTCTCTATTCCGTTGATCAAATCGATGCTGGAGAACGAATGAAGTTGGTCTTGTTTGACTTGGACAACACTTTGCTGCCCATCGATTCAGATTACGCATGGGGCGTTTTCAGCATTGAAATTGGTTGGACCGATCCGCAAATTTTTCGCCAGCGCAATGATCGTTTCTATGCCGACTACAAAGCGGGCAGTTTGGACATTCACGATTACGTGCGCTTTGCCACAGAAGCGGTGCGCTTGCGGGGGGCCAACCTGGCTGCTACAGCCCACGCCCGCTTTATGCGCGAAGTGATATTGCCGCAGGTGCGCACGCCGGCGCTGGCTTTGGTTCATCAGCATCAAGCCGCTGGCGACCGGGTCATGATCGTGACAGCCACCAACGAATTCGTCACTCGCCCGATCGCTGCTGCTTTTGGTGTGACGGAATTGATCGCAGTCGAATTGGCCCGAGATGCAAAGGGCTGGATCACGGGTGAAATACAAGGCACGCCGTCCTTCAAAGAAGGCAAGGTTGAGCGCGTTGAGCAGTGGTTGTTGGCGCAAGGCTTGCGCTGGCAAGACGTTGAAATGACTTTTTATTCCGACTCTGTGAACGACCTGCCATTGCTGGAGATGGCCCAGCACCCCGTGGCCACCAACCCAGATGCGCCATTGCGCCAACTTGCGAGCCAAAGAGGTTGGCGCATACTCGAACTCTTCTCATGATCAAAAAATTCATACAAAAAATGCTGGGAAAACCCTCGGGCGACTCAGTCAAACCCCATTTTGGCAAGCGCGTTGAAGTGCCGGTTTCAGTCCATAGCATCGACGTTGCCTTGGTCGATGAGCGCGCCTTGAACGTGGTGCTGACTTTGCAAGATGCGGGGTTTGAGGCTTATGTGGTGGGCGGTGCGGTGCGTGACTTGCTGCTGGGTCTGCGCCCCAAAGATTTTGATGTGGCTACCGACGCCACCCCTGAACAAGTCAAAGGCTTGTTTCGCAGGGCGTTCATCATTGGACGAAGGTTTCGCATCGTGCACGTGGTGTATGGCCGTGGACGTGAGCATGAGGTGATCGAGGTCTCCACCTTCCGTGCTTACTTGGATAATACGGCGGCCGAGCAAGTCAGCGGCAACGAGCGAACCAGCAAAAGCGAATTGGCGGGCATGAAGCACGCCGTGGATGCCAGCGGACGGGTGCTGCGCGACAACGTGTGGGGCCCACAAGACGAAGATGCAACGCGCCGCGATTTCACCATCAATGCCATGTACTACGACCCACAGTCACAGTACTTGGTGGACTACCACGGCGGTATGCAAGACGCCAAGAAACGCATTTTGCGCATGATCGGGGACCCTGTTGCGCGCTACCGAGAAGACCCTGTGCGCATCATCCGCGCAGTGCGCTTTGCCGCCAAGCTCAGCCCCTTGGGGTTTAAGTTTGAAAGCAAAACAGGCAAACCTTTGGCCACCATGTGCAACTTGTTGGCCGATGTGCCGCAAAGCCGTTTGTTTGATGAAATGCTAAAGCTCTTGCAAACGGGGCACGCACTGGCCTCGATCGATCAATTGAAACAGCTGGGTTTGCACAAAGGCATCTACCCCTTGCTCGATGTGGTGGTCGAGCGGGCTGATACACCTTTCGTCAAAGCCGCCTTGAGCGACACCGATCGCCGAGTGGGTGAGGGCAAGCCCGTAGCCCCTAGCTTCTTGTTGGCTTGTGTTTTATGGGCTGATGTGCGAAGCGGTTGGGACGCCCGATTGGCTCGCCGTGAGCACGCTTCCCCCGCGCTGCAAGACGCCATTGATGAAGTGTTTGACGCGCGCATTGGCGATGTCTCGGGCCGCGGCAAATTGGCCGCAGACATGCGTGAAATTTGGATGATGCAACCGCGCTTTGAAAAACGCGTTGGCAGCACGCCGTTTTCTTTGGTCGAGCAAGCTCGCTTTCGGGCAGGCTTTGATTTCTTGCGTTTGCGCGCCGAGGTCAGTGAAATCGATGTGGCCTTGGCCGATTGGTGGCAAGAGTTCAGCACGGCGGACGATGCCAGTCGAGAAGACTTGGTGCAACAGGCCAAAGAAGAAAAAGCACCGGGCAGCAACTCGCCCAAAAGCAGACGTGCACCCAGAAGGCGCAAGCCCGCAGGGATGGGTTCTGCTGGTTCTGGCTCCATGGGCTCTGGCCCCTCAAGTGGCGGCCCAACGCAAGGCGCTTAAGGTGCACAAAGAGCACCCTTTGCGCGACCAAGTTGTCACTGCGTATGTTGGACTGGGCGCTAACTTGGGGGAAGCGAAGCAGGCCATTGAAGAGGCACTCAAGGCCTTGGCGCAACTGCCGCAATCCCGACTGCTGGGGCAATCGCATTTGTACCGCAGCGCGCCGCATCAAGCTGTGGGAGCGGATTTCATCAATGCCGTGGCTTGTCTTGAAACGCGCCTGACTGCGCCAGACTTGCTGCTGGCTCTTCAGCGCCTGGAGTCTGCGGCGGGCAGGCAGCGCCCCTACCTGCATGCACCCAGAACCTTGGACTTGGACTTGCTGCTGTATGGCGATGCGCAAATGCAAAGTCCTGCACTGATGTTGCCTCACCCGCGGATGTGGGAGCGTGCTTTTGTGCTGTGGCCTTTGGCCGATGTCGCGCCTGAAAAAGTCCAGCCGCAGGCACTGCAAAGCCTGGCTCACCAATCTGTGCAACGCTTGGTGGACGCGTGAAACGCTGAAATTTTCATATTTTTATGACAATTAAAAGTCAAAATCGTGACAAAGGTTAAACTTCGCCGGTCTCACAAGGCCCAAGTCCGCACCGCCTTTCATTGAAGGAAATTCTTATGTTTTTTGGCAAACTGTTACCCAAAGAAGGTGATTTTTTTGGTTTGTTTAACCAGCATGCCGACCGCATCTTGGAGGCGGCCCATGCTTTTGCAAAATTGGTACTCAATTACAACGACCCGCATTTGCGCGCCAAATACACGCAAGATGTGGACAACGCAGAGCGTTCGGCGGATCGCATCACGCATGAAGTCAACCGGTTGATTCACACCACGTTCATCACACCGATTGACCGCGAGCAAATTCACACCTTGATCAATTTGATGGACGATGTGGCCGACTTGATTCAGGACTCGGCAGAAACCATGTCTTTGTATGACGTGCGAGCCATGACGGAGGAGATCACTCGCTTGACGGACTTGTCAGTCAAGTGCTGCGAGCGAGTGCGCGAAGCCGTCAAGATGTTGGAAAGGGTGGCAGACCCGGCCACGGCCGAGGCTGCCCTCAAAACATGCGAAGAAATTGACCAACTCGAATCCGATGCGGACCGTGTCATGCGAAGCGCGATGAGTAAATTATTTCGCGAAGAGCCTGATGTGCGCGAGGTCATCAAGTTGAAAGCAATTTATGAATTGCTCGAAACCATCACTGACAAATGCGAGGATGTGGCCAACCAAATTGAGGGCATTGTCCTCGAAAATTCCTAATCCCAGAGGCTTCCAGTATGGACACGCAAGCGGCTTTGTGGGTGGTGATGATGTTGGTGGTATTGGCATTGGCTTTTGATTTCATGAATGGTTTTCACGATGCGGCCAATGCCATTGCCACTGTGGTTTCAACCGGTGTTCTCAAGCCCGCCCAAGCCGTGGTTTTTGCTGCGGTGTTCAATTTCATCGCGATTTTCATCTTTCACTTGAGCGTTGCTGCCACGGTGGGCAAAGGCATTGTGCAGCCTGGCATTGTCGACACCCATGTGGTCTTTGGCGCCTTGCTGGGCGCCATATCTTGGAATGTGATCACTTGGTATTACGGCATTCCCAGCAGCTCCTCGCACGCCTTGATTGGCGGCATTGTGGGCGCTGTGATCGCCAAAGCAGGGGCTGGCGCTTTGATCTCCGCGGGTGTGCTCAAGACGGTTGTTTTTATTTTCGTCTCACCTTTGCTCGGATTTTTGCTGGGCTCATTGATGATGGTCTTGGTGGCCAACATTTTCAAGCGCAGCCGGCCCTCGAAGGTTGACAAATGGTTTCGCAGTTTGCAGCTGATCTCCGCTGGGGCCTACAGTTTGGGGCACGGCGGCAACGACGCGCAAAAAACCATTGGCATCATTTGGATGCTTTTGGTGGCCACAGGGTACCTGTCGGCTTCAGCGACCTCGCCGCCAACTTGGACCATCGTGTCTTGCTACATCGCCATTGGTTTAGGCACCTTGTTCGGTGGTTGGCGCATTGTCAAGACCATGGGCCAACGAATCACCAAACTCAAACCGGTCGGTGGATTTTGTGCTGAGACGGGTGGCGCTTTGACCTTGTTCTTGGCCACAGCCTTGGGCATTCCGGTCTCCACCACGCACACCATCACGGGGGCGATTGTGGGAGTGGGCTCAACTCAGCGAGCCAGTGCGGTGCGTTGGGGTGTGGCCGGCAACATCGTCTGGGCTTGGATTTTGACCATTCCTGCCAGCGCATTTGTGGCGGCCATTGCCTATTGGGTCAGCTTGCAAATTTTCTAGTGCTCAGGGTTTGATGGGCGTCTGTGCCCCTTGGCTGATGGCCCTGGCCGCTTCGATTTGGTGTTCAAAGTAGCGCTGAAAACTGAACACAATGCTGGCCATCAGCACACTGGTGCCGACCAGCAATGCGCATGCAACAGCGCCAATCGTCAGCCACTGCGTGCTGCCAGCACTGTGCGTGCTTGGGGCTTGTGGGTTAAAGCGCGCATTCCATTTTTCCATCGGCATCAGCCCGTAAACGATGGCATTGAGTGCGCAGCCCGCAAAGGTAAAGCCTAGCAAGGGAATCAGCAACCAGCTCAACAGGTCGTCCTGACCCATCTCCAAGGCACGCTCGATGCCATACCAGCCCAGGGCAGTGGGAATAGGCAAAAACCAGGCCAGGGTGTCGCCAAAGCCAAACAGATAAAAACGGTGCAAGCCCAAGGGGCCACCCCAAAATGCCAACCAAGCCGCCAGAGTTTTATTTTTCATGGGTCTGATTATTCAGGAGAATTTGAACTGCCTGCGCCCAAGGTTTTTTCCATCATGACAATGTCTAGCCAGCGATTGAATTTCCAGCCGCACGAATTGATCACGCCCACGGGGGTGAAACCGACGGATCGGTGCACCCCGATGGAGGCCTTGTTGGTCGAGTCGCCGATCACCGCAATCAATTTGCGAACACCGACTAGTTCGGCTGATCGGCACAGCTCGCACAGCAAAGCCCGTCCCCAGCCTTGGCCATGGGCGGTGGCATCCATGTAAACCGAGTCTTCCGCAGAAAAGCGGTATGCGGGTCGCGGTTTGAACCAATTGCAGTAGGCAAAGCCCATAATGCGGCTGTTTTCCTCCATGACCAGGTAAGGCAGGCCTTTGCCCAAGACGTCGGACCTGCGGGCCGTCATGTCGGTCAAGCTCGGTGGTTCAATCTCAAATGTGCCTGTTCCGGTCAGGACATGGTGCTGGTAAATGGCCGTGATAGCGGGCATGTCAGCTTCTTGGCTGGGTCGAATCATGGGCATGCTGGAACTCCTGGTTATAATCAAAGGCTTTTCAGTGTGTCACTGGCCGGGTGGCCAGTTGCGTGTCTCAAACGCTGAGAAATTTTGCGGTGCCCCGAAAGAGGCGCCGCCACCACCCTAGGATAAATCATGGTTGTCATTCGTCTTTCCCGCGGCGGCTCTAAAGCCCGTCCATTTTTTAACATTGTTGTGGCCGACAAACGCGTTCGCCGCGACGGCCGTTTCATCGAGCGTATCGGGTTTTACAACCCCATCGCCGTTGCAACCGAAGAAGGCTTGCGCATTGTGCAAGACCGCTTGACTTACTGGAGAAGCGTGGGCGCCCAAGTCTCCCCCACTGTTGAGCGTTTGGTCAAACAAGCTGCTACCAAAGCGGCTTGATCCTAGGGGCCTTGGCTGTGCTGCCCCAACTTGAGTCTGCCGCTTTGCCGGCAGACGCCATTGAGGTGGGCCGCATCGCAGACGCCTGGGGTATCAAGGGTTGGTTCAAAGTCATCACCCACAGCGCCTCTCCTGAGGCGCTTTTTTCTTCTAAACGTTGGTATTTGCTGCCCTCTGATCGCGCGCCACTTGCGCCCCATGCGCAAGCATTGGCTGGCCCTGTGATTTTGAAAATCAAGGAAGCCAAAGACCATTCGGACACGGTAGTGGCCTCGGCCCATGATGTGCCAGACCGCACGGCGGCAGAAGCTCTCAAGGGCGCGCGCGTTTTCATCTCGCGATCGAGTTTCCCCAGCACCGCAGATGGCGAATATTATTGGGTTGATTTGCTCGGATTGGATGTGGTCAACCGTGAAGGTGTGGCCTTGGGGCAAGTCAAAGACCTCATGTCCACAGGCCCTCAAACGGTGTTGGTTCTCTCGGGCGCCCCAGCAGATGGTGACAAACCTGTGGAGCGCATGATTCCTTTTGTTGCCGCGTTCATTGACGATGTGGATTTGCCCGCACGCAAGATCACGGTCGATTGGCAAGCCGATTACTAGAAGTGACAAGCCATGCGCTTTGATATCGTCACTTTATTTCCAGAATTGTTTGCCCCGTTTTTAACGGTTGGCGTGACGCGGCGCGCGTTTGAGTCGGGCGCAGTGCAGGTCAAACTGTGGCCCCTGCGAGACTATGCGCAAGGCCAATACCGCCGCGTAGACGACCGACCTTTTGGTGGTGGCCCAGGCATGTTGATGATGGCCGAGCCTTTGCTGCAATGCTTGAAGGCCATCGGCGCGGACCGACCTGAGCCGGCGCCTGTGATTTTATTTGCCCCGGTGGGCGCGCGCTTGAATCACGCTGTCGTGCAGACTTGGGCAAGCAGTGCCGGTGCGGTTTTGCTATGCGGTCGTTACGAAGGCATTGATCAGCGCTTCATTGACCAGCACGTTGATGTGCAAATGAGTTTGGGCGACTTTGTTCTCTCGGGGGGTGAGTTGGCTGCAATGGCCTTGCTGGACGCTGTGGCCAGGTTGCAGCCGGGCGTCTTGAACGATGCTGAAAGCCATCAGGCTGACAGTTTCAACCCCGCATTGGACGGCCTCCTGGATTGCCCGCACTTCACGCGCCCCGAAGTCTGGCAAGGCCAAGCCGTGCCGCCCGTGCTGATGTCAGGCAACCATGCGCAGATAGCCAACTGGCGGCGCGAGCAAAGCTTGCGTTTAACGGCCATTTCGCGGCCAGATTTGATCGATGCAGCCCGCGCGGGCGGGGGATTGAGCGCGCAAGATGAAAACTTTTTATTGCTTTTGAAGGCGAGAATGACCCCGGATGCAGACTTGGGTCTTACAAAGGGCTAGGCCTGTTGTTTCGAGCTATAATCAAAGGCTTTTCGATCCTCTGTCCGCCGCGGCTGTTGCCGCCTTTCAAGTCAAGCTGTGCTTGGGTTTGAAGGCGATTTGCATAGAAGCCGCCCTTAGCGTAGCGTGAGCATGATCGCATGGAGTCATTCAAAATGAATTTAATTCAAACCCTCGAGCAAGAAGAAATTGTTCGCCTGGCCAAAGTCATTCCCTTGTTCATGCCTGGCGATACCGTCATCGTGAGCGTGAACGTGGTTGAAGGCACACGCAAGCGTTTGCAGGCTTATGAAGGTGTCGTGATTGCCAAGCGCAACCGGGGCCTGAACAGTGGTTTCACGGTTCGTAAAATCTCCAGTGGCGAAGGCGTTGAGCGTACGTTTCAAACCTACAGTCCCTTGATTGCCAGCATTGAAGTCAAGCGCCGCGGTGATGTGCGCCGTGCCAAGCTGTACTATTTGCGCGACCGCAGCGGCAAGTCTGCGCGCATCAAAGAAAAATTGCCACAGCGTGTCAACAAAAAGGCCGCAGTATCAGCACCAAGCACTGCTGCTTGAGATTGGGCGCTCCGCCTCCAAAGGGGCTCATGACTTTGACGTTGTGAGTCGCCATAAAAAAACCGTCAAGGCGCAAGCCAAGGCGGTTTTTTCATGGGCGCTTGAAAATCAACCGCGACTGATCTTCAGAATCTTGGTGCCGCCCGCGCGTTTAGGCCCTTGTCCAGCAGGTGTATGGGGTTTGAAATTGCCCGCACCCACTTGTTTGGGGCCACGTGCAAAGCGATCGCCAGGCCCACTGCGCGGCGCTGGACCACGGGGTGCGCCGCGGTCGTTGCGGGGGTCAAAGCGCTGCTCTTGACGTTGCTCGCCACGGGGCTCGAAGCGAGCCTCATGACGGGGTTCAAAACGTGGCTCAGGGCGAGAATCAAAGCGGTCACCCCCACGGCCTTCAAAACGCGGTGCACCGCGGCCTTCAAAACGGCCACCGCCGCCACCGCCAAAGGGACGACCACGCGGGCCGCTGCGGTCGTTGCGGTCATTGCCGCCGCGACCTGCGCCCATGCGGGTGTCAGGAAAGCGTTGTTGTGGCTCAAGGCCCGCGACCACTTCAGCTTTGAAGGGCTGGCGGGTGTAAGACTCAATGTCCATGATTTTGCGGCGATCGCGAATTTCCGCAAACGTCACGGCCAAACCGTCACGCCCTGCGCGGCCTGTGCGGCCAATGCGGTGGGTGTAGTCCTCGGCCTTCATGGGCAAACCATAATTGAACACGTGGGTGACGGTGGGCACATCCAAGCCGCGAGCGGCCACATCGGTGGCCACCAAAATTTGAACTTGACCGCCGCGCAGTGCCATCAAGCGGCGGTTGCGCAAGCCTTGGCTCAAAGCGCCGTGCAAAGCCACTGCCGAAAAACCATCTTGCTGCAGATCAGCAGCCAAACCATCGCACTCAATTTGGGTGCTGGCAAAGACGATGGCTTGGTCAATCGCGGCGTCACGCAGCCAATGGTCAAGCAGTTTGCGCTTGTGCTGGGCGTTGTCAGCCCAGAACAGCATTTGCTTGATGTTGCTGTGCTTTTCTTGGGGAGAGTCGATCTGAATTTTTTGCACTGCCGAGCCGCCATCGTGCATCACGCGCATGGCCAATTGCTGAATGCGGGGCGCAAAGGTGGCGCTGAACATCATGGTTTGTTGGCGTTGGCTGGTCAACTGGTTGATGTCGGCCAAGTCGTCTGAAAAACCCAAATCGAGCATGCGGTCGGCTTCGTCAACGACCAGGAATTTCACCTTGTCGAGCTTGATTTGCATGGAGCGCTGCAGGTCGAGCAAACGCCCTGGTGTGGCGACCACCAAATTGGCGTTTTGCAGTTTGGCAATTTGCAACTGGTAAGGCATGCCGCCCACCACGTTGGCCACGCGCAGGCCGCGGCAGTGTTTGACCAAGTCGATCGCATCGTGGGCCACTTGCTGGGCCAACTCGCGTGTAGGGCAAACAATCAAGGCGCCCGGCGTCGGGGCTTTGAAGTTGCGTGGGTTGGTGGGGTCTTTGCGCTTGCTGCGTTTGGGCAAAGGCTCGCCTTTGGCTGCAGCCTCGGCGCAGGCGCTGTCAAACGAGGCGCGCTCCTGAGCTTCCTCGTCGGCCATTTCCTTGAGCAAGGTGTGCAATACAGGCAGCAAGAAAGCCGCTGTTTTGCCGCTGCCGGTTTGGCTTGAGACCATCAGGTCAATGTAGGCGTGTGCTTGGCCTTGAGTTTCTTTGGGCAAAGCCAAAGGAATGGCTTTGATCTGCACGGGCGTGGGTTGTGTGTAGCCTAAATCAGTCACGGCTTGCACCAGTTCTGGGGCCAAGCCCATCAGCACAAAGCCGTTGGGTTGTGCTGTGACAGCCTCTTCAGGCGCTTGTGCGGGGGTGTCCTCAAAGGACGGCTCGGCGCCTAAGGATTCAGTGTCAAAGGATGGAGCAGGCGACAAGTCGGCCTGCACTTCAAAAGAGTCAGTCATATTTTTTTCTCGCACGGTCGTCCGCAAAGGCTGCGGCGCTGCCGTTCATGGTTGTAAAAACATCAACCATCAAACGGTGCTCGGTGCTGTTGTGAAAGGCTTTGGAAAAAGCCTTCCCAGTCGAGTGACTCTTATCAGTGAGTCAGGGAATGAAGGGAGATGCACAAGCGCAGCAAATTTGCAGCGCAGCCTTCTATTATGGCACAGATTTTTAATTCGTGCGGGTTTTCCCTGAAATAACTTGATCGTCTCAAAGATGGCCGGCGGGCCAGGGGACTTAGGCGTCCAGCCGGATGAAGTGTTCGCGGTAGTGCACAAGTTCATCAATCGACTCGTGCACATCGGCCAATGCCGTGTGTTTTTGTTGTTTTTTGAAAGCGTTGAAAATCTCGGGCCGCCAGCGCCGAGACAGCTCTTTCAAGGTGCTGACGTCCAAATTACGGTAATGCAAATAAGCTTCGAGCTTGGGCATGAACTTGACCAGAAAGCGGCGGTCTTGGCTGATGGTGTTGCCGCACAAAGGTGAGGCACTTTTGGGCACATATTTGCGAATGAACGCCAGAATTTGCTCTTGGGCTTGAGCTTCGTCTATCTCTGAGGCCTTGACTTTATCGATCAGGCCGCTCTTGCCGTGCGTGCCTTTGTTCCAAGCGTCCATCTGTGCCAACAGCGCGTCGCTTTGGTGGATCACGCACACGGGGCCTTCGATGCGCGGCAGCAAATGCGGTCCTGTCACGATCACGGCAATTTCGATCAAGCGTTCTTTTTCGGGGTCAAGCCCCGTCATTTCGCAATCAATCCAAACCAGATTTTGGTCAGATTTGGCCAAGCTGGCTGCTGGGCTCTCAGGCGCGGGGCTTGAAGGTGGCAAGGTGGCGTTCAAAGGCTTGTTCACAAAGTCGGTCTCATAAGAGGTCAATAACAGGGCGGCCCAGAAGAGGCCATCGGTGAGCCTTGGATTGTCGCCCAAGCCGGCTGATCTACACTTGGCGCCCATGAACCCTTCATTGACCTTGTCCCTTTTGCTGGCGACGGCCTTGTTGGCCAACGTGATGTTGAAACTCTGGCTGAACGCGCGCCAAGTTCGGCATGTGGCCGCCCACCGCGAAGAAGTACCTGCAGCGTTTGCTGCGCGCATTGCTTTGGCAGCGCACCAGAAGGCCGCCGATTACACCTTGGCCAAAGCACGCGTTGCGCAACTGGACATATTGCTGGACGCTGCCATTTTGCTGGGCTTCACGTTGTTGGGGGGGTTGAGCGCTTTAGACCAAGTGATCTTGTCTTGGATCGCGCCGGGTTTGTGGCAACAAGTGGCCTTGGTGCTGTCCTTCATACTGATCGGCAGTGTGCTGGGTTTGCCCTTGTCTTTGTACCAAACTTTTGTGTTGGAGCAAAAGTTTGGCTTTAACAAAATGACGCTTCGACTCTGGCTCATAGATTCAGTCAAGGGCTTGCTGTTGGGCCTAGTTTTGGGCCTGCCTTTGGTGGCCTTGGTGCTGTGGTTGATGCACGCTGGTGGTGCTTACTGGTGGCTTTGGACTTGGGCTGCACTGGTATTTTGGCAGTTGCTGATGATGGCCATTGCGCCCAATTTCATCATGCCCTTGTTCAACAAATTCACACCCCTGGAAGACGAGGACTTGAAGGCCCGAGTCAATGCCCTGATGCAGCGCTCTGGCTTTGAAGCCAAAGGTTTTTTTGTGATGGACGGCAGCCGCCGCTCGGCGCATTCAAATGCTTTTTTCACAGGCTTTGGCGCAAGCAAACGCGTGGTCTTTTTTGACACCTTGCTCAAGCAATTGACGCCCGCTGAAATGGAGGCCGTTCTGGCCCACGAGTTGGGGCATTTCAAGCATCGGCATATTTTCAAAATGCTGCTGACGCACTTTGTGATGAGCTTGCTCGGGCTGGCTTTGTTAGGCGCCTTGAGTCAGCAAACTTGGTTCTACACGGGATTGGGCATCACGCCGAGTTTGAACGGTGGCAACGAAGCGCTGGCCTTGTTGCTTTTCATGTTGGTGGTGCCAGTGTTCACATTCTTTTTGGCGCCACTCTCTTCTTGGCGATCACGGGTGCAAGAGTATGAAGCTGATGCCTACGCCATCTCGCAAACGCCAGCCTCTGACCTGGCCTCGGCTTTGCTCAAGTTGTACCAAGACAATGCTTCAACTTTGACGCCGGATCCTTGGTTCGTGACTTTCTACGCCTCTCACCCGCCGGCCAGTTTGCGCCTGGCCCGCATGCAGCATGCGCCAAACGTCTAGTCGCATCAACACCAAAACCAAGGCTGCGCAGGCCTTGGATGTGACGCACAAGGCGGCGCTCGAAATGGGTTTGGTGGTGGCCACCCACGGGCGTCACTGTGTGGTAGAGACCGAGCAGGGCCAGCGGTTGATTTGCCATCCGCGCGGCAAGAAAAGCCAATCTGTGGTGGGCGACCGGGTGCGCTGGCAAGCGGCCTCCGATGAGGGCACGATTGAAACGGTGGAGCCCCGGCGCAATTTGTTTTACCGGCAAGACGAGGTGCGCACCAAGTCATTTGCCGCCAACTTGGACCAAGTGCTGATTTTGATCGCGGCCGAGCCCGAGTTCTCTGAAACGCAATTGTCACGAGCCTTGATCGCCGCCGAGGCTGAGCACATTGCCCCTTTGATTGTTTTGAATAAAAGTGATTTGGGGCCCTTGTTTGAACAAGCCTGGCAGCGCTTAACGCCGTATCGCTTGATGGGCTATCAGGTTTTGCCTTTGCGCTTGAAGGGGAAATTGCAAGAGCAAGAACCTGATCCCATGCTGCAGCTCAAGCAACACTTGGCCGGGCGAACCACCTTGGTGCTGGGGCCTTCAGGGGCAGGTAAAAGCACCTTGATCAATGCACTGGTGCCAGAGGCAAGGGTGATCACGGGCGAAATATCGCAGGCCTTGAATTCGGGCAAGCACACCACGACGAGTACTTCTTGGTACTGGGTGGATGGCATACCGCCTGATGCAGCCCACCCCGCTGCGCGCACGGCCTTGATTGACTCGCCGGGTTTTCAAGAGTTTGGCTTGCAGCATATTGGTGCGGCGCAATTGGCCGCTTGCATGCCCGACATTCAAGGCCGCGCGCAGGCTTGCCGCTTTTACAACTGCACGCACTTGCACGAACCGGGCTGTGGTGTCTTGGCCGCTTTGCAAACACACCCGCTAGCGCCGCTTCAAGCCGATCAGGTCAGCGCCCGCAGACACCGCATTTACACCCAGTTGTTTGAGGAGCTGAGTCAACACAAGTGGTGATGCTTGTGTCCCCTGAGGTTTAGCCCAATAAATTGGCCAAAGACAGCAAAGCCACCAGCACCAACCACATCACCACGGTGCGCCAAACCAATCCAACCACTTGTGCAAAGTGCGCCAATTCAGGCGGGCGTCCCGGTGTGCTGCTACTGCCAGTTTGTTGGGGTTGCAGCGCCGCGCCGCCCAGTTGAATATTGAGTGCGCCCGAGGAAGACGCCAAAATCACACCGTCGTTGTCATCGGGGAATTTTTGGGCATGATTGCGCCATCCGTCCATGGCATCTTCAAAACTGCCCATGATGGCAAAACCCATGGCGGTGGCACGAGCGGGCATCCAATCAATGGTGTGCCAAGCTTGGCGCGCGACTTGTTGTAACTCGTTGCTGACCAAATTGAGAGGCGTCCAATTGGGGTTGTTCACGGGATCCCAATGGCGTTTGGCAAATTCGGAAACTCGGTAAACAACGGCGCCCACCGGTCCAAGGCCAACAACCGATAAAAGCGCGTAACTGAAGAAGACGCCAAAAACGTGCCGATGTGCAGAGATCACAGAGTGCTCAATCACATGACGTACGATTTCACTGCGCGGCAAATCCAATGTGTCGACTTGCTGCCATTGCGCCAGCAAAGTGCGAGCCAGTTCTTCGTTGCCATCGTTCAAAGCATCTCGAATTCCGGTGAAGTGATGGCTAAATTGCCTGAAGCCCAAAGTGGCGTAAAGCAGGGCAACGTTCCATGCCACGGCAAACAGCCAGCCAAAAAAATACGCCAGCAGCCAATGCACCAAAACCGCCAGTGCGGCGGGCACGCCGACCAACAAGCTCCAAGTGGCCCAAGCACGTGAGCGTTGCCCTGCGTCCATGACAGAGCAAACCCAGTCAGCCCAAAGACGCAACCATCGGTGTAGAAAATGGTTGGGACTCAGAGGCCGGGCTTGTTCGATGACCAAGGCCAAGAAGATCGAAAAAAAGCTCATGGGCACATCATAAAGAATTTGCAGCCAACAGGAAACGGTAGAAGTTGCGCAGCATGCCTGCCGTAGCGCCCCAAATGAAGCGCTCTTGGGCTTGCTGCTGGCCATTGCCAAGGTCTGCCAGCTCGGTGTAGGGCATGGAATACCATTGCCGCATCACGCCATCGCGCAGCCATTCGTGGAACCGGTGGTTCGCTGGGTTCATCAAAAAAGCCAAAGGCACTTCAAACACATCAGCCACTTCATGGGGATTGGGGCGCGGCTCAAACGCAGGGTCGACCAAGGCCACCACGGGCGTAATGACAAAAGCAGTGCCTGTGACGTAGTGGGGCAACGAGCCCAAGATGCGCACATAGTGAGGGTCTAACCCGACTTCCTCCTGTGCTTCGCGCACCGCGGCAGCCTCTGGGCTGAGATCGTGCGCGTCAACCTTGCCGCCGGGAAATGCAATTTGGCCCGCGTGTGTCGACAAGTGTTCGGTTCTTTGTGTGAGCAAAACATGGGGTGCATTGCCGAGCGGGCCGCGCAACACAATCGGAATCAGCACGGCAGCTTGAACCGTTGCCGTTTGCCCCATGGGCAGTTCGCGTATCAACTCGGGCGCCCACACCGGCGGCGAGGCAAAACAGGCGCTCAACTGCGAGGCGCCCAGTTGTGCAGCGTCAATCGCTGGCCAATGCCCTTGATGAGAAGACCAAGGGATTTGGCGCGGGTCAAAATCCAATGTCGGTGGCAGGAGTGGGTCTTGGGATTTCAAAACAGATCAACCAGGTGTTTGCATGGGTGCGCACGGAATTTGAATCCGAAAAACTTCCTCGTGGGGCTGGTTTCTGCCAACGGCTGTGAGGCAACCGCCCCAGACGCAACCTGTGTCCAAACCCCACACATCCGGCCGGTTCAAACTGCCCAAGGTTGACCAATGGCCAAAGGCAACAACTTGATCCGCCGTTTTTCGACCGGGAACATCAAACCAGGGCATGTAGCCTGCGGGGGCATGGCCTGCGCCTTCTTTGGTTTTAAATTCCATCTGGCCTTGCGCGGTGCAAAAGCGCAAGCGGGTTAAGGCGTTGACCACACAGCGCCAGCGGTCCAAGCCTTGCAGTTGATCGTGCCACTGCGTGGGTTCGTCGCCGTACATGTGCCGCAAAAATTCTTGGCTATCAGGGCCTTGCAACAACTGCTCAACTTCCTGTGCCAAGGAGACCGTTTGCGCCGCGCTCCATTGCGGCAAAACGCCGGCATGCACCATCAAGACCTCGTCGGCATGCATTGCCAGTTTTTGGTGGCTCAGCCAATGCAGCAATGCCTCCTTGTCGGGGGCTTGTAAAACGGTTTGCACGGTGTCCAAGCGCGAAGGCGACCTGACCCCCGCAGCCATGGCCAGAAGATGCAGATCGTGATTGCCTAAGACGCATTGAACGCTGTTGCCAAGGCCTTGCAGGCGCCTGAGCACGGCCAGTGAGTCTGGCCCCCGGTTGACCAAATCGCCCAGAACGTACAGACGGTCTTGGCTCGCAGAAAAGTCAATGCGCTCCATCAATTGGCCTAAAGCGGCGTCGCAGCCTTGAATATCGCCGACCCAGTAAACGGACATGGTTGTTGTTTTTCAGTTCGAAGCCGCCATTGTCAGGCCAATTCACAACTTCTTTTCCCCCTCCTTTGCATGAGAATGAACCATCGCCTTCCCGGTCTTGGCACAATCGAGCCCATGGACTTTTTGTTGATTGCTTTTTTGACCCTGGTGAACGGCGTCTTTGCGATGTCAGAATTGGCGTTGGCTTCGAGCCGCAAAGCCCGTTTGGCGGCCATGCAAGAGGCAGGCGACAAGGGCGCGGGTGCGGCTTTGAAGTTGTTGGAAAATCCCACCCAATTTCTCTCGACAGTCCAGGTGGGCATCACCTCGATCGGGGTTTTGAATGGCATTGTGGGGGAGGCGGCATTCAGTCAGGGTGTGGCAGTTTGGCTGGTGGGTTTGGGCATGGCGGGGCCTGCTGCTGGCATAGTGGCCACGGCATTGGTGGTCACGGCCATCACATTCACCACCATTATTTTTGGCGAGTTGGTGCCCAAGCGCATTGGCCAACTTTATCCCGAGCCCGTGGCGCGATGGGTTTCTAGGCCAATGGCTGGCCTGGCCAGCGCAGCCAAGCCCTTTGTTCAATTGCTCTCGCTGACCACGCACGGGGTTCTGAAACTTTTGCGCATTGACACCCGAGGCAACCGCGCAGTGACCGAGGAGGAGATCACGGCGAGTTTGGAAGAAGGGGTGGATGCCGGGTTGATCGAAGAGCATGAGCACCAAATGGTGCGCAACGTGTTTCACTTGGACGATCGGCCTTTAACCTCTTTGATGGTCCCGCGCGGGGACATTGAATGGTTAGACGCCAGCTTGACGCCTTCACAGAGCCTGGCGCAGGCCGGTGCATTGGGCGGAAAACTGGCGCACTCTTGGTACCCGGTTTGCCGAGGTGGCCTGGACGACGTGGTGGGCGTGATCAGCGTGGCGCAGTTGTTGGGCCTGCCTTTGGACGACCCAAGGCCCATTGAACAAGTAGCCCAAGTGGCTACTTTTGTGCCTGAAACGCTCAGTGGCATGGAGTTGCTTGAGCAACTGCGGGCCCGTGCAGGCCGCATGGTTTTTGTGGTCGATGAGTACGGGGTGGTGCAGGGCTTGCTCACTCCCAGGGACTTGCTGGAGGCCATCACGGGTGAGCTGCGCCCGCCCACCTTGTCGCAGGCTTGGGCCACTCACCGGGCCGATGGCTCTTGGTTATTGGACGGATTAATGCCCATCAATGAACTTAAATCACGTTTGGACATCAAGCATTTGCCAGGCGACGATAAAGGCTTATTCAATACACTGGGTGGGTTTATCTTGGCTGAATTAGGCTATTTGCCAGAAGTAGGGGACATTCTGATTTCAAATGAGTGGCAATTTGAAGTTTTGGAATTAGAAGGACGTCGCATTGACAAAGTGAATGCCCAATTAATTTCTTCGGGCAAGGGTTAATAAATTGATAAAAATGATAAATAAGATGTTTTTATCAATGTCTATTATTTTTTGGAATGTGGTATATTAAGCCTTTCCATTATCTCTCATTCAAATCACCATGACCACATCTTACAAAGAGTTACTGAAGCAACGCGACGCTTTAGAGCAAGCCATTGTCGCTGCACGCAAGCAAGAAATCTCAGAAGCAGTTGGCAAGGCACGCGCTTTGGTGGCTGAATATGGATTAACTATGCAGGATGTATTTCCTTCCGGTCGCCCAAGTAAATCTGCTGGCGCTAAATCGGGTTCGGGCGTCAAAGTTGCGCCTAAATACCGTGACACCAGCACCGGCCAAGTTTGGACTGGCCGCGGTAAAGAGCCTAAATGGATTGAGGGCAAAGATCGCAGTAAATTTCTGATTGCTTAATGCTTTCGATTGCATGCACTTGAGGCATGCAAAACGGGCCTCCATAAAGCCGCAGTGATGCGGCTTTATCAATTAGATTGCGCTTGCGCATTCTCTCGCTGGATAATTGGATTATGAGCGGTTCGGGTTTCGTCCTGTTGAAGGCTTTGCCGATGCACGCAGGGCCTAAACATTGTAAAATCCATCATTAACGTGCTCAATTGAGCACTAACACCCCCACCCCATATCTGATCGAATGCCACTTCAAATCAAAGGCGCTACCCCCAAACACATTGGCATCATCATGGATGGCAATCGGCGCTGGGCAAAAAAACGCATGCTGCCATCTGCTTTAGGTCATGCAGCGGGTGCCAAAAAGGTCAGGGCCATTGTGGAGGCCTGCGCCAAAGCAGGGGTCGAGCATTTGAGTATTTTCGCCTTCAGCACTGAAAATTGGCGCCGCCCTGAGGAGGAGGTCAGCTACCTGATGGGCTTGTTTGAGACGTATTTGCAAAAAGAAGTCGACAGCATGAACACCAACGGGGTTCGCCTGAAAGTGCTGGGCAACAAAGATGGTTTTGGTGAGTGCTTGCAAAAGTTGATCGCCGATGCACAGGCGCAAACAGAAAAGAACACCAAGATCACCTTGCATGTTGCCGCCAACTACGGCGGGCGCTGGGACATGGTCCAAGCGGTTCAGGCATGGCACGCGGCGCACCCTGATCAAAGCCTTGCTGAATTGTCAGAGGCCCGGTTATCGCCTTATTTGAGCACTGGCGATGCGCCTGAAGTGGATCTTTTGATCCGAACCGGCGGCGAGCGGCGAATCAGCAATTTCATGCTCTGGCAGGCCGCCTATGCAGAAATGTTTTTTACCGACGATTTATGGCCAGATTTTTCTGTGCAACGTTTGCGCGAAGCCATGACTTGGTTCGCCACCCGGGACCGCCGATTCGGCTCGTCTGCGCTGATTTAAAAGCTTCGCCTGAGCTTGTCCTTCTTGCTGGGTCGCAGCCCTTTGACGCCTCCTGTGGGGTCGGCCACGGGCACAGGCTCCGTGGGCTCAAAGCCAGGCAGCACCTCGAGCTTCAATTGAACGGCATGACGCTTTTCAATCAAATGCCAATGGGCTTGGGTGCTTGGGCTGACAAAGCTCAGCGCATCGCCTGCTTGGCCCGCGCGACCTGTTCTGCCTATGCGGTGGGTGTAGTCAACTGCCGATCTTGGGAGATCAAAGTTCACCACGCATGGTAAATTTTGAATGTCGATGCCGCGCGAGGCCAAGTCGGTAGACAATACCACCTTGAGCCGGCCAGCCTTGAAATCGGCCAAGACTTGGCTTCTTTTACCTTGACTCAGTTGCCCGTGAAAGGGCTCTGCCGAAATGCCCGCGTTGCGCAGTTTGGTGGCCACCATGTCACATGCGTGCTGGGTGGCTGCAAAAACCAAAACTTGGCGCCATCCCTCGTGCGTCATCAAGTGTTTGAGCAGTTGGGTTCTTTGCGTGCGGTCTACCAAGATGGCGCGCTGCATAATCACGCTGGGTTGGGGTGCTTGGGGCATCACATCGACGCGAACAGGCTTGTTCAACAAGGTCTGTGACAGTGTCAACACGGATTCGGGCAAAGTGGCTGAAAAAAACAAGGTCTGCCGCCGCGCTGGCAAAACCGCCAAAATTTGGCTCAGTTCGTCTTGAAAACCAAGGTCGAGCAGGCGGTCGGCTTCGTCTAAAACCAAAGACTCAAGGCCTTGCAATTGAACAGCGTTGTGTGCCATCAGATCCAGCAAGCGCCCTGGGGTGGCCACCAAGATGTCGCAACCGCCGCGAAGGCCCATCATTTGCGGGTTGATCGAGACGCCGCCAAAAACCACGGTGATTTTGCAAGCCTTGGGCAGGTGCACCGCCAAGCTTCGAAAAGTTTGACCAACTTGCACAGCCAACTCGCGTGTGGGCAGCAAAATCAAGGCTTGCGGCGAGGCGCGCGCGCGGGTGTGCGGCGTGTCGAGGTGTGCCAAGCTGGCGCTGATCCAGCGCTGCAAGAGGGGCAAAGCATAGGCAGCGGTCTTGCCTGACCCCGTTGGTGCAGAGACCAGTACATCGCGGCCTTCTAGCACGGGCGGGATGCTTTCAGATTGAACCGGTGTGGGAGCGGGGTAGCTTTTGGGTTTGAGTGCTTGCAGCAACTCGGGCGCTAAGCCCAGGGCGTTAAAAGGCATAGGCCTGAGCATAGACGCATAATCAGGCAAAGCGCAAAGCATCAGCACATGAAAAAAACATTCAAACTTCAACAAGAAGGCCGGCATCCTGACCGTGTCTTGGACGCCGTGAAACACGAAATACGACAATACGTTCGCCGAGAGGGCAGAAAGTCACGCCCTGCAGGCGTTGATTATTGGGACTTTGATTGCAAGATGGGCTTGACGGCTGAAGGCGCTGAAATCTTGAATTTCAGCGCTGTGATGCCTTGGCTCGATGCGGCAGCCAAGGGCGGTGCAATCAGTTTTTATTTGGAAATTTTGGCCAAACCAGGGGTGCGCTTGCCAAGGCCGATCTCCCAAGAGGAAGCTGTGCCTGAGCAGGGCCTGGCACCCTCCGAGGCCGTGGCAAAATAGTGGGTATGAATTCTCGCAAAGGCATTATCTTGGCCGGTGGCTCTGGCACACGCTTGTACCCAGTTACTCAAGCGGTGTCCAAGCAACTCATGCCGGTGTACGACAAGCCCATGGTCTACTACCCTTTGACCACTTTGATGCTGGCTGGCATTCGGGATGTTTTGTTGATCAGCACCCCTTACGATACCCCGCGTTTCACGGAACTCCTGGGCGATGGCAGTCAATGGGGCATGAACATCTCTTATGCGGTTCAGCCCAGCCCCGATGGCTTGGCGCAAGCCTTCATCATTGGCAAAAATTTTGTGAACCACAAACCCAGTGCCTTGGTGTTGGGGGACAATATTTTCTATGGCCACGATTTGGTCAAACTCATGCAAAGAGCCGATGGCATGGCGCAAGGTGCCAGCGTTTTTGCCTACCATGTGCAAGACCCTGAGCGTTATGGCGTGGTGGCCTTTGATGCAAAGCAGTGCGCATTGAGCATTGAGGAAAAACCCCTTCAACCTCAAAGCAATTACGCCGTCACGGGTCTGTATTTCTACGACGAGCAAGTCTGTGAAATTGCCGCAAACATTCGGCCTTCAGCGCGCGGCGAATTGGAAATCACCGATGTCAATCGCCGCTATTTGGAACAAAACCAGTTGCATGTGGAGATCATGGGACGAGGCTACGCTTGGCTCGACACGGGCACCCACGACAGTTTGCTCGAGGCCGCAGGGTTCATAGCCACTTTGCAAAAACGCCAGGGCTTGATGGTGGCCTGTCCGGAAGAAATTGCATTTTCTCAGCAATGGATCAATGCCGAACAATTGGAAAAATTGGCACGTCCTTTGGCCAAGAATGGGTATGGCCAATACTTGCTCGGCTTGCTCAAGTCCAACTGAATGCCCTACACCGTCATTCCCACTGAGTTGCCCGAGGTTTTGGTTTTAGAGCCCAAGGTATTTGGCGACGCGCGCGGCTTTTTCTACGAGAGCTTCAACGAGAGAGATTTTGCACAGGCAACCGGACTGAGCGCTCAGTTTGTGCAAGACAATCACAGCCTGTCAGCGCGGGGTGTTTTGCGCGGTATGCATTATCAAATTGAACATGCGCAAGGCAAACTGGTGCGCGTGGTGCGCGGTGAAGTCTTTGACGTGGCCGTTGACATGCGGCGCAGCTCATCGACATTTGGGCGCTGGAGCGGGGTGCGCTTGAGCAGCGAAAACAACCGACAAATGTGGGTGCCACCTGGTTTCGCACATGGCTTTTTGGTGCTCAGTGAGGCGGCCGAATTTTTGTACAAAACCACAGACTACTGGTACCCTGAACATGAGCGCAGCGTGGGCTGGAACGACCCTGCAGTGGGCATTCAATGGCCTTTGCCTGAGGGCATTCAGACGCCCCTTTTGGCGGCCAAAGATGCGGCAGCCCCGCTGCTGGCACAGGCGCAAACCTTCAGCTGATTTTGGGCAATACGTAAGACTTGATGACGTTGAGTTGACCGGTGGTCAATCGGTTGCCATGTTGGCTCACCACGGCAGCGGCTGCTTGATTGCCCAAACTGGCCGCTTGCACGGGTGTGAAACCATGCGTGATGGCAAACATGAAGGCGCCAGCAAACATGTCGCCTGCGCCATTGGTGTCAATGGCTTTGACTTTTTCGGCTGGAACGTGCCAAGCATCTTGGGCCGTTAAGACGTCGCAGCCGTCGGGCCCGCGGGTCAGGCAAACTGTTTTTGCCAGCTTGCGCAATTGCAAGCCCATTTCGTCTAAGTCCTCTGTGTTGCACCAGACTTGCGCTTCCTCCAGATTGGCGAATAAATAATCAACACCATCGCCAAGCATGGCTGTCAATCCATCTTTGCAAAAACGAATCATGCTCACGTCGCTCAAGGTCAAGGCCAGTGCTACGCCGGCTTGCACGGCGCGTTGGCGGCCAGCCAATGCCGCTTTGAGGCCGGTGGGGGAGGCGGCAAGATAGCCTTCCATGTAATAAATTTTGGAGCGGTCGATGTCGTGTGGGTGCAAGGCAATTTCATCGAGCTCTGCAGAAACACCTAAAAAGGTGCACATGCTGCGCTCGGCATCGGGTGTGACCAGAACCATGCAACTGCCGGTTTGGCCTTCTTGCGCGCGGGTGTGGTTCAAGTTGGTGTCTACACCACGGGCTTGCAGATCTTTGACGTAGAAGTCACCCAGCTCGTCGTGCGCTACTTTGCAGGAGTAAAAGGCTCGGCCGCCCAGTTGCGCCAGCGCCACCACGGTGTTGCCAGCCGAGCCGCCACCGGTACGCCGGGGGGGGATGTTTTTGACATGCGCTAGCAACTGGGCGCGCCGAGGGGTGTCAATCAAGGTCATGTGGCGTTTGTCGACCCCCATGTTTTTGAGCAAAGCGTCGCTGACTTGGTATTCAGAGTCGACCAAGGCATTGCCAATGGCGTAGAGATCGTAGTGGGACATGGTGGAAGCAGTGAATCTTGAAAGCGACAATTTTAAGGCTTGTCTGCCATGGCCCCTAAAATTTGATTTAGATCAAGAGCTGACTGGGTTGCAGCCCATCAGCATTGTGCAAAGGTGTTCAAAGTTTTAGCATCCATGCATGTTGAAAATTTACTTATCCTTGGGTCTCTTGCTTGGCATGACGACCATGAGCTTTGGGGCTCCTGAGTCACATCCGACCATTGCCGCAGAACAATTGCCACAATCTTTGCAAGTCAGTTGGCAAGCCAACAAGCCGGGTTTAGGGCCCTTTGGCCACTGCGCTGCAGCTTTTGACAGCAGCAGTGACCCGAGCAAAATGGCCTTTGCTTGCTCCATCTATGTCAAGCTGTCTGCCGTGGCGGCGCGCCGTGCTGTTCAGCACTGTGATGAGCAGCGAAAAGCCAGGTCGATCAATGCGCCTTGTCAGGTGGTTCAGTAAGAGCCAATTGCAGCTGATTCAGCGGCCTGCCTCGTACCCTGTGCCGGTATAGACCGTCAGCAAAACTCGGGAAAACCCTTGAGGGTCCTTCATGTGCATGGTGGGGTGAAATGGATTTAGCATGCAGAGTAATCAACGCGCATATTTCAGTTGTTGATCAAGGGAGCTTTTATGCTGGATGGCACCACACTTCGCATTCATTGGACAACACTTCGCAGCCTTGCAATTGTTTGGGCATGGACTTGGCTGATTTGCGGGCATGTCAGTGCAGGCACTGTCACGGTGATCACTTCATTTCCCAAAGAGTTAACGCAGGCCTACAAACAGGCTTTTGAAAAAGTCAACCCGAGCATCAAGCTTGAAATTTTGAATAAAAACACAGTGCAAGGCATGGCCTATGTTCGTGAAATGCCACTGGGGCAACGGCCCGATATTTTTTGGGCTTCTGCCCCCGATGCTTTTGAAGTCATGGCCGGACAAAAGCTATTGGAAAACATTGCTGATTTGTCTAACAAAGCCACTCCAGCCAAAGTTGGCAACTACCCGATCAACAACCCGCAGGGCTTTTACTTGGGGCAAGCGCTTGCCGGTTACGGCATGATGGTCAACACCCGTTACATGGCGGCCCATCAATTGCCTCAGCCTAAGCAGTGGGCGGACTTGGCCAAGCCAGTCTACTTTGGCCACGTGGCCATGAGTTCACCTTCACGATCGGGCACCACCCATTTGACGGTGGAGACTTTGTTGCAAGGTGAAGGTTGGGACAAAGGCTGGACGCAAATTTTGCAAATTGCCAGCAATTGCGCTGCCATCACGGAGCGAAGTTTTGGCGTGCCTGATGGGGTCAACAATGGCCAGTTTGGCATTGGTTTGGTGATTGATTTCTTTGGTTTGGCGGGAAAGTATTCTGGCTTTCCAGTGGAGTTCACTTACCCCGACGTGACAGCGGTCGTACCCGCAAATATTGCCTTGATCACAGGCAGTAAAAATCCTGCAGAAGCCAAAAAATTCATAGCCTACTCGGTCTCTTTGGAGGGCCAACAATTGCTGTATGACACCAAAATTTCACGCCTGCCAATTTTGCCGCCTGCCGCCATGGGAGGCAAAACACCGGTGGGATACCCCAATCCATTTGAAATTGCCAAACGTGCCAAAGTGCAATTTGACTCGGATTTGTCGGAGTCTCGCTACACCGTGGTGTCCTCCATGTTTGACCAAGTCATCACCTTTCGAATCAAAGAGCTGCAAGCTGCAGGCAAGGCGATTCTTGCAGCCGATGCGGTGCTTGCCAAGAAGCCCAATGCGAAGGGTTCAGCTCTTTTGAAAGAGGCCAAAGAGGCCGCATTTTCTTCAGTGGTGAACATGCAAAAAGCTGCCGATAAGGATTTTTTGGCGCTGTTTTCAGCGAACAAAAAAGAAGCAAGTATCAACAAACAAGTCACAGCGCTGGAAGACTACTGGAGCAGTTCGGCCAAAGCCAATTACGCAAGGGCGGTGAATTTGGCGGATCAAGCCTTGGCCACAGCGCGCTGATTTCAACTCCGCGGCGCAATGGCATTGAATACGACTTTGACCAAAGGCCTGTGGGGTTCTGGATACTCGCGTTGGGGCCAGGTGCGGCCTGGCACGTGGCTGACGGGTGCCTTGGTCCTGAGCTTTTTGCTGCTGTTTCTCATCTTGCCGGTGGCCAAAGTTTTTGCGGTGGCCTTTGTCGAGGAAGACGGCAGCATGACATTGGGCCATTTTTCTGCTTTTTTCTCACAAGGCTTGATGAAGGAGTCTTTTTTTGCAAGCCTTTACGTGGCTTTCATGTCCAGCATTTTTGCGGCCCTCATCGCTGTGCCCTTGGCATATTTCACAGTCCGATTTGAATTTCGCGGCGCGCTGCTGATTCAAACACTTGGGGTATTGCCCTTGATCATGCCGCCCTTTGTCGGGGCAGTGGCAATGCAGTTGATTTTTGGCCGCTCAGGCACTGTCAATTTGTTACTCAACGAATATGCGGGTTTTACTGTGCCGATCATGGAGGGCTTGAATGGGCTGATTTTTGTCGAATCCATTCATTATTTCCCTTTTATTTTGATGAACTTGACGGTGGCATTGCGCAACATCGACGGCGCTATGGAAGAGGCCGCGCTGAATTTGGGCTGCAAAGGCTGGCGCTTGTTTCGCCGCGTGATTTTCCCTTTGGCCATGCCGGGATTCGTGGCTGGCACGTCTTTGGTCTTTGTCAAAGTGTTTGATGATTTGGGAACGCCCTTGGTCTTGGGGCAAACCAATTTGCTTGCGCCACAAGCGTATTTGCGCATCACACAAGTTGGACTCGAAGACCCTATGGGGTATGTGATCAGTGTGATCATGATCGTGTTCTCGATTGCTGCAATGGCTTTATCGGCGCGCGCATTGGCGGGCAGGGACTATTCGAGTGTGCAAAAAGGGGGCAGCAGCATCGCCAAGCGCCAACTCAGCGGCGCTGCTTCATGGATGGCATACGCTTGGATTTTTGGCGTGCTGTTGGTGGTCTTGTCGCCGCATGTGGGTGTTTTGCTGTTGTCGTTTGCCAAGGTTTGGAGCTACGCCCCATTGCCAGATGACTACACGCTGGCACATTACCAAACCGTGATTCAAGACGCCAGTGGCATGGTCCAAAACACCTTGCTGTATTGCGGCATGGCTGCAGGATTGGACGTGCTTTTGGGTGTGAGCATTGCCTATTTGATGCTGCGCACGAAGTTGCCAGGACGCAAATGGTTGGACTCGATGGCCACTGCTTCGCTGGCTGTGCCGGGCATTGTGCTGGCCATTGGCTATTTGCGTCTGTACAAAGGAATGCTGGTGCCGGGCACTGAGCAGCTCTTTACCAGCACATGGGTGCTGCTCATGTTGGCTTATGCCGTCAGGCGTTTGCCCTACGCTTTGCGCGCTTGCGTGGCAGCGCTGACGCAAGTGCACGCCTCTTTGGAAGAGGCTGCACAAAGTTCAGGGGCCACACAAATGCGCAGCATCCGCCGCGTGGTGCTGCCCTTGATGGCAGGCGGCATCTTGGCTGGTTTCATGACCAGCTTCATGACGGCTGCGGTGGAGTTGTCAGCCACTATTTTGTTGTCGTCTGCAGAGTCGCAAGCACCCATGAGTTATGGCATTTACCTTTACATGCAAAGCATTGCAGGACGTGGGCCCGGTGCGGCTTTGGGCATTGTGGCCATTGCCGTTGTGGCGTTGGGGACTTATTTTTCACACCGATTGTTGGCGCACAATGACAAGCGATTTGAGCAGCGTGCCGCCATTCAGTTATCGTCTTTGGAGCATTAAATTTTCAAGATTGACATGAAAAAAGTAGCCATTGAGTGCCGCAACATTCACCTCGCGTATGGCCAAACGCAAGTCTTGAAAGATGTGAGTTTGCACATTGCGCCTGGAGAATTTTTTGCGTTGCTAGGCCCTTCGGGCTCGGGCAAATCCAGCTTGCTTCGCTTGATCGCGGGATTCAATCGGCAGCAACAAGGCCAATTGTTGATCGATGGTCAAGACATGAGCCCCAAAGCGCCATGGGAGCGCAATGTGGGCATGGTCTTTCAAAGTTATGCCCTTTGGCCGCACATGTCGGTTTGGGACAACGTTGCTTTTGGCTTGGTGGAGCGAAAAGTAGAACCCGCAATTTTGAAGGCCAAGGTGCTTGCGGTTTTGGAGCAAGTGGGCTTGTCTGAGTTCGCCCAGCGCAGGCCCAACCAATTGTCTGGAGGTCAGCAGCAGCGAGTGGCTTTGGCGCGAACGATAGTGGTGGAGCCGCAAGTTTTGTTGTTAGACGAACCTTTGTCGAATTTAGACAAATCATTGCGCACGCAGATGCGTCAAGAATTGTTGTCCATGCAGCGGCGGCTTGGCTTGACCACCGTGTTTGTCACACACGATCAAGAAGAGGCCATGGCCACTGCCGACCGCATGGCAGTGCTTGACAAAGGGGTGGTGCAACAAGTGGGAACAGCGCAAGCTTTGTACGATTCGCCGGCCAATCGATTCGTGGCCAATTTTGTTGGGACAATGAATGTGCTCACAGTCCAGGCCCTGAGATACTCGACTGGCGAGCTTCATTTGCGAATGGCTGGGCTGCCTGAGGTGACCCTGCCTTGGCCCGAAACGCCCGTGCAAACCGAAGGCGCCGGGCTTTGCTTCAGGCCGCATGCCGTGGACATGGTGCTCGCGCAGCAGTCTGAAAACCCGCAGAGGTTTTGGTTGCCTGGAGAAATCCTCAGCAGTGAGTTCATGGGCAATGCAACCCGCTATCAAGTCAAAGTGGGGCTTGATGTGCTGACGGTGGACCAGGCGCACCACGCAGGTGGGGTCAAATGGGCGCCCCACACATTTGTTAAGTTAGGCTTGCACCCTGAGCAGGTTCAAGTGGTCACTTGAATGCGGCTGGCAGATAGTTTTTTGCAGTCGATGAATCCAAGATGAATCTAAGTTAAGACAAAGATGAAGCAAATATTTTTCAAATTCGGTATTGCGCTGAGTGCTTGCTTGTTCACATGCATGACTTTGGCACAAGAGCAGCAACTCAATATCATCTGCTCTGTGCAATCGGACTGGTGCAATTTGATTCAAGTGACTTTTCCCAGAGTCTCCGGAATCAAGGTCAACATTGTCCAAAGAAGTACGGGAGAGGCCTTGGCTCAAATCGCAGTTGAAAAGGCCAATCCTAAAACTGACATTTGGTTTGGTGGCACAGGTGATCCCCACTTGGCTGCTGCCCAACAAGAATTAACGCTGGTGTACCAATCGCCCAGTTTGAAACATTTGCATCCCTGGGCACAAACCCAAGCGGCCCAATCTGCAGGTCGTTCAGTGGGAATTTACTTGGGACCTTTGGGGATTTTTTACAACAAAGAAGTTTTGGCAAAAAGAAAATTACCAGTCCCCACTTCATGGGCTGATTTGCTGCGGCCCGAATACAAAGGTGAAATTCAAATGGCCAACCCAGGCTCTAGTGGGGCCGCCTATACGGCTTTGGCCACCTTGGTGCAACTCATGGGTGAAACCCCTGCGTGGGACTATTTGACAAAGTTGCATCGCAACATGAGCAGTTACCCAAGATCAGGTGAAGCACCGATCAAAGCTGTCTCCAGAGGCGAAGCAGCCATTGCCATTGGGTTCATTGCGCTGGCGCCAGGAGAGAAAGCCTTGGGGTTTCCAATTGAAGCCTTTACACCGGCAGAGGGCACGGGAGCAGAAATTGGCAGCATGTCCATCATCAAAGGGGCGCCCCATGTGGAGGCTGCAAAGATTTTTTATGAATGGGCTTTGACCCCGCAGGCTCAGCAATTTGCATTTGCAGCGCGGGGCTTCCAAGTTCCTTCGAACAAGCAAACCATTGTTGACCCGCGTGTGCCAGATATCCGAAAAATCAAGCTCATCCAATACGACTACAACAGATATGGACAAACTGCAGAACGTCGCAGGTTAATTCAATTGTGGGAAGAGAAAATTCGCTCTCTGCCTTGATGCAATCCATCAAGCTCAATGATGATAAGCCGTCACGCGATCGACTTCATTTTTGGAGCCCAAAATGACGCTGACCCGCTCGTGCAATTGGGTCGGTTGTAAATCTAAAATGCGAGTCCGCCCATTGGTGGAGGCGCCGCCAGCTTGCTCTACAAGCCAACTCATGGGATTGGCCTCGTACATCAAGCGCAGCTTGCCGGCTTTGTTCGGTTCTCTCTTGTCCCAGGGGTACATGAAGACGCCGCCCCGGGTCAAAATGCGGTGCACATCGGCCACCATGCTGGCAATCCAGCGCATGTTGAAATTTTTTCCGCGCGGACCGTCTTGGCCCAGCAAGCATTCGTCTATGTAGCGCTTAACGGGGGCATCCCAGTGGCGCATGTTGCTCATGTTGATGGCAAATTCTTGAGTGTCTTGGGGGATCTGCAGATTTTCTTGCGTCAAAACGAAGGAGCCTTGCTCGCGGTCCAAGGTGAACAGGGCCACACCGTCGCCTACGGTCAAGACCAAAGTTGTTTGCGGGCCGTAGACGCAATACCCTGCAGCGACTTGATGCTTGCCCGCTTGTAAAAAATCTTGTTCGCTGACTGCTTGTGGACCTTCTGGTTTGATCAGCACACTGAAGATCGTGCCGATGCTGACGTTGACATCGATGTTGCTCGAGCCGTCCAAGGGGTCAAACAACAACAAATACTCGCCCTGTGGGTAGCGGTTAGGAACCAAATAAATACTGTCCATTTCTTCCGAAGCCATGGCCGCCAAATGGCCGCCCCACTCGTTGGCTTCAATCAGAACTTCGTTGGCGATGATGTCCAATTTCTTTTGGACTTCGCCTTGAACATTTTCACTCCCAGCGCTGCCCAGTACGCCGCCCAAGGCGCCTTTGTTGACGGCGTGGCTGATGCCTTTGCAAGCCCTGGCCACCACTTCGAGCAGCAAGCGCAACTGCGAAGGAATGTGACCTTTGCTGCGCTGCTGTTCGACCAAGTAGCGCGAGAGTGAAATTTTTTGTGTCATGGGGAAAGCTCTTTCAATGGCTCGATTCTGCCAGTGCACGTGTGATGACTTCTCGCACATCATTGCTCAAATCTGCCTTGGCTGCAACCCGCTGGATGGCAGTTTGAGCAGCATCGCGGTAGGGCTGGGCCAGCTTGCGCCAGCGGTCCAAAGCGCGGGCCAAGCGGGCGGCCACTTGAGGGTTGAAGGCGTCCAATTCCATGACGCGTTCGCTCCAGAAAACATAGCCCGCTGCATCATGGCGGTGAAAGGCGCCAGGGTTGGCGCTGCAGTAACTGAAAATCAAACTGCGCGCGCGATTGGGATTTTTCAGATGGAAGTCAGCGTGTTGCATCAATTGGCGTACGGCGGGCAAAACATGGCCCCCGTGGTCGGGTGCGCCAGCCTGTAAAGCAAACCATTTGTCGATCACCAGCGCTTCATTTTTGTACATCGCGTGAAATTGCGCCAAAGCTTGCGCTGCCAGTGCATGTCCGCTGCTGACCAAAGCGTTCAAGGCATTGAAGCGTTCTGTCATGTTTTGAGCACCCTGGAATGCCTGCATGGCTTTGTGGGGCCAGACACTTTCGCCGCATTGTTGGGCGGCCAAGCACAGCATGCTCAAGGCCATGCCAGACAAGGCGCGCTTGCCGCTTGAGAGGGCATCGGGTGAATAGGTGCCGATCACTCTGTGCTGCTCCCAAGCCCATTGCCAGTCGCCTAGAAGGCTGGTGGCCAGTTGCGCACGCATGGCTTGGCGCACTGCATGGACTTGTTGTGGATCAACGCTGTCGAGTTGCTCCGAAATATAAGTCTCAGAGGGCAGGGCGAGCGTTAATTCTTTGAAGGCTGCGTCCAGTGTGGGATGGCGCAAAACTGCTCGCATGGCCTGAATGAAGGCCTCGTCCAGTACGGGCGTGGTGGCTGGGTCGTTGTTGCTGACGATGAAACGCAAAGCGCTTTGAAGGGCCAAATGCTGCCCAGCCTCCCAGCAGTTAAAGGGGTCACTGTCGTGGGCCAACAGGGTGAGCCACTGATCGTCTGACAGATCGGTACTCAGCTGCACGGGCGCGCTGAAGTTGCGCAGCAAAGACGGCACTGGTGCATGCTCCACGTGGATGAAAGTAAAGCTCGATTGGGCTTGCGTGAGCACCAGCGTTGTGCTCATGCTGCTGCTGGATTCGCCTTCCAATTGAACAGGCAAAGCTTGACCTTGAGCGCTGAGCAGTCCCATGCGGATAGGAATCACGAAAGGCTCTTTGACGGCCTGATCGGGTGTGGCGTTGCAGCTTTGCGTCAGGCTCAAGGTGTAGGTGCGCGCAGCCGGGTCATACAGGCCTTGTGCTTGCACGTGAGGCGTTCCAGCCTGGCTGTACCAGCGCTTGAATTGGGGCAGCAAGTTGGCCAAGGGTGAGTCGGGGTTGGCGTCGGCAATGGCTTGGGCAAAATCATCGCAGGTAACGGCCTGTCCGTCGTGCCGCTCAAAGTACAGCTTCATGCCTTTGGAAAAACCGGCGCGGCCATCGTCGTCGGCATTTTGGCTGGTCAAGGTTTGCATCATGCGCACGACTTCTGCGCCTTTTTCGTAAATCGTGACGGTGTAAAAATTGTTGATCTCAACATAGCTGTCAGGGCGCACCGGATGGGCCATGGGGCCTGCATCTTCAGGAAATTGCACAGTCCGCAAAACGCGCACATCTTCAATGCGCTTAACGGCCCGTGCGCTGGGCGTTCCAGCCATGTCCTGACTGAACTCTTGGTCCCGAAAAACCGTCAAACCTTCTTTCAAGGACAGTTGGAACCAATCTTGGCACGTGATGCGGTTGCCGGTCCAGTTGTGAAAGTATTCGTGACCGACCACGCTTTCAATGCCATCAAAATCAGCGTCTGTGGCGGTGGCTGAATTGGCTAAAACATACTTCGTGTTAAAGATGTTCAGGCCTTTGTTTTCCATGGCACCCATGTTGAAGTCGCTGGTGGCCACAATCATGAAGCGCTCCAGGTCAAGGGGCAAACCAAAGCGTGTCTCATCCCATGCCACGCTGGCCATCAAGGAGTTCATGGCGTGCTCGGTTTTGTCTAAATCACTGGAGCGCACAAAGACCTGCAGCAAATGTTCTTGGCCAGAACGCGACAAAATACGCTGCTCACGCGCTACCAATTGACCGGCCACCAAGGCAAACAAATAGCAAGGTTTTTTGTGCGGATCCAGCCATTTGGCAAAATGCCTGCCGTCTTCCAAAGGACCTTGCGCTACCAAGTTGCCGTTGGACAAGAGCACAGGGTACATCCGTGCATCAGCGCGCAGCGTCACGCTGTAACTGGCCATGACATCAGGGCGGTCTAAAAAGTAGGTGATGCGCCTGAAGCCTTCGGCTTCACATTGGGTGAAGAACGAATCGTTGCTGACATACAAACCCATCAATTGACTGTTTTTGGAGGGGTTGCAGGTGGTGAAAATCTCCAAATCAAAGGGCGCATCACCTTCTGGCAAATTCTCCAGAACCAGTTGATTGCCATCCAACTTGAATGAACTGCCAGCGCCGTTGACCAGAACGCGCGACAAGCTCAAAGCTTGGCCGTCTAAGCGCAGTGCTTGCGCAGGAACGTCAGGGTTGCGGCGCACCTGCATTTTATTGAGCACCCGTGTTTTGGTGGGGTCCAGATCAAAGGTCAGATCGACCGTGTCAATCCAAAACGCAGGGGCTGTATAGTTTTCACGGCGTATGGCCGTAGCTTGTACTTCACTCATCAAAAAATCTCCATGTTATGGGGCATCACGCAGGCCAGGCCAGCGCGCTCAGACCCCTTGTTTGAGCGAGGCTTCGATGAACGCATCCAAGTCGCCGTCCAGCACTTTTTGGGTGTTGGAAATTTCAACGTTGGTGCGCAAATCTTTGATTCGACTTTGGTCCAGCACGTAGCTGCGAATTTGATGACCCCAACCCACATCGGTTTTGGTGTCTTCTAATTTTTGTTGCGCTTCCATGCGCTTGCGCATTTCAAAGTCGTACAAACGAGAGCGCAACCGTTTCCAGGCAACATCCCGGTTGCTGTGCTGGCTTCGTCCGTCTTGGCACTGCACCACGATGCCCGTTGGAATGTGCGTCAAGCGCACTGCCGAGTCGGTTTTGTTGATGTGCTGTCCGCCTGCGCCACTGGCGCGAAAGGTGTCTGTGCGCACATCGGCTGGGTTGATGTCGATCTGGATGGAATCGTCCACTTCAGGATAGACAAAGATGCTGGCAAAACTGGTGTGCCGTCCACCTGAAGAGTCAAAGGGCGATTTGCGCACCAAGCGGTGCACGCCGGTTTCTGTTCGCAGCAAACCAAAAGCGTAGTCACCTTCAAATTTGAGGGTGGCGCCTTTGATACCGGCCACATCGCCTGGGGACTCTTCTTCCACGGTGGCTTTGAAGCCTTTGCGCTCGGCGTACTTCAGGTACTGGCGCATCAACATACTGGCCCAGTCGCAAGCTTCTGTGCCGCCGGCGCCGGCTTGAATGTCAACAAAAGCGTTGCAAGCGTCCAGTTCGTTATTGAACATGCGCCGAAACTCGAGCTGCTCAATGATGGCTGCTAATTTTTTGGCTTCAGTGTCAATGGTGACAAGGCCGGCTTCGTCGCCGTCCTCTTTGCTCATCTCGAACAACTCGCTGTTATCTGACAGCTCACTGCTCAAGCTGTCGATCGTGAGCACCACGCCATCCAAAGCTTTTTTTTCTTTGCCCAAGTCTTGGGCTTTTTTGGGGTCGTTCCAGACTGCGGGGTCCTCCAGGGACGCGGTGACGGTTCTCAGGCGTTCAGATTTGGCATCGTAGTCAAAGATACCTCCGTAAATCTTCAGTACGAATGGCCAAGTCTGCCAATTTGGCACCGATTTGATTGATTTGTTCTGCGTCCATGAGATGGGGTTCCGAGTCGATTAAAGACTGTATTTTCTCATGCTTGTGGGGGTCAGGACAAAAAACCCTCCATCAGACTGGCCAAAGCTGCCGCTTGGTCGTGGTGCAGCATGTGTCCTGCGTCTTGAATGGTGGCTTTTTGCAAATTGGGCACAGCTTTGAGGCGCTCTTCAAATTCTTCCTTGGTGTATTTGCCTTTCCACCACTGCGTCAGCGACCCATCAGAGGCCTGCACAACGAGCGTGGGGGCAGTGATGCACCGGTAGAGCTCTAATGTTTCGTCAACTCGGAACAGGTAGGGGTTGACCACTTTGTGTGCAGCATCGCCCAAAATATGCCATTGACCGCTGGCGTCGGGCCGCGCCCATTGAGTGGCCAGCCACTGCGCTTTGTCTGGTGCAAGGCGCTTGTTGGTTTTCATCAGACGCTGAGCCACGCCGTTGGCATCCGGATAGGGTTTGAGGTCTGAGCTGCCCGTTTGAAAGCCTTGCAACTGGTCCAGCCACTGCGTCATGCGTGCGGGGGCTTGCGTGGCTTGAGTGGCAGCCATGCCAAAGCCTTCTAAATTGATCAGGCGGCGAATGCGTTCGGGTCGACTTCCCGCGTAGAGCATGACCACATTGCCTCCCATGCTGTGGCCGACCAAATCCACTGCTTGTTCTGGGCACAGTTGGGTCAGCAGGTTGTCTAAGTCGCCCAGATAGTCGGGCATCCAGTAACTGTCGGTCGGGGGCCCTTGGGTCAGGCCAAAGCCGCGCCAATCGGGGGCCAAAACAGTTCGGTTTTGTGCGAATGCAGGGCTCAATGCGTCGATCACAAATTGCCAGGAGGCGGCCACATCCATCCAGCCATGGGCCAAAACCAAAGGCGGTGAACCTGGCGCGCCCTGGCCCCATTGCCGCACATGGTATTGGAGCCCTCGCACAGACACGAAATGGCTGATGGATTCACGTAAAACTTGGTACATACTGCACGCATCATAAGGAGAGTCGGAATGTCTGTCAGTCACCCGAACGACGCCTACCTGCACCTGCACCGCAGTTTTGGCTGGGAAGTCCCTGCACAATTCAATATGGCCGAGGCCTGTTGTGGCCGGTGGGCGCGATCGCCCCAGCACGCCGCTCAAACGGCAGTGATCGAACATGTGGCGGGGCAGGCGCAGGGGCGCCGCTGGACTTTCAAGCAATTGCAAGAAGCGGCCAATGCGCTGAGCCTGCAGTTGGTCGAACTCGGTGTACGCGCTGGCGAGCGTGTGGCGATTGTTTTGCCGCAGCGTTTTGAAACCGCGGTAGCCTACATGGCGGTGCTGCAAATGGGGGCTGTGGCAATGCCTTTGTCGATGCTGTTTGGCGCCGAAGCCTTGGCCTTCAGGTTGCAAGACAGTCAGGCCAAAGTCGCTTTGTGTGATGAGGTTTCCGCGCCCGTCTTGCGGCCACTTCAAACAGCATGTCCAAGCCTTCAAGCGGTTTTCAATGTCACCACTGATTTGAAAAAAGGCCCACACAAATTAGCGCGATTTGTACCCGTCACAACACTTGCAGATGCCCCAGCGGTGCTGATTTACACCAGTGGCACCACAGGCAATCCAAAAGGCGCTTTGATACCGCACCGCGCCATGATTGGTAATTTGACGGGTTTTGTGTGCAGTCAAAATTGGTTTGGGTTTGATGCCTTGGCCGGTGTCAGTGCCAAGCGAAAACCAGGCCAAGCTTCAAGCACATTGCCAGCAGGATCGAGCGCCGTTTTTTGGTCACCGGCAGACTGGGCTTGGACCGGTGGCTTGCTTGACGCTTTGATGCCATCCCTTTATTTTGGCCGGCCCATAGTGGCTTTCAACGGGCGTTTTAGCCCGGAGATAGCGTTTGAAATATTGCACACACACGCAGTGACGCACAGTTTTTTATTTCCAACGGCTTTGAAGGCCATGATGAAATCTTTTCCACAGCCACGCCAGCATTACAAGCTTCACTTGCAAGCAGTGATGAGTGCGGGTGAGGCGGTGGGGGATGCGGTGTTTGCTTATTGCCGCGACCAAATGGGTGTGGTGGTCAATGAAATGTTTGGCCAAACCGAAATCAATTATGTGGTGGGCAATTGCCATCTTTTTTGGCCCGCTCGCCCGGGCAGCATGGGCCGTTCTTACCCCGGTCATCAAGTGGCAGTGATGGATTCAGCCGGCCGTTTGTGCGCCCCCGGTGAATCAGGTGAAGTGGTGGTCAATCGCTTGGACATGCATGGCCAGCCTGACCCCGTTTTTTTTCTGGGTTACTGGAACAACCCCAAGGCCACACAAGATAAATATTCGGGTGATTGGTGTCACACCGGCGATGTGGCAATGCAAGATGCACAAGGTTATTTTTGGTACCAAGGCAGAACAGACGACATGTTCAAAGCGGCGGGCTACCGAATCGGTCCGGGCGAGATTGAAAATTGCTTGGTCAAGCATGCCGCCGTGGCCAATGCGGCCGTGGTTCCCAAACCCGATGCGCAGCGTGGTGCATTGGTCAAGGCTTATGTGGTGATGTCTGCAGATTGCCTGCATGCGCGTGCAAAGGCCAAGGACCCCGATGCCTTTGATGCTCAAACCAGACAAGACTTGCAACAGCACGTGCGCGGTTTGTTGGCCCCCTACGAGTACCCCAAAGAAATTGAATTCATTGCGCAGTTGCCGATGACCACAACTGGAAAAGTTCAGCGGCGCATCTTGCGTTTGCAAGAAGAAAGTCGTGTAGCCAAGGCTGCTTGAGAATGTGCGTAAACTCAAGCGAATTTGGCTCAAAAAAAGGAGGCTGCTGTGGACCTGTTGATTTCTTTGCTGCTAAGCCCAGTGGGCATCACGCTGCTGTCGTATTTGCTGGGCTCAATGAGTTTTGCTGTGATCATCAGCCGCCTGATGGGGCTGAACGATCCGCGCTCCTATGGCAGTAAAAACCCAGGGGCCACCAATGTTTTGCGATCGGGCAACAAGCCAGCAGCCATTTTGACTTTGTTGCTTGATGCGATCAAAGGCTGGGTGCCGGTGGTGTGGGTCTTGAACCACGGGGCCGCGTTTGACCTGGGCGCGGGCACAGCAGCGGCTGCAGGCTTGGCGGTATTTTTGGGCCATTTGTACCCCGTGTTTTTTCGCTTTCAAGGGGGCAAAGGTGTGGCCACGGCTTTGGGTGTGCTGATGGGGGTCCACCCCTTATTGGGCTTGGCCACAGCGCTGACTTGGCTCATCATTGCTTGGTTTTTTCGCTACTCGTCCTTGGCCGCTTTGCTGTGCGCCATTTTTGCGCCGGTGTACTACGCTTTTGGCGGTGATGTGGTGTGGGCGTTTCAAGGCAGCATTTTGGGCTTGCTCTTGGTGATGGGCGTGCTGCTGATTTGGCGGCACTTGGAGAACATCAATCGCTTGTTTGCGGGCAAAGAATCCAAGTTGGGATCGAAAAAATCGGCCGGCCCCGGCGCTTGAGCGGGGCTGTGTGAAGCTTCAATCACGAAAGTTATTGAAGCTGATTGGCAAGTCGGTGATGTCTTTTCGCAGCAAGGCCATGGCCGCTTGCAGGTCGTCGCGTTTGGCGCCCGTGATGCGCACCGCGTCGCCTTGAATCGAGGCCTGCACTTTGATTTTACTTTCCTTGATTATTTTTTGAATTTTTTTACTGTCTTCTGCAGCGATGCCATTGCGCACTTGAATGACTTGTTTGACTTTGTCGCCGCCAATTTTTTGCACATCGCCTTTGTCCAAGTAGCGGACGTCGACATTGCGTTTGGCCAATTTGTTGCGCAGCACTTCGTCAACTTGGGTGATTTGAAAGTCAGCATCACCAAACAAAGTGATCTCTTTGTCTTTGAGTGCGATGGCTGCTGAAGTGCCTTTGAAGTCAAAGCGCGTAGCGATTTCTTTGGCCGTGGTGTCGACCGCATTTTTCACTTCAACCAAGTTGGGTTCACAAACGGTGTCAAATGAAGGCATGGTAGAAACAATCTATTTTGAGAATGCGACAATTCTCCCATGATCGTGGAGCAAAACGTCCCCCTGCAAACCTGCAACAGCTTTGGCATCGTGGCCAAAGCGCATACTTTGGTGCGCATTTGTACGCAGGACGATGCGCTGGCGGTGCAAAAAGAGTTGCAAGCTCAGGGTCTGGGCCACTGCGTTTTGGGGGGCGGCAGCAACATTGTGCTCACGGGGGATGTCAAAGCGCGGGTGCTCAAGGTTGAAATCAAAGGGCGGCAATTGCTGCAGGACACCGCCAAAGCGTGGATTGTGGAGGCCGGGGCAGGCGAGAATTGGCACGATTTTGTGACCTGGACTTTGGCCCAAGGCTGGCCAGGCCTGGAAAACTTGGCCTTGATTCCGGGCTCTGTGGGCGCCTCACCCGTTCAAAACATTGGTGCTTATGGACTGGAATTGCAAGACCGATTTGAATCACTCGACGCCATCGACCTGAGCACTGGCAAGCTGTTTACTTTGAACGCAGCGCAATGCGCTTTTGCCTACCGTGACTCGATTTTCAAACACCGCAGCAGCGGTGAAAATGGTTTGGGCTTAGCAGGACGCGCTTTGATTTTGCGTGTCCGATTTAATTTGCCCAAGCCATGGCGCCCGGTGCTCGGTTATTTGGAGCTCGAGCGCAAAATAGCAGAGACCGGCATTGCGCAGCCCCATGCGCAGCAAATCTATGATTGGGTTTGCGCCATTCGGCGCACTAAATTGCCAGACCCTGCGGTTTTAGGCAATGCAGGCAGTTTTTTTAAAAACCCCACCGTCACGCCTGAGCAATGTGCCGACATCATTGCGCGTGATCCCAACGTGGTGCACTACCCCATGCCTGACGGCAACATCAAACTGGCGGCAGGCTGGTTGATCGATGTTTGTGGTTGGCGCGGCAAGACCGTAGGCAATGCAGCCGTTTATGAAAAACAAGCATTGGTGCTGGTCAACCGCGGCGGGGCCACGGGCGGCGAAGTGGTGACGCTGGCCAAGGCCATACAGACCAGTGTTTATGAGCGTTTTGGCATTCTGCTCGAGCCCGAGCCGGTGGTGATTTGAGGCTTTATTTGCTGCCTTCGAGCTTGAGCATGTCAGCACCTTCACCCAAAGACAACAAACCCGATTTGGCGTAAATGCCCAACTTGGCGCGGGTGTCCACAATGTCCAGATTGCGCATGGTCAACTGGCCAATGCGGTCAAGCGGCGTGAACACCGACTCGCCTTTTTCCATGGTCAAGCGCTCTGGGTGGTAAGTCAGATTGGGCGATGCAGTGTTCAAAATGGTGTAGTCGTTGCCGCGGCGCAATTCAATACTGACTTCGCCCGTGATGGCCCGGGCCACCCAGCGCTGCGCCGTCTCGCGCAGCATGATGGCTTGCGAGTCAAACCAGCGCCCTTGGTACAGGTAGCGGCCTAGTTTGCGGCCGTTGTCGCGGTATTGTTCGATCGTGTCTTCGTTGTGAATGCCGGTGATCAAACGCTCATACGCAATGAACAGCAAGGCCAGGCCGGGGGCTTCATAAATGCCGCGACTCTTGGCCTCGATGATGCGGTTTTCAATTTGATCGCTCATGCCAAGGCCGTGGCGCCCGCCGATGATGTTGGCTTGCAAAATCAACTCGGTCAGGTCGCTGTAGTCCACGCCGTTCAAAGAAACGGGCCGGCCTTCTTCAAAGCGAACTGTGACCTCTTCGGTTTGGATGGCGCAATCTTCACGCCAAAAAGGCAGGCCCATGATGGGCTGCACAATTTTCATGCCGCTGCTGAGGAACTCCAAATCTTTGGCCTCGTGGGTGGCGCCCAACATATTGGAGTCAGTGGAGTAGGCTTTCTCGGCCGACATTTTGTAGCCAAACCCGTGCTGCGTCATGAACGCAGACATTTCAGCGCGTCCGCCCAACTCATCAATGAACAATTGATCAAGCCAAGGTTTGTAAATTTTCAAGGATGGATTGGCCAGCAAACCGTAACGGTAGAAACGCTCAATGTCGTTGCCCTTGAAGGTGCTGCCATCGCCCCAAATGTTCACATCGTCTTGCTTCATGGCAGCCACCAGCATGGTGCCCGTGACGGCCCGCCCAATGGGGGTGGTGTTGAAGTAAGTCACGCCTGCGGTGGAGATGTGAAACGCGCCGCATTGCAGGGCTGCAATGCCCTCGTGCGCCAATTGCGCGCGGCAGTCTACCAAGCGGGCTTTTTCTGCACCGTATTCGGTGGCGCGCTTTGGGATGTCTTCGTAATCGGGTTCGTCAGGTTGGCCCAGATTGGCTGTGTACGCGTAGGGGATCGCGCCTTTTTGGCGCATCCATAAAAGAGCTGCGCTGGTGTCCAAGCCGCCTGAAAAAGCGATGCCGACTTTTTGACCCGAGGGGATATTTTGAAGAATGGTGGCCATGTGTTTTCTTTAGAACTTAGCCGAAGTGGCAGATGTAGTGGTAGGCCTGCTCAACCCGAATTTCGAAGCTCGATTGGCCTGGAACGCTGAAGGTTTGCCCAGGCTCAGAGCGCAGCCATTGCGGGCTGCCAGCCAGTTTGTATTCGCAAGCACCGCCCACGCATTCCATGATTTCAGGTGCGCCGGTATTGAAAGTTAAAGAGGAGGGCAATACCACCCCAACTGATTTTCGGGTGCCGTCGGGCAAAGTGATGTTGTGGCTGACGCACTTGCCGTCAAAGTAAACATTGGCCTTTGCAGTAACGCAAACGTTGTCGATTTTTTCAGTGCTCATGGTTTGTCATTCCGGCCACACAGCAGTGGCTACAAACCTATGATTTTAGGCGATGAACGCCTGTGGCCCGTTTCAGCGCCAGTGGCGATGGAGGGGGGAGCCGATGTCGATGTTCAAAGAGGTGGAAAAAGGGTAGGGGGAATAGGAGCGGTAGTAAGGGCTTGGCACATAAACCACTTGAGGCGAAGCGCTGTAGACCCGATTGACCAAGGTCTCGCGAGTTTGCGTTTCTGCCATCACAGTTGTGTCGGCAGGGGTGCCCGATGGTGCTTGGCTGATGGGCGTGATCTGTAATTTGATGGTGGGGCCGGGGTCTTGCGGCAATTGCACGGTGTACTGCTTGCCGCTAAATTCATAGACCACATTGAAGCCGATCAAACGGTTTTCGTAGACATTTTGTGTGGTGCAAGTTTGCTGTGTATGGGCCTGAGCAGTACCTGGGCTTTCAATCTTGTCGCCCGCAATGGCGCCGCCAATCACACCGATCATGGTGGCCAAAGCACGCCCCTCGCCCTTGCCGATGGCATTGCCAAGGGCACCGCCTGCAACGGCGCCCATGACCGCGCCTGCGCCAGAGTTTTGTGCGGGCACGAGGACCTGCGACTGTGTGCAAACTTGTCGCGGCACGGCCACTTGTTGGTACACCGGTGTTCTGGAGATGACCTGGCCAATTTCTTGGGCCTGCACGGCGCTGATCCAGCCCACACAAGTCAATGCGGACAAAGACATCAGAGCCTTGGAAAAGGTGGTATTTTTCATAATGGTCTCGATTCAAACGGGTAAAAGGCTGACTGCTATTTTAAGGAGTTAAGACATTGCGGTAAACCAAGAGCAGGTAAAGAATGTGTAATTTAAAGCGCTGCCACAAGGTCTTAACGCGCCAGACAGCCAATCGGTTGAACGTCTAAGCGACAATTCAAGCCATGAAAACATTAGCCCAATGGCTTGCGCACTGTGAGGCCCTGCACCCCCAAGCCATTGACATGGGTTTGGCGCGGGTGGCACCTGTGCGTCAGGCCATGGGGTTGACATTCGAAGTCCCCGTGATCACAGTGGCCGGCACCAACGGCAAAGGCTCTACCTGCGCCATGTTGGAGGCGATTTATTTGCAGGCGGGATACCGCACAGGGGTGTACACCTCGCCGCATTTGGTTCGTTTTGAGGAACGCTGCCGGATCCGCGGGCATTCAGCCGATGCTGCAGCCTTGGCGCAGGCGTTTGAGCACGTCGAGCAGGCCAGGCAAGGCATTAGCCTGACTTATTTCGAGTTCAGCACCTTGGCCATTTTGTGGTTGATGTCTCAGGCAGACTTGGATGTTCTGATTTTGGAGGTGGGCTTAGGCGGGCGCTTGGACGCTGTGAATTTGATCGACACCGACTGCGCCATCATCACCAGCATTGACCTGGATCACACCGCCTTGCTGGGCATGGACCGCCAGAGCATTGGCATGGAAAAAGCGGGCATCATGCGCGCGGGCAAGCCAGTGGTGATCAGCGATCCGATGCCACCCGCAAGTCTCATGGCACAGGCTCAAACTGTGGGTGCCGATGCTTGGCGTTTGGGCCAGGACTTTCATTTTTCGGGAGACAAACTGCAATGGTCTTGGGCGGGCAGGGGCCGGCGCTACGCTGGCTTGGCCTATCCAGCCTTGCGCGGCGCCAATCAGCTGCTCAACGCCTCGGGGGTGCTTGCGGCAGTAGAGATTTTGCGTCCGCGCTTGCCTGTGACGGCCCAGGCCATTCGCAACGGCCTGGCGATGGTGGAGTTGCCAGGGCGCTTTCAAATTGTGCCGGGTGCACCCGTGCTGGTCTTGGATGTGGCGCACAATCCGCATTCAGTGGCCGCTTTGGCGGAAAATTTAGATGCAATGGGGTTTTATCCATGCACCCATGCGGTTTTTGGCGTCATGGGCGACAAAAATGTGAGCACCATGATGGCGCGTTTGGAGCCTTTGGTGGAGCGCTGGTATTTCACCGATTTGCCCGTGGCCAGAGCCTGCACGGCCCTTGAGTTGGCGCAGAAATGGAAGGCCTCCAACCCCGGGGCCGACACTTCATGCAACACCTACGACAGCCCGCAGCAAGCGCTGGCTGCAGCCATACTGGCCGCTGACCCCACTGATAGAATCTTGGTCTTTGGTTCGTTCTACACCGTGGGCGGGGTTTTGCAAGAGGGATTGCCCAAATTGCATGCCAAACACCTGAGTACTTGAGTATCCACTGCATGGCTTTTTTCAAGCTTCGAATTCCTGGGCGAAATGCCACCGCCAATGCGGGCCATGACGCCATCTCCGCAACGCCCGCGCAGAGCGTTGAGATCATTCGCAAACGAGCGCGCCATCGCTTGATTGGTGCTGTGGTTTTGGTGCTGACTGCGGTTGTGGGTTTGCCTTTGATTTTTGACAGTCAGCCAAGGCCTGTGGCGGTTGACACGCCCATTGTTATTCCGGACCGAAATCGGGTTGCGCCGTTGACAAATCCGGGTGTGGTCGCCAAAGCCCCCGCCCTTGCCGTGCCCGTGCCTGTGCCCGTTCCTGTGCCTGCACCTGCTTCAGTGCCTTTGCCAGTGCCCAGCCCAGTGGCATCAACTGCTGCGCCCAATCCAGCTGCCACACCTGCACCTTTGCCAGCTTCAGCAGCATTGGATGCCAATGAAGAAGTGGTGGGCAAATCGCCGACAAAGGACGCAGCGCCTTCACCTGTGAAAGCCAAACCTCAGCCTAAATCAGATGGGGACAAAGCCAAGGCTTTGCTCGATGGCAAAGACTCCCCCAAAGCGGCTGACGGCGCAGCGCGCTTGGTGGTTCAGGTGGGCGCATTTGCAGACGAGTCCAAGGCCAAAGAAGCACGCGCCAAGGTGGAAAAGGTGGGCCTTAAAACATACACGCAAGATGTTGAGACCAAAGAGGGAAAAAGAACGCGTGTGCGAGTAGGGCCTTTTGCGAGCAAAGAAGAAGCCGACAAAGCGGCAGAAAAAATTCGCAAACTCAATTTGCCCGCGACGGTATTGAAGCTCTGAAAAGGTGGAACACATGTTCACCACCGATTGGTTTTTATTGGGTATCTTGCTGATCTCATTGCTGCTGGGTGCATGGCGCGGCTTGGTCTATGAAGTGATTTCGGTCTTGGGCTGGATTGCCGCTTTTGTGTTGGCGCAGTGGTTTGCGCCTGAAGTTGCTGAGCGATTGCCCATGCAAGGCTCGAGTCAAGCGTTTCGGTATGCGGCCGCCTTTGTTTTGATTTTTGTGCTCAGCGTGTTTGCATCAGGCTTGTTGTCGGCGCTGGTGCGCAAAGTGATTTCTGCAGTAGGCTTGCGGCCCGTAGACAGAATTTTGGGCGCCGTGTTTGGTTTGTTCAGAGGCTTGATTTTGTTGCTGGCCTTAACCGTGGTGATTCACATGACGTCCATGTCGCAAAGTGACTGGTGGCAAGAGTCTCGCGGACGCCCTTTGCTGAGCACATTGATCAAGGGTTTGAAGCCCATGCTGCCCGTGAAGTTTGGGGCTTTTTTACCCGATGGACTGGACTGAAGTATGTGCGGAATCGTTGGCGTTGCAAGTAGCGCACCTGTGAACCAATTGATTTACGACGCTTTGCTGTTGTTGCAGCACCGCGGGCAAGATGCCGCGGGCATTGTGACGCAGTTGGACCGCAAATTTCACATGCACAAAGCCAAAGGCATGGTGCGCGATGTTTTTCGCACGCGCAACATGCGCTCTTTGCCTGGCAACTGCGGCTTGGGTCAAGTGCGCTACCCCACCGCCGGCAATGCCTACAGCGAAGAAGAGGCGCAGCCTTTTTATGTCAACGCACCCTTTGGATTGGTGCTCGTTCACAACGGCAACTTGACCAACGCCCAAACCTTGAAGGCAGAATTGTTTTCAACAGATCATCGGCATATCAACACCGAAAGTGATTCGGAAGTTTTACTCAACGTCCTGGCGCACGAGTTGGAAAATGCCACACGGGGTTTGCCGCTCACGCCAGCCGATGTGTTCAAGGCAGTGCAAGGCGTTCACCGACGCGTCAAAGGCTCTTATGCCGTGATCGCATTGATCGCTGGACATGGTTTATTGGCTTTCAGAGACCCTTTCGGCATTCGACCCTTGTGCATTGGCAAAGGCAAAGACGGCACCTACATGGTGGCCAGTGAGTCGGTTGCACTGGAAGGCACGCTTCATCAACTTGAGCGCAATGTGGCGCCCGGCGAGGCTATTTTCATCGACCTTGCGACCCAATTGCACAGCCAGCAATGCGCTGATGCGCCGCAACTGAACCCGTGCATTTTCGAGTTCGTTTATTTGGCTCGCCCTGACTCCATCATGGATGGCATTTCGGTTTACCAAGCGCGCTTGAATTTGGGCGAAACTTTGGCCAAACGCGTGATCTCCACGGTGCCGCCAAGCGACATTGATGTGGTCATTCCAATTCCGGAATCAAGCCGCCCCAGTGCCGCACAACTGGCGCAGTTGCTCGGTTTGCCTTACCGTGAAGGCTTTGTCAAAAACCGCTATGTGGGTCGCACCTTCATCATGCCTGGACAATCGGTTCGAAAAAAATCAGTGCGCCAAAAATTAAATGCCATTGCCAGTGAATTCAAGGGGCGCAATGTGCTGCTGGTGGACGACTCCATTGTGCGCGGCACCACCAGCCGCGAGATTGTGCAAATGGCGCGTGAAGCCGGTGCACGCAAGGTCTACATGGCCAGTGCTGCACCGCCGGTGCGCTTTCCCAATGTGTATGGCATCGACATGCCAACCACCGACGAATTGGTGGCGCACAACCGCACACTCGAGGAAATCCGCCAAATCATCGATTGCGACGCTTTGATTTACCAAGACGTTGACGCCATGAAATCTGCCGTCGCCAACGCGGCAGTGCCTGGCGCCATTGCCTTGAAGGGGTTTGATGCCTCCTGTTTTGATGGTGTTTACATCACAGGCGATGTAACACCTCAAGACATAGCGCGTTTGAATCAAAATCGCCCTGTCCAAGAAGACGAGTCTGAAGCCGACTCAGACTCAGACCGCTCACGCTTGGCATTGCCCAATGCATCTGAATGAAAATTGACCATGAGCCAAAAACCTTTGCCTGAAAACTTGCACATCGACACGCTGGCCGTTCGTGCAGCGGTTGATCGCAGCCAATATGGCGAAAATTCTGAAGCGCTGTATTTGACCAGCGGCTTTGTGCAGCCCGATGCGCAAACCGCCGCACGCCGGTTTTCGGGAGAAGAAGAGGGCTACACCTACGGCCGTGTTGGCAACCCCACTGTGAGCAGTTTTGAAATGCGTTTGGCCGCCCTGGAGGGCGCGCAAGCTTGCATTGCAACATCAACAGGCATGTCGGCCATTTTGTTGATGTGCTTGGGGCTTTTGAAAAGCGGCGATCATGTGATTTGCTCGCATTCGGTGTTTGGCGCGACCATCAAATTGATTGGCAGTGAGTTCGCGAAGTTTGGCGTGCAAACCAGTTTTGTCTCGCAAACCGATGTGGCTCAGTGGCAGGCGGCCATGCAGCCCAACACGCGCTTGCTGTTTGCTGAAACGCCCACCAACCCCTTGACGCAGGTGTGTGACATCCGCGCCTTGGCCGATGTGGCCCACGCAGGCAACGCTTTGCTGGTGGTTGACAATTGTTTTTCGACGCCGATCTTGCAGCGCCCCTTGATGTTGGGGGCTGACTTGGTGGTGCATTCGGGCACCAAATATTTGGACGGGCAAGGCCGCGTGATGGCTGGCGCTTTGTGCGGATCGGACCAGTTGATCAACGAAGTGCTGGCCCCCGTCATGCGCAGCGCTGGCATGACTTTGTCGCCCTTTAACGCTTGGGTGGTTTTGAAGGGCCTTGAAACATTGGGCATACGCATGAAAGCGCAGTCGCAGCAATGCTTGGACTTGGCGCAGTGGTTGGAAGCTCAAAAGCAAGTGGCGCGTGTCTACTACCCGGGTTTGAGCAGCCATCCGCAGCACGCTTTGGCCATGGCTCAGCAGTCGGGTTTGGGCGGGGCTGTATTGTCATTCTCGATGAAGGCTGACTCACCCGAGCAAGGCCGCGAGCGTGCTTTCCAATTCATGAACGCCACACGCACCGTGTCTTTGTCTACCAATTTGGGCGATGTCAAAACCCTGGTTGCACACCCGGCCAGTACATCGCATGGGCGCTTAGCGGAAGAGCAGCGGCAATTGGCCGGCATTGAGCAATCCTTGATTCGCGTGGCTGTGGGCTTGGAGCACTTGGACGATTTGAAAGCCGATTTTGTGCGTGGCTTTGACGCTCTTTGAATTTAAAAATACATGTCATCTGATAAGACCATTCGCACCCGCTTTGCGCCTTCTCCCACGGGCTTTATTCACTTGGGCAATATCCGCTCGGCCTTGTACCCGTGGGCGTTTGCACGCTCGCAAGGAGGGGTGTTTATTTTGCGCATTGAGGACACCGATCTGGAGCGCTCCAACCAAGCCTCGGTCGACGTGATCTTGGAGGGCATGGCTTGGTTGGGATTGAATCCAGACGAAGGCCCGTTCTATCAAATGCAGCGCATGGATCGCTACAAAGAGGTCTTGGCGCAGTTGCAAGCTGCGGGCCAAGTCTACCCCTGCTACATGAGCATTCAAGAGCTGGACGCCCTGCGTGAGCAGCAAATGGCCGCTAAAGAAAAGCCGCGCTACGACGGCACATGGCGGCCTGCGCCAGGCAAAAATTTGCCGCCGATCCCACAGGGTGTCAAACCCGTTTTGCGTTTTAAAAATCCGCAAGAAGGCGTGGTAGCTTGGGACGACAAAGTCAAAGGGCGCATTGAGATCAGCAACCAAGAGTTAGACGACTTGGTGATTGCGCGGCCCGATGGCACACCGACCTACAATTTTTGTGTGGTGGTGGACGACATCGACATGCAAATCACCCACGTGATTCGCGGTGACGACCACGTCAACAACACGCCGCGGCAGATTAATATTTTCAAGGCCCTGGGCAAAGACGTTCCGGTCTACGCGCATTTGCCCACCGTGCTCAACGAGCAAGGCGAGAAAATGAGCAAGCGCAGTGGCGCCAAACCGGTCACGCAATACCGCGATGAAGGCTACTTGCCCGATGCCATGGTGAACTACTTGGCGCGCCTTGGCTGGAGTCACGGCGACGAAGAAATCTTCAGCCGAGAGCAATTTTTGGCGTGGTTTGATTTAGACCATTTGGGCCGCAGTGCGGCGCAGTTCGACGAAGCCAAATTGCGCTGGGTCAACGCCCAGCATTTGAAGGCCACTGCAGACGCTCAACTGGCCCTGTGGGTGGGTGAGTTGCTGGTCAAGCGCGGCATTGCGCCAGACGATCGCTTACCAGCCCTTTGCGCTTTATTCAAAGACCGCTGCGACACCTTGTTGGTCTTGACAGATTGGGCTGCCGTTTTTTATGGCGAAGTGAGCCCCAACCCTGAAGAAAAAGCCTTGCACGTGACCCATGCGGTGCGGCCTGCTTTGCAGATGTTGGCTTTGAAACTGACTGACTGCGCGTGGGAGAAAACCTCGATTTCTGCGGTCATCAAAGAGGTCTTGGCGGTGCAGGGACTGAAAATGCCGCAACTGGCCATGCCGGTGCGCGTCTTGGTCATGGGCACGGCGCAGACACCCTCGCTGGACGCTGTTTTAGCCCTGTGCCAGAGGGAAAAAGTTTTAGCGCGCTTGAAAAGTGCGTGAAAACCTGTCTATAATCGATCTCTCGACACCTGCGAGGGGTGGCTGCTTATTTTGCGTGTTCAACGCAAGTTTGGGGTTATCACGAAGGGGGTATAGCTCAGCTGGGAGAGCGCTTGCATGGCATGCAAGAGGTCAGCGGTTCGATCCCGCTTACCTCCACCAAAGTGTCGGTATTTTTTGAAGCAATTCAAAACCATTCTAGGATTTGACCCTATCGTCTAGAGGCCTAGGACATCACCCTTTCACGGTGAGTACCGGGGTTCGAATCCCCGTAGGGTCGCCAAGTTTGTAGCACTTGGCTTCAACTGAAGTTGAAGCAGAGCTATCTACCAGGAGTGGTAGTTCAGTTGGTTAGAATACCGGCCTGTCACGCCGGGGGTCGCGGGTTCGAGTCCCGTCCACTCCGCCATAAAGCTAGTAAAGATGCGCCTTTGGGCGCATTTTTCGTTTATACCCACCAATTTACCCACCACTGAAATTTGTATGCTTGTGGATAGGCGCTCTGGTTTTGCAAACAGTTCGTATGAATTGCATATTGATCTGATGAGCGACCCAAAGGGTTCACCATGCAAGTCGGAAAAGAGAAACTTCTCTGGATGTACGAGAAGATGGGTAAGCTCACTCAGTATCCAAAGCTTTGTTGAATCTTTGCGCGGGCGGCTTCGCGCCGCCTTAATTACGCCAATTCGATGGACACTTCGCGCTTTGCTTGAGCGCATCGATCAGGCCTTCAGCAATCGGCGTCAAACGGGCGTCTTTTCGTCGTACGATACCAAGCTGACGAAAGACCGCAGGGTCCTTCAAGGGGCGGGTGACCAGCTCTGGATTGCCCCTGCCTGAAATGGCCAGGCGCGGCAGCACCGTGACCACTGAGCCTTGTTCGGTCAATCCCAGCGCGCTTGAGAAATGGTATTCAACCTCGTGAAACCACTTGAGCTTGACGCCGATTCGCTCCAGCGTGATGTCCATCAGCAGGCTGGTGCCGCTGCGCAGGCCAACGCGGGCCACGGGATGCTTTGCGAGTTCGCGCCAAGTCACACTGCGGCGCCGCGCTAGGGGATGCTCGCGATGGCAGACCACCACCAGCGGATCGTCGAATAAGAGCTCGAATGCGAGATCGGTCTCGGGCCGGCTGAAGAATCCGACGCCGAATTCGGCGGATCCGTCGGCCACCGCCTGGATCACCCCTAGGGAGCTTGAGTCCAGCAATCGCACCTGGATGCTGGGATGTGTTTTTTCGTAATGGGCAATGGCGTAGGGCAGAAAGTGTGCGGCGGCGGTGGGAATGCAGGCAATGCTGGCACGGCCAGCCCAATCGTGGGCGGCGTCGCCCAGCTTATTGGCTGCTTCGCGCAGGTCCATCACCAGGCGCTGGGCCAGGGGGAGCCAGGCCTTGCCAACCTGTGTGAGTTCCACGCGTTGCGTAGTGCGTTCCAGCAGCCGCACGCCGGTAACTTCTTCCATCTTCTTGAAGCGCCTCGAGAGAGCCGACTGCGAGATGTGCAAGGTCGCCGCAGCGCGATTGAAACTGCTCAGCTCTGCGATCACGACAAAGGCCTCCAGGCCGTCCAGGTCCAGTTTCATGCAACTCCAGCAGTGAGCTTATCGATCCTTGCACTTTACACCAGAGCGTGGGATTGATGCGGTTTACGCAATAAACGCTACTTTATTTGCAATTTACAGATGACCGCTTGTAGCGCAAGATGGGGGTTTAAACAATCGTCAATCTACGGGGGTAAAGCGTGAAGTCCATATTTGTTCAGGGTGTCTTGACGAGAGCCGCGCACATCGCTGCTTGCGTTGGATTGTTCGCAGGGCCCATGGCCGGAGCCAGCGCCCAGGAGTATCCCGATCCAGCCAAGCAGATCCGCATGGTCGTAGCCTTCGTACCCGGTGGCGGTACCGACTTGGTGGGGCGGCTCGCAGCCAAGGCGATCGGGGACGTCACCGGCGCCAACGTCATCGTCGAAAACCGGGCTGGTGCAGGCGGGACCATTGGCACCGCCGCGGTTGCCAAGGCCGCGCCGGACGGCTACACGCTGATCACTGGCGGAACCGGTGCGCATGCCATCAACCCCGCGCTGTACGCCAACATTCCTTATGACCCGATCAAAGACTTCGAGCCGGTGAGCCTGGTGGCGACCTCGCCCTACTTGATGCTGGTCCCCAAAGACTTTCCAGCGCGCACGGTCAAGGAGTTCATCGACTACGCCAAGGCGCGGCCCGGCCAGCTTGCTTTGGCCTCTTCGGGCAGTGGCGGCATGCCACACCTCACGGGTGAAATGTTCCAACTCATGACCGGGACCAAGCTGAACCACGTTCCCTACAAGGGCACGGGCGCGGTGTTCATCGACCTGATCGCAGGCCGCGTGCAGGTGACTTTCTCCGACATTGCTGCTGCTTACCCACACGTGGCGTCGGGCAACCTGCGCGTGCTGGGCATCACCTCACCGCAGCGTTCCAAGGCCTACCCTGATATCCCCACTGTGGCCGAGGCCGGCGTGCCCGGCTTCGATTCGGTCGGATGGTTCGGTGTCTTCTCGCCTGGCGGGACACCCGCCGTCATCAACCGCCGCTTGAGCCAGGCCATTGCCACCTACGTCAAGCAGCCTGCCGTGCAGGACCAGCTGAACAAGCTGGGCGTTGAGCCCACAGCATCGACGCCAGAAGCATTTCGCACCGTATTGCGGCGCGACCTCGACCGATGGGCCAAGGTCGTCAAGGACTCCGGCGCCAAAGTCGATTGATCCCAGTGGCGGGCTCGCACCCGCCATCCATCCCATCAACAAGCCCCGAAAAAGAAGTGCCATGCAAGCCAGAGACTACGGACCTTTTCCCTACCTTCCGATCCACCAGCGGCCCAAGGTGAGCTTTCCAGGCGGCGCCCGCGTCGCTCTGTGGATCATTCCCAACATCGAGTTCTTCTCGCTGCGGCACGGCTTATCGGGCCATCCCACTGAAGCCAAGGGCAACGCCCCCACGGTGCGGCCCTGGGCCCAGCGGGACTACGGCAACCGCGTGGGCATCTGGCGCATCATGGACTTGCTGAACAAGCTCAACCTGCGCGCCTCGCCAACCTTGAACACTGACATCTGCGAACACCACCCGCAGATCGTGCAGGAAGGCATGAAATTGGGCTGGGAGTTCCTGGGTCATAACAAGACCAACACGCAGCGCCTGACCGAGATGGACGCGGCGACGGAGCGCCAGACCATCGAAGATTGCGCCCGTCGCATCGAGCAGATGACGGGCGTGCGGCCCCGCGGTTGGCTGGGGGCTGGGTTGGCCGAGACCTGGAATACGCTGGACAACCTGATCGACTCAGGTTTCCAGTATGTGGCTGACTGGACCAATGACGATCAGCCTTACACCATGACGATGGATGACGGCAGAAAAATCACTTCAGTGCCGTATTCCTACGAGGTCAACGACTCGCCTTTCCTGTATTACCGCAACGGCACCATCGATGAGTTCGAGAAACTGATCAAACGCCAGTTCGACGTGCTGTACGAGGAAGGTGCGCATTCGGGCCGGGTCATGGCCATCTGCCTGCACCCCTACATCATCGGCGTACCGCACCGCATCAAGGCGCTGGAATCTGCGCTGCGCTACATCCAGTCGCATGACCAAGTCTGGTACGCGACCGGCAGCGAAATCGCGGCCCACCACGTTAGCAGTGGAGTCAAGATGTGACGCTTTCAGGACAAGCCGGCGGGCAAGCTGAGGCCCAAGCGCTGCCGGGCTGGCGCGATAGCGTGGCGTTCGCGGCCGACGTGTTCGAGCAGCTGCGAGCCCAGACCAAGGGCGAGGACGGCATCCAACGGCCGTCGTACGGTGCAGGCGAGGACGCCGCGCATGCCCTGATGGGCCGGCTAGGCATTTCGCTGGGCATGGAGCACAGCATTGACGACGCTGGCAACCTTCACCTGACGCTGGCAGGCGCCCAGCGCGAGCAGGACCGCTGGATCACCGGCTCGCACCTGGATGCGGTGCCCGACGGCGGCAACTTCGACGGCGCCGCGGGCGTGGTCGCCGGTCTGGCGGTAGTGCATGCTTTGCGTGCGGCTGGCCGCACGCTGCAGCGTGACCTGACCGTCATCGGATTCAGGGCCGAGGAGGGCAGCAGCTGGTTTCGCGGGCAGCACAAAAGCCACTTTGGCAGTCGTGCGCTTTTGGGCCAACTCGGTGCCGCCGAGATGCGGGAGGCTTTGTCGGTGGTCGACGGGCGCACGCTGTGGGAACACATTGAACGCGCGGGCTTTCGGCCTGACCGTATCAAGACCGGCCTGACACACCTGCAGACTGCACGCGTGCATGCTTTTGTCGAGCTGCACATCGAGCAGGGGCCGCTGCTGGTGGACAGCGGCATTCCAGTGGGCATCGTGAAAGGCATCCGCGGCACGCTGCGCGGGCGCAACTGCCGCACGCTGGGTGAGTATGCGCATTCGGGCGCGGTTCCGCGCGAGAGTCGGCACGATGCTCTTTTCGCCACCGCCGAATTGGCTGTTGCGCTGGAAAACGAATGGGAGCGCTGGCTGGCGGACCAGCGCGACTCGGTGTGCACGATGGGACGCTTCTCAACTGACCCGAAACGGCACAGCCTGACCAAGGTGCCGGGGGAAGTGCAGTTCAGCATTGATTTTCGAACGCTGGAGGCCCCGCTTCTCAATGAGGCCCGGACGTTTCTGGTTGACGCAGCAACGCAAATCAGCGCGAGGCGCGGTGTGGCCATCGAACTCGGTTCGCTAGACATCTCGCCGCCCAGCCTGATGGACACGCGGCTGCAGGCGCGGCTGCGCGAATGTGCCAATGCGCTGGACATTCCCGCTGTGATGATGGCCAGCGGCGCGGGACACGACGCAGCCAATTTTTCCGAGGCAGGGGTGCCCACAGCGATGATCTTCGTGCGCAACGACCACGGCAGCCACAATCCTCACGAAGCCATGGATATGGCTGACTTTTCCCTCGGTACGCGCGTGCTAGCGGAATTCCTGATGAGCCCATCGCCTTGGTGAGTGCGGACGCGGCAGCAGCGAGGCCATTTTTGCGAGAATGTCGCAGTTTCAAAGCGCCAACCAACTCTGGGGTTTCATCAGCCCAGCCAAATACCCTTGCAGCCATTGCACATCAAGCGGCTTGCGCATGAATTGACAGTCTTTTGGCAGGAAGGCTTGGGCTTGAATTTGCTTTTGTGACAGGGCTGAAATGACCAGCATGGGAAGTTGTTGGAACATCAAATTTTGTCGCACAGTCTTGACCCATTCACATCCGTCAACCCCTGGCATGTGCAAATCTACGATCAATACATCAGGTTGAATTTGGTGCATTTCCATCAACGCCTCCAGCCCTGAGGCCAATGCGGTGCAATGCATACCCAGATCATTGCGCGTGCATGTGTCATGGACCCAATGGCGTGTGACGGGGTCATCGTCAACCACCAGAACTTTCAAACGCATGCCGCGCAGCCGAGTCAAGGCGGGCAGCATTTGATTTTGGGTTTGGTAATTCAGGATGGATTGCATGTCTATGCGACGATGTCCCCCTTGAGTTTTCCACGCTCTCAGTTGTTTTCGCTCGACCAAGCTTTGGACGGTGCCCACCGACAAATGCAGCAACTTGGCCGCTTGGCTGGTGCCACAACACATGGGAGTCAAGGGTGCAGTTGCTAAGATTTCAGAGGCTTGTGGGTTTTCAGTGCTTGTGGGAGAGTCCATAGGGGTCATCAAATCAAAAAATTCAATTTAAGGGCAAAGAAGCTGCCAGCGAGTTGCAAAATCTTGCATTTCACAGGGTAAAGTGCCTGCTTAAAGTGTGCCCGCAAGGAACGGGTCAGGGCCCCTGCCATGCGTGACTGACAGCTGAGTTTGAATGCGAGAAAGCGGCATAGCGCTGCCTCGTGCAAAATCAAGCCTCGTATTCCCCGTTCAGGAAACAGACAAAGATGCCAGCCCACACCGCTTTTTGGCCCCAAAGACTGCCCTATGCGATCACGCCGCCGGTGACTTCTTTGTGGGTCAATTTGCAAGTCAGCACCATGCGCTATCCCAACAAATTGGCCTTGGTGTTCATGGGCAAAGCTTGGACTTACACCGAGCTGATGCAGGACGCAGAAAAACTGGCATCGGCATTGCGCCAGTTGGGCGTTCAAAAGGGTGACAGGGTAGTCTTGAACATGCAAAACTGCCCGCAGTGGGTGATTGCGCATTTCGCGATCTTGCGCTTGGATGCGGTGGTGGTGCCTGTCAACCCCATGAACCGCATGGAAGAGCTCAAGCATTACATTTTGGACCCTGATGCGCGTGTGGCGGTGACCAGCGCAGACTTGGCGCCAGAATTGGCCGCGGCCAGCAACGCACTTGAGCCGTCTTTGCGCTTGAAGCATTTGCTGGTGACTCAATTTACCGATGTGTTTGCTGCGGCCAACTTAGGGCCGGATGAGATGCCGCCGGCTTGGCATGATTGGTTGCTGCCTGTGCGTGACTTGCCTGTGTTGCAAGGCGGCCAAGTGCATGCTTGGGCGCAGGCTTTGCAAACCCCAGTGGAGTTGCCGCCCGTTAGCGCGAACAGTGATGACTTGGCGGTGCTGCCCTATACCAGTGGCACCACGGGTTTGCCCAAGGGTTGCATGCACACGCACGGCAGCATCATGCACAACGCGGTGGCCAGCGGCCTTTGGTCCAACAGCACTCCGGAGAACGTCGGCTTGGGTGTGGTGCCGATGTTTCACATCACGGGCATGGTCAGCGTGATGCATGCGAGCATTTACATTGGCGCGACCTTGATCTTGATGCCGCGCTGGGACCGGGAGTTGGCTGGGCGTTTGATCTCCAAATGGCAAGTCACGCATTGGACCAATATTCCCACCATGGTGATTGATTTGCTGGGCAGTCCCAACTTGTCGCAATTTGATTTGAGCAGTTTGCAAAACATTGGCGGTGGTGGTGCGGCCATGCCTGAGCCGGTAGCGCAGCGTTTGATCGACCAATTCAATTTGCGTTACATCGAAGGCTATGGCCTGACTGAAACGGCGGCCCCTTCACACAGCAACCCACCCGATACGCCGAAAAAACAATGCTTGGGCATTCCCTTCATGAGTGTTGATTCGCGCGTGGTGGACCCAGAAACTTTGCAAGAATTACCGCAGGGCCAATCAGGTGAAATTGTCATGGCCGGACCGCAAATTTTCAAGGGCTACTGGAAACGGCCCGATGCTACAGCTGCTGCATTTTTTGAACGTGATGGCAAATCTTTTTTTCGATCAGGCGACATGGGGCGAGTGGATGAAGAGGGCTACTTCTTCATGACCGACCGGTTAAAGCGCATGATCAATGCCAGCGGTTTCAAGGTCTGGCCTGCCGAAGTTGAAGCGCTGATGTTTCGCCATCCTGCCATTCAAGAGGCTTGCATCATTGCCACCAAAGACGCTTACCGCGGCGAGTCGGTCAAGGCTGTGGTGGTTTTGCGCAGCACACACCAAGATCAGGTCAGTGCGCAAGACATCATGGACTGGTGCCGAGAAAATATGGCTGTGTACAAAGTTCCGCGAAGTGTGGAATTCATAGACGCCTTGCCCAAGAGCGGCAGTGGCAAAGTGATGTGGCGCATGCTACAAGAAGCAGAAATGGAAAAAAATCAATGAACACTTTGCGATTGTCGATATTGGACCAATCGGTCGCGGTGGCGGGGCGCGCGCAAGACGAAGCCATTCGCCAAACGTTGGCTTTGGCGCAGCAAGCTGAGGGTTGGGGCTACTCTCGATTTTGGGTCAGTGAGCACCACAGCCACCCGAGTATTGTGGGCACTGCGCCTGAGATGCTGATGGCCGCTATTGCGGCGCGCACACACAAAATTCGCATCGGCAGCGCCGGTGTGATGCTGCCGCACTACGCGGCCTTGAAGGTGGCTGAGCAATTCAGAGTGCTCGATGCTTTGGCCCCAGGCCGCATTGACTTAGGGGTGGGGCGCGCGCCGGGCAGCGATGGCAAGACGGCGCAGTTGCTCAACCCGGATCGTTACGCCAGTGAAAATTTTCCGCAGCAAGTCATGGAACTGCAAGCTTGGGTCCAGGGCGAGCCTTTGCCTGCGAGCCACCCTGGGCACGGCGTGTTTGCCTATCCGCAGTCAGCCACTTCACCCGATCTGTGGATGTTGGGCAGCTCAGACTACGGCGCGCAGTTGGCGGCGCATTTGGGCTTGCCGTATGCGTTCGCTTGGTTCATCACAGATGGTCAAGGGGTGGAGCAAGCTTTGCAAATTTACCGCGAAACTTTCAAGCCCAGCGCGCGCTTGGACAAGCCCTTGGCAACTGTGTGTGTCTGGGCTTTGGCAGCCGAGACCGATGCGCAAGCTTGGCATTTGTTTGAAAGTCGCGCCCGCTGGCGCATGGATCGCAACATCGGACGCATTGGCCCCATGCTGCCCCCAGAGCAGGCGCTGCGTGAGTACTCCGCCCAAGAGCATATGGCCTTGAAAGCCATGAAGGCCAACGCTTTGGTGGGCAGTGCCAAGACGGTCGCACACAAACTGCAAGACTTGGCCGATCGGCTTGGTTTGGAAGAATTGGTCGTGATCACCTGGACACATGACCCCCAAGCGCAGGTGCATTCGTACAGCTTGTTGGCGCAAGAATTTAATTTAAAACCCTGAAATTTTTTTAAGGAGACTTTGGATGTTTGATACCGCAATTGCAGGCAGTTTGCCCAAGCCTGAATGGCTGGCCGAAACACAAAAACTATGGCCTCAATGGAAGGCGCAAGGCGACAGCTTGAAGCAAGCCAAGGCAGATGCCACATTGCTGTGGATCAAGACGCAAGAGGATGCGGGCTTGGACATCGTGGGCGATGGTGAGCAGTCGCGCCAGCACTTTGTACACGGATTTTTGGAGCAGGTGGAAGGCATTGATTTCGAGCACAAAGTGACCATGGGTATTCGCAACAATCGCTACGATGCGCAGGTGCCGCAAGTGGTGGCTCCACTGCGTTTGAAGGGCCGAGTGCATGCGTTTGAGGCGCAATTGGCGCGCGCACACACCCGTAAAAAACTGAAGTTCACCTTGCCCGGCCCCATGACGATTGTCGACACCGTTGCCGATCGTTTTTATGGTGACAAAGTCAAAATGGCCATGGCCTTTGCCGAGTTGTTGAACCAAGAAGCCTTGGCTTTGCAAGCCGATGGGGTGGACATCATTCAGTTTGATGAACCCGCATTCAATGTCTACATGGAAGAAGCCGCCGACTGGGGTGTCAAAGCGCTCGAGCGTGCGGCGCAGGGCTTGACCTGCACCACGGCAGTTCATATTTGTTATGGCTATGGCATTCAAGCCAACTTGGATTGGAAAAATTCACTGGGCCAGGAGTGGCGTCAATATGAAAAAGTTTTTCCAGCCTTGGCCAAGAGCAGCATCCAGCAGGTCAGCTTGGAATGTTTTCACTCGCATGTTCCGATGGACTTGATGGCCTTGCTGGAAGGCAAAGATGTGATGGTGGGCGTGATCGATGTGGCCAGCGACATTGTGGAGACACCCGAAGAAGTGGCCGACACCATTGGCCGCGCCATTCAGTTTGTGCCCAAGGCGCGCATCATCGCTTGCACCAACTGCGGCTTGGCGCCGATGAGCCGCGAAGTGGCGCAAAAGAAATTGCAAGCGCTGGCCGACGGCGCTCGCATTGCCCGCGAGCGCTACGCCTGAGGCGCTTGCGCAAAGTTAAATCCGCTCGAAAATGGCGGCAATGCCCTGGCCGCCGCCAATGCACATGGTCACCAAGGCGTAGCGGCCTTGGATGCGTTCCAATTCGTACAAGGCCTTGACTGTGATCAAGGCGCCAGTGGCACCAATGGGGTGACCCAGCGAAATGCCTGAGCCATTGGGGTTGACTTTGGCGGGGTCAAGCCCCAAGTCGCGCGAGACAGCGCAAGCTTGTGCGGCAAAGGCTTCGTTGGCTTCGATCACGTCCAAGTCGTTCACGGTGAGGCCAGCTTTTTTCAAAGCCAATTGCGAAGCAGGCACGGGGCCAATGCCCATGTATTTGGGGTCGACACCGGCGTGTGCATAAGCCACCAAACGGGCCAAGGGCTTGATGCCGCGGGCTTTGGCTGTGCCAGCTTCCATTAAGACCACGGCAGCTGCGGCGTCGTTGATGCCCGAGGCGTTGCCGGCAGTGACCGTGCCGTTTTCTTTCAGGAAAACAGCTTTTAACTTGCTCAATTCATCCATGGTGCAACCGGGGCGGAAATGCTCGTCGGTGGCATAAGCCACTTCGCCTTTGCGGCTTTTGAGCATGACCGGCATGATCTGCGATTTGAAATGGCCGGCCTGCGTGGCGCGTTCTGCGCGGTTGTGGCTTTCAACGGCCAATTTATCTTGGTCTTCGCGTGTGATGCCCCATTTGGCGGCGATGTTTTCGGCCGTCACGCCCATGTGAATGTTTTGGAAGGGGTCGTGCAATGCTCCCACCATCATGTCGATCATTTTGGTGTCGCCCATGCGAGCACCAAAGCGCGTGGCCAAACTGGCATAGGGCGCGCGGCTCATGTTTTCTGCACCGCCGCCAATGGCGATGTCGGTATCGCCCAGCAAGATCGATTGACTGGCGGAAATAATGGCTTGCAAACCCGAGCCGCACAGGCGGTTGACGTTGAAGGCGGGCGTGCCCTCGGCGCAGCCCCCGTTGATGGCGGCCACGCGGGACAAGTACATGTCTTTGGGCTCGGTGTTGACCACATGGCCAAACACCACATGGCCAACGTCTTTGCCATCGATGTTTGCACGATGGAGTGATTCGCGCACGACTTGTGCAGCCAAATCGTTGGGGGCAATGTCTTTCAAACTGCCACCAAAAGTACCAATGGCGGTGCGCACACCGCTGACAACCACAACTTCACGGCTCATATCAGTCTCCAATCAATTGATCTGTAAATTAGCCTTTAATTCTGAGGGCACAAAACTACAGGAGGCTGACAAATGGTGACTGCGCCGGGGCCTTGATCAGGCTTTATGCATCGCGCACGTCGCCCACGGGGTTGTTGCCGAAGTCTGCGCGGGCCAAGTAGGTCAGGATGCGCTGGGCCGCCTCGGCGGGGGAGGTCAATTGCCCTGCGGCTTTGAGTTGAATGAAGCCGCCTTGGTCAGGAAAATCAACCGATGCAGCGCCGCGCATCTGCACTTGCATGTCGGTGTCGATCACGCCTGGTGCGAGCGAGCAGACTTTGGCGCCATGGGGCTTGAGCGCCTCTTCCAATGCCAAGCAGCGGGTGAAGTGGTCCATGCCTGCTTTGGCAGCGCAGTAGCCCGCTTGCGAGGCCATGGCACGCCTGCCAAGGCCTGAGGAGATGTTGACAATCTTGCGCGGGAGGCTCCAGCCGTCAGTGGCCTTCAAAAAGGCGGCGCAAATTTGCATGGGCGCTTCCAAGCCTACGCGCAAGGCATGGGCCAAGTCATGAGGGTCCGCTTGGCTCATGGGGCCAATGCGGGGAATCACCCCAGCATTGTTGATCAAGGTGGCGCTGGCGAACGGGTTGGGCCCTTGCTGCTGGAGCCACTGCTGCAAATGCTCGCTGGCAGTTGCGCCCTGTGCCAAATCGTGTTGCCACTGCTTCAAATGCGCGCCAGCGCCTTGGGCCGCAACCGTCAGGCTGGCTTGTGTGTTACGTGAAATGCAAATCAAGATGTTGTTGGAATCTAGCAATTGCTCGGCAATGGCCAAGCCCATGCCGCGAGAACCGCCAGTCAAGATATACAGGTGTTTTTGCATTTGGAGATTCCTGAAAATTCAATGGGCGAGTGGGTTAAAAAGGAACAGTGCTGTGCAAGTCTAACGATTGTGCCGTGACAGGGTGCACAAATTGCAATCTGCACGCATGCAGCAGCAACCGAGGTGACAGGGCTTGCACATCGGCGGGCGCATACAAATTGTCGCCCCAGATGGGGTGACCGATGGCCATCATGTGCAGGCGCAGTTGGTGGGTGCGGCCAGTCACGGGCTGCAAGCGCACACGTGTGGCGCTGCCAGAGCTATTTGGGTGGGAGGATGCAGGGATCACTTGCCACTGTGTGTGACTGGGTTTGCCTTGCAGCCAATCGATTTTGCTGCGCGGGCGGTTGGGCCAATCGATAGACAAGGGAATTTGGATATCGTCCCAGCCCTGAAGTGATTGTGTTTTTTGCAGCAAGACGCCTTGCACAATGGCTTCATAGGTTTTGTGAACTTGTCTGCTTGCAAAAGCCATGCTCAGCGTGCGCTGCATGTCAGGGCCGCGCGCCATCACGATCAGACCTGAAGTGGCCATGTCCAATCTGTGCACGATCAAAGCATCGGGCCACTGCGCTTGGGCACGTGCGCTCAGGCAGTCTTGCTTGTCTGGCCCACGCCCGGGCACGCTGAGCAGGCCAGAGGGCTTGCTGAGTACCAACAAATGTGCATCTGCATGAATCGGTTCGAGCATCTGTCAATGCCCTTGCAAAGCGCGCACGCGGTGCACATGCAATGGCGTGACCTCAGTGGCCTGATTGCCCCATTGGGATCGAATATAGGTCAAGACGGCGGCAATCTCTTTGTCTTGCAGCGTCAAGATAAAAGGTGGCATGCCAAAGGGTCTTGGGTTGCCAAGGGTGGCCGGTGGGTAGCCTCCATACAAAACACTTTGAACCAAGTTGGTGGGGTCTTGCAAGAGCACGGCGCGGTTGCGGCTCAGTGCAGGATAGGCGCCTTGGATGCCTTGCCCATTTGCGCCGTGGCATTGTTCGCATTGGTTTTCGTAAATGCTGCGGCCCATGCTTAAAAAATTGGGTTTGGACATGGTGGCCAGTGATGGCGAAGAATTCAAAGAAGGCAATGGCACTGGGGGCTTTACAGCGGCATACGCCTTGGCGCGTGATTGCAAATACAGGGCCATGGCCATCAGGTCTGCCTCACTCATGTGCTGCGTGCTTTGCTGGACTACTTCGGCCATGGGGCCACTGACTTGGGCTTGATCATGGACGCCGGTTTGAAGCAGTTGCACGATGCTCGCAAGCGAGCTGCTGGCAAGCCCTGTGCTTGAGTCATCCAGCAATGAAGGCGCAAACCAGTTGACGCCCTGCATCCAGCCACCCGACAAATCGTCTACTTCGCCCCAAGCACCCCACGCGTTGCGCGGGCTGTGGCATGCAGCGCAATGCCCCAGCCCTTGGACCAAGTACGCGCCTCGGTTCCAATCTTTGCTTTGAGTGGGGTCATCTTGGTATGTGCCGGGTTTGAAAAACAAGCTTCTCCAAATGGCCAGTGCAGGGGCGCTGGCAAAGGGCCACCGCAAGCTTTGGGAGGGCTTGGCAATGGGCAACTCGTTTTGCACAGGCTCGAGTGTTTGAAGTGCGGCAAAAAGGGCGTTGCTGTCATCGCGTGAAATTAAAGTGCTGTGCTTGTACGGGAAAGCAGGTGTCAGCAGTCGACCATCTTTGGATTTTCCGTGGTGCAATGCCCGCCAGAAATCTTGCGCAGACCATTGGCCCAAACCATCGCGCGGGTCTGGGGTCAGGTTGCTGCTGTAGACCTTGCCAAAAGGGGTTTCGATCGCTCGTCCACCGGCCCCTTTTGGGCCGCCTCGATCGGTGTGACAGGCCAAACAGTTGCCCGCTTTGAGCAGGTAGTAGCCCTTGGCAGCCAAGTCGTTTGAGTTCAGGGCTGGCGCAGGGCTTGGATCGGACTTCAGTGCGGTGCGCCAAGCACTTTCTAACCAAAGGTCTGTGTGGTTGTCCACGGTAATGACCGTGGTCAACACCAAGAGAAGGCCCAAGCTTGTTGCCATGAGGGCAAGCCTGAAATTTCGAGGCGCTTTCATGTCCCAGTGCTCGACAACTCGAGTGCACTGCCACAGGCCCACTCGGCACTGAGCGCTTTGTTGGGGGTGGGCATGCTGGGCTTGACAAGACTGGCCGGCTGATTGTGGCGGCCAGGATTTTGAGTTGACAGCCAAGTGGCCACTGCAATCAAATCTGCAGAATTCAAGCGTGCCACCACCTGGGCCATGCAGTCGGGCGCGCGCGCCCTGCGCTGGTGCGTTTGCCAGGCACCCAACTGCGCACTCAAATAGTCCAGTGGCAATCCGAGCAAACCAGGCACATGGGCCGCATTGCCCATCAATGCTTGCCCATGGCATTGCACGCAAGCGGGCACTTGCAGGGAGGCGTCCCCTTTGAGAGCCAAGGCTTTGCCACGTTCGAGTACGGATGGAGACAGTCTGGCGCTAGGCTGAGAAGCAGGGGGGTAGGGAATTTTCAATTCAGAAAAATACTTGGCAATTTCTTCCAAATAGGCGTCGCTCAGAGGTTCGACCAAGCGGGTCATCAAGTCGTAATGCCGCCGGCCCTGTGCGAAATTTTTCAATTGATTGAGCAGGTAACCCGCAGGCTTTCCTGCCAAGCGCGGGTAGTAACCATCTGGGCCAGCACGGCCTTGTTCTCCATGGCAAGCTGTGCAAGCACGCGTTCGCTCAGCCATGGTGTTGGTAAAGGCGGCGCCTTGCGCAAGGGCGTTGCCACCCCACAGCACTACCCCGCTGCTGGTCGCAGCGAGGAGCCACACTCTCACACTTTTTAACGTTTTGCGCAGAGGAATCCAAATACATTCAAACATGAGCTAAAGATACCCCAAAGTTGAGCAAATTCCCGTTCAATTTGCGATCTGGCCTGTTGCGGCGACAATCTACGGTTTTGCGGCTACTTTTTTAAGCATCATGTCTGATTTCAAGGTTCGATTCGCCACCCTTCAAGAGGCCACTGCTGTGGCTCAACTGCACCTGCAGGCCAGCCAAGCGGCGTATGCCGGGCAAGTGCCTGATGCCCATTGGGACGCTACGCCCAAGGCCAAACGCATCGCGTATTGGAAAGAGGCGATCGAGTTTTCAGAACCCCAAGTGATGGTGGCCACCGAGGGCAGCAGCATTGTGGGCTTGGTCGGTTTTGACCGTTCGCGTGATCCCAAATCAAAAAACACAATGGGTGAAATTTGGGCTATTTATGCCGACCCCAACCGTTTGGGTCAAGGCATTGGTTTGGCTTTGTGGGACGCGGCGCGTGAAGGATTGCTGGAAGAGGGTTGCACCGATGTCTCGGTGTGGGTGCCACTGCGCAACGACCGCAGTGTGCGTTTTCATGAATTGGCAGGTTTCAAGCGTGAGATGAACACGGCGCGTACCGTTCCATTGGGCGGCGTGAAGATCGAAGAAGTTCGCCTTAAAAGATCTTTGGCAGGATGAGGTTGCTGTTGGCCCCCATGGAAGGGCTGTTGGACCACAGTTTGCGCGACACCTTGACGCGCGTGGGCGGCATTGACTTGTGTGTCTCCGAGTTTATTCGCGTCACCGATGGCTTGCTGCCCAAGCGCGCTTTTCTTCGCGTATTGCCAGAGTTACTCCATGGTGGAAGAACCCCCGCAGGTGTGCCAGTTCGCGCGCAATTATTGGGGTCTGACCCCCATTGTTTGGCCGAGAATGCGGGGCGTTTGGCAGAGTTGGGGCCGGCGGGCATTGATTTGAATTTTGGTTGTCCTGCTAAAACGGTCAACCGCCACCGAGGGGGTGCAGTGCTGTTGGACGAGCCGGAGTTGATTGCACAAATTGTCTCTGCGGTGCGCCGCGCTGTGCCAGCGCATGTGCCTGTCTCGGCCAAGATGCGTTTGGGTTTTAACGACGACTCGCGTGCTGAAGAGTGCGCGCAAGCCATTGAGTCTGCGGGGGCTTCAGAGTTGGTGGTCCATGCGCGCACCAAAGCGCATGGGTACAGGCCGCCAGCTTATTGGGATCGCATTGCCGATGTGCGTCAATGCGTTTCATTGCCAATGGTGGCCAATGGTGAAATTTGGACTTTGGCCGATGCATTGCGCTGCCGTGAAGTCACAGGGTGCAAGGACTTGATGATCGGCCGTGGCATGGTCAGTCATCCGGGCTTGGCTTTGGAAATTGTGTTGCACGATGCGGCGCAGGCCAGGCGTGGCCAGCCCATGCAGGGAGCTTTTGATCAGACGCCAACCGAAGTTTCATGGGCCCGCTTATGGCCATTGCTTCTGGTGTTTTGGCAGCGCATGAGTTTGCATGTGGCGCCGCGCCATCGTTCGGGGCGCTTGAAACAGTGGCTCAATTATTTGCGTCGCCATTACCCTCAGGCGCAGGCTGCATTTGATGCTTTGCGCCTCGTGCACGAACCGCGTCAGATCGAGGCTTGGTTGATGGAGCCTCTAGCTTTGAGCTAAATACGCCTTCGCCTCGTCTTGCCACTGCTGCAGATGGGGGGCTAATTCTTGGTAGGCCTGTGCCAAAGGCGCAAAGTCTTGATCGCCCAGTGTTGCCTTGCTCAAGGCCTCGACACGCATGATATTTTGGACCAAAGACTCAGCACCAAACACAGGCGCAAAGCCTTTGATTTGATGCAAACATTGGCGCACGGCCGATGTGTCTTTTTCTTGCACCCAGCGCGCCAGTTGCGGCAACTCCTGGGTCAAAGTGCTGTGCAATGTTTGCATCAAAGACCTGACCCCTTGGGCATCGCCCAAATAGTCCAAGGCGCGAGCAGGTGAAAGTGCTTTGTAAGAGGGCATGTTCGAATGCTTATGGCGGGTTGTGCAGCAGCGCGGCCAAGCCGCCATCGGGCTCAAAGCGCTTGTTTCGAAAGTGCAGCCGAGTCGGGCCGGGAAGGGCTCGCGAGCTGTTGGAGTGCCTCGGATCACCAGGGTAGCAAATCACGCGCATGCCGTCTTGATCGAAAGGTTCTGGCTGAATCAAGGCGGGGGCATTTTGCCGTGCGTGCTGCATCGCAGCTTGAACATTCTCAAACAAATTCAAGTGCGACAAACTCATGATTTGCGGCGGTGCCAAAACGATCTCGCCATGCCAATAACGGATCAGCGCTTGGCGAGGTGCAATCCATAAACTTTCTGTGGTTTCATGGTTGTCATGCGCAGCGGTTTGCTCAGTAGGTGCTTGGGCTAGGAAAAATCGCGTGTCAAAACGCTTGGACATCAACGAGGGCATGCGTGGGGTGATCCAGCGCGACCAAGGCAGAACGTTTTGGCAGTTTAAATTCAAGCGATGCTGCCAGAGTAATTCAGGCCACGCCATGCCGGCTTGGTGGTCTTGTTGAAACTGCGCTGAAGGGTTGGCGGTACTCAAAAGCAAACCGCATTCCTCAAAGCACTCACGCATGACGGCCACAAACAAACTGGCCGCGTGCTCGTGCGTGAGTTCAGGTTCGGCCAATTGAGCATGCAAATCTTTTGCGCTGTGGCTCAGTTGGGCCAACAAGCCGGGGGCAGCGTCACCCGCATCCAACTTGCCGCCAGGAAAGACAAAAGCGCCTCCCAAATCGGTGGAGGCACTGTGGCGCTTGAGCAGCAGAACTTCCAGTCCCTCCATGCCATCTCGCAGCAAGAGCACGGTGGCGGCATCGATCGGGGGTGTGGTGATGATTTCAGAGCTAATTTGCATAATTTGGGCGCCTGGTTGGACCAGCCTGTCAAACAGGGAACAGCCCGTTAAAGGCAATTGTTTTAAAGTACAGCACAGCCATAGAGGCTATCAGATTGAAAGGAAACAGGATGAGCATCAATTTTCAGGGCCGTGTGGCCATCGTGACAGGCGCAGGCGGCGGCCTGGGCAAGCAGCATGCGCTGGCCTTGGCGGCCCGAGGAGCCAAAGTGGTGGTGAATGATTTGGGCGGCAATGTTCATGGCGAGGGCGGCTCGGTCAGCGCTGCTCAGGCCGTGGTGGATGAAATCATTCGCGCGGGTGGTCAAGCCATCGCCAATAGCGCTTCCGTCACTGACTTTGAGGCCGTCAAGGCCATGGTGCAGCAAGCCATGTGCGCATGGGGGCGGGTGGACATTTTGGTCAACAACGCCGGTATCTTGCGCGACAAAAGTTTTTCCAAAATGGAGTTGTCGGATTTTCGCTTGGTGATGGAGGTGCATGTGATGGGCGCCGTGCATTGCAGCAAAGCGGTCTGGCCCATCATGCAAGCCCAAAAATATGGTCGGGTGATCATGACCACTTCTTCCAGTGGTTTGTATGGCAACTTTGGTCAAGCCAATTACGGCGCGGCCAAAATGGCCTTGGCAGGTTTGATGCAAACGCTCTCGATTGAAGGCGAGAAATACGACATCCGCGTGAATTGTTTGGCACCCACTGCAGCCACACGCATGACCGAAGGTTTGATGCCCGAAGAAGTCTTGAAGGCCTTAGAGCCCCAAGCCGTGGTGCCCGCGATGCTGGTCATGGCCTCAGAGCAAGCACCCAATCGAAGCATCATGTGCGCAGGGGCCGGAGGCTTTGAAGTGGCCCACATCACGTTGACGCAAGGTGTTCATCTGGAGATTGGGCCTGACACACCTGAGCAGTTGGCCGCTTGCATGGCGCAGGTCACAGACCGAGCAGGGGAGATGGTGCCCGCTTCAGGCTCAGGTCAAGGCGCGCATGAGGTGAGTAAGGCAATGGCTGCCCACGCGGCTTGAGCGCGCTTGCACTTGCGCTTTGAGGCGGGGCCTCAGGCCAGGCTCAAAACTACCGGGGTGTGGTCGCTGGGGCGTTCGTTTTTGCGTGGCAATTTGTCGATTACGCAAGCGCTGGCCTTTTCTTTCAAAGCCTGCGAAATCAAGATGTGGTCAATGCGCAGGCCGCGGTTGCGCCGGAAACCAAAGTCGCGGTAGTCCCACCAACTGAAACTTTTTTCTGTTTGTGCAAACAAGCGAAAGCTGTCGTGCAGACCCAAGTCGACCAAGGCTTGCAACTGTGCCCGCTCTTGCGGGGTGCAGTGGATGGTGCCGGCCAGTGCGACAGGGTCCCACACATCCAGATCGTCGAATGTGATGTTGTAGTCACCCATTAACACCAACTGGGGGTGTTGGGTCATTTCAGCCTTCACCCATTCACGCAGCGCATCGAGCCAGCGCATTTTGTAGGCGAACTTGTCACTGTCAGGGGCTTGGCCGTTGGGAAAATATGCGCCGATGACCCGCACATCGCCATAAGTGGCCGCGATCACGCGAGACATATCGTCTTGAAAATCGGGAATATTTTTGACAACCGCAGCGCCCTGCGTGCGCGAAATCAAGGCCACACCGTTGTAGGTCTTTTGTCCAAACCATTGCGCGTGATAGCCAATTTGTGTGAACGCATCGGCTGGAAATTTATCGTCGCTCATTTTGAGCTCTTGCAGCGCTAACACATCGATTGGCCCGTTGGCCTCTTGGCTTTGCAGCCACTCGAGCACTTGGGGTAGGCGCACAGTCAGCGAGTTGACGTTCCAGGTGGCGAGTTTCATGATTTTGAAAATTTCAGTTCAGTCAAGAGAGTGGAGGTTCATTGTGGCAAAAATGGGTGTTGGCTGGGGTAAATTGTAGAGGCTGCCACGTCAATGGAGTCGCTTTAGATAAGGGTTTTTACGCTGAACAAACTTCTCCTAAAGGTGCGATAGTCAGTTGTAATAACAGTGATACCCCCTTAAGGAGAAGTTAGTATGAAACGCAGAAGCTTTATTTCCAGCATCGCCGGCGCAAGCGCTGTGGCTGCATTGTCGCTGCCAGCCAGCGCACAGGTGCTCACGCTGCATGGTGCATCGCAGTTCGGTGATGACCATCCCTTCACCAAAGGCTTGATGAAATTTGAGGAATTGGTTAAAAAATACTACGGCAAGCCCATTAATTTCGTGCTGCACAAAAACAGTGAACTGGGTTTGGAAAAAGATTATTTCGCGTACATGAATCAGGGCATTTCGGTTGACTATGCCATTGTTTCGCCCGCCCACATGGCCACTTTTTCCAAGGCCGCCCCCTTCATTGATGCGCCCTTTGTTTTTCGTGACCACGATCAAATGAACAAGGTGATTACCCAGGATGTGCTCAAACCCATTTCTGACGAAGTTGCGCAAAAGGCTGACGTGCTCTTGGTGGGTTACGGCGGGGGTGGTGTGCGCAATATTTTTGCCAACAAGCCAGTCCGCACCATGGCTGAAATCAAGAGTCTCAAAATCAGGGTGCAAGGTGCGCCCATCTGGACACGAACGTTTTCTGCAGCCGGCATGTCGCCCACCGTGATTGCTTACAACGAAATCTACAATGGCATTCAGACAGGCGTGATCCAAGCGGGCGACAACGAAGCGGCTGGCGTAGAGCAAATGAAGTTTTACGAAGTCGCCCCGAACCTGATGCTGACCCGTCATGCCATCAGCATTCGGCCAATTTGTTTTTCTGGAAAAGCGCTGCGCAAACTGCCAGCTGATCTGCAAGCTGCGATACGCAAAGCGGCGGCTGAGGCAGGTGATTGGGAGCGTGATCTCGAATCGAATTCAGACACCACCATCCTGACGGCGCTGGAGAAAGCTGGCAAGCTCAAGCAAATCAAGTTTGAAGAGCGCGATAAATTGCGCGCCTCCATGGAGCCTGTGCTGGCGGCCTATGCCAAGGAAATTGGAGCTGATGCGATCTACGCGCGCATCAATGCCATCAAGTAAGTTGGGCCGCTGCTAGCAGCGCTTGCGTGTAGGGGTGTTGTGGGGCGTCAAACAAGGCTTGCGCTTGGCCTTGTTCGATCACCTCACCGTCCTTCATGACCATGACGCGGTGAGACATGGCGCGGACCACCGCCAAATCATGGCTGATGAAAATATAACTGATGCCATGACGCACTTGCAGCTCTGATAAAAGCGCCAACACTTGTTGCTGCACCGAAACATCCAGTGAGGATGTCGGCTCATCCAGGACCAAAACTTCAGGGCGCAAGACCACTGCCCGGGCGATGGCAATGCGTTGGCGCTGCCCCCCCGAGAATTCATGCGGATAGCGCTGCAGCACATGGCTCACGCCATCGGCCTGACTCAGCCCAACCTCCACCAGCATTTGAAGCACCAGCGCCTCGCGCTCGGCCTCAGTCAGCTCAGGGCGATGCAGCGCCAATCCTTCACCCACAATTTGCCCCACTGTCATGCGCGGACTGAGCGAAGCAAAAGGATCTTGAAACACGACCTGCATGTGACGGCGCATTGTTTGCAAGGCTTGCCGCTGGGCGTTGTCAATGCGTCCACCGCTGAAGTGAACTTCCCCTGCACACATTGGCTGCAGCGCAAGCAAGGCCATGCCCAATGTGGTTTTGCCAGAGCCCGACTCACCGACAATGCCGAGCGTTTCTGCGCGTTGGAGTTTCAAATCGACGGCACTCACGGCATGAAAAACACGTTTGCCAAACCAGCCTTGCTTGCTGGTGAAGGAGACGCCAACTTGGCGTGCCTCCAGCAAAACTGGGGCATCTGCAGGCACGGGTTGAACCACGCGCTGTGGACGACTGGCCAGCAATTTGCGGGTGTAGCTGTGTTGGGGGTCGCTGAAAACTTTGGCAGTCTCCCCAATTTCGACCAACTTACCTCGCTCCATGACGCCCACCCGGTGACAGAACCTGCGCACCAAATTAAGATCGTGGGTGATGAACAACAAACCCATTCCCATTTCGCTTTGCAGCGCATCAAGAAGATCTAAGATTTGCGCCTGAACCGTGACATCCAGCGCAGTGGTTGGCTCATCGGCAATCAACAGTTTGGGTTTGCATGCCAGTGCCATGGCAATCATGGCCCGCTGGCGTTGGCCACCAGACAACTCATGCGGATAAGAGTCAACCCGGCGCTCGGGCTCGGGTATGCCGGTTTTTTGCAGCAATTCAATGGCGCGAGCGCGCGCTTCGTTCGGCCGCAAGGCTTCGTGCAGTTCGAGTACTTCACCAATCTGATTGCCAACCGTGTACAGCGGATTCAGGGCCGTCATGGGCTCTTGAAAAATCATGCTGATGTCGGCCCCGCGAACGCCGCGCATGGCCTGCTCGCTGTGCTCGCACAGGTTGGCGCCATTGAAGTGGATGGCGCCGGTGGTGTGGGCACTTTGTACCAGCCTCAAGATGGACAGGGCCGTGACGGATTTGCCAGAGCCAGACTCCCCCACCAGTGCAAATTTTTCACCTGGGGCGATCGAAAACGAAACCTGATCGACCACCAAAGAGTCGTCAAACCGAACGCTCAGTCGATCAATTTCAAGTAGTTTGGGTGCGGTCATGATTTGCGAGTATCGAAAGCGTCGCGCAATGCGTCACCGATGAATGTCAGGAGCAGCATGGTGATCACCAGCAGCAAGAATGTAGGGAAAATGATCCACCACGCGTCCAGGTTTTCCTTGCCTTGACGCAGCAAGTCGCCCAAGGACGGAACAGAGGCAGGAACCCCCAGTCCCAAAAAATCCAAGGAGGTCAACGCCACGATGGCGCCACTCATGCGAAAGGGTAAAAATGTGATCACCGGCGTGAGTGAGTTGGGCAATACATGGCGCCAAATGATGTGGGCATTGGACAGGCCCAGGGCCCTGGCGGCTTTGACAAACTCCAGGTTGCGGTTGCGCAAAAACTCAGCCCGCACATAGTCAGACAAGCCCATCCAGCCCCACAGAGAAAGCAGCACCAACAGCAGCAGCAACGAAGGCTCAAAGATGGAGGCGAAGATGATCAAAAGGTAGAGTTCCGGCACCGCACCCCAAATTTCCATGAAGCGCTGAAGGGTCAGGTCAATGCGCCCGCCAAAGTAGCCTTGCAATGCCCCAGCGGCAATGCCGATCAAGGTGCCCGTCACGGTCAGAGCCAAAGCAAACCAAATGCTGACCCGAAAGCCATAGAGCAAGCGTGCCAACATGTCTTGACCCAGACTGTCGGTGCCCAACCAGTTCTGCACATTCGGTAAGGCGGGACTCGGAATTTTCTCAAACGGATTGGATGAGCGAGCGGAATGTGCGTTGAGGGTGAAAATAGCCCAGTTGCCTGGTTTGTTGAACTGCTCAATGATGAATGGATCTTTCCAGTCGGTGGGGGTGCCAAAGTCGCCGCCGAATTTTATTTCTGGATGATTGTTGATCAATGGCGCAAAAAATTCACCTTCATAACGGGCCAGCAAGGGGCGGTCATTGCTGACCAGTTCGGCCAATGAAGACACCAGTAGCATGGCCAGGAACAACCACATCGACAAGTAGCCAATGCGATTGCGCCGAAACCGCGCCCAGGCGCGTTGGTTCGGTGACATGGGGCCCATGCGCGGTCCGGCTTCAGAAGTTTCTGCAGCTTGGCTCTGACCTTGGGCGCTGGAATGGGGTGCAGTCATGCTGGCATCTCCTTATTTGGCAACCGCATTGAATTGAATGCGCGGATCCACCATCACATACAAAAGGTCAGAGATCAGTTTGACGACCAAGCCAATCAGGGTGAAAAGATACAGCGAGCCCAGCACCACCGGGTAGTCCCGGCGTACCACCGATTCAAAGGAGAGCAAACCCAGACCATCTAAGGAGAACAAGGTCTCGATCAGCACAGAACCAGCAAAAAATGCGCCCATGAATGCATGTGGAAAACCGGTGACCAAAGGAATCATGGCGTTGCGAAAAATGTGTTTGAATAAAACTTTTCGGTCTGACAAGCCTTTGGCCTTGGCAACCAGCACATATTGTTTGCGCATCTCCTCAACAAAAGTATTTTTGGTCAGCATCGTGACCACAGCAAAACTGCCGATCACCATGCAAATGAGGGGCAGGCTCAAGTGCCAGAAGTAGTCTGTGATACGGGCTGGCCAAGTCAAGTCTGCCCAATTGTCGGAGGTCAAGCCGCGCAGTGGAAACCATTCTAAGAAAGTGCCACCAGAGAACATCACAATCAGAAAAATGCCCAACACAAAACCTGGAATGGCATAGCCAATCAAAACCACCAAAGAAGTGATGACATCAAAGCGCGTACCCTCTCGAACAGCCTTGGCAATCCCCAAAGGCAAAGAGATCAGGTAGGAGAATAAAAATGTCCACATGCCCAGACTGATTGAGACGGGCAGCTTTTCCTTGATCAGTTGCCATACATCTTTGTTGTGCAAAAAACTGCGGCCCAGATCAAAGCGCAGAAAATTGCCAAGCATCTCAAAGTAACGCACATGCGCTGGTTTGTCAAAACCATAGAGTTTTTTGAGTTCGGCTATTTGTTTGGCGTCGCTGTCACGCGAGGCTTTGTATGAAATGCCGTCACCTTTTTGGCTGGCGCGTGCTTCGGCCATGATTTGATCGATCGGCCCACCTGGCACGAACTGAATCACGATGAAGGTGATGGTCAAGGCGCCAAGCAGTGTGGGCACCATCAAAAGAATGCGCTTGAGAATATAGGTCAGCATTTTGTTATCTCACTTGCGTGCGCCGGGTTTAATCCACCACGTGCTCAGGGGCCAAGCCACCATTTCTGAGCTTGGACTCTCAACGGTGAAGTAGAGGGGTCGTTTTTCAGGCATACCAAAGCGGTCCCAGTAGGAAGCTTTTTCGTCGGCGGCGTACAGGTCAGGGACCTGCCAGTGGTTCCACATCACGACGCGGTCCAGTGCCCGGCTGGCATCTCGCAAAGCCTCCAGCGTTGTGGCTGCGGCCATGACTTGGGCAATGTGGTCAACGGCGGGGCTCTTGACGCCGCGAAAATTACCGTTCCCTTTTTCATCAGCCGATTTGCTACCGTAGCCAGTGCTGATGCTGGTGGCATCGGGCAAGGTGAAGTCGCCTTCAACGATGGTGATCAGGTCAAAGTCGTATTCTTCAAGGCGCCGCCGGTACAGGGCGAAATCGACTGTTCGCTCCTTGAGTTGGACGCCCAATTTCTCAAGATTATTTTGCCATTCTGTGATGCGCCCAGGTTGCCCAGGGTTGAGGTATTCAATGTCAAAAGGCTCTCCTTTTGCGTTGCGCAAACGTCCATCGCTGGCCAGTTTCCAGCCCGCTTTTTCCAGCAAGGCGCGCGCTTTGAGCAGGTTGCGGCGAAGCAGCTTGGGGTCGCGATCGGTGGTTGGGGCGCGGTAGGCGGGCCCGAAGACTTCAGCGGGCAAGTCTTTTCTAAACGGCTCTAAAAGTTGGAGCTCGCCCGGGCCGGGCAGGCCTTGCGCAGCAAACTCGGAGTTGTTGTAAACGCTGTTGGTGCGTTTGAACAGTCCGTAGCGATTGAGTGTTTCAAAGTCATAGGTGTAACCAAGAGCTTCGCGCACGAGAGGGTTTTGAAAAATGGGTCGCCTCAAGTTGATTTGGAAGGACTGCAAACCTTGGCCCACCGAGGTTGGAAACAACTCTTTCTTGATTCGACCGTCATCCCATTTGGGGCCTTTGTGCTGGCGCACCCAACTGCGAGCGCTGTACTCTTTGTAGATGTCAAACTCACCAGCTTTGAACGCCTCTCGGCCCACTGCTTGATCTTTGTAGTAGCGGTAGATAACCCGGTCGAAATTGAAAAAACCGCGGCGCACCCCGATGTCTTGTGCAGCCCAATAGTTGGGGTTTCGCTGGAGTTCCAGGCGCCGGCCGGAGTCTGCTAAAGCAATGGTGTAGGGCCCACTGGTGATCGGGTATTCGGTCACAATTTCATCAAACCGCTTGGGGGCGCCATCAGGGCCCAAGGCCCACTTGCGAGAGAAGATGCGCAGGCCCGTGCCCACCATGAAGAGTGTGTCGTTGCTGCGGTCTTTGAGATCAAACCGAATGGTCTGCGCATCTAAAACAACGGCACGCTCTATGCCGGCCAAAGCGGTTTGCAAAGCGGGGGAGGCGTACTTCCCTGACAAAGAGGTGTAGCTGTACAGCACGTCAGCTGCCGTGACTGCTTCGCCGTTGTAAAACTTGGCTTTGGGGTTGAGCCGGAAAGTGATGGACGACTTGTCGTTCGCAACCAAAATTTCCTGCGCCAACAGGCCGTACATCGTCATGGGTTCGTCAGCCGACAAAGTGGCCAAGGACTCCATCATGAACAAAGAAATGCCTGCTGGCGCATTGCCTTTGGTGGTGAAAGGGTTGAACTTGTCAAAACTGCTGCGGCGGTCGGGGTTGCGCAGGTACAGGGTGCCGCCTTTGGGCGCTTGGGAGTTGACGTATTCAAAATGATCAAAGCCCTGCGGGTATTTGGGCTTGCCAAACGCGGCGTAGGCATGAACCCATTCGGGGGTTGCTGGCTTGGACTGCGCGCTAGCAGGCAGGGTCGAGGGGGCAGGTGACGCCGACTGTGCAAGGCTGCTTGTCAGCGCACAGCAGATCACCGTCTGAGTGAGCAAAAAAAACAATTGAAGTGTGTGTTTGGCGGAAGATCTTGGCATCTCACGTATGCTAATGGATAGTGCGACCTGAATGCCTGCTGTGAGACCATGGTTTGTACCTAGTTGCGCGCCGAATGTGCAGGTGTTGATCCAATTGGCTGCATAAAGGCGACCCCAAGTATGATGAATTTTTTGAGAGAAACTGCCAGCCGTGACGCCCATCTATAGAGTTCAAAAAATTCTGCGCCAACTGCTGCTGGGCTTGCTGCTCATGCCTGCACTGGTCTGGGCGCAAGGCCTGTTAACCAATCTGCCAAACCGGCACATCACCTCCTTGGCAGGTGCTTGGAATTACATTGTTGACCCTTACGAGACGGGCTACTACAACTACCGCATGGAGCCCTATGACCAGCAAGCGCTGCCGTCTAACTCGGCGTTTTTTATGAATTATCACGCACGGGATAAAACCGAGCTGGTGGAGTACGACTTTGACAAATCAGCGACCCTGGCTGTGCCGGGCGACTGGAATTCGCAAAAAGAAAACCTTCTCTACTATGAAGGTACGGTCTGGTTCAAGCGCTCGTTTGACTACACCAAAAAACAAACAGGAAACCGGTTGTTTGTTTATTTCGGCGCTGTAAATTACAAGGCAGAGGTCTATTTGAACGGCAAAAAATTGGGCACGCATGAGGGTGGCTTCACGCCGTTTAATTTTGAAGTCACCGCCTTGCTCCAGCCCAAAGACAATTTTCTGGTTGTCAAGGTGGACAACAAGCGGTTTAAGCAGGCGGTGCCCACTGTGAACACCGACTGGTGGAATTACGGGGGCATGACGCGAGAAGTGGTTTTGATTGAAGAGCCCGCAAGTTTCATTCGAGACTATTTGATTCAGTTGAAAAAAAATGAGTCTCAAACGGTGTCTGGACATGTGCAACTCGACGGGGCTGTCAACGGCGAAGCGGTGTCCATCGAAATCCCTGAACTTGGCCTTGTCCACCGAGTTGTCACAGAACGGGGCTATGCAGCATTTGAATTCAAAATTGGAAAAATCAATCACTGGTCGCCCCAGTCGCCTAAGCTGTACGAGGTGTTCATCAAAACAAAGCAGCAAAGTTTGGTTGATCAAATTGGCTTTCGCACCATCAGCACCGATGGGCCCAATATTTTGCTCAATGGGCAATCGATCTTTCTCAGGGGCATCAGCATTCATGAGGAAAACACACAAAGAAGCGCGCGCGCTTTCAGCCAGGCCGATGCTTTAACTGCACTGACTTGGGCCAAGGAGCTGGGGTGCAACTATGTGCGCTTGGCCCACTACCCTCACAACGAGAATATGCTGCGCATGGCAGACAAACTGGGTTTGTTGGTGTGGGAAGAAATTCCGGTTTACTGGACTGTCGACTTTGCCAGCGCTGCCACGTTGAGCAGCGCAAAGCAACAACTCACCGCGGCCATGACACGTGATAAAAACCGCGCCGCCATCATTATTTGGTCAATGGCCAACGAAACCCCGCCTTCCGAGATGCGCAATTCATTTTTGCTTGAGCTGATTGCGCACAGCAAAACACTCGACAACACCCGGCTGTTGAGCGCAGCCCTGGAGCGACATGAAAAAGAGGGGGATCCGTGGACCTACGTGCTGGACGACAAAATCGGTGAGCACTTGGACATCGTGGCCTTCAATCAATATTTGGGGTGGTACGGGGGCAAGCCCGAAGATGCAACCAAAGTCAAATGGGACATTCGATTTGACAAACCCGTGCTGATGTCTGAGTTCGGCGGTAGCGCGCTGCAAGGTTTGCATGGCACGCGCGATGAACGCTGGAGTGAAGAGTACCAAGCGTATTTGTACGAGCAAACACTCTTGATGGTGGAAAATATTCCCCATATTCGCGGCATAAGTCCTTGGATATTGGCCGATTTTCGATCGCCTAAACGGCTGTTGCCAGGCATTCAAGATGGCTGGAACAGGAAGGGTTTGATTTCGAATCATGGGATCAAGAAAAAAGCCTTCTTCACATTGCAATCGTTTTACGACAAGATGGCCAAGCAGTTTCCATCGTATTGAGATAAAAGGCGCAGATGACCTCCTTGCCATTCAAAATCATGACCATCCCAAGCCCTTGTCTGGTGGCGCTGTTGGTTTTTTTCAGTGCGCCTGTACGGGCCGAACTTCAAGCCCCCAGTTTGTGGCTCAACGCAGGCTTTTATTCAGCCCACTTCGACTCCGGCAAAGGCTTGCGAAACGCCAACCCCGGCATCGGGCTAGAGGTCCGGATTGACGAGACTTGGAGCGCGACGGCAGGGAGGTTCATCAACAGTGACAACGCCCATTCAAACTATCTTGGCGCTTACTACCAGCCTTGGACTTTTCAGGGCGTGAAGCTGGGCGTTGTGGGCGGCGTTTTCAACGGTTATCCCCGCGCGTTCAACGGGGGGTGGTTCCCTGCCGTTATTCCAACGGCCACATTGGAAAAAGGACGCTGGGGCTTGAATGTTGCGCTGGTGCCACCGCTGAAAGATCGCCTTTATGGGGCACTGAGCTTTCAGCTCAAGTTTCGCTTCCAAGACTGAATCAGCGTGCCTTTGAGAGACTTAGGCATACAAATTGCTTCATATTCTTGAATTTTGGCAAATCGTCGAAAGTTCGACACGCCATGTGAAAAAGTGAAAATATTCAACAAAATCAAAGGTGTTCAGCACTTTAGATCTTCGTAAAACTTGGGAGTGACCGCAAAATGACCGCGCCAACGGTGTCGCTTTTAAGCGACACCGGCAGCCCCACAGACAACATCACCAACTCCGCCGAGTTGGAGGAAAGCGTACGCGCGAGCGACGTCACCCGCACTTACGCTGTGAACGGTGGCCTTGCCACCGCCACTTACACCGCCCCCACGAAAGACGGCTATTACACCGTGGTGGTCAGCGACACCGATACGGCAGGCAGCACCGAGACGGCGAGTTTGAGCTTCACGCTGGACAAAACGCTGACA